>Ga0210239_100360_pt1 | contig 40089 bp, 26 predicted proteins | sample ChrtobMetP5a_0mM_FD_155451 | JGI IMG/M metagenome (GOLD analysis project Ga0210239, IMG submission 155451) | Chrysochromulina tobin associated microbial communities from unialgal haptophyte culture, Seattle, Washington, United States - P5a_0mM | ecosystem: Host-associated > Algae > Haptophytes >... | reverse complement strand
CCCCCCCCTCCGCCGCCGCCTCCGCCTCCGCCTCCTCCGCCTCCTCCGCCTCCTCCTCCTCCTCCGCCTCCGCCTCCTCCGCCTCCGCCTCCTCCTCCGGCTCCGACACATCCCCGTACCCCTCCACCGCCTCTGCGGCCTTAAGCCAGCTCTTGGCGGCGCCGGCGCTGTTCGGCGAGTCCGCGTCGGCCTCGCTGCGCCTGGGCGGCGTCTGATTCGGCGGCGTCTTCCTTCGGAGGGCCGCCGAGAGCTCCGCTGCCTTCTTGGCCGCAGCCTCGGCCTCCGCTGCCCATGTCCCAGCTGACTTCTGGCGCTCGACGCTGCTCCGGCCGTGGCGCACCTGGGCGAGCTCAGCCTGTGAGGCTGCGAGCTCCGCTTTGAGCGCCTTGAGGCGCGCGCGCTTCTCGTCCGACACGTCCTTGTCACCCTCCTCTCCAGGAGCTGTCGGGATGGTCGGTGCCTTCGGCGACGACGCGGAAGGAAGCGCCTTGCCTCCCCATGGAAGATCCTTCCGTTGCTCGTCGGCGATGCGTTGATCACGCTCGCTGAGCAGCGCCCGCAGGCCCGCGACGAGATAGCCAAACTGCTCCTCATCCACGCAGCACAGGTCGAACGATGTGCGCGCGCCCTCCAGCACGAGCGAGAGCGACAGGTGCACCGCACCGTGCGCATCATCGTGCGCTCGCTGGAAAGTGGCGGACTCGCGACCGACGAGCAGCCCCGTGACGTCGCGTATTTGCAGCACACGGCCTTCGCTTTTGCGCTTGAGCGCCGCCAGCCCGTGGCGCTGCCATGAAAGCTCAGCCTCGTTTATTGAAAGGCGGAGCAGTGTGACCGCCGGCTTGGACGACTTCGAGCTGAATTTTATCACGTCGCAGCCGCGTTTCAGCAGCGCGATCCCCTCCACCGCGGCCTCGCTCCGAGCTTTGAGCGGCATCGACAACACTCACCCGTTCTCGCCTGGAAGGCCCACACACAAGTTTCTTCTAATTTTGGAAGTCGTGCCTGTCATGCCGTCGAACTCTCAAAAGGGTCTCAACTACTTAACGAGGCACCTGTGAGACGTACTCACGTCTTCATGTCGAACCAGATCGTGCCGGCGAGCAGCGTGCGCAGCCGCTCGCTCTCCGCCTCCGCTTGGCGCAATTGGAAGCGGAGCTCATCGCACTGCCTCGCCTCGGCATTCTTGGCGTGCTCCGCCGCTGCGCGTGCGCGCCGTGCTTCCTCGAGCTGCGATCGCAAAGTGGCGTCCTCTCGCATGGCCGTGCGGTGGCGATCGAGTGCCGTTCTCAGCGCCGTGTTCTCGAGCTCGAGTTCGATGATTGTGGCGCGCGCTGCCGCCAGGTCCTGACCGAATCGCGCATTCGTGCGGCTCGCCCGCGCGGCTGACGTGAGCCTTGCCGCGGTGCCTCTGGCGGTGCCATCTTCGACACTGGACGGAACGGCTATGCTGCTGCTGTGCTGGTGCTGGCCCTGGTGCTGGTGCTGGTGCTGGTGCTGCTGGTGCTGGTGCTGCTGGTGCTGCTGGTGCTGCTGCTGCTGTTGCTGCTGTTGCTGCTGGTGGTGCTGCTGCTGCTGCTGTGATGATCCGAGCTCATCCACTCGCCGTTGCAATGCCATGAGCTGCGCGGGCAGCGACGCGACTTCGGCAGGGATCACCAGCTGAGGCGTCATCGACACGCCCTGTACGCCGAATATGCCGGCACGCTTGAAGCTCCCGTCCGGCAGCGGCGTCTGTCGGCCGCTGCCTGGCATGGGCGTTGGCAGCGTCGGAGTTGGCACTGGCAGCGGCAACGGGGTACCGTATGCGATGGACGGACGGTTATTGACGAGACGTCCGACCGCTTCGTGCGCTGCATAGGCCTCGTCCAGGAGCGCATTGAGCTGCTCCTCCGCAAACTTGGTAGCCGCCAGTGGGGTCGGCTGCATGTCAGTGTTGACCATAAAAGCGGTCGGCGCACCCTCGCACAGCCGCGAGCGCCACAAACACGAAATTTTTCTTGACACCCGCGCCATCGCGGCAAACTTGACACAAAACCACATGCAATTGAGGGAACATGGGAACATGGGGATGTGCCGGGTGTCAGAAGGAACAATCGCCTTCCAGAAAAGGAAAAAACCCTCTTGACAAAATGCGATCCGGGCGCGGAGTCCAAAGCATGATGCCCAACATCCTCAGCGTCACTGAGCACATCGCCGACGCTCTCGGGCATGGCGTGGACGACGAGGCGGGCGAGTGGTGCGATCACCGCTGGAGTCATGTGCTGCATCCCGACGCGACCGATTGGCGCTCAGAGCTTTTGGAGAGAATCAAGTCGAGGAGCGATTGGCCCGGAGATGGCACTCGGGAGCGGGAGGGGCTGGAGAGTAAGCTGGACGAGCAACTTTCCATGGAGGGCCTCAATTTCCTACGCGGGCGCGCCCAGCAGCTCATGAACATGTACTGGGACGACCCCGACAAGCTTTCCTTCATGTGCGTGGATTTTCTCTCGCCAATGATTGCCGCCCTGGAGTGCCGCCCAGTTGGAGCGCCGTTCTGAGTGCCATTGCTTGCGGTCCTTGCGGTGCGCAGCGACGAAGAGGTCGATCACTTTTCCGACCTCTGGCTCGAGGTGGTCGTCCTCGACAGCCTCGTGGAGCACATCGTGGACAGTGACATTGACCCGAAGTTCTCGTGGGAATCATTTTACGGCCGGGGCATGCCTGAGCGCGCCGCCCAGCTCCCGCTCTCGGATGCGCCGCCCACCGAGGCCGAGCTCGAGCTAGGTATAGGGGAGGCCAGTCAGAGTAACCGGGTAACCGGGTAACTCGTCGGAGTTAGGGTTAGGGGTAGTGCGATTGAAGTCAATTTTGCGATCAGGGTCACCAAAAGAGACCCAGGCCTTCGCGTCCCAGATCCCTTTGATCAGATCGGACCGGGTGAGACCCGGCCCATGATCAGTAGACGATCGAACCGGTAGCGACCAGGCATGTGATCGAGGAAGATGATGCGTACCAGAGGTGAAAGTCGTGAGACCCGGTGTATCATAGTTGATAGTATGATCGATGGTATGCCCAGATGGCATCTGCCAGATCGGGCCGGTCCTACTGCTACTCCTAGCCGGACCGGCGCTATGATCGATGGTATGCCCAGACGACCGGCCCTAGCCGGGCCAGCCCCCACAGGGACTCGAACCCTGGACCCTACCGGGTGAGAGCCGGTTAATCCTGACGACCTGACCAACTTCTAGACCGATCGAGGGAAGTATGTTCGTGTGCTGACCTTCAACGTTCAAGAATCTCATCAGTACTTATATTATATTGTCATTTTCTGAAGTGCCTGAGCTTCAGGGCATGCGTATTGTGTCGCCTGGTGCATCATCGAGTTCTTGCACCACCCCAGTTCCTGGAACACGCCGGCTGAACCATCCCCTGGATTACACATGTACCCTAACCACCCCTACGCTCGTATTTGTGAGGAGATGTCGGTCAGCAGAATCTGGAGCTGCGACTGCGTCTGCTGCAGGTAGCCGAAGGAGCTCTCGCGCTGGATCGTGTCCATACCGCCGCACAGGTATGCGTGCTTGAGGACAGCCTGCACGTTGGCGCGGTCGAGGTGGTTCTTGACGAGCACCTTCTTCAGCATGTGGCGTGCCTGGATGTCGTCGACGACGTCCTTGGGCACCTGCAGGCAATGCGAGGCAAGGAGCGACGATCAGATGCAGGCAGACAGATGCAGGCAGATGCACTCAGGTGCACTCAGGCGCAATCAGATCCCCAAAGCGGCACCTCAAGTTCCGCGTAGCTCGCGAGTTGTTGCATCGTGTCCGGCTTGTCCGCAAAGAAAGCTTGGCGAGCAAAGAGTTCAAAGATGATGAGACCGAGGCTCCACATGTCAATAGCGCACGTCGCGCGCATGCGCTCGGTCTGCTTGCTCAGCACGGCGCGCGCGAGCTCGGGCGAGCAGTAGGCAGGAGAGACCCGCATGGAGACCGGCTCGGAGGCGCGGCGCGCATTCTCAAAGTCGATCGCCTTCCATTTGAGTCCGAAGAGCACAAAATTATGCGGCTTCAGGTCGCAGTGCACCACGTTCTGCGCAAGTGCGCAAGTGCGCACGCCGCGGCGATCAGTGGCGATCAGTGGCACTGAGTGGCACTCTGTCACACTCAGTCGCACTCAGTCGCACTCAGCAGCACTCACCTGGGCATGCATGTGCTGCACCACGTGGCTAATTCGGTCGACGATGAACTTTCGCTCATTGCGCTGCAGAGGGCCACGCTTGAGGTAGTCCGCGAGCGAGCGTTCCCCGTACTCGAGGACGACGCAATGCGCCTTGTTGTTTGGGTCCTCGTAGTAGTCGATGAGCTCGACCACGTACTCTGAGCGCAGCTGCTTTAGGAAGGAGACCTCGCGCCCAAAGCTCTCCTTGCTTGTCATGAACTTGAGGGCCACCTTCCTCTCCGTCTTCATGTCGATCGCGAGCTTGACCGAGTTGAGTCCGCCCATGCTCGCCGTCTCCTCGAGCTTATACCTGCCCTGATACAGGTCAGCGGTCGAGTACTTACCGGTGCCGAGGCCGCGCAGCGAGGAGATGGCGGCGACGAGCTTCTTGCGAGGGCCGAGGGCTGTGATGCCCATCTCGCGTAGGTCGTCGACGGAGAGCTCCACCAGTGTCTCGAAGTCGACCTCCTGGCGCACGAAGACGCGCGTGTACTTGCCAAGTCCGAGGCCCTCGAGCCAGGGGATGAGATCGTTGCCGGTACCGCTCTCACTCGCGTCGCGCACGGCGCCCCGTCGTCGCATGCGACGCATCGGATCCTTCTCATTCTTCCTCTCGTCAATGATGCCCGTGTCGAGCGCAAAGAGGTCGGCGCCGCCGCCGAGCCCGCCGAACGTGAACATGAGCGAGCCGTGCATCGCGCTCGCGTGCCGGTAGCGCGGCAGCGGGATCGTGCCGGCCACGTTGGGCTTCGACCACGTCATGGTCCCCGTGTCGAGCACGTGGAGCTTGGACGACGCGTGGCTGCGGCCGTGCAGGGACGCGTACGTTCCATGGCGTAAGACCTCGCGGCAGCCGCCGAAGAGGAAGAGGCACTGGCCAACGAGCTCGGCCGTGTGCCCGAAGAGTGGGCCGGGCGGCAGGCCGCTTGTGGGTGGCTCGATCCAGCTCATCGAGAGCGTGTCGAGCACATAGAGGTCACGGAAGATCTTCTCGTTCGCTGCGCCTCCGTAGACGTACACGAGGGCGCCGAGCGCCACGGCGGTATGCCCGACGCGCGCCGCGGGCGGCGCGCCGTTGATGTACGGGCGCGACCAGGAGAGCAGCGCCGTGTCGAGGATGTGCGTCTCGTTCGAGTAGCCGTACCGGATGCCGTACCCGCCGTAGTAGTAGATTCGGGTCGAGCCGACGCCCGTGCCTGTGTGACCGACGCGCGCGAGTGGAGCGGTGCCCTCGAGCGAGGGCAAGCTCCACGAGCACCTGATGAGGATGGTCATCAAAGGTCATTAGAGGCCATCAGAGGCCCTCAGAGGCCCTCACAGGCAATCTGTGATCATCAGAGGTCCTCGAGATCAAAGCGAGATTCAAGCGTACGTCTCCGTGTCGAAGATGTGCACTTCGTTCCCGTCGTGTTTCCCATCCGAGCCACCGAAGACGAAGAGCTCGGTGCCTACGAGCGTGGCCGAATGGCCGCACAACGCGAGGGGCGGCGTGCCGCCCACCTGTGGGGAAAGGGCGCCGTAGTGAGCACTTGCATGCAGGGCTCAAGGAGCGCGAGGGGCGGCGTGCCGCCCACCGTCGGCACCGTCCATGCGGCCGCCTCCACGTTGTAGATGCGCACGTCATTGAGCGCCTTGTCGTGCGCCGCACCGCCGAGCATCACAAGTTTGTGGCCGACCGTCGTTAGAGTGGGCGAGACGCGCGGGGAGGGGCGGCCGCCCTTGGCACCAAGCGTGGCCCAGTTCATGGTCACGAGGACATGCACGTCGTTCAGGCACGTCTTTCCGTCGTGGCCGCCGAAGATGAAGACCTTGGTCCCTACAAGGGCAGCCGCGTGCCCCACGCGCGCAGTCGGGGTCACGCCGTTCGGAGTCGGTTCGGTCCAGAACATGCCCGGGGCATGCAAGACAAAGAAGTCATTCAACGGCCGGCCGCCTGACGAGGACGGCAAGCAATGGAAGTCAGTGGCACTCAGTGGCACTCAGTGATACTCAGCGGCACTCAGTGGCACTCAGTGGCACTCAGTGGCAAGCAGTGGCAAGCAGTGGCAAGCAGTGGCAAGCAGTGGCATTCGGTGGCCATTCGGCTCGCACCGCCGACGCCGCCGAATAAAAGCAAGTTGGAGCCTACGAGCGAGGCGGTGTGGCGTGAGCGCGAGATGGGAGCCTGGCCGTCCGCCGCCACCTGCGTCCAGTGCAGCGCCTCGATCTCGAGCACATGCATATCGCGAAAGGAGCCCGAGTCGGTCGCGCCAAAGACAAAAAGCCTATCGCCTACCAGGGTCGCTGTGTGGCGTGAGCCAGCCAGGGGGGCGCGGCCGGAGACGGCAGCCTTGGACCAGTTCATCGACTCGGTGTCGAACATGTGCAAGTCGGAGAGCGAGCGGCGACCATCATGCCCGCCAAAAATGTAGATCTGCCCAAGGGTCAGGCAGGCAAGTCGACCCTCAGCGGCAATCCAAACAGCGAGCGCGGGAGGCACTGGCCGTCAGAGAACCTCCGAGAGAGGCTCCCAGAAGGAAGTCCGTGGCAATCCGTGGCAGTCGTACTCCTAAGCACTCAGAAGCACATCGTGGCATGCTGCACCTTGCGGCTCTGGTCAACCGCAGACTCGACGAGCGTAGCGGAGTGGCCGAAGCGCGGGAGAGGCGGCTCGCCGGAGACCTTGGGCAGGTACCAGGTGAGCGTATCGGTCTCGAGGATATGCAGCTCGTTGCCGCCACCCACCCCGCCGAAGACGACCATGTTCGGGCCCACCGCCGTCGCCGAATGGCGCGAGCGCGGCGAGGGCATCTGGCCGTGCACCACCGGCCTATCCCACGTGATCGTGGCCGTGTGAAGCGTGTGCACGTCGTTGAAGGAGACGGTCTCGTCGCCGCCGCCAAAGATGTACAGGTGCACCCCGATGAGCACCATTGTGTGCCCATTGCGCGGCGATGGCGCGATGCCGTGCTTCTGCGGCTGCGCCCATGTGAGCGCGAAGAGCAGCGGCTCGTCCTCGCGCTCTGCACTGTCCGGGGCGCCACCTTTGACAAGGCCGAAGCACCGGCCGAGCAACGTATCGCTGCCGACGGTGCTAATCACCGTGTCGAGCAGTGAGGTGGGTTTGCTGCGACGGGGCTTCAGGAACGGATTCGTCTTCTGCCGAGGCTGCAGGAAACTGAAGATGCCTCCCGAGCGAGGCTTGCCAGGGTTGGCGGACTCGATCTGCAGCGCGTGGCTCTCATCGAAGTCTTCCTCCTCGTCCGCTGGCGGCACATCGGCCGTGGATGAAGTGGCTGCCATGTGAGCAGCGAAAAAAATGCTTGATTTCATATGAATGAGCGCCGTCGCGGGCATACCGCGAACGTGCCTCATACAACATAAAAAATCTGAAGTCGCAAGCCTCCCCCACCAGGCCCCTGCGGCCTTCCAATCCAATCCTCTTCCCTGAAGTCGCAAGCCTCCCCCACCAGGCCCCTGCGGCCTTCCAATCCAATCCTCTTCCCGGCATCGCTCGCTCTCATCTCCGCTTCGTCCGCCTCTCCTTGGCCGCCGCGGCCCTTTCCGCCGCCTCCTGGAGTGCCTCCCGCGGGCCACGGAGCAGCAAGATCGCTTTGCTTGCCTCGAGCGCGAGCGCACCGCTAGCATCTGCGCCGCCGGCCGCCTTCCCGTCCGCGCCGCCGGCCGCCGCTGCCTTGACCTCGCGCCGACGGCTCTCAAACGTCTGGCGCGCGAGATCGTGCTGTGGGCGCAAGGAGAGGAGTTCCTGCGCCGCCTCGAGGACGAGCGCGTCCTCCGTGGCCACGTCACCGAGCAGACGCACCTGCGGCGTGCCTACTAGCACGGCGCCGCCCGTCGCTTGTTTGAGGGCAGGTGCTTTCTTGAGCGCCTGCATCATGCCCATCACGCGGTCGACGAGCGACGAGGAGAGCGCTGATGATCCTGCGGAGAGCGCGCCGGCACCGCCGCCCGTGGCGCGGAGCGTGCCGCCGGCCAACGACGACATCGTCTTACCACCGAGGCCGCCAGTTGCCGCCATCACTCCACGGATTGAGGAATTCGATGAAGTGGAGGCTGTAGGCGCTGAGGTGGGAGCCGCTGGCATCGTCTTGGACCCGGGCAGACGCACAAGGATGGTGGCATGCGCCTCGACGCACACGCTCCCGGGCTCGGGCGTCACGAACACGTCCACCGCCCGCACGCCCGCCAGTTTCGCCAGCGCCGCCTCGTATCGTCCCCAGTCGAAGCGCTCGAGGGCAGCGTCGAGCTTGAGGACGTGGTCGATGGCCATCACGTTGCCCGTGAGGATGAGCTCGCTGGGGAGCTCGGGCTCATCGTCCTCCTCCCCCTCCTCAACCAACGATTGGCGGGCCGAAGCCGCGGAAGGATCGAGCAGGCTCACGAGGTCCTCGTCGCCTCGGTGCTTGGCCAGCATCAGCGCCGTCGCACCACTGCCCCGATCAATCGCTTTCTGATCGGCGCCGTGCGCCACGAGCAAACGAGCCACATCCCCGTGGCCTTGCTTGGCTGCCACTATCAGCGCAGTGGCTCCACCCGGATCACGACTGTTGACAGCGGCGCCTGCATCGAGGAGCATGAAGGTGAGCTCCACGTCTCCGTGGTAGGCTGCTACGGCGAGCGGCGTGTTCTGGACTGTGTCGACGGCATTGACGTCTGCCTTGCTGGCGATCAACATCCGCACGCGCTCCGTGTTCCTCGTGAAGACGGCCTGCACGAGATCGTTGTCCGAAAGCGACATGGGGCGCGCGCTGAACGTGCGGGCGGCAAAAGCGTCGACGCGTTCGCGAGTCATGTGGGGAATGCGCATGCATTTAAGGAGGAGGGGGGAAGGGGGGGGGGGGAACCTCACTTCAGGACCGGCGTGATTTACATGTATGAAATGATTTGTAACTGAACAAGCTAACCGAGGTAGGGGAGCCATGGTGCCCAATGGGGGACACGCACACGGCCGCCCGTGTCGTCCATGTTGGCCTGGAGCTCTGTCCTCTGAGGCAGTCCGGTGTCGGCGGTGAGCAGCACCTTCGAGTGGGCAAATGCTGGTGCGGCACTCGAAGAGCTGAGGCTTGAGCCACGCATCTGTGGCGACATCACGCACAATGGTGGGGGAGGCACGGTGCCCACTCGGGGACACGGCCGCCCTTGCCGCTGCCGCGACTGCAGCGCCTCCTCGAGCGCCACCGCTTTCGCGAGTGAAAGGGAAGGCGAGGTATACACGATCTGCACAAGGTTCTGAGCTGCCGACTTGGCAACCACCTCGCCGGTCCAGCTAGATGGATCCCAAACTGCACGCAGCCTGGTCGGGTCCGTCAACATCACCAAGGCCTCGGGCTCCACGCGCGCCGACGAAATCGCCAAGTACACGCGGATGAACAGGTCGTTGCGGCCGAAGGCACTGGCGACCGAGAGGATCTCGGTGCTGCCGCCCGCGCGGCGGATCGTGATGTTCGAGTCGAGAATGTTCTGGACCGCTTCGAGGTCGTCCTCGGTCACCGTCGTCTTGATCACGAGCACGCGTAGGATCTTGTCGATCGCTCGCTCATTCTTCCTGAGAACGCTTGCGGAGCGCACTGCAGTGAAGGTTGGGCTCGTCCGATCCTCGTTCGTCGACATCTCGATTACCTCCTGTTCTGCGTGAGCAGCAGCTGCCGTGTGGTTGGGGGAGCAAGCGCGCGAAGTAGCCGACGCGTTCGCGGCCAACCCCTCCGCGCCAACAAACCTCACGACCACCCTCGGTTTCCCTCGCCACCACCCTCGCCACCAGAGCTGACCATTTCAGCGAGACAACGACCGCGAGGCCAGCGGCCCGGCCGGCGACGCAAGCCGGCGAGCCATCGTAACTAATACGCTTTGATACGCTGGCCGCGATGGTGCAAAAGTGCGGGCTGCCACCTGCCGAGATGACTGAAGCGTGTGCGTCACAGCCGGGGTGGCGCTCCTGGCACTGGCCGACGAAAGTCCCCACAGTTCCTTGTGAGTCCCCACATGCACAGTCCCACAGAGAGGGAGGGTCCCAATGCGGAGAGCAAATACCAAAGCCGTCAAGCCGGGCCTTCACGCCTCGACCCGCAGTCGCAGTTCCTCGCCGCGTCGAGCGGCTCCGACGGCAGTTGCCGTGCTGCAAAAACCACCGGTTCGCACCAATTCATATGACAATTGGGGCTTTGGTGCATTGTGCTCCCATGACTTCGTGCGACGAAGTGGAGCACCCCAGTCCAAGGCAGAGCGCACCCTTCGCCTCGCGTTTGCAGCACCGCCACGAGCCCTGTATACGGCATTCTGTCTATCATCATTCTCGTACATGTTCGTCGGCACGCTCATGCTGCTCTGGTTCAATCATCGATTGCCCTCCGTGTTCATCACCTCGGTCCCATTCGGCCTCGACCGATTCAGCCTGCTCCTCGTCGTCCAGGGTCCCGTCTCATGGTGGGCCGATGTTTGGGCTCGTACGCGCCAGTGCAAGGCGCAGCATGTGGCCTACTTGGCTGATAGGCTGCTCGCAACGAGCATGACCATCCTCACGTTCTTTATTGGCAACGTCTGCTGGCGTCCGCACAGCTCACCGGTGCAGCGTGGCCTGGCGGCGCTCTCGCTCTTTGGGCTCGTGCCCTTTGCACTGTCGCAGCGCGCCCTTGCGCATGAGCGCTTTGTGCCGTTTATGGCGTGGCACGTGGCGTGGCACGTGAGCATTCCGGTCGTGGCGATCACGTGGCTCGTGTACACGGCCCATTGGGCACCGCTCCTACCGGGCGAGAGCGGGACCGGCGGTGAGTGAGTGAGCGCCAGACCGTTGAGGCCGGTACCGGTGTCCTCTAGTTTTAAGCCGACAGCCTCCCCGGTGGACCCACGTTTAATTCGAATCGTCCCGACACGCTCGTCCGTTACTCCGATTATGGTCAGAATGGGCGACATGCACCCGCCCGAGACAATTGTGCGTGTACAAGTACTCAGAATGTCTGCGGACTAAAGTAAGGCATGGTGTCATGGACGACCCCCTACGGTCGTTTCGTGTGTAGAGAGACCCACGTCAGCAGCTGCCATCCGATGCAGGTCTAGTCGTCAGCCGTGACAGCCACGGACGAAAGCGGCGTCGCAGTCGAGCGTGGCTGTACTTGCTCAGGGGTTCGGGGTGGTGCCGGCTCGGATGGCAGCGCGTACTGCGTCTCATCTGACCGAGCGCGCCCACGCAGCATCGCCGCCTCTTCGCGCTCGTTGTCCATCTCGCTGAGGAGAGTTGAGAACGAATGTCGGCCCAGCGTGGTCAAGCGGGCAAGCATCACATTCTGAGAGACGGAGTCGATGTCAAAGGTGTTCTGCGCGCGCGACATGAGCGACGTGTTGTCGCGCCGCGCCGTCGGCTGCCGCACCAGCGGCGATCGGCCCAGCTCTTCCGGCGACGAGGCCACAGAGGAGGCATTGATCTCGGACAGCGAGATCCCGGTCGGTGACGCAACCTCAGCAGGTGAGGAGCAACTGCGCCGCACGGAAAGCCGACCCGGCTCGTTGAATGCCTTGATGCTCGCCCGTCTTGAAAGGCCTCGTGCCGGTGCCGCGCCCGATGTACCAAGGCTCCGTCCCGATGGGCTCCGTTCCGACAGAGATCTTTGAGAATTGCCATCGGTGCCGTCTGTGCCCACCCTCGGCACCAGCCACCCGTGTGAATCAGCGTGCGAGAGTCGGGCCGAGCTCGCCCGGCTCAACATGGCGATCTCTTTGCGCGCGACCGCCTGATCGTAATTGTGGCGTGCTCCGAGATCGACCCCGAGATCGACCTTCGAGGTGGTGGTGGAGCGGCGAAGCGTGCTCGGCTTCGGCGGGGAGGCGGAGGCGGAGGTCGGGTCCTGCGGAGTCGCGCCCTCCTCGACGTCGGCATCGTCTGCGCTCGAGATCTCTTCGTGGCTTGACATCCTCGAAAAGGCGTCCTTCGCGTCTGGGGCCGCGAGGGGCGACTGGTAGTAGATGTGGATGTAGGCAAGGTGCAGCATGCGGGGTGCGATGACGAGGACGATGAGCAGCAGCATCTGCAGCCAAAAGGGGCCCGAGAGCAACACGGTGCCCATCACGTTATAGAGGAGCGGCCACGAGAACGAGCCATCGTACTGACGGCTGGGCACGTATTCGAAGATGACCGACCAGACCGCAAGCATCGCGATCATCAGGAACGGACCGAGGAACTCGACGACCGACCATGAGTTGTTCTCGAGGATGAGGCGCACGTTGATGCACACGCACAGCGTCCAGAGCGCGCCGACCGAGAGCTCACTGAGCGAGATGCCCCCGGCGAGCTGGCCCGTCACCACATCGCCATCTCGCCCAAACGAGATCAGCAGGCCCGGCAGGTAGGCGACGAGGGCGGCGGAGTAGATGCCCTCGAGGACCCACAGGAGCATGCCGCGGTGCGTAAAGTGCAGCCGCGCGATGCCCTGCGTGTAGAGCAGCGGCGAGTGCGCCGAGACGTGCTTGGGCACGTCGTTGTCGAATAGGGGGTAGATGATGATCGGGAGCGAGGTGAGCATGACCGGGTTCAGAAGGTCATTGAAGACCGACGGGAGCAACAGCGTGATTGACGAAGCCGCGAGCGTCTGGTAGAAGAAGAGCGTCATCGTGACGAAGATGTTCTTGTAGAAGGTGTAGTAGAGGAACATGGCGAAGCGCCGGTAGTTGAGCCGGCCGTGCACGAGGAGCAGCGAGCGCAGGAACTGGAACTGGCCGATGGCGAAGTCGGCCGAGTTCACACACTCGCGCCCCTCCTTGCCGATGATGCCCACACCGATGTGGCCCGCCTTGATCATCGCCACGTCGTTGGCGCCATCGCCGATGGCGAGGCAGCAGCAGCCCGGCACGGCGTTCTTGATGAGGTTGAGCATCTGCGCCTTTTGGTCTTTGCGTGCGCGGCAGGCGACCACAGACTTGCTCGCGTCCCCGACCGCCGCGAGCGCCTCGGGCATGAGCGTGCCGCAGTACTCGATTGCCTTCTCATCGATTACCAGGCAGTAATCGAGGGGCGCCTTCTTGGCGGCCGCCGCCTCGGCCACGCCAGAGAGCACGTCGTCGATGTGCTCGCGCAGCTCCGTCCGCAGCTCGAGCAGACCCTCATACTTGGCGTCGAGCGCAGCCGTGTGCCGTCCGATGACCTCGCGCCGAGCGGCGGCGCGCGCCTCCGCCTGCTTGCGCTGCTGCGAGGGCAGCATGAACGAGCGCGCGCACCACGCCCGCCAGCGCGTGACACACGAGGGCGCGGTGAGCGCCTCATTAGCCTTGTCAAGCTGCAGCAGCTCGCGCTGGCATTCGAGCAGGTCCTCAGTCCGCACGGCGGCAAGCACCGGGTATTCGTCGGACGTGATCTCGAGCACCTTGGCCGACCCCGGCAGGATCTCACACGCGCGCGCGATGTTGACGGCCGTGCCCACCTTGTCGCCGGTGAGCATCCAGATCTTGATGCCCGCGGTGCGCAGGTCCGCGAGGAGCTCCGGCACACCCTGCTGGAGCTTGTCCTCGATGGCCGTGGAGCCTTGAAGGATCAGGGTGGACTCGAGCTCGGACTGCGAGCTCGTGATCTTGTTGGGCAGCCCCTTCTTCATCTTGGCGATCTCGTCGGGTGAGGCGCAGACGGCCTCGTACTGCGCGTGCCACGCCGCGTACGTCGCCTCGCTGATCTCCTTCTTGCCCCAGACGAGCGTCCGCAGCGCAATCTCGCCCCACTCATCGAGGAGCGTCGAGAGCTCCTCTTGCACCTCTTCGGGCGTCGTCTCCTCCACGAGCTCCATCAACTTCGAGTCGGCGCCCTTGCAGTAGAGTCGGATCGCCTCGCCGCCGCCCAGCGCGCGCACGAGCCCCTCGGGCAGGCGCACGAGCATCGACATGCGCTTTCGGGACGACTCATACGGGAACACGTCGAGGATCTGCACGTCGTACGTGACGCCGTCGTGCTTGTCGCGGAGCGTGAGTCGCCCTTCGAAGGTGTTGCGCGAGAGGTACTCGAAGCCAAAGAGCTCGGCGCCCGCCACGAAGGCCTGCTCGTCCGGTGAGGAGGCGGCCAGGTCTTGCTTGCCGTTGACCTCCTCGACCATCACCGAGTGGTTGATCGCCAGCGCGAGGAAGAACTCCTTGTACGCGCCCGCGCGGCTGCCATGCAGCGCGTCGAAGAGCGAGGGCGAGCTGAGCGCCTCCTGGAAGTTGACAAAGGTGGCCGAGCACGGCCGGACCGTGGCCCATGCCGGACGGGGCGCCGTCCGGAGCGCGGGCGGCGGCCTGCCTGGCTGCTTGTTGAGGACCTGCGAGATGGCTGTGTCGCCGCAGCCATAGGTGACGCCGTCGATGAAGCAGCGCATGAACTCCATGTGGTTGGACGTGAGCGTGCCCGTCTTGTCCGAGAAGATGTGCGTCACTTGCCCCAGCTCCTCGGTGAGCGAGGGCGAGTTGACTAGGCAGCACTCATCCTGGGCCTCGTCGTACATGTCGAGGTCGCTGATCATGAAGAGGGACGAGAAGATCTGGATGAGAGGCATGGTCGAGAAGAGCGTGGTCGGGATGAACATGTACACGAGCAAAAAGGTCTGCAAGAAGTTCATTCCAAAGGACGGGAATAGCGCCGTGCTGGGCGCCTCGAAGAGGTACCACTGCTCGGTCTGGGAGGGTCGGCCCGCGCCCCACGCGTGGTTGGCGATCGCTCCGATGAGCGAGATGGAGATGGTGACGCAGAAGAGCACGGCGATGTCCACGTTGAGCCGCCGGAGCGTTGTGGGGAACTTGACCACCGCCGCGCTCGAGGTCGCAAAGTTCGCCTTCGTGTCACGCCCCGTGGCCACCACGAGAGCGTACACCCAACTGGTCGAGCGCAGCTGCGTGCCACGCAGCAGCATGTTCTGCGGCGTGACAAGCACCGGCTCCTGCCCCTCGAGGAACAGAAGGCCCGTGAAGTCGTTCACCTTGTCATTCGGTGGCTCGGCGCGGAACGTCGCGCCGCGCAGCGCCTTCAGGCACGTGGCCACTTCGGCGTCGGGCATGAGCGCCGCCGCTTGCTTGACGGCGAGGCGCAGCTTCGTGTCGGACTCGCCGTCGAGCGGCTTGGTGCTCACCCAACACTGGCCGGGTTCGGGGTCGCACGCGCGCAAGAAGACGCAATCGGCCGGGAACGCCTCGCGGTCCTTGACGCGCACGATGTCGCCCACCTTGACGTCAGCCCATGTGGCACTGCGGAACGCGGCGGCGGACCCAGTGCCGCCGCTGCCCGTGGGCTGGTGCGCCCCCTTCGTGGCGAGCGTGTCGGCGCCGCAGCGCTCGACGGGCAGCTTATTGGTCAGCGCGTCCGCGCGGCTGCGCGCGTAGTCCTGTATGCCCATCATTGTGATGTCCATCACCATGAGGATGCCCACGTTGATCCAGATCGTCGAGACGCCACCTGTAAGCGTGATGCTGGGGATGAACTGGAGCGCGCCCGCAACGACAAAATAAATGTTTGTGCACTTGTACCGCGGGTCGAGCACCTCCGAGAGGGTGAGCGGCAAGAAGGTCTTAGGAGTGTATTTGGCTGACGTTGAGTTGTTGTTACAGTACGTCGGGTTGCTGCCGAGTACAATAATGTGACGCGGCATCGAGCCGTATGAGTCTCCGACGGGCTGCTCAGTCGGCGGCGCCACGCTCGCCGGCGCCGGCGGCGTGGAGACCACGGTTACAATGGTCGTCTCCGGCATTCGACACTGGTCGTCTTCGGCATTCGACACTGGTCGTCTTCGGCATTCGACAATGGTCGTCACCGGCACACGCGGGATCTTGGACTCCATCCGGCGCGATCTTGGAATCCTATTCACTTGCGTGTTCATATTCACATTTGCCAACGGCAAGAAACCCGGTCCCGTGGAGACACTCCGAGGAGGGCGCAGACAAAACACACCAAGACCAAACACAGGTGCTCGCGAGTGTGGGAGTTCCCAGGTAAGTGACCGCCAGAAGGCGGGTCGCTCAGCATGCCCGCGCGAATGAACAAGCGAATGAATAGAGGTTGGCCCGCAGCGGTTGCGCCCGGCCCTTCTCCATGCGCATGCCGCCCGAGCCTGATGCGAACGTCACACCCTCCGCGCGAGGCACCGCATTACCACTCGAGTGCCCTGCTGGGCTCTCGCATGCCCGGTACCGGTAGACCAGTCGTAGTGTCGTACCTCCTCCGCCTTCCCTGCTCCCCGCGCCTGCGATGGTGCCTGGCGCGGCATCGAGGCTGCCATCGAGGGCCAGTCGCGGCCTTTGCCACCGCCTTCGCCGCCGCCGCCGCCTTACCTCTCGTTGGCGTTGCACGTTCTCTCCATCTCTCGCTACGACCAGCCCAATCATGCCGATCATGTGGTCGAGATCCCGGTAGCACCACATAAGTTCACCACCCACCCCAATGCCATCGCTTACCATCGCTGAATCCAATCAATCACCCTGGTCTCTCTTGCCTCTCGCGCCACAACTTCAGGCTTATCTGGGCCTGCTGCAGGCGCGCCTCGATCCGGTTGATATCCTGCAATGCTTGTCCGTAGATGCCGCGCTGAACCTCGCCAAGGTGCTGCGTCGCGTCGCTTTTGGAGAAGTCGATGGACGAGAGCTTGTCGCGCATGCGCTTCACCTGCCGAAGGGAGGTGACTTCCGTGCCGTGCGCCGCGCCGCCGACACCGAAGACGGTCCGAAGGCGCGGCAGTGCGCTCGTGTTGAGCGCTTCGACGAGAGGATCGATGCCCGCTTGGTCGAGGTCATTGCCGTCGATAGCGAGCTTCTCGACGTTGGCGAGCGAGTTGGGCATCAGAGCCTGGGTGTGTTGTGGCGTGACTCGATCCCCACATGAGGTAAGGACGAGCAGAGAGGTAAGGAGCAGGGAATCAGAAAGGGAGCCAGCTGGCCACAATCCATAACAATGCAGGCCCGCAGCCGAGCCAAACGCTCCGCGGCTCCGAGTTCAAAACGCGGCCACACACGCGGCAGAAGAGGAGGAAGCTTTTGGCGTCGATGCGGCAGTTCTCGAGTGTGAGCGTTTGGAGCAACGGCAGTCCTGCGGGGCGCACCCGGCTGAGCAGCTCATGCCGATGTACCGCGGCTGACCAGATCGTAGCCGCCTTTACCTCGGCCGCCGCCACGTCTGAGGCAGTGACAGGTGACAGGGCCCACGCAAGCACCTGCAGCGGGTGCGCGCCGCCCTCAGACACCTCCTCGTCGTTTAAGTTGTTGTAGCTCAGATTGAGGTCACGCAGCACGGGCAGCACCGCGGCGCCGCGGCCCGCGTCCGCCACGAACGCACCGCACAAGGTGACGAGACCCTTGCCGCCGTACACATTGTCCATCAACGTGAGCGAGCGCAGCCGCGAGCACAGCGGCAGGGCGCACACAAGCTTGCGAAGCTCGACGTCGCCCCAACGACACTTGTTGAACGCGAGCGCTTGCGCGTGACCGTAGGCGGTGAGCAAGGCATGCTCGTAGAGTCGTAGAACGATCGGACGGTCCGTCTCGAGGCTCAAGAAGCTCGCGCTCAGCCCGAGCGAGAAGTCGTCCATGCTAAGTGGCGGATGGCGGGTGCGTAGCCGGTCGCCTACATCGATAACGGGCGGCCACAGGTCCGATCGGTAGGTCTTAAGCAGGCGCGCCACGCCGTTCTCGAAGAGCTGCCATCCATGCGAAGCGTATCCGGGCTGGTTGAGCGGCACCGAAGTCGAAAGGATGATGACCGTTGTCATCTGATGCGCGTACCAGAGCTCGAGGTCGACGAGGGACGCCTCGTAGACCTTTTGCTCCGCAGGCGTGCGCCGGCCGGTCATGGGATTCGGCTGCGACGGCACACAGCAATCCATGTCAATCAATGTCAATCCATGTCAATCCATGTCAATCAATATCAATCAATGGCAATCAGGCAATCCACATGGCCGGTCATGTCATGGGATTCGGCCGAGGCAGCGAGCAGCACGGCCAGAAGATGCTGTAGCAACCTCTGGCGACCACTGGCAACTGGCTGTGGCTATTCATGCCATGGGGTGGCCATCCGCAGGACTCTCACCTGCAACAGCGAGCAGTATGGCCAGAAGACGCCAAAGTCATCCAGCGGTACCTGATCGTGCCCCCACACGCCACGACGCCGCTTGTCCTGCAAGTCGAGAATGGCATCCGCGAACGCGACGAGGTTGGCGCCCTCTGGGTCCGGCTGTTCGGGGCAGCCGAACAGGTTGAGGCGCAGCGAGGCGGGTGCATGCGAGACGCTATAGATGGCAAGCCGATGCTCCGACACGAAGCCATGCGGCTGCAGAACATGTTCAGACGAGCACTCTCAGCAGTGATCGGAGGCAATCCTTGTGGCAATACTAGGCGATCAGGTGGCACGCGGGTGTGGCATCAGTGGCACTGCTCAGTGGCACTGCTCAGTGCCACTCACCTGGAGCTCGGTGAGCTCCTGTCCCGGGATGAACGCCTCCTCAGGCAGCTCCTGCCGCCTCGGCAGCGCAAGCTCATTCATCATGAACCGCCGGTACGCGCAAGACGCCTCTGTGTTCTGGCTCAGCGCTTGTGCCCCGCGCATGGCCTCTGCGCGCTCGAGCAGCCATGTGCCGCGCACCAGCCGAGAAGGCAACTGTTTCCCGTTGGCCCGCGGCCGTAGGGCGTCGTAGATGGCAGCCGCACTCGTCAGGCGCACAAAGCCGGCCGCATGTGACGAAAAGTCTAAGCAGACCTCACCCATGCTGGCCGCCGCCGCCGTTGGCGACGCCGCCGCGGCCAAGAGGCCGGCGTCTGCTCCAGAGCCTTGCCTAGAACCAGTCGAGGGTCGGGCATCGATGGCCCCTGCTATGGCACTCGCCGAGGCTGCTGGCTTGCTTCGTGGGCTGCTCGTCGCCTTCGAACGGCGAGGGCTCTCGTCGAACCCAGTGAGTTTTGTACTCGGCTCGCCCCAGAGGCCGTACGGGAAGCCGAGGGTCTCATTACCGCGCCGATCGTACACAAATGTCTCCTCACGCAACGAATCTGCGAACCTGAAATGGTGGCGATCAGAAATGGAGACGCCTCCAGCCGGCGCCTGCGGCAATGTGGAGCGCGGCGTTGTGGGGCGCAGCGTTGTGGGCGGTGGCCCCTCCTCTTTGGTTTGCACCGTGGTCATGGGGCGTGGGCCCAGCGCAGCCCGGCTTCGAAGCGTGGCCTCGAGTTGTAGGGCGTACACGTCCAGATCGGGCCGGGCACAATCCCGAAGACTGGTGCGGGTCGCCGGAACGGCCGGCCGAGCACACTCGCGAGTAGTAGCCCGGGTCGCTGGCACGGTGGTCGCGCCGCGGGGCGAGAAGAGTGGCGGCAGCGTCATTGTGGATCTGTTCAACTATTTTCAAAAACATTCGGTCAATTTTTGCATGCGGGTCGGGCAATGAGTCCCACAAGAAAAGTCAAGTCTCGTCAAGTCACAACCCCCCGCCATCTCCGCCCACTCCCTTCCGCCACAGCTGGCTTCCGGAGCACATTCAATTGATGTTGTCTGTTGTTTATGCGCGTGTAGACTTGACTCGAATTGATCTCATCACATCTGGACGTATCTTGCAATGAGAAAAAAAGCAAGACGAGTGGCAATCTTTCTTCAAAGGGGAAGTGAACCCCTTTTCAGCTTAGAATTCCGCAAGATTCCGCAGAAAAGCAGGCTGGACACTCGCAGAAAGAGGGGTGCTCGCGCGCACTACAGCGGTTTATCCATCGGACGCAGTGAAGAGTGTCGACGAGCGAGCTGCACGAGCCATCAAGGCGCATATCGTTCACAGATGAGAGACGTTGGCAGCACGCAAGATTCGCTCGACCTTCTGGCTATCGTCTGCGCGCAGCATGCGCAGGCTCCATCCATGCCAATCATCGTGGTTGCGCCCTGTCCACTCAGGATGCACGAGCGGGACGACGCCGATGAGCAGCCCATCCAGCACCCCGAAGAGAGTGCGAGGAGATCTGCGTGGCTCCCTCCGCCACTGCGCACGGAAGCGAACCTGGCTAGGATCAGGAACCGCGCTCGACGAGGCCGTGTCCTCCCTCCGACGCCAAGCGCTACAGCGTCCGGATTGCTTGCAGACGACGGTGGCTGGCTCATTGCCGACGTAGACGTTGTGACGGGCCACATTGAGTGGCGTTCAACTACGTCTATCGATTGAAAGAACCGAGGCGATCGTTAACGTCTTATTACTAGTTCAGATAGCCATGGCAGCGCCGGCTGTGCGCCACGGCATCGACTGATGCCTCCCCGCAGTATTCCCTGGGCGCATGCGACATCAGAAAATATAATCTAGAGTAGGATGGGGGTATAAGGATGGCTGGGAGCTGTGCGCTATGGATACTATATGGACGCACGGATCACACAAACAACCTCAGAACCGAACGGACTCACCGACGCGCCCGCGTACATGTATGGCCAATGCAGCCACCTCACCACACGTGTCACGGCGGCCGTCTCAAGAGAGGCCACCGGCACAGCAACCGCGACCGGAGCCCGTCGCGGCGCCTCACCACACGTGTCACGGCGGCCGTCTCAAGAGAGGCCACCGGCACAGCAACCGCGACCGGAGCCCGTCGCGGCGCCTCTCTTGCCCTTCCCGCTTCTTCCCGCGGCCCTTGCCGCCTCCACCCTTGTAGCAGAGGTGCAGGAGGGTGCAGGTGGACTTGAGCAGGTCGTGAAGACGGTCCACAACGCCTACACACCGCCTACACAGCCGTGCGGGGATTGGGGTAATTTCATGTAATTTTCGACAGCCGTGTGTCCCGGCTCCCCCGGTGGAGCAGCAGCAGCGGCGCGGACGCCAGCAGACGATCGAGAAGGCGAGTAGGCTGTTTTAAATCGGGATAGCAAGATCAAGTACCCGGGTCCCGTGTGTGTCCCGGCTCCCCCCAGTGTCTTTTACCGGTACCGGGTTCAGTAACCGTTCACAGCTCATGTTTGCGGCTGCGAAGGCTCATCAAGTGGTGCTGGATATGTCGGGCACCATCGTCGTGCAAGCGCGACGACCAGTGGATTTCATCCTGACAGGCTTCGTGCAGAGCTTCATGCTCCTGCAGGTCGGCTTCTTTGACCTCCTGCGCCGCTTCCGCGGCTGGAGGCTCAAACGCGAGTCCTTGATCAAAGGACGTTCTTCCAGTGAGCCTCTGCGCACCGCACTGCAGACCATATCGGTGGTGGTGCCCGCGTTCAACGAGGCGCGGAGCATTGGGATGTGCCTTGAGACGCTTGAGCGGCACGCGTCCTCGCTCAAGCGCGTGCAGGTTGTCGTCGTCGATGCTGGGTGCAAGGACGACACGATGGCAATTGTTACCGCTTGGGCAGCCCAAACCAAGGTGAGCGTGCTGACGACGACGTCGTCCGGCGGGCGTGGGCCGGCGGTCGCTGCGGGCACACGTCTCTCAGTGGGCGATGCCATCCTCGTGCTGCACGCCGACACCGCCCTGCCTGCCAACTGGGACGGCGCAGTGCTCGAGGCGCTCGCCGATCCAACAGTGCTCATGACGGCCTTCTCGTTTGGCTGCGACCGCGCGCAGCTGAGCTGCCCGGAGAGCCCGCCCGCGGGGCTCGCGCTCATGGAGTGGACCGTCAACCGCCGCTCGCGCTGGTACGAGCTCCCGTTCGGCGACCAGGCGCTCGCGACGACCCGAGCGACGCTCGATGCGATCGGAGGCTACCCGGAGACATGCATCCTCGAGGAGTTCATCTTGGTCAACCGGCTGCGCGCGATGAGCGCGGCGGGGCTCGGGCGCATCCTCACGCTCGATGCCACTGCGCTCTGCTCACCACGCCGCTGGGAGCGCTCCACTGTCTGGCGTATCAACGCTGTCAACCAGGCGGTGATGCTCTGGCATCGGTGGGGTGCGACGCCTGCGCAGGTCTTCGAATTCTATTACGGAATGCCCGCGCCCGTGCCCGTGCTTTAGGGACGCGGGCTGGCTCTGCGGGCGCGCGAGCCAGCCTCTTGGGACGCGATCTCACGCTGTGTCAACGGCGTGCGCACTGCCACGTGGCGTGCTCTCTTCGTCGAGCGGCGGGTCGTCTTTGTACATCTGCCACGCACGGCGGGAACCTCAATTGAGGCCTCGCTCTTCGGACAAGATCATTTCTCGCAGCACCACACCGCCGCCGAGCTCCGTACAATCCTTGGGCCCGCCGCATACGAGGATGCCTTCCGATTCACCTTCGTCCGAGACCCTCTCGATAGATTCCTCTCTGCCTTCTTCTACCTCCTCCACCGCGACGGTCAGCCTGCAACGCCTCAACTCGGAGCACCCGCCGCCGCCGCCGCCACCGCCGAGATCTCGCCGCACGACACGCTCACCTCCGACATGCTCCGGCGCGACTTTTACTCCAATCCACTCATCTACCTGCGCCACCTGCAAACCCTATGTGCCGCCACCGGCGGCGGCAGCAGTGGCGGCGAGAGTGCCGGCGGCGGCGGCGGCGCCGCCGGCGGCTGGGAGCGCGCGCCACTGCACTTCCGCCCGCAGGTGTACTACTTGCCACCGGACGGGCTCGCGAGTCTGCACTTTGTGGGCCGTTTCGAGAGGCTCCAGCCTGACTACGCGCACCTCCTCAGCCACGAGCGCTTCACGCAGCACAGCCGCCCCCAGCTCGCGCACCTGCGACCTGCTGTTGAGGGTGGGCGGCCGCGGCTCGAGTGGGCGCGCTCTGAGGAGCTCGCGGCACTCGTGCGCGAGGTGTATCGCTCGGACTACGAGCTGCTTGGCTACGACGTCGGGCCCGTCGAGCCCTCCATCGGCCGGGCCTCCGACACGATGTGAGGGTTGATACGTTGATTGAGGGCTTGAGCGTTTGTTGTCAGATGCACGCCGTAGGTTCAAGCGTCAGTCAACGATAAATAGACATCTGTGAAGCGTGAAGCCGCGTATAGCCGGGTTGCGCGACCAGAACCGCCCGATAAAATAAAATGTGTAATGTCGTTAATATGTTGAAGTGTATCTGTATGACCCATGGAGTATGACCGTGTGTGGTGACTGTGACAACGTTCAAGGGTTCAACGACGTGTCGTGTCTGACTCCGGCTCCGGGGGCGTGATCGTACGTGCGCCCGGAACGACCGCGCCACAGCGACGAGCGAGCACGCACGCTGCGCTTCGCTGCGCGCGGCGCGGCGCGTGATGTCGACCCCGTCCCCGCCGAGCTACGTTAAGAGCTACGCCGAGCAGGCTCAGCATACAGCAAGACAGCAGGTCGGCCCCCGGGAGGGGACGGTCCGTCGTGCGCGCGATATCGCAGCCCACGCGGTCTTCTTATGAGTTAAATCACGAGCTGGAGCTCGCGTCGCATGTCGCGTCGTAATCGTTCGGTTGTATGGCGCATCGCAACTATAGTCAAAGCCTAAAGTAGTGGCGCCGTTAAAGTCAAAAGTGGCGCCGCGGGCGGAGCCGCCGTGGATCGGAGCGCATGCAGGATATTGGAGGTGTATTTCCAGTAGCTTAGCTTTTCTTTCTTCATTGGTGGTTGGAGCGACTTTAATCGTCGCGTGTTATTAGAATTAAAGTACCTAGTCAGTAGTCGCTTCCCTCATGGACCACTTGGGCAACGCCCTATTCCAGTCCCTGTCAGAAAGGTGTGGCGCAATGCCTGTCCGGAAGTGCGTCGCAAGCGTCTCCGCAGGAAGCTTGCCAAGGAGCTCCACCGTGACCGATCGCACGTACTCAGTCGGATCCTCGAGACAACGCAGGACGGCAGACGAATGATCGACCAGCACTTGTACTGGCAGGTGCTCACAAGCACTGATAGCAGCCGCACGGACGTCGGCATCCGTGTGCTGGGTGTACCCTAAAATCTCAGGTGCGTACGCGGTGAGGGTCTCTGCAGGAAGCTTTGCAAGGGCATGCACAGCTGCCGATCGTACGAACGAGTCGGGGTCCTCGAGATGCCTTATGACATGCGATGCATGGCTGTCGAGTGCCTCAGCAGGAAGCTTGCCCAGTGCTTGTGCAGCAGTCCAGCAAATGTCACTGTCAGCATGACGAAGCAGCTCCATGATGAATGCCGTGCACGAGATCAACGATGCGGCAGGTGCGTCACTCAGCGCATAGAGTGCGGCCATTCGCACGCCCTCTTCCTCGCTGCTCAGTCCTCTGATGGTTGCAGGAACCTCCGCGCTCATGGTGGTGTCTCTTCGTGGCTCCTGAGCGGCGGGCACGTAAGTGGTCGCACCGTATGCGATCGCATAGTCATCGGCGATGTTGACCAAGTCGTTTGTGTAGTCGTCATCCATTGACACGCGTTTTTTTGCAGAGAAAACATGACATGTGCACGTTTTCGTTCGTTCGGGTTGGTGTGTTGTGAAGAAAGCACGTGATGGTGATTGTGAATGAATGAATGCTGGCGGGAAAGCAAATTTTTCGCAAAATGCCGCCGCACTGCGTCTAGTTCCGCCTCCAACGCACCCCTCCACCATGCGATGCTGGCGTGGCGCAGAAGCAATCGAAGCCGCGACCATCGCGAGCATGCCCAACTACGTCGGGAAACAGTGGCGAATCTCTGGGCTGACAAGCGCGCGAGGGATGGAGATCAATGGCTTGCTCGGCACGTGCGAAGGATTTGATCACTTCCCGGATCTACGTCTGCACTTGCGCGTTGCTGGCTTCGACACCGTATTCAAGGTCAAGTTTGCAAACATCTCGGACCCGCAGGTGAGACCTCCCAGCGAGCCCAATAGTGTCGCCAACTTGGACATGCGTGGTTCCGGCGATATGGATCGAGCCACTATTCTACGTGTCGCAAATACACAATTCGATGGCCGGACAGCGCACGACCACATTCGCGGACATGCCACCGTAACGCGCCTCGATATGCGGCACCGCGCCTCACGGCTGCTGGAGTGCCTCAACTCCCTCGAACAGGGCACCTCACTTGAGCCTCCACGCCTCGGCTGCGGCGAAACGACGGAGGAGGCACTCCGCGATCCCTTTGTGCGCAACATGATGCAAATTAAGCCCCCGTGCGTCGGTAACGGCAGGTTCTGCTTGCACGAGCTGCATGACAGCCGCGTAGGGGATCAGCAGGCGGCGAAGCGGCTTGCAGAGTATCCCATGTCTGGGTTCTGCATCAAATGCCAAATCCTGTACTTAGAGGGAGATGCATAGTGAGAATGTGAGATGCATAGTCGATAGTCCCTTCAACACGACACGCGCACACGCCCCAGCCGAGCGGTGTCGTCAGCTAGTCGCATGTGTGACTCTGTCAGGCATCATGCCCCAGATGGCCCATGAGCCATGTCGTGTTGGTTGTGGGGACGTGTTGCATGCCGGGGTGAAACCAAGCGCGTCGCTTTCCGACAAATGAGTGAATGCGGGTCGTTAGTAAAGCCTACACACGTTACTGATGCGTGTACCTCCGGCCCAAGCATGTACGAGGTCGGTACAATACTCGTTTGACCGGTCCCAAACGCCCACGGCGGACCCTCACGGCTGGCGCGCGGCCCTCTCTCAAGGGCCGGCTAGCGAGCGTCGCCGTCCACACGCCGCCAGCGCTCGCGCACGCATCGCCGTGCCCGCGTTTGCTGCTGGGCTCCTCCTTGTCCCCCACGAGGATGCCTACCAATGCGTCAGAACCTGTCCGGGAGCACGGGGATGGGGTGAGACGTGGGTGGCGGGTGCGGAGCCATCAGAAATGGCTCCGCAAGTGGTGGTGGTGTGCAGCACGTGCCAGCCACGGCCCGCGGCCGGCGACGGCTGGACTATGTCAATCAGTGGGGACAAGGAGCTACCGCACCTTGTCCGAACGTGTTGAGTGAGTTTGACCGCCGATAGGAGCCTCGTTTCGAAGCGCACGCGACAGCGTGTGTGCCATGAGTGGTTTAAAGTCGCGATGGTACCTGCACAGTTCGGGTGAGCACACGGTTGCACGTGGGCGATGAGTGGTGCACATGAGGGGTGCTCACAGGGCAAGAGTGTGAGAGATCGAGAAGGCAGCAAGCACTCCACTGCGGCCACTCCGGAAAGAGTGGACAGCGAGGCCGCCGTGTTGCCACAGGACTTCGAGGATACGGTGCATGCGAGGCAGCTGAAGGCGTTGTGCAGAAGTTTGGGGCGAAGGATGAGTCGTCAAGGTCCGGGACGCTCACCTTCAATGGGACTCACGCATCTGAACGCGGCGCGACCGCGAGAAAAGTCGAGTGGGGTCCCGCATTGCGGGAGTTCGAAAATTTTGTCGGATCTCGTTTCACACCGGCGTGCAACACGTCTGGGCCGCACGCAACATGGCTCCCCCGAGCCCCGTCGCGCCGGGGTACCGATCGCGACTCGCGAGGCGCGATGAGCCATCATGAGGCAGCGGCTCTCGATGTACCTACACTAGTCGCCAAGTACGTATACCCGGGGCGCTTCCTAATGACAAATGAGCTCTTCCTCGACATACGCTAAAATGAGTCTTGAGTGCAAGCACCAGCGAGCTAAGCACAACGAGCAGGGGAGCGGACTACCTCATCCTCAAATACGCGTAACGCGACATTTTCACACTCCGATGTCGGCATGTCCACGTGTGCGGCGCGCTCTGCACATAAGCGTTCTTGGGTTTGCCGCGCCGCGGCTCTCCCCTTTCGCTTAATGATGCACGTGCCGCGCCCCGAACTAGCCCAGCGCCTGGGCGGGCGAGGCGACTCTCCAAGCTCACATCTCAGCTCTCGGCTCCAATGCGCTCAGCGTCCGCGACTTACCCATGGGCCCACACCACACCCTCTTGTCCCAGGCATTCAGATCAGCCTTTGGTCGTTCGCCGCACTGCTCTGTACATCTCGATGCCGCCCGCCCTGGCCACACCTATGCCACACCTCCGCCATACCTCCGCGGCTACTTTTGATCTTGGGCGTCGTCTTGGGCGTCTCCAGCCCCTCACACTCGCGCCTCTACACTCTCGCCTCCACACTGCTCCAATGCCCCGCCATCCGGGAGCGCTCAAATGATCTCAAATGATCTGTGCGTGAGCTCAAATGAGCTCAAATGAGCTCAAATGATCCACCATCCGGGGGCCTGCTTCGCCGTCTCGGGCGTATTGGGCAGGAGAGGCAGCGTCTCGCGTCTCTGCTGGTACGCGGCGCGCGTGCTGCTGATCACTGGGTCGTCCGCACGCAGGGCGTCCGAGCTGCCCGAGACGGCACCCTTGCTCTTCCAGAAGCCCTTCATCCCATTCTCCATCTTGGTACGGAAGCTCCGGCTGCTCTTGGCGATGCCGTCGAGCATCGTGCGGGCCGTGGGCATCGGCGCATTGTTGCGTGGCGTGCTGCCACAATTGTTGCGCGGGGTGAGCATCGAGGGGAGCCGGAGCCCACCGACGCCGCGGCTGATTTGGCGCGGTGAGTTACGCGGCGATTTGGAGTGACGGGGGCTGAGCAGCACACCCGCCGGCAGCGCCGCCGTTGTCGTCGCCGCTGTCGCCGCCGCATTGAGCGGCAGCGGCTGGCGCGCGCCGCCCAAGCCCGGCAGGCGCAGCGCCGCGACGAAGCGACCCCGGGCGGGAGTGGTGTTCGGGCGGAAGTGGTGGTCGGTTCCGGGAGTGGTGTACTGGCTGCGATGCGAGGCCGCGAGTCCCTCGTGCAAGAAGCTGAGCGACGCGAGCACCTCGTCCGACCTCGGCGTCATCCGGCGGGCCGTGAGTTCCTCGACGGCATCGGAGCGAGAGCTCTCGAGAGCGCTGCTGAGCAGATCGTCCGCCTGGTTGAGCAGCTCAAGCCGGATGGCCTCCGGCCCATGCGCGCCCGGAGCGTCGCGGTGCGAGGGGGGCGGTTCGATCCCCTCCAGGCCCGGAGCCAGGCCCGGGGACTCCGCAGTGCTGGTCGTGCCAAGCGTGAGTGAGTAGACCTCCACACCCTCCGTGGATGGGGCCACCTTGGGGCCACCTCGTAGCGAGCGCATCCGGTTCGAGCCCATCCCCATCCCGATCCGATCGGCCAAGTTGGGGCGCCGCTTGGGCATGCCGCGCTTGGTCGGAGGAGGAGCCGGAGGCGGCATGACCGTCGGCGGCACCGACGGCTCCGCTAGAGGCCGTCCCGACTCTGGCACTGACTCGTCGGCTTGGCGCTTGTCGGGGATGTTGGCGAGGACGCTGTGCGGCTTGTCACTCAGCCGGGGCACGTGCCGGTACGCGACGAGGAACGACTGGTTCCCCATCTTGACGCGCGTTGTCGGTGGCGAAGTCGTCTGCTCGCTCTGCGCGGCGGGCGTAGAGGCGGCCGCCGCGAGCTTCTTCGGCGCCTCGATGGCCGTGCCGTCGGCAGTCACCAGCTTCGCCATCTCTTCGTCCGTCAAGTCCGACGCCACCGCGCCGACAGCTTTCAGCCCGAGGCTCAGGCGGCCCATGAGCCGGATCTTGAGCGGCGAGTCGCCGTGACGAAGCGGACGGGCGCGCGGCTTCGTGACGGAGCCTGCCTTCTTGCTCGGCTTCGAACCCGGCGTCTTCTTCCTGCTCGCGCTCGCCACGGCGCCCGCACCCTCGGGAGCGCCGTCTCGAGCGGCGGCTCCGCTCGCGCCATGCGAAATGGTCTCGACGGACGACGTGGCGCCGCTCGAGACGGCGCTCTGGACGGCGCTCGAGACGGCGCTCTGGACGGCGCTCGAGATGGCGCTTTGGACGACGAATCCCGCCATGCGAGTGATCCCCCCCTCCGAGAGGGGAGTGCGACCAGTGGGCGGGAGCTCTTCCGCCATGGGCACAGGCGTCTGCGGCGAGTGTGGGAAGCCGAGTGGCAGCACCAGGCTTATGGGCGAATGTTCCGGCACCGCAGCCGCTGTCCGCGGACTCGGCGTCATCGCCACAGTCGTGGCGGCAGAGGCGACAGAGCTCTTTGCGGTGCCGGGCGTGGCGGCGGCCGCGCCGCGGTTGGCCGCGGCGTAGGGCGTCGCGATCGCATACCCCAGGTAGGGGTGGCCGGTGGGGGTGGGCGGCGGCGGCAGCTCAGCCAGTTGCCCAACTCGGCGCTCACTAAGGTGGTGCGGCTCGTCCGTCTCCTCATCGAGCGTCTGAAAGGCCTCGAGGATGCTCGCGCGACCATCGCTCGTCAAGAGCGAGGCCCGCATGGGCGTCATGGTCTCCATCGGCCGCTTCAGGCAGCGTCCAAAGATGGACATCTGCGCGAGCGCGATCTCACGCACGAAGGGCAGATCCGCGATGAACGCATCCCAATAATTGTGCGTCTCGGCCGCGCGCAGTGACGCGACCAGCGCGATGTTCGAGCCCTCGCGAGACGAGCCAGAAGCGAGCCCACTGGATGAAGAGAGATCCACAGCAGCTGCCGTCTCGAACTGCTCGGTGAGCATGCTCAAGGAAGTCTCAACGGCCAACGTGTCAACGGCCAGCCGGTGCCGGAGTCGGCCCATGTACGATGGGGAGGGCCGGATTCGGAGGCGGCCCGTCGTTGAAGGCGTGGAGGTGGCGACGGGCAATGGAGAAGCGGCAACGGGAGCCGCGGGCTCTTCGGCCGCGGGCGCCACGACGGTCACCTCGGCGACGGGCGCCTCGGCGACGGTCACCTCGGCGACGGGCGCCTCGGCGACGCTCACCTCGGCGACGGGCGCCTCGGCGACGCTCACCTCCGTGACGGTCACCTCGGCTACGGGCGCCTCGGCTACGGGCGCCTCGGCTACGGTCACCTCCGTGACGGTCACCTCGGCGATGGTGATCTCGGCGGGCGCCTCGGCGACGGGCGCCTCGGCGACGGGCACCTCGGCGACGGGCGCCTCGGCGACGGGCGCCTCGGCGACGGGCGCCTTCGCGACGGGCGCCGCGGCTCCGACTGCGCGTGAGTAGTGATGACGCTTGGACAGGACGGGTGGGTTCTCACCAAAGGTCGGGACAAGAATCGGTAGTCCGACCGAACCCTTCGTCGAATTCTTGCGCCCGGGGCTCTTCTTCTGGACCTTCTTCTTAAGAGGGCTGACGAGCGGCGCAGTGTCGACGAGTGGCACACCGAACCGGTCGGTAGTCGGGTCTCGCTGCTTCAGAGAACCTGCGAACTTGTCGATGATGCTCTTCCGCCTGGCGGCGGGCTTGACGCATGGGCTCGAGCTCACAACCCCGCGTGGCGCCGCCACGGGCGCGGGGCCGGCAGCCGCCTCGTCCTCCATGGCCGTCTTGGCGGAGGCGTCGTATGCTGCCTGCACTGCAGGAGGCAGCAAGGCAGTCTCGGCCTCGGCCGCGGGGATGGTCGCCGAAGGGTGCGAGTCGCTCTCGATGGTCTGGGGGCTGGTGTTCATCGAGCGGTGAGTGTGGTACATCTCGGCGGCCTCTGCGAGGGCCTCAGCCTTCATTGTGGCGATCGTACGAGGGCTCACCAGCCCCGTAGCTTCACGTGCCTCCACGTATGCCAGGCGAGCCTCGGCAATCTGCGCGGCCTTGGCCGTGGCGGGTGCTTCTGTGTCCCATGGATTTTGCACCCGCGCCTTTGCAGGCTGGGGCGACTTGAGAAACATCGCGTTCGTCAGGGCGAGCGAGTGCAGGCGCGCGACAGCAACGGGGTCGACCATGCGCGGCGTGCCCACCTGCGGCTCCGCTGGAGTCGCGATTGCGGGCGCATCGGCGGCAAGGGAAGCATGGCCATTGCCCACTTGCTTACCGGCATCGAGCGCCATCTTCGTGTTGAGGGTAAGTGAGTTCAGGCTGTTGGTGCGATTGCCGAGCGCCCTCCTCGTCGGCGGCGCGTCGACGGCAGCGGCCGATTCGGTGTACTTTTGCATGCGCGTGGAGACGTCCTTGGAGAGCGCGAGCTTCGGGCGGCTCGCCTTCATCACCTCCGCCGCCGCGAGCATCGTCTCCTCGCGCACGAGCGAGAGGGACACGGTTGCCATGATGCCGAGAGTTGTATTCGAACGTGGGCGCTTCGGAGACGATTTTCGAATGGCGGGAGTTCACAGTGAAGATGTGAGGAAGTCAAGTCCAGATTCCCTCTAGTGGGTTTCCTTTTGGGTGTTTGTGAATGTGTTTTTGAGGTGTGATCATGAATGAGTGCGTCGGAGACGCAAATGCGCGACGGGAGATTGCGTGCGGTCCTCAATGGGACGAGGCGCTCGAGCAGGTGAGCCTCCAACGTCGCCAACGCCAGCCCACAAACCACGGGACGATGGCATACTGGTCGCGGTGGGCGAGCCGGGGCCTGCAACTCCACCTCGACATTCCATGACTCCGAGTGAGACCTTTGACATCAGTGAGTTTGCTGACGCCTCACCACCCGGCGCTGAGCCTCCTCTGTGGAATATTCGAGGTAGTCCTGGCGCCTCGCCGCCCGCTTCACCACCCGGCGCTGAGCCTCCTACGACTCCGCCTCGAAGCAGCCCACCTCGGTCGCATACCCCATGCAGCGCCAGTGCCTCCGGGACGGCCGTGAACGCATCTTCCGAATCGCCCCAGGTGGCGACGCCTCTTGCGCGCACGAACGAGATGCTCGTGCAAATGGTGAATGCGCAGAGCACCGCCCTCGTGCGCCAGAACGCCGCCCTCGAGGCGGCTCTGCGCGAGCGCGAGCGGACGATCCACAACCTCCGTTACCAGCTCGGCCATCCGGATGCATCCCATGTGCTTCAGGATCGGCCGGACGCAACGGCGATGGGCTCGGCCGCGGCCGCCGCGCCCAAGAGGCCTGCGGAGTGGACCACGGCAAAGATCATTGGGCTCAGTAGCTGGGCATGCGTACTGCTCGCGGCCTTCACGATCAGCGTGGCGCTCGCCGTCTCCGCCATCCTGTCCGCCGCGCACGAGCACGGGCGTCTCGTAGCCATGCAACAGTACGCGCCGACGGCCGGCGCGGCTGCCGTGTACAACCAGCCCTCGACCGGACTGGGCGCCGTGTTGGGCGTTCGGCGTGAGCTCGCCGATCCACCGCCGTCAAACGCGCTCGGCGCCGAGGGCGCGGCAACGGTGGCTCAACACGACGTGGCGGCGGTTGCTCAACACGACGCGATTACCGGCGCTCAACACAAGGCTCCGCAAGGTGCGTCAGATTCTGCTGCAGCCAAGAGCAACGTCACGTGTCTCGCTAGCGCCCCTGCTAGCGCCCCTGCTGCGAACAGCGCAGCCCAAGAGCTACCGGTCGTCGATGAGGGTACCGCCGTTGACACACCTGCCCTAGCTGCGATCGCGACCTCGAGCCCGCCGCCCCCATCCACGCCGCAGCCCAGCCCGCCGCCCCCATCCACGCCGCCGCCCAGCCAGCAGCAACCAATTGAGATGGAAGCCGCTACCGGTACCAATCATTCCTACCCTAGCGCTGGCCCAGCGCCAGCGGGCGGCGTCGGCGCGGAAATCGAGGTGGATCCGTCGAAGCCCCCGATGAGCGATGAGGACAGGCTCGCGCAGGCGGGCAGCCTCAAGGCAGCGGCGAACGCGCAGTACAAGCAGGGTGACGTTGCCGGCGCATGCGCAGAGTACGAGCGTGCTCGTGCTCTCGTCGAGCCCGTCGCAGAGACGTCGGTCGAGAAGGCGCCGCTGCTGCTCGCTCTACGCCTGAACAGCGCCAACTGCGCCCTGCAGGCGAAGAGCTTCGTCGACGCGCTCGCGCACACGGACGCGGCGATCGCACTGTCGCCGCAGTCGGTCAAGGCGCATTTTCGTCGCGGCCAGGCGCTGCAGGCGCTCGGGCGTGTGTCGGAGGCCGAGGCGGCGTACAGCGAGGTGCTCAAGCTAGAGCCGGCGAACCGCGAGGTCGGCGCAAAGCTTCAGGAGCTACGGAGCTGATTCCTTTTGTAGTTCTTCCATGTGTACTACGTGGTCGTCTTAGGGATCCCCCGCCGAGAGAACGACATCCCGCCGGTCCGCACGCAATCGGTTGAAACACCATCTTTCACGAGGGTTCTGAGCGGGTACGATTACCGTTTGTGCGCTTCATTACGTTAGACGTTTGAGCGGTACGGTAGGCGCTACGTCAGGCCTAGGCGCGTCGGGGTACCGCGTACCACGTTCTAACTTCTATTTCTAAAATATGCGAAAGTTCGCACGGAGATTTGGTACTTTTGTCTCATGTTCTGTATACACTCAGTTTGAAATCAGGGTATGAGGAAGGGGAGGGTTGAGCCCTGGCCTCGACAACTCGACAGGAAACTCGACAGGAACTCGACAGCTACTTGACAGGATACTCGACAGCTGCTCGACAGCTACTCGACAGGATAGCTCGACAGACCTCGACAGACCTTGACAGACCTTGACAGACCCCCCCCTGACTGCATGTGCCTGGGCGTCAAGCTGTCAAGCTCGACAGCTCGACAGACCTTGACAGACCTCGACACGAGGTAACACGAGGTCTAAGACTGGGATCTAGCACTAGCTGAGAGTAAGCTGAGAGAAGCCAGGTGAGAGCCCCACTCCTTCAGGGTGAAGGTTGGTGGGCCCAGTGGTCAACTACACAAATTGGTGGCTGGGTGATGGATGTTCTGGTGGACCATTCGTTCCACGTTCGTGCTCTTTCGTGCTCTTTTTGACCTAATTCTCCTCAGAATTGCATTAAGATTGCATTTTCTGGTCTTGAAACCAGTGGCTAGGTAGGGGTTTAGGGTGGGTATTACAAAAATAACAGTAAAGAAACCTGTGGCTATGTAGGGGTTAGGGTGTGACGGGTCCTGATCTCCGAGCCCGAGTTCTTTATCCGTTTGTGGTTTGACCTAGTTTGGTTTTTGATTTATGTGTGGATCCTCTAGGCCTACTGCTGTGAGAGTCAGAGTGCTTCATGCAAAATAGCAATGCTACATGCCAGGCTCGAGCTCGACAGCACACTCGACAGTGTATATAAACTCGACAGCCTCGACAGAGAAACTCGACAGCTACTCGACAGCTCGACACCCAGGCACATGCAGTCAGCCTCGACAGCCTCGACAGCTACTCGACAGGAGCTCGACAGGCTCGACAGGCAAGGCCTCGACAGCACCTCGACAGCGCCTTGACAGTCGACTCGACAGCACCTCGACAGCGCCTCGACGAAGCCTCGACAGCTCGACAGCTCGACAGCCAGGGCTCAAGGGGAGGGGTGCATCGTGCAAATCCAGATAGGAGATATTAATCCCTCCCCTACCCCCTTGGCGCTTGGGTGAATCACTCAGTTTGAAATCAGGGTATGAGGAAGGGGTGCAAATCCAGATATTAATCCCTCCCCTACCCCCTTGGGTGAAAATAGGTGACCCGACGTGTGTAGAGCTGTGGTATCGAGGTTATCGAGGAAAGGATGAAACGTTGAAACCGAGAAACCCTCCCCCAAGCGCCAAGAGGTCAGAATCTCGCGCACCACTATGTTGAAACTCCATAGGTTGATTACCTCAGAGAGTGTTGAAATAGAAACCCAGAGGCCGCCCTCCAACGCCCAATGGTCGAAATCTCGCGCACCCCTATGGGTTGAAACACTGAAACACCATAGGGTATATAATTACCTGAGAGTGCAAAGGGCCCGGCCTGAGAGGTGAGTGTTGAAACGCCCAAGGTCAAAATCTCCTCCGGATGCAAGCACTACATGTACATGTAGCGCATACGTTCTAACATACGTTCAGCCTGTCTCGTGTCCATCTGTCATCATTTCATGAGTGTGGTTAATCATCGGACTTATCTGAAAAAATATCTCGCGTAGCGTCCGGGACTCCGGGTCATCCCGTCCCGGCTCCGCAAACAATGTACAATCGCTCGTTCGCCTCCAGTCTCCCTGTGCAACGGTATCGGCCGCATCGTCGGTTCGTCGCGGCGCCGCCCCATTTTTGCCATTCGGTCTAAATTCGGTCATATCGAGGACATGCAGTTACATGTACGGTATGCACTATGCCCTTTCTTACAAAGGTTACCATTCGACTCCAGCACTTTATAATCTTTTAACAAGATGATTGATTTAAGTTTGAATCTGACTTTCATGTCGAACTATGTCCTCTGGTGAGCGGCTCTCCAAGCGGCTCTCGGCTTGGCTCTCGGACGAAGCGTCCAAGATGCATGTCTCGTGATGTATTTTTATTGTACAATGGTTCAAACAAGAGTAGGCCGCGACGTAACTCGGTACATGTATGATGTAACTCGACATATTAAACCCAACTCGGCCATTCACAGGGATACAACAGTTGATTCATGTTTCACTGTTAACAAGTAAGCTCACCCAAACCGTCTTCTCCCACGCCCTTTCCCGGCAACTCCTCACAAGGGGCCGCGAGGGTCGGAAGGATGTACCAGGACGATAAGCGAGTAAATAAGCGAGCGGGGCTTCACTCGGTCCGACCGATACCCTCAGAGGATCGGCGGCCGATCGAGGATCTGACCTCGAAGCCCCGCCCCAACTCCGAACCTGCCTTTTTTTCTTTTTTTGGTGCCAACTGGGCACCATCGGCGAGGGACTCGTTCAACTCTTTTGCCCTCCGCCAAGGGCCCTCCGCCTGCACGAGCCACGGCGATGATGAGGTTTATCTTTTTCCCTCGATGAGCCGTCGCGCGATCCTTGGCACACTGCCCGCCTGCGCGCGCCCCCTGTCCCACGCCCGCCTGAGCCTGAGTCGACATGCTACTTGCCACGGAGGACAACTATCAACGGATCTCGGAATCGAGGGAGCGCCGGCCGTGCCCCACTCCTTGAGGGTGGGCTCGCGGAGCACCGGTTGCTCTAACTCTCACCGCTTCAGCTCCTGAGTTTCCAAGAGATTTGGTTGCAGTTCTTCTCTGTGTCTCGTTTCACTGTTAACAAGTGAGCCCATTCATGTAGGAATACAACCTGTCAACCTTCAACCTCCAAGTTTGACATCATGTTCCATTGGTCGGCACCTGTACCAGGGACCGCGGCGCTCCGTGAGAGTTGGCGGCGTGGGCGCCACTTTCCTGAGCTGGTATGCTGTACGCAGACAAGCGCGCCATCGAGACTCACTTGTCAGTTAAACTGCTCAAGATCCGTGAGAAGGAACTCAAGTTTTACCATGAGAATTGCAGGGTCCTTGCAAGGAACGCTGCGTTGCTTGCCGGTTTTTCATTCTACGGCATTATTATGGCTGACATTTCAACAGAGTCTTCTGATTTGCTCAAGACATGCTACCTGTGCTTGTCGATCGCATCCATGGGCTTCGGGCTCATCGCGGTGGTCAATGCGACGCTCTGCGGCATGCTTGGCCCTGGCCTAGCACTACGAGGTCCCAACGGCTCGATACACCATGCAGTCGACGGTCTCATGATCGAGTACCGTTCACTCGTTATGTTATTCGTGCTGTGCACGTCCTGCTTCCTTGCGAAAACATTGCTCTTCGCATGGCTCCAGTATTCCTGGCAGGTCGCGCTTTGCATGACGCTTACTCTCTTCGTGTTCATCTTCGATATTGTGCAGTACATCCAGGGACTGTGCGAGCAACTCACCCTCGACTCGGACGATTACGTTATGGGCAAGTTTGACTTTCACAACCGAATAGACGGTGCGGCTACCTCGGCGCACGCGGAGCCGTCAGCAAGCAGTTGCGAGGGTAAGATTGGCCGTAAGTCGTAAGAAAGGGTATGTATACGCTTGACCACCGCGCCGTACTGAATCAAAAGTCCATGGTTGCTAGGACACGCCAGGGCGGTGTAAAGGACTAAGGAGACCGGTCAGATAAGCCTAGGAGGGTCACGGTGACGCCACGCGTGTCATTATCCTGTGGCTGTGTGGCAAGTTACTGGCGTTCAATGTTCTGCTGCGCTACTGGAGCCTTGGCTGTGGGCTCGCGCTCCGCACTGCTAGGAGCTAGCGCGGGCAGTCGCCCAGTATTGAGCGAGCTCCTTCTCGTCTTCTTCTTTTCGTCGCCTCCGCTCCTCCGCGGCCTCCGCCGACCCTTTGCGGACCGCACTCGCAGCAGCCGAACGCTGTGACGCCTGCGCAACTGCTGTCAGGAGGGTCGCGAGATCCAGAAGCTGATTAGCCACTGCCTGCGCCTGCATGGCGCTCCACTGCGTCGGGTCGGGCGCCAGCTGGAGCGAGCCGACGAGGTCGGCCGCGCCGCTCGACACGGCGCGCGCGAAGCAGTCACTCATGGGCACAGCGCCCTCACCGTCAGGCACGAGAGCGCCAGCCGTTGAGGCGTCTCGCTTCGAGGCGGCGGCGACGGCGGCGGCGGCGGCGACGGCGGCGTCAAATTCGCTGGCGAGCCGCTCGATGGCTTCGGCCGCCTCGGCCGCCTGGTGCTTCTGCTCCTTGAGCTCAGCGCGGAGCCTCACAACCTCCGCATTCAATCTCGCCACCTGCACGCGCGGCCGCAAGACATCCGTCGTCGGCTTGGGCACGGTGACGCCCTCATCGTTTGTGTTTTCTAAGTCGAACAGGGAGGGATCGACAAAGTCCTCGTAACCGTCCTGGGCATGCCCGCCTTCCGTGTATCTGGCTGAGTCGAGCTTCGACCGTGCCGAGTCGAGTGTACTCGCCAAGGCCACGCTAGCTAGCGACAGCTTGGGCACCAGAGGCTCACCAAGCTTCGACGCCACGGGCAGCGAAATGCGAGCGTGCGGATTGTTCATCTCGGCCCTTAGCTGCGCGATACGCTCGACGTAGGATAAGACAGGTTTAGGAGTCAAACTTTTGTTGGGCCTCGAGGCACGCTCGCTCGAAGCCGAGGGGGCACTGCTACTGATGCTGCTGCTGTACTTCGCGGGGCTGGCCTGGCCCGCTTGCTGCACATTCGACGGTTTGAAGTCGCCCTGGGGCGTCTGTGACTTGCGCAGCGTCCTCGGCGACTTGTGCGGGGGTTGCATCAAATTTTAAATCTGTTTCGTCGCTGATCACATACACGTCGCACAATAAGTTCAAGTTCAAGTTCAGGTTCGATGGCACATTCGATAGGCATCCTGTCGGTTGTCCCGCCGATTCAAATTCAGAGAGTGTGTCACGCAGAGTCTTTTCGAGCCTGCAGAGTGCCTGCACAGTTGCAAGACTTTGCACAGCGTCCACGTGAAGTGTGTGCCGCCGCAATGCACGCCACTGCTGCGCCCACGAGTGCCTTGGCGAGGATGAAAAGTCCAGATCTCTAGCTTGTTCCAAACCTTTATGGGAATGCGGAGGCAACCTTCGTCAGACTGAGCCATTTGCACACGGCCGGATGGCTACGCCGTGGCACACCGCTCTTCCGGGTCTAAGATGCCCAAACAGCATTTCGAGAGAACGTACCCATTGGGGTGCGCACCTTCGTCTGCAATGCTTCGTTGTGCCTTGCACGTTGTGATGGCCACAGGCCGTGGCGTCGCACGCTCCTCTGCTGCGCGGGCTTCGGCGCGTGATCCATGGTGTGCCTCGCGCCTCCTTCCTCGTGCCTCGGTCAAGTTGTCCTCTTCGAGCACGAAGCAGCCTGCACGCGAGCTGTGGGGTGACCGTCACGGCGACAGCCCCCAAGCTGCGCGCGCATTGGAGCTCTTCCTGAAACGTGCGTCACCCGAAGCAGCAGCCATCGTCGATGAGTTCCTTCAGGCGCGGCGCCGTGGCACCAGCCTGGACGACTTCCTTCTAAGCAACCTCCGTCGAGCTCTCCGACCTGGTGAGGACCCAGGGCCTTTTGTACTCGAATGGCAAGCCTTCGCTAGTGGGGCGATCGCCACCAATCGAAACGACGTCGCCGCCAAGGCGTGGACACAGTGGGAGGCCTTTGGCGGTGCGAATAATCGTGCCACGCCTCTGCTTGCATTTCCAGCGGGTGAGACGATCGAGGCCGCCAGCCGCGTGAGACTGGCTGGGGTGGCTCGCATGGATCGGTGCCTGTCTGCTGCCTCGGCCGCCGGGCTTCGCGCCTTCGTGCTTGCCTCGCGAGATGAGAGTGTCACTCGAGCTGCCTCCGACAAGAAGGCTGGTGCGACCGAGCTCTCGCGCGTCCTCTCCCCCCGGGATGTGGGCTCGTCGGTCGTGACGCGCTGGGACGTGCGCTTGCCGTGGGTCGAGATTGTGCGCGAGTGCACGCACGAGTTGATGGGCGCCCCTGACGACGCGAGCTCTCTCGGCCACGCGCTGTCCGCACTCAGCGGGGGGGACAGCGCGCAGCTCTTTGAATGCGCGGCCGTCATCTCGGCTGAAGGCGCTGCCCCTCAGATAGTCCACGCCGACACCATACAGACGGCGGCGGGCGCGCAGCTCTTTACCGTCTTCGTCGCGCTCCAAGAGATTGCCGATCACCAAGGACCCACACGCTTCCTTCCCTACACGCACACGTGCACGATCTCGCATCGGGAGCTCGAGCGAGACTCGCCGGACGCCGCCTTCTGTCAACGGACACCCTCGGTCAGCGCTCTGCTGGGCGTGGGCGATGTCGCGCTGTACGACAGCCGCACGCTCCATTGTGGCGGCCCCCACAGGGCGCCCGCGAACCTTGCGGAGACCCGTGTGGAGAGGGTGCTCTTCTACGTGTCGTTCAAGCACGCGCTCACTACGGAGGCGGAGCTCTCCAATCGCGATGTGCACGGGGCAGGCTCGATCCTGCCTTCGGTCGCGGCGCACAAGATGAGCCTCGGCGTGCTGCGCGCCCGCCGATCGCCGAGCGGGAATGCTGTGAGTGCCTGAGTGTCAGTGACCTCAAGTGTGCGCGTTTCGCTGCTTTCGCCATAGTCTCTCTCTCGGGGGTCGGGTCTTTGCGTCTTGGGCCGTCTCGCATAGTCTCTCTCGGCACTCCGAGGGCTTGACCCAAGGGGGAGTGCGGTCTACTATTTTTCATGTATACTTTATAACAAAGGCCCTAACCCCACACCTGTTTGGGAATTGAATGGTTCGTCCGAAGGAAATGCTTAATACAAGCTTAGGCGAATCGAATGCGGCCCGCTCGGCCACTTAGTCGGATCGAATGCTCGGCCGTGACCGGGCACTTACCCGTTGGATGGTTCTCACCATCACGTGTTAGTGTGTGCCCCCTGAGTGTGGCCCTTGCCCCTTTGTGGCCCCTGGAGCGTGGCACCGCGCCCCGATTGCCTAATCGGGCGCGAACTTAGAATCGCGATCACTTCCCGCAAGCGCGTGTTTTT
>Ga0210239_100354_pt1 | contig 40231 bp, 26 predicted proteins | sample ChrtobMetP5a_0mM_FD_155451 | JGI IMG/M metagenome (GOLD analysis project Ga0210239, IMG submission 155451) | Chrysochromulina tobin associated microbial communities from unialgal haptophyte culture, Seattle, Washington, United States - P5a_0mM | ecosystem: Host-associated > Algae > Haptophytes >... | reverse complement strand
GAGAAGGCAGCCAAGGAGGCGGCGAAGGCGAAGGACAAGCTGCTCAAGACGGTGATCAAGGAGGGCGGCAAGAAGGGCGTCGAGATCGAGGGCGCTGCCGAGATGGGCGGCCTCGACTTCTTTTGCACGACCATCGAGTCGCCCGAGGGCGACCAGTCGCTGCTGCTCACGGCGATGCAGGCGATGAACGCAGACCCTGACCCGCTTGCCGAGGAGCGCAAGGGCTGCTCGGGCTTTGTGGGCAAGATGATCTTCTCGGCGGGCACCGCGCAGCTCGCCATCGTCGCGTACGTTCCCAAGCCCGAGTCGAACAAGTCGGCCGAGAAGGTGGACGTGACCGAGTGGATCAAGTCTGTGGCCGCGGCCGTCGGCGGCACGGTGACCAACGAGAAGATGGAGGCGCCCGACACGTTCGTCAACGAGGGCAAGCCCTTCCCGTGCCCGCACGGCGGCCACTTTGCGGAGGCGGTCGTCGTCTCCAACCCGGAGGCGGGCAAGTACGCGATCAAGGACAAGGACACGGCCATGGCGGCCGCCTTCGACTACCTGCGAAAGCACGGCGCCTTCCCCGAGGACACCGGCGACGACGAGGACGACATGGTCTTTGGCGACGACGACGACCTCAGTGCCTTTGATTAGATTTCAGGCAGCTCTGTTGAGCTGTGCTTTACTGCTCTCGCAGATGCAGACCGCGAATCCGCGATGTGGCGGCGGAACCCGCTCCGGTCGTCTCAATATTTCACATGTGTGCGCGCGGGCCATTTGGCCCAAGCATAGCATGCATGCCCGCGGGACCCGCGCGGCGCGGGTGCTGCTGCTGACACGGTCACGCGAGTAACGCGTATACGTTATGAAAACGCCGCGGGTGGGCCGACGGCCGAGTGCAAGACCGGCCCAACGCGGCTCGCGGGGCGGCAACGGCGTGCGCGGTGCGCGGGAGCTGCCGCACCGTGGTAATCGAAAGTGAGTAAAATTCATACAACACATGGTCCTATTTGGTCGATGCCTCCGAGCCGTCAAACAAGCCTTTCATTTTCATGCAGACGCGGTGTTCGGAGCAGTCGGGCGGCCATGTGCCGTTGTGCGCGAAGAGCAGCTCTTCCAAACCGGGTACCTTCGCATGGAAGTTGTTGCTCGCGTACTCGTCGTGCGCAATCACCCGCGGGAAGCTCGCGTTCGCCTGACGCCGGGCAGCCCAGGATGACTGGCAGCCCTTGGTGAGGAGCTCGTCGAACGCGAGACGCAGCCCGAGGAAACGTAGCCGGCGAGAGTAGGGCAACTTGTTCAGATGCCACTCGACCAGGAGGTGCGTCGCCCGGCACAGCGCCCCCGACACGATGAGGTGGGGCAACAGGTCGTACTCTGCGCCCTCGATGTCAATCTTGAGGAGCCGGAGTGTGAACGCATCCGAGAAGGAGGCGCCGTGCAGCAGCCAAGCAGCGAGGTCGATGGTGGGGACGATGGTCTTTTGGCCGCTATTGACCATCCTGCTCGCGTCTGCACCATCGGCCATGAGGGAAGATTCCTGACTGGACTTCAAGGAATAAAAGGTCATGTTGCCGTTGCGTGTCCACGCGGCAACTGGTAGGAAACTCACGCTGACATTCGGTGTCCGTCTTCTGAGATCAGTCACCAGCTTGGTCAAAACGGGCGCCATGCTGGGCTGTGGGTCGAGCATGGTCACATTGAGCTGACCGATAAGATGGCTGCGACTGTGATGGCGTGCCGCTATATTCGCAAGGAGTGTCATCCACCTGGAGAATTCACCAGTATTTGCGCCGACGTCAACGACGACGGCACGCTCCATGCGGCTCAGCCGAAGAAAATCTGCACATGCGACCCGATCATCCATCAGTAGCCAACGGAGGCAATCAAAAGGTACTCAAGGTTCGTCACATGCGTCCGACCCGAGAAGAACCTGTTGCGAAACGGAATGTCGGGCCGGCACACCCCGCACAGTCCCTTGCTAGGGTTGCAACTCGGCGGCATGCTGTTGGGTGAAGACCAACATGGATCTAATTCCTTGACCTCCGCCTCTTGGGACTGGCCGGCTTCTTGATTCGACGAGGCAGCAACGCAGACGGTCAGGCAAAAGCCAAGCATCGTGAGGAGAGTGGACCGAGCTCCTCGGTGAAGCCGAGGGGCCAGGTCGTCCGGCCCATCTCCGGCGCCCGAGAAGTACGGAACGGACCAGGTGTGAATGCAGAGAGGAGTAAACGTAGACGCAACGAAAAACATTGGGTTGCATGAAGAACACGTCGCCGCTGAACGCCGTGTACATGTAGAGCACTTCACAGCCATAGTTATAATTCACACGTGCGTCCGTTCAAAGTCCGCACACCAACCGTCAACCGTCGCGTTGCTCCTGCCCGTCATGGGACGGGCGCGCCATGGCGGGGACGGTCCGCCTCCACCGCAGCTGTATGCGGATGGCCGCCCAACGCTCAAAAAATTTGGCACCTTCTCGACGCCCTCGTTCCACGGCGTCGGCGAGCCTTACGATGACAGCCGGCAGATCCTCGACCGGGACAAGGGCACGCAGATGTTCACGAATCGATCGAAGAAAGGGCAGACGGGTGGAAACTGGAATGAAGGCCGCTACGGTAAGCGACCACCGGTGAAGCCGCTCTACGAGGGCATCAAATTCGTCGAGGAGTTCAAACTGCTCCAAAAAGTCAACATGGAGGAGCGGAAGCGGGATCTGACGACAAACGGCTTCAAGAACCCGGGCAAGCCGAAGATGAACTCGGGCGTGGGCGCGTACTGGGGTTGCATTGGGCCCAAGCTCCCTCACGGCTACGATGGCATACTCAACGGCAAACCGATCGACGAGAAAGGCAAGGTACCGGCAGGGACCATCCACGAGATGAAGCAGATGATGACGATGCCGGGCAAGAAGGGGTACGGCGCGTCGACGCCCGGGTGCATCTTCGGGCCGGGGCCACTCAAGGACGAGTCTGGTTTGGGCAAGTACGGCGGTCGCGAGTACAAGTGGGAGAAGGATCCTTGGGGAATGGCACACGAGAAAGAACAGGAGTACCATCGGAAGCACATTGAATCGCTTCAAGGGCGGCCACCGTTGGTGTCCATGTACGCCTGATCTACGCGCCTGAGTCGCGCTCCGGATCTCCCATCCCGGATCTCACGTTCCGGAACTCCCGTTCTAGATCTCCCGTTCTGGATGTCCCGTTCTGGATCTCACGTTCTGGATGTCCGGTGCCTCGCTCTCATGACGAATCTCCACGTGCCACGCAGGTGCCACGCGCTCGACTTTTTCGACGGCAAGAAGCGAGTGGCGGCGCCCGAGATCTTCACAGAGAACCCGAGGCTCCCCGAGCGGCCCAAGTCGGCGCCCTACGGCAAGCCCGTCTCAGACGCACCCTTCTTCCCCGCCAAGGCGCCCAAGTCGGGCCCGCATGCAACCTTCAGCAAATTCCCTGTGTACGCCGCGCCCGATAAGCACCTATTTAGGACCTCGCCACCTGCCCGATGAGTGCCTCGCAATGTACCGCGACGGAGGGGCACTCGAGTGGCCCTCGGATCGCTAACGGCGAACGGCGAACGGCGAACGGCGAACGGCGAACGGCTCGTCACCGATCGCCTGAGTGCCGTCGCCCTGTGGTGCTCGCAATTACACACATGGACGACCCCTGATTGACTCTGATGACCACTGATTGCCTCCCTCATCAGGTACATGGACGATCCGGACACTCTCAAGATCAAAAAGGCCCACGACGAGTTCGCCAAGCATCCCATCCTGGGAGCACCCTTCAAGCCGACCGGCCCCTCGTCCGGCGCGCCGACGCCCTCGATCATGTTCCACGTGCCGGGCAACAACGGGTGTGGCGCGTGAGCAGCTGGGCTCCTTGCTGCTGGGCGCTGCTGGGCGCCTCGTCTTGAGCTCTTTGGCGCGCCGTATTGGGCTCCAGTCGGCTCTTGTTCGCGTCTTGCGCAGCCTCTGCGCCGCTTTAGCGCCTATTTCTCTCTCTTTTCAATCTCAACATGTTCGTCCTCTTTACAGTGCATGGTGCATGTGCCTTCCAAGCTTCATATCTTCGGTCAGGGGTCCAAGTGTGTGGGAGGAGTCAGGAGACGTACGCTTTACCCCCTGGCGTGCCGCGATGAAGCGAAGTAACAGAATTTAGCGGCCGGCTGACGGAACGTGTTTGGGCTCGAACTGAATTTACTTTGGCACCAAAATCCAAATACACACGACCGGTCACACGCGACGACGCCGATATAATAATTCGGGCGCACGACCGGACATATTTCATATCATCGGAACGTTCTCCGCTGGACGAGTCGTGACCCGTTGCGACCTTCAAGAACTCACAAATGAGCGTGGAACCGGGGGTTACACATTCAACATGGTTTCATAGGCCTCGCAGCCGAGCCGCCAGTGTCATTGGCCCGGCGTCATTGGCTCGGCCTATCTGTCATTGGGGAAAGTGGTCATTGGCCCGAGGTCTGCCTCTGTCATCGCCTCTTTGGCATGCGAGGGAGCGCCCGGGCTCGGCCAACCCCACCACGAGCGCGTGCGAGTCGCACCATCCATGACCGCATGGTGTATGCCCACTGATGCTGTGCCCTCACTTCTGCCACGCCTGCTGCACCGTCGTTCGCCCCCACATGCTGCTGCGCGCTTGCTCGCGCGCGCCTGAATGGTGTGGCCGTTCTGGCCGTTGGGACGGTCGCCTAACGGTTGCCTTGGGTCAAGACCTGCCGACTGACCTGCCCCACCCTCCCCAAGTCGCCCCTGCTGTCACAAACCCCACAGCTGGCGGCCAGGAAGCCCCTCTGCGTCTGGCTGATCGCACGGCAAGGCGCCCGGCACGGCGCCCCTCTGCGTCTGGCTGATCGCCCGGCAAGGCGCCCGGCACGGCGCCCCTCTGCGTCTGGCTGATCGCCCGGCAAGGCGCCCGGCAACGCGCCTCGGGGCAAGATGCACCACGCGGGGCCAATCGCCATTCACATTCACACCTAGATCGGCATCTGCCACACGGCCACCTCGTCCTCTGCGGCCGAGAAGAGCCGATTGCCACCGAAATGGAGCGAGCGCACGTTATGGCAGTGGAGCTCGACAGAGGCTGCCCCAATGAGCACCGAGCCCCCACTGTCGAGCACGCGCTCCTCAGCGGCCGCCTCCTCGGCAGTCATGGGAGAAGCGAGGTATTCGATCAGCTGTACGGCGCCGCTCGCGCCGCCCACAGCGAGCAGGGGGGCGCAGTCGCATGCGGCCAGAGAGGTGGGCCATTCATCGAGCGAGAGCGCCGCGACGGGCACACGCTGCAGGAAGTCATACAAGGTGAGCCGTCGCTCGCGTGTGAGGCCGGTGCACGCGATGACTCCGGGTCGTCCCGGGAGGAAGCTCACGAGGCATCGCCATCCGAGGGGCGCCAGCTTCGCGGGCAGCTTGAGCACAGGGGCGGACTCGAGTGAAAGGGAGACGAGCGGCGTCGCCTCCGCTGCCGAGCGAGCGTCACGTACGAGCGGCCATACCTCGACTTGCTGATGCTCAGATGCGACTGCCCACAAAGCGACGGGCGCGCCGCCCGTTGGCGTCGCCGTGTCGCCGATGATGTACCCGCCGTAGCTCAGGTCGAGGCAGGTCACGGGCACGTTCGTAGGGGGGCGGAGCGTCGCCAAGGGCGCGAGCAGCTCGCCGAGGGCCGCCGAGTGCAAGCGGACCTCGCCGTCGGCGGCGGCGGAGAGCAGGCATGCACGAGGGCCAAAGGCGAGGCAGGCGATCGGCGCCACGTGTACCCGGCGCTGCGTGAGCAGCTGCAGCGAGCCGATGGAGACGAGCTGCACGCGCCCGGAGCTGTAGCCCACCGCCACCAGCCCCCCCGCCGTCGGGTCGTCGACCCCCTTTGCACTCTTCCCCCCCCAGCCGGTCGTCGGCGTGATGCCGAGCGCCGTCGCGGGCTCATTCGGCTGATGAATGCGCGCGAGCGGCGCGCCGCACGGCGCGCCTGGGCGCGCGTCCCAGAGCAGCACGCCGCATGATTCGCCCTGCATCTCGCCAAGGGAGAGCGAGGCAAGCACCGTAGGCGCCGCGCCGTCCTGGGCGCGCGGCACCGCGAGGGCGACGAGCGGCGGTGGCACCGCACCCGTGAGTAGCGTGGCGGCACCCGTAGTCCACTGCACGTGCCACAGCGAGCCTGCGGCGGTCCCCACCACGCCCTGTGTGCCGTCCTCGGCCCAGCTCATCGCGATCGCATCGCCGTCCAACTCAATCTCCCCGAGCGGGGTGAGCACTAGCTCTGGCCGGCCGCCCACGCCGCCGCCGCCGCCGCCGCCGCCGCCGCCGCTGGGAGGAGGGATGGTGAGACGGAAGCGGCAGACCGCGTGCGTGGCCGAGGCGCCCCCGACGACCAAGTGCCAGGAGGCGAAGTCGGAGGCGCCGACGGGCGCCACCGCCACCGACGCGTGCAGCAGGTCGATTTCGTCAAAGAGCGACGAGAGTGTGAAGACGCCAATCGGCGCCGAAGCGGCGGCCGACGCAAAGGCGGCGCTCGTCGAGGCGGCGGCGGGAGGCGGCCCCCACAGGCACAGGGTGCCCTCGGTGTCGCCTGTGAGACTCAGGGTGGGGCTCAGGTGCAGCATGGCAGTCGCGTGCACCGGGTTGCCCTCGACGTCGGCGGGGAGGAGACGGGGCGAGAGCGGCAGCAACATCGGCCGAGCGCGAGGCTCCTCGGACGGCTCGTCCTCGCCCTCGTCCTCGTCGCCGCCCGCGGCGGGTAGTGAGGCCGCGGGCTGCGTCGCTACCCGCCACGTGTACAGGCCGCCCTTGCCCGCGGCGGAGATCTGAAGCCCATCGGCGGAGACGGCGAGGCAGTGCAGGTCGGGTGGCGTGGAGGCGCTCAGGAGCAGCGCGCCTGAGATGACGCTGTGCACGCGCAGCTGCCCGTCGTGCAACCCGAGCGACGCGAGCGCCGCCTGCCCCAGAAAGGCAAGGCACTGCACGCCGCCCTCGTGGCCGGGCAGCCGCATGCGCAGCACGGCGCTCGCCTTCTCGGAGCTCGCGGCGAGATCGAGATCTGCCGCGCGAGGATGCAGGTCGTACACGCAGAGCGGCGCGTCGCTGCCCGCGCCCACGGCGGCGAAGCGCCCGTCGTTGGAGAGCGCCAAGGTCGAGATCTCGCCAGATCCGCCCGTCAGGTGGACGGGCGCCGTGCCGGGCGCGAGGCTGTCGACGACGAGGGTGTCGCCGCTCGCGTAGATGAGAGTGGCCGTGCTCGGTTGCCACACGACGTGGTCATGCGCGTGCGTCGAGAAGCCGATCAGTCGGAGCAGCTCGAGGCCGGAGGCCACATGGGTCGCGAGGGAGTCCCCCTCGTGCTCCGCCGCGAGCCCTCGCGCCTCTGCCACCAACGCGGCGACTGACGAACCCCATGTAACGGCCTCGGCCGCTGCTTGGGCGGAGCGTCCACCGGGATGCGCCGAGATCGCATCGAGCTCGCGAGCTCCCATGGCCTCGGCGAGGGCTGCGTCGGTCACTGCCTCGACGGGGGCATCGTCGGTGTACACGACGCGAAGCCGGTAGCGCTTTCGAGGGAACGGGCTCTCATCCTCGCCCTCGTCCTCGTCCTCGTCCTCCTCCTCCTCCTCCTCGTCCTCCTCCTGCGGGTCCTCCTCCTGCTGCTGCTGCTTGGTCGCCACCGCCGCCGCCACGACCGGGTCGGACAGCGTCACCGAGCGGCCCGCCTCCGCACCAGCCATCAGGTACCCCGCCTCGGCCGTCCCGAGAGCACGCAGCCGTTGACGAAGCGCCTCAAAGTCGTCCGCCGTCGGCCCCACGTCCGCGAGCGCCGTCTTGGGCGCCGCCGCGCCCACCGCGCCCGCGTCCTCATCCTCGTCCTCGTCCTCGTCCTCGTCCTCGTCCCCCTCCTCGTCCTCGTCCCCGTCCGCACCCGAGGCGGCGCCGGCGAGCACTTGCGACGGCGACGGTAAGCGCTCCTTGGCGCGCTCGTAGAGCCCCTCGAGCTCGAGCAGCCGCCCGTCCCGCTCGGCCTCCGCCTGACGCACCGACTCGTCCACCACATCCTCCGGGTCGGCCCCTGCCGGTCCGCGGTACTCCCACACGAAGACCGTGTCGCCGCCGCCGACCATGAGGAGCGTCTGGCCATCCGACGAGAAGGCGAGCTTCGTGATCACGTCGGGCGCTCCGATGAACGGCTGGCACGCGCCCGGTCCACAGCCGCGCGTCTTCTCCGGGCCGGCGCCGCCCTCGCGCACGGTGGCCATCGGCCACATGCGCAGCTTCTTGTCATGGCCGCCGGTGGCCACGTGCGCACCCGAGCGTGCCAGGGCGAGCGCGTCGATGGGCGCCGTGTGCGCGTGAGGCAGCACGGCCGCTTCGGAAGCCGCCAGCCCACCTGCGGTCAGCGGCACGCAAAGCAGGGTCCCCTCGAGCGTCGCCAGGAAAAGCGTGCGGCCTGGCCCCATGGCCACCGCCGTCGCGTTCGCCGAGAGGGAGAAGGTGTTGAGGACTGTGAGCGTGCTCGCGTCGAGGGTGAGCACCGCCTTATTCTGAAGCCCACCAGCGACGAGCAGCTTGTCGTCAGAGGTGAGGGCGAGGCACGGCTTCGCGTCCGGGAACGCCTTGGCCGAAAACGCGCGCGAGGGCTGGTACGAGTGCACCACATCGTACGCGGTGAGGCCGCAGTCCGTGCCGGCTGAGTAGAGTCGCTCGCCGTCGGCGGAGTAGGCGAGGTCAATGACCTTCCCCGCGTGCTGCGTGTACTCCTCGAGCAGCGACGTGGACGCGATGTCAAAGACGCGCACCGATCCGTCGTCGAAGCCGGCGGCGATGACATACTCCGTCGGGTGGTACGCGACACAGCGCGAGCACCCTTCGGGCAGCTCGAACTCGACCAGCTGCGCCTGCGTGCCGTCGAGCTCCCATACGCGGATCGAGCCGTCGCAGGAGGCGGTGACGAACTCGCGGTTATGCGGGTCGAGCGCGAGCCCATAGATGATGTCCGTGTGCGAGCGCACGATGGTTGCATGCTTGAGCGTGGGCACGTCGAGCATCCCGATCGTGCCCGAGGCTGTCCCGATGAGGAGCTTCAACCCATCGGGCGACGCGTCAATGGCCGTTACACTCCCTTCATGCTCCGTCTCGAGAAAGTGCGCCGAAAAGTCGAGCGGCCACACGCGTAGCAGACGGTCCTCGGCGCCCGTGACCGCGAAGCCGGCGGAGAGGTGGACGGCGTGGATGGCGGCGCCCTCGTGGAGAGCGTGCACGGCCTGATGAGGGAGGCCATCACGCGCCCAGTCAGTGATGAGGGAGGCCATCACGCGCCCAGTCAGTGATGAGGGAGGCCATCACGCGCCCAGTCAGTGATGAGGGAGGCCATCACGCGCCGAGACCATCGGAAGGGCGAACCGACGGAAGACGGTGGCGGCGGGGCACTCTGCGGCAATCATCGGTCCTCAGAAGGCAATCATCAGTCCTCAGAAGGCAATCATCGGTCCTCAGAGGCAATCATCAGTCCTCAGCGGCATTCATCGGCCCGTATCCTCGGTCCTCAGCGAGATATCAACGACATATCAACGAGATCTAAGCGAGATCGCACCTCGAGCGTGCGCTTCGTCGGGTCGATGACGAAGAGGTGGCCAGAGGAGCCGCCGACGAGAAGGCGGCGTTGCTTTTGGCGTTCGGCGCCGCCGCCGTGTTGGGCGGGGTCGTCGAGGGCGAGGCACAGAAAGAGCGTGCCCGCCTCGTGCTGTAGAGGGATGCCGCAGCAGTGCAGCTTGCCGCGGCGCAGCCGCCAGAAGCGCACATTCTCGTAGCCGCACGCGACGAGCTGATGGCCCTCGGCGGGGGGCGTCCCCTCGGCCTTGGCGTGCGCGACGTCCATCGGCTCGGGAGGCACCCATTGAATGACGCGCACGTGGGTGGACGACACCTTGGCATCGAGCAGCGGGCACGAGGGCAGCGGCGCCGCCGCCTGCGTCACGTCCCAGACGGCGAGCAGCTGCCGGCCGCGCGCGTCCTTCCCCACAGCGGCGAGCAGAGAACCGTCCGACGAGAGGGAGAGGGTGTGCAGGTCCGCCGCGTGCTGCTGCAGCATCGCGAGTGGCGTGCACGTGTTGCTGTCCCACAGCCGGATGATCGGCAAGGCGCCCACCTGTGGGGAAGTGGAGGGGGCGTCGTGGTGAGCACGTGCAGGCTGCTCCTCGCCCGCAAGCATGCAAGAAGATCGGCAAGGCGCCCACCTGCGCTGACGCGATCAGGGGCGACGTCGAGGCCGCCGAGAGCGCGCACACGTCGGCCGTATGGCCGATCAGGAACCGCTGGGCGCCCGTGTCCAATTCCTGCAGGATGAGCAACGAGGCGGCCGCGTAGAGCACGCGACGCCCGTCCTTCATCCACACGAGCAGCCCGTTCCGCTCGCCCGAGTAGCCCAGCACGCGGCTCAGCGCGAGCACCGTCGGGTCGGCCGGGGCTGTCGGCTTGGGGGGTGGGGGGAAGAGGGCGCGAGGCGCGGCGCCCGATCGCTGCCGACGGCGCCGTGTGACCTCATCGACGTCGGCGGCGGCGCTGCTGCGCGGCTCGGTGCGCGGGCTTGCGCCGGCGGGCGCACCAAGACCGGCACTCTTGAGAGCACGCGTCGGTGGTGCGCTCAGAGGGGCGCCAGAGACAGCCAGATCGGCCGCCGAGAACGGCGCGACGGCCGGCGGCGCAGGTAGCCATCGCCACTCGAAGAGGTCGCCGAAGGCCTTGCCTGCGGGGAGCGGGATCGCAAACTCGCGCGGCAGCGTCTCGAACTGGTACACGAGGTCCGACGTGAACGCCGCGCGCAGGTTCATCGAGCAGCACGCGACGAGGCCCTTGAGCGCTGCGAACCGCCCCTTGCTCGACGCCACGACGGCGGCGGTGAGCGCGGCGAGGTCGACGGCGAGGACGGTCCAGCGGCCCGCGGTGGCCGCGAGCTGCGCGCCCGGGATCTGCACCACCGTTCCCACCTGCTTGATCGTCGTGAAGCGGCTCGAGAGCGTCACGCGAACGACAAACTTGGCGTCGGTCAGAAGGTCAAAGTGCAGCGTGAAGGCGGCGCCGGGAAGCAGGCAGAGCTCGAGGTAGAGATAGGCGCCGCTCAGTCCGAGCCCGATGGGGCCGGGCTTGGGCAGCGCGAGGTAGTTGGCTGCCGCCGTCTTGCCACGGATGGCGACGCACTTTTTGCCGATCGTCTTGTCGATGGCCTCTGAGACGTCGCCCTGCTTCTCCGCGTCGGCGAAGCCGCTGGAGGCGAAGTGCTTGAGGATGTCGACGTACGGGTCGGGGAACTTGTGCGCGAGCATCGGCCCGGAGCGCGCCTCCCTTCGTTGCGAAGCGCCCGGTGAATAGGAGGGGCGGAGCGACGCGCGCGAAAAAGTTGCCGCGGCAAGGGGTTTCGTTTCCTGAAAGGACAAGTCAAGTCAAGTCAAATCCAGCAGACTGCCACTTCTCGCACAGTTACATTGAACGTCAGCTCGATAGGTCGACCAGTGATCGCACCTTTTGTTTCGTACACCACACTGACTTCCAAAATCGCGCACCCAAATTTGCGCTCAGGCGCAATTACGTCCCTCATCAGGGGCGCCTCCCAGGCGCGCGCCTGCCGCAGCGCGGCTGGCCCCCCGCTCTGTGGGGAAACGCAAAGGCCTGATTTTCAACGCGCCAACGAAGATGTGGCACCGCTACTTGACGGCCTTTTGGCACCGCTTGACGCTCCGGTGGCGGCCGGGCGGCAAGAATGAACGCGCGTCCATGGATGCGCGCGGTCGTCCCTCCGTCGCGGTACAACAACTTGAAGCATCAAACGAACAGCCAGACGTCGTATCACAAGACCCAACGAGCGCATCGCATGACGACCTTGAACCATCACAAGTCGAGCCCATTATCATCTGGACAGAGGCGACGACGCGCCAATGGCTCGAGGAGCACGAAGTGCCCACCGGCTTGTGGGGAGTGGGCAGCGCCAAGTCCGTGGGGCAGCTTTGGGCCGAGGTGAAACACGGAGAGTGTACCCTCATTTACGAGGAGGGACGTGCGCTGCGCGAGCTGCGAGTCGTGAAGCTGCGCGTGCTGCATCCGGCGTCGACCCAGCACCTCATCGAGCAGAAGCAGACGCTGGCCAACGGCGAGGAGCGGATTCGCGGCGACGTTCCCGGCGAGAAGCTGACGCACGGAGAGATGGCGGAGGTGGGCGCCGTGCGTGGCGTGAAAGAGGAGCTTGGGTGGGAGGTGGTGGGCGATCCTCGGCTGCTGCACACCACCGTCGAAGTGAAGCCAAGCGAGTCGTACCCGGGGCTGATGTCGCGGTACACGTTCTACGAGTACGCTCTCAACGTTCGGGGCCTTACGGAGGAGCATTTCCAGCCGGCGTTCCAGACGGTCGAGGGCGATAAGATTCACCATTGGCAGTGGCGCGACGCCATCGTCCAACCGTTAGACGGTCTGGTGCTGCGCGACGCCGACGTGCGCCTGATCGAGCGCCTCTTTGAGCGAGCAACGCGCGTGCGTGTCTCTGCGCTGCACGGCGGCCTCTCAGGCTCGCTCGTGCTTCGCACGCAGGCCTTCTACGGCGATGCACCCGACGAGCCGACCGTGACCAAGCTCGATGTGGCCGCGACGCTGATGAGCGAGGTCGCGCGCACAAACGCAGCTGCTCGGCTTGGTGTGCCCGTCGCGCGTGTGATCCGTGGGCCCCTGTTCTCCGAGGAGCAGACGACGCACAGCCTCGCCTTCGTCGAGGCCAAAATCGATGTGCCGCTTCGAGAGCGGCTGCGCGATGGTTCCATTCGGCTGGTGCGGTGCTCGTGGCTTCGTTCGGCCGAGGCGGACAAGGCGTTCGGTCGCGACAAGAATGGTGCAGTGGTCGTGAGGCGGCGGCAGGAACTGTCGCACGAGGCTTTTGTGCCGGCGGCCGAGGCGGTCGAGATGCTGCGGCGCGACGACCGCTCGGTCCTCGTGCTGAGCCATGCGTGGCAGACGCCGTTTCACCCGGACCCGCACGGCACGACGCTCGCGGCCATGCGAAGCTACCTGGACACGGTGGGCGACGCCGATGGCTGCGGGCTCTTTTGGGACTTCTTATCGATCCACCAGAAGCGCAATGCCGAGTACGGACGGACGGAAGACGAGGCAGCGGCCTTCCGGCGCGGGCTTGATGTGATGACGTTCTTGTATGCCAGCCTGACAAGCACCACCGTCCTACTTCAGACGGAAGTGCCGCCGCGGCCCCAGCAGTACGAAGGGCAGCTCACCGTGTGGAATGTGTTTGACGAAGCCGCACTGCGCGAAGAGATGGCGCAGTACGGCACAGTGGCGGACATCATGGTGAGCGGCAAGACAGCCACGGTCTCCTTCGAGTCGGAGCTCTCGGCGCAGGCGGCACACGCGGCGCTCCAGGAGCGGGCATGCCGCACGTACAACGAACGCGAGTACAGAGCGCGCGGATGGACATCGATGGAACAGGGCACCGCGCGCGTCGTGGCCGCGCACCTCGCCGCGGCCGAGGCCACGGCGCGCCTGCCCATGCGCTTCCAGCTGGCACAGCAGAGCCGGGCCAAGGTCATCGACATCAGCGGCGGCAGGGTGGCGGACGTGGTGCTGGATAGCCCTGAGCGCGAGCTCGCGAACGCCAAGGCGGCGATTGGGTGCTCCGTGTTCACGGGCAAGGGCGACGAACCCGTAGTCAAGGCGCTCCTCGCCGGCTTCTACTCGGTTGTGCTCGACGGCCTCGAGCGCTGGGCACGCGAGCCCGCCCTGGCGACACAGGATGAGCGGCGCGGCGCAGTCGTGCTCGAGTTGGCGGGGGCGTGCTGGCTGATGCCCGAGTTTAGCGAGCAGGCGGGCGACACGCTCATCAGCACGCTCAAGACGCGGGCCACACGCCGGCTCATGTGGCGCCGCGCCAGTCTTATGGGGACACTTTTCGGCTCGAATGACGCACCGGACATTGCCAGCGCCATCCATGCGCTCTTTGGGCCGGGCGGCCCGATCAGCACGCTCGCGCTGCGCTCAGTGCGCCGCGCGCCACCCGGCCAGTACTTTGGGAGCTGGCGCACCGAGCTGGCGGCGCGTGCTGTGGCGGTAGTCGTGCACCCCGACGACAGGGCCTCACCGCTCGCGACGGCGCTGCGCGACGCCGCACGCGACGCAGCGTGGCTCGAGGAGAAGCACGCGGCTCGGTACGCCGACAGCTTTGTGCACGAGCTCGAGCCTGCGGAGCGCGTGGCTGCTCAGACGTGGTGCGACGAGCTGCTCGCGCTGCTCGAGCGGCTGCGGGACGTGCCGTGGGCAGCGAGATGGGCGCCGCTGCAGGTGCAGGTTCACGGCGACCTCAACCTGGCCAATGTGCTCCTCGACAAGCAGGACGAGCTTTGGCTCATCGACTTTGCCAAGGCGAGCGTCGGCAGCGTGGCCGACGACGCAGCCTTCTTCATCTCGCGGCTGCTCTTCCAGCACGCCCCCATCCCACCGACGCTCGACGATGTGCGCACGGCCGTGCTCGAGGTCGATGGCGCGCCACGGCCCAATCTGCTCGTCGACGTGCTCGGGCTGAGTGCTGCCGAGGCAGAGCAGCTGCAGATCCCGGCCCGCGCCGGCGGCTCCTTGCCGACGACGCGCCTGCACGGCCATAAGGTCAACGAGTGGCTGGGCGACGACCACGCGGCGGACGCGGTACTGCGCGAGATGGAGCAGGTGGTCGACGCGCTCTTCGGCTGCGACGACCCGTGGGCCCCAGAGCGGCCCAAGAAGGCAGCATCCAGCTGGTCGACGGGCGTGCGCGAAGTCTTCGAGCTGTGCGCCGCCGTGGCCACGCGCACCCGAAGGCTCTGCGCGCGGTGCTGCGCGACGGCTGGCGCGGAGTCGGCGAACGCAGTGGCGGACGACGCCCACCCGTCGCTGCTGCTGCTGCCACTCCTTGGCTGCGCGCTCACATCCCTGCGCTATCCGCAGCTCTCGCGCCGGCACAAGCGGCTCGCGTGGCACGCCGTGCGCCAGCTCTCCACGGCGCTTCAACGCCACTTGGCGAAAGCCGTGATGGTTCCGGGCATGCGTGCGCTCCCTCCACCCACTGCTGGACTGCCATGGGCTGTTGGCCAGCCCGTCGTGGTGACGCGCAGCCTGATCGACGGCGGCGAAGGCGATGTGCGCCTGGACTTTGTCGCGTCAGGCGGGCAGCTTGAGCACCAGAGCGAGTCGGATGTGTTCTGTGAGGTCGTGCTGCCATGGCGCATGGGCGCGGAGGGGGGGGTGGCCCTCGAAGACGCGTGGCGCGCACGGGTGGACGTGGCGACGCTCAGAGCGGCGATGCCTTTTGATGCCGAATTAGCATCCGCCGAAACAGCATCTACCGCGCTGCGCGCCGTCGCTGTGGCAAGTGATGCCGCGCGCCGCGCGGTGGCAGCGGCGGCAACGGCGCTCGACTCATTGGTCGCCGAACGACGACGCGACGAGCGTGGCGGCGATGAGAGAGTAGAAAGGGCTCTGCAGGAAGCGGCGCGGGCTCGTGCGATCCTGGACGCTCTCTGGCGCCACGATGTCGACCGCGAGTGCGTGGCCGCGTGGCGTGCGACCGGCGTGGCGGGTGGCCGCACGTATGCATCGGGCACGCTGCTGACGGCCACAGTCGATGGACGTCGATGGCGCGACGCGCGCGTCGAGGAGGGCGCCGACGGTGGTGGCACCCACCGCCTGGTCTGGCTTGACGACGACTCGCCTGCACAGCAGGTGGCGCTCCACCCGTGGAATCATGGGTTGCGCGAGCTGCCCGCAGACGACCACGACGCGGCGCGACGACAGTATGAGCGCACGCTGCGCATGGCACATGCCGCAATCGTCGACGCTCTCTCGGGCAAGCGGCTCGACGTGCGTGAGCAGTGCGTGCCCCTCGCCGTCGCCACGGGTGAGGCCAAGGAGCGCTTTGGCGAGGTGGATGCCCTTGCGGCCACGCTGCTCGCCCTCCACCGTGGTCGATGCGAAGAGGGCGTCGCCGAGAAGCGTGGGTGCGTGCTGCTCACCGGCCCGCCGGCAGCAGGCAAGACGTGCCTGATCTCGCAGCTCGTGACACACGTGCTTGACGACCCGGATCGACGGCTCGTCCCCGTGCTCGTGCGCGTGCAGCTGCTGCAGCGGCTGCTGCTCCTCGAGGAGCATCGAGACACCTTTGCCACCGCGTGGAACTGGGTCGACGCATACCTGCGCTGCGTGCACGGCTCCGACGCAGATGCGTACCGCATGCTGCGCGGCGCGATGCGCGCGCGACGCGCGCTGCTGCTGCTCGATGGCATGGACGAGGGCGGCCGAATGCGAACGGCCATCGAGCGGCACGTGACGGAGGTGCTCGCGCCACAGGGACACGTGCTGCTGGTCACGTCGCGCCCCGATGGGCTCGACAGGACGTGCTTTCAGGAGCACTTTCTGGCGCTCGAGCTGCGGCCACTCGACGAGACCCAGCAGCACATCGTTGTCGAGCGGCGCGTGGGAAGGGCGCTCGGCGAGGCGCTGTGGCGTGAGATTGCGGCGACCGCGCCACGCGACGAGCACAATGAGCTCGTAACGAGCAATCCACTGGTATGTACACAGCAGCAGCAGCGCCCGCGCATCACAGCCGCGCCGCGTCGCACCGTCTCACCTCCACTCTCTCCTTGCCCCACCCTTGTTTCGCGCGCGCACAGATGCTGAGCATGGTGATCTCGCTGTACGAGGCGCGAGGCGCGCTGCCGCGCAACATTGCGGAGCTCTACGCGGCCGCATCGCGCGCGATGCTCGAGGGGGCTGAGCGCAAGGAGCGGGGCGCAGCGGGGGTGGAGCACGTGAGGAGTATCATCCAGGCCATCTTCTTCGAGGCGCACGTGGCAGGCCGGCGGATCATCGAAGAGGATCAGATGCTTGCGGCGGCGGTGGGGCTGCACGCGAGCGCCGCCGACCGCCTTGCTGCGATCCGCTGGCCAGCACATGCAGGCAAGCCAGTCGTGGGCGAGTATGCAGAGGTGCGGCATGGGGCACACGCAGGCAGGCGTGGCGAGGTCAGCAAAGCCGGCAATGGCTATCGTGAATACGAGGTCAAGTTTGAGGATGGCACCACTGCCGACAGACTCGGAGCCGAGGACCTCGCGTCGTCGGGCATGCGCAGGGCCGAATTTGACGCGGCCTACCACCGAAAGCTGTGCGAGGCGCACGATGCGCTGACCGTCGAGCTGCGCGAGGCGTTCGATGTTGTGCGCGAGCGCGTGGGGCGCGGCCGCCTGCCGCTGCTGAGCCTGCTGCAGGCCAATCCGCTCCACCTGCAGGCGTCCCACTTGTCCTTCCAGGAGTATCACATGTGTGCTCTGTGCTGGCGCGCCGCTGCCCGCTGGCGCGCTGCCGTGGCAGTGGACGGCGTGGTGGGCGAATGTGCTGCGTATCGGCGAGGCGCAGGGCGCCGCGTTCCGCGCCGGCCTGCTGCGCGCAGCCGGGGTGGGCGAGTCGCTGAAGCTCGAGAGTCAACTCGCAAAAGGGCCGACGGCCCTGCGCGCCGTGCTGCTGCTGGCTGAGAAGGTCTCGCACCTAGACTTGAGAGAGAATGATCTCGGCGCGACAGGTGCGGCAGAGGTGGCTGGGGCTTTGGCCGTCATGGCGGTGGTGACCGAGCTCGATCTCGTGGCCAACGAGATCGGGGATGAGGGTGCCATCGCGATCGCGGAGGCGCTGAAGGTCAACGCGGTGTTGACAACCCTCTTCCTCGGCGTCAACAACATCGGGGTCGATGGTGCCAAGGCGATCGCGGAGGCGCTGAAGGTCAACGCGGTGGTGACCACCCTCGTCCTCGGAGGCAACTTCATCGGGGATGAGGGTGCCATCGCGATCGCGGAGGCGCTGAAGGTCAATGCGGTGATGACCACCCTGCACCTGGCCATGAACCAGATTGGTGCGGAGGGTGCCATCGCGATCGCGGAGGCGCTGAAGGTCAACGCGGTCGTGACCAAGCTCGAGTTGTACGGCAACAAGATCGGCGACGACGGTGCCAAGGCGATCGCGGAGGCGCTGAAGGTCAACGCGGTCCTGACCAAGCTGGACTTGGACGACAACGAAATCGGACCAGAGGGAGCCATCGCGATCGCGGAAGCGCTTAAGGTCAACGCGGTCCTGACCACTCTGGGCCTGAACTACAACAGAATCCGTCCAGAGGGAGCCATCGCGATCGCGGAGGCGCTGAAGGTCAACGCGGTCCTGACCGTCCTGTACTTGGGTGACAACAACATCGGCGTTGGCGGTGCCAAGGCGATCGCAGAGGCGTTGAAGGTCAATGCGGTCCTGACCACCCTGCGCCTGGACAACAACAGTATCGGTGCAGAGGGTGCCAAGGCGATCGCGGAGGCACTCAAGGTCAACGCGGTCCTGACCGAACTGGACATCCGGGCCAACAACATGGGAGATGCAGGAAAAAAAGCGGTGCGAGACGCGGTGAAGGACCGGAGTGGATTTGAGTTGGAGCTGTAGAAAATGATTGTGCAAGCACTGTGAACATGTGTGGATCGCTGTTTTGGGTTCTATGAAGGTATTTCCTAATTTGGAAGCTGCCTTAAAAGGCGTTTTCAATAGGGTGCTGAAAAATTTACGCAAAGCGAGCGCTGTTCACGAGGAATTTGGACGGACTTCGTTTTAAGCTACCGGTAAGGGTGCGCGCATTTTGCTTTCGCGGTGCTCCGCGATGGCGAGCTTCCAGACATCAGCACACACGAAGGTCCTCATGCCTTCCGTCCAAACATTCGAATGTCGTCGACGACACCAGGGGCGCCCTCCAATAGCCCTCCAAGCCGCTTCCAAACCCTGACTCGCGATCCGAGCTGTGCGACGGCTGGCGCCCTAAGCACGGCACGACGGCCGTGCCCGACTTGAGGAGTCGGCGATGGCCTTGGCGCCGTCGTCGCCGATGCTGTTGTCTGTTGCAGCCCAACTCCAAGTTGGTCAAGTACACCGCCGCCCGCGAGTGCTGGCTCGGTGGCTGTGCGTACCAGCCCGCTCACCCGGTGCTCCAAGCTCCAACTTCTCGGGTCAGGGTCTAATTGCAACCACAACCAGAATGGCTGCAGGACTACAACCTGACTACATCCAGACGTAGAACAGCGCTACTCTAGCGCGCTACTTCAGCGCGGGTACAACAAGGACTACAACCAGACGGAGGCCACAGTCCTGCGGAGGGGACGGCATTGCGCCTCATCGCAAGACGCAAGACTCCGCCCCGCGGACCTACAGGTCAGCGCTCCTGAAAAGCTGCAGCACATTTTGTCGAGTGTGCTAAATTTCGTCATACTTTCGACCTGGAGTTCATTTGCTTGCCAAGATCGGCAAGGAGAAGGTTGGAGAAGGTCATCTACTTTGCCGCGGCTCGTAGTCGTGCATCGAAATACGAAAACGACCAGAACGTTCTGGCGCGGAGTTGGCCTTGTGTACGGTATTAGCGAGCTAGCGACGGCGGAAGTGTACTGCGGGGTCTCACTGTCGACTGTCCGTCTGTGTGTGCCTAATATGTGTCTAATCTCCTCAAAACACAAAAGACGTGTTGTACTCAGTGAGTCAGAACTCAGTGTGAAACTAAGCAAAGAGAGCAGGCGCGCGCGCGCGCGCCGGGCGCAACGGCCAACGCGAGCCCCGCGAGCGCTCGCACACGGTCACCGGGCACACGGCCACAGGGCACACACGCACGCGTCTCCATGTGAAACACAGACCGCGAGTCGTACTAAGTCCGCGCGCCGAGTGTGTCGCTTGGAATGCCAGAAAACGCCCGGCCCGCACCCTCAGTCCGTGTTGCGCCCATTGAGCATTGAGCATTGCACTGTCTTGTAGCAGAGATCATCTACAGTACACGATCGTCTTGCGCTTGGCCGCTCGCGGCAAAGCTGGAAGCTCGCGTCTGCGGCTCGTTCCGTCGTTGCCACGGTGGCACCTGCATCCAACAACTCTCCGTCCGTCTTGTCCGTCCGTCCGTCCATCAGTCTCGGCAGTGCGTCGCCTCTCTGACGCCATCCTTTGGTTTGGAGCATAGCGCCCCCTCGTGTCGCGACCCTTCCGCCCAAGACCGCGTGCCCAAGACAGCGCGCCCAATACAGCGCATCCAACACAGCGCGTCCAAGACAGCGCCCCATCGTGTCGCGACCCTCCCGCCTCAAAGGTATAGCTGCCTCGATCCGCGCTGTTCTGAGCGCTGCAAGCTCCCCCCGCCCCCGTCTGATGCCCCGCAAGCGCCTCACACACCTTTCGTCGAGCGGTAGAGCTCGCCGCCCAAGACAGTGCGCCCAAGACAGCGCGCCTCACACACCTTTCGTCGAGCGGTAGAGCTCGCCGCCCTGCTTCCACCAAAGGGCGAGCTGCTCGGGCACCCCGGGCATCGCGCTATCGAGCAGCACCCCTGGTGTCTCGAGCGCGGGGAAGTTCTCCGAATGCAACTTCGAAAAGGGTACCGTGTGCATGCCTGAGACGCGAGGGCGCGCAATCAGCGGTCATCAGTGGTCTCACTGGTCCTCAGAGGCCATCGGAGGTCATCAGAGGGATTTCCAGCATGCATGCAGTCACGAAGGTACAGGTGCTCGCCGGATTAGGAAAGTGCATGCATGCAATCAAGACGGTACAGGTGCTCGCCGGATTAGGAAAGTGCATGCATGCAGTCCAGGTGCTCGCCGGATTAGGAAAGTGCATGCATGCAGTCCAGGTGCTCGCCGGATGAGGGCTACGGAAAGTGTCAGGGTTGGGGTGAGCGCATGCCTGAGTCGCGTCGGTACAGGTGCTTGCCCGAGACCATGGAGGGGCTCTCAACGCCCAGAGCTCCCACAATCTCGAGCGCGGCCTTGACGGTGGCGCGATGCAGGTTGGCCACCTGATGAGGGAGGCAATCCGAGGTCATCAAAGGCAATCAGAGGCAATCAAGAGACAATCAGAGGTCATCTTGAGCTCGGCCACCTGATGAGGGAGGCCATCGGTGGATGAGGGAGGCAATCACATGATGAGGGAGGCAATCACACGATGAGGGAGCCAATCTGCCTGATGAGGGAGGCAATCCGACTGATGAGTGAGGCAATCCGTCGTCAAGAACAGTCGTCAAACCGCCGCGGCAAGCAGTGGATCATCAGTGGTCATCAGTCAGCGTTGTCGCTCGTCATCAATGGCCATCAGTCAGCGTCGTCACTCGTCGTCTCTCGTCGCTACTCACCCGCTCACTCTTGCTTGCGACGTCGAGACCAGACTCGAGACGAGGGTCCTGCGTAGTGATGCCGGTCGGGCACTTGTTGCTGGGGCAGGGTGGGAAGGAGTGTCAGTGGAAAGCCAATATCCGTGCCACTCCATGTCACCCCATGCCAGCCCATGCGAATCACCTGTTGCACTGAAGAGCCTGGATGCACCCGAGGCCAAACATGAAGGCCCGCGCGGCGTTCACCACGTCGGCGCCGTGCGCGAGCGTGCGCACGAGGCTGAAGCCGTCGTACACCTTGCCACTGGCGATCAGCTTCACTTCCTTCCGAAGCCCCGCACCAGTCAGCAGCGAGTTGACGAGACGCAGTCCTTCAGCAAGGGGGAACCCGATGGAGTTTTGGAACTCTAGAGGCGCGGCGCCGGTGCCGCCCTCGGCGCCATCGATCGTGATGAAGTCCGGCGTGATACCGGTGTCCAGCATGGCATGCACTAGTGCGGCCACCTCCGCGGGCTGCCCCACGCACATCTTCATGCCGACGGGCTTGCCACCGGAGAGCTCGCGCAGCTGGTCACAAGGCATGATGAGAGAGGCAATTAGGGAGGTGAGAGCTCGCGCAGCTGGTCACAAGGCATGGGGTGCCGCCATCCTCAGAGGTCATCCGAGGGCCACCCGAGGGCCATCCGATGGTCATGCGAGCGAGGTGCGACGCAACGCAATCACCTGAGGGAGGTGCGACGCAAGCAATCGCAATCGACTGCAACCATGCGCAATCGATCGCAATCATGCGCGATCACTCGCAATCCATCGCAATCAGAGCCCATCCATCCCATCCATCGCATGCACCTTGGCGATGAATTGGAGGCATCCAAAGACCGAATTGAACGCCGAGTGGCTCGCGGGCGAGTTGCAGTCCGAATAGGGAGGCTCGCCTAGCCCGCGCGCCTCGGCGATCACAGCCGTGATCTTGGCCGCCGTCAGCAGGCCGCCATGGCCTGGCTTGGCTCCCTGCAAGAGAGGTTAGGGACTCATTAGGGACTCATTAGGGACTCATTAGGGACTCATTAGGGACTCATTAGGGACTCATTAGGGACTGGCTTGGCTCCCATCAATGGCAACCCATGGCAACCCATGGCAATCAATGGCAATCAATGGCAATCACCTGCGAGAGCTTGAGCTCGATCATCTTCACTTGGGGGAGCGCCGCGTTCGCTTTGAAGAGCTCCTCGTCGAATCGACGCACCTGCATGCAATCAGGGTCCAGCAGGGTCGCTCAAGCGCACTCAGGAGCACTCGGGTGCGCTCAAGCGCACTCAAGCGCACTCAAGCGCACGCAAGCGCACGCAAGCGCACTCAAGCGCACGCAAGCGCACGCAAGCGCACGCAAGCGCACAAAAAGGCCATCCGGCGCAATCAGGGTCATCAGGCCCCATCTCAGTCGCCCTCCGAAGCCATCGACGCACTCCGTCCTTGTCCGTGTACCCGCATGCAAAGTAGCCAGTGCCCACGTTCCACACGATGTCGCCGCCGAGCTTGTGGAAGCGCGAGATGCCGCCCTCGCCTGTGTTGTGATAGCACCCGGCGATCTGGGCTCCCAGATTGAGAGCCGAGACGGCGTTGCCCGAGAGCGCGCCGTAGCTCATCGCCGACACGTTGAAGAGCGAGGCCGAGTACGGCTGCTTGCACAGCTTGCCTCCAATGGTCACGCGCCCGGCCACCGCGGGGTCGAGGTGCTTGGGGAACATCGAGTGGGCCGCCCACTCATGTCCCTCGAGGTACACGTTGCGCTTGGTGCCGAAGGCCGTCGTGTCGGGTAGACCCTTGGAGCGGTTGTACACGAGCGTGCGCGCCTCCCGCGAGAAGGGCGCGGCGATGTTGTCGCTCTCGATCAGGTACTGCTGGATCTCGGGCCGGATCGACTCGAGAAAGTACCGAATGTGGATGAGCACCGGGAAGTTGCGCCGCAGCGCCTGATGCTTCTGCTGCAAATCGCTCAAGCCGAGCGACCAGTAGCCGGCGGTCAAGGCAGCCAAGAGCGGTGGCACCAGCACATTCATCTCGTGCACGTATGTTAGCACCGCGGACGTTGCGGTGAGCCCGATCAGACCGTATCCACCCTTGTAGAAGTGTGCCGGAGTCCAGAGGTGGATCCAATCGGGGACGCCGCCCGGATGGCGTGTGTTCACGCCCGACTTCTGGTCCACTTTCGTCGACAGGAGGCGGCAGGTGGCAAGTGGGACCGCCTGGCGTAGGGCGGCGTGCCCACCTATGAGCTGGAAAGACCGACGGCGGACGAGCATGGTGACCTTCACGTCCGGTGTTGGCTTTGCGTTGCCGCGGAGGTGCGGAATTCTTTTCTACCACAACGGCGCTCCGTTCGCGGTAAACCCCACTCAAACAAGGGGTCACAGGCCCAGCTTAGCACCGATCGGCGCCGACAGGCACCCTGATGCACACACTCATGCTTTAAGACCGCTCGCACGCAAAGTCACCCTCAAATCGCTCAACGAGAACGCTCACGCCGCTCGCTGAGTTTCTAAATATGCCCGGTCGGCCGTCGCCCCGCCCGCGCCCCAAGCCGGCGCCCGCCATGGCGACCCAAGCATGCACCCGTCATGGCGCCCCCAGCCGGCGCCCGTCATGGCGCCCGTCGGGGTGGAACCCAAATAAGGCACCTGCGGCGACCTAGACGTCGAGCCTGCCTGCATGCACCAAGCTGCTGCCTCTCCAGGCGCGTAGTACCCGTCGCCGCTCCACGGGCCAAGGGTAGGCATGCCACACCTTGCATGTGGCCTACCACCTTGCCCCACGCCCGCCGCCGTCGCATTCCACACGTCGCCCCTCATTTCCGCCACGTCACCTCCGCCACGTAGGAGTCGCAAAGGCGGCAGGGATGCTGCTCAACGGTCGCCCCTCATCCACCCCTTCCCACGCATCGACGGTCGCCCCTCATCATCCCCCCCCCACGCACACACACACACCGTGGGCGTGCATGCGTGGAACTCCGAAGCTCGAGTCAGGAAGCTCCAAGGCGCCCAACATGGCGCCCAGCATGCACTCAGTTGCCTAATAGGGCAACATGTGCGCATGCAACTGGGAGCTCAGAAGCTCAATCGCTCAGTTCTCCCTCATCTCAGTGGCCTCATCGGGCAACCTCTCATCGACGGGAGCTCACGGGAGCTCACGGGAGCTCACGGGAGCTCACGGGAGCTCACGGGAGCTCACGGGAGCTCACGGGAGCTCACGGGAGCACATGGGAGCTCACGGGAGCTCATCGACGGGAGCTCACGGGAGCTCAGAGGCCTTTCGCCGCGCCGATGAGGGCGAACCCGGCCCAAAAGGCGGGGTGGGCCCACTTGCCGCCGTCCGCCTGGCGCGTGGCGAGCATCGCCTGGCGCAGCGCCTCGGCCTGCGAGATCGGCGGGCCGGGCTTCGTCAGCGCCTCGTAGAAGGCGGCGAAGAGCGTCGTCGCGGGCGCGTCGGCGACCTCGTGCATCGCGCCCACGACGGCGCGCGCCCCCGCGCACAGGAGCGCGCGCGGGAGGCCGAGGGCGCCGTCGTGGGAGATGGAGCCATAGCCCGAGTGCGAGCCAGCCAGGACGACTGTGGGGAATCCCTTGAGGGGCCGATCCGAGAGCGCATCCACCACGATCAACCCGTCGCCCAACGGCCCCAACTGCTGCGCGCGCTCCACCAGCGCCGTCGCGGGCGCGGCCTCGGCCATGATCTGTTCGGCCTCCTCGAGCTGTCCCTTCACCTGATGAGGGACGCAATCAGTGGTCATCAGTGGTCATCAGTGGTCATCAGTGGTCATCAGTGGTCATCAGCCCACAGCGCTCGAGCTGTCCCCTCACCTGCCGCCCAATGGAAAGGCCATCAGAGAGAGGCCATCAGAGAGAGGTCATCAAAAAGAGGCCATCAGGCTCGAGGGGCGCATTCACACCTCCTCAGAGTCAGCGCTGAGTTCTCCGCGCTCCACCGCCATCATCATCTCCCGCGCCACCTGCTGCGCCTCGAGCGCGGCGTTGGCCATCGTCTTGGAGGACTCACCGACCATTGGCGTGAGCGCAAGCACCCGGGGGCGCGCGTGGCTCGCGATGTGCACGAGGCGGCGACGGCCGCCGAGAGCCAAGCCCACCGCGTACCCGGTCGCCTCCTCGCCCGTGAGCGCCGTATCGGGCGCCATTCCGAGAAGGGTCGCCACTTTGGTCGCCTCAACCAGAGCGCCCTGCGCGCACACCATCAGCCCAATCTCAGCCCAATCTCAGCCGAATCTCAAACTCAGACGGATCTCAGCCCAATCTCAGCCCAATCTCAGCCCGATCTCAGCCCAATCTCAGCCCAATCTCAGCCCAATCTCAGCAGGTGCTGTCAGGGAGGCCATCAGTGAGGCCATCAGAGAGTGACGTACCGGCAGATCGGGCAGCTCATACGAAGGCGAAGGGATTGCCCCACCGACGACGAGAGATTCGTCAAGGGGCGCTGGCGCTGTGTCGGCCGCTGCCAGCGCGGCCCGATGCACCAGATGTCGGTAGACCGTCAGGGAGGGTGCGAAACTGATCGGATGCACGTCGACGAGGCACGCGCCTGTGCGAACGCTCGAGGGAGTCGCCGACGCCGGGTGCGCCGCAGGCAAGGGCAGGGCGCAAAAGGGCACCCATTGGAGGGAGAGGTGCGTGATGATCAACAGGGGCGTCTCGGGCGTCAGGAGCGCCGCCGCGGGCGCGAGGAGCAAGTCCGACATCATCGTGAGCTCAGAAGTGACATTCACACCCGGGGCATACGGGTCGGGCTCGGCGCCTTGCCCTCGCTCGGCGAGCTCTTCCTTGCGCGCGCCGTGCACCTCCTCCTTCTCCGGCGGTCCACGTACCTGTGGGGAAGGGAGCAGGGCGCTCAGGGACTCATTCGGGACTCATTCGGGGCTCATAGGTGCTCATTAGGGGCTCATAAAGGGCTCATTCGGGCTGTCCGCGTACCAGATGCCCCTCAAAGGAGAGAGAGACTTTGGTCAGGTAGTCGGAGAGGAGCGACGAGAACGAGCGCCCATCCTTCGCACGAGCCGGGGTCCGGTGGAGCAGCACGCACTTGCCCTCGCCGTCGAGCACCCACAAGATGATCTCGTCATCAGGCGGCTCCGGCTCCGCCTCGGCGGCATCGGCCTCAGCGAGGCGCTGCATGGACGCGTCGCCCTGGGCACCGGGCGGCGGCTTGGGCGTCGTCTTGGGCGGCGTGGCATCGCGGTCCGCCTCGAGCAACGCATAGTACAGGCACATGCCCGGCGACTTGGCGCCACTCTTGCCCGAGATCTCGCCGAGATGCGAGAGCGCCTCCGACACGTGCTCGGGCGTCGAGATGAGCGCCGGGCCCGCCGGCACAGACGGCGTGGCGCCGGGCGCCGTGCCGGGCGCGTCCTCCTCGACCTCCTCGAGGGCGTCCGAGACGTTATCGCCATACTTGACGCGAGATTCGGTCGAGGTCGCGCCGAGATTGCGGATCGGGTTGTCCGCGAGCAGGTGTCGCAAGGTCACGCACCTGCCCGCCTCGGCAGCGAGAAGCGAGGGCAGAGAATGCTGCGGCTGCAGCGCGATCAGGCTGGCCACGAGGAGCGAGGTGGTGTCTGCGTGCTCGTCGAAGAATTGGAGGCTCTCGGGGTCGTCACCTGCAATCAGTGGTAATTCAGTGGTCATCAGTGGTCATTAGTGGAAAGCAGTGGTCATCAGCGCCCATCAGTGGTCATCAGTGGTCATCAGCGCAGTCCAGCGCCATCAGTGGCACTCACCGCCTGCCTCGCCCGCGACGACGCGCTCCTTGTGCGTCTCATGCAGCGACTCAGCGAGAACGGTCCAGACACTGGCGGACTGGAGGAGGCACGGGAGGGCCTTGGACCACTCCTTTTGCTGCACGAAGACGGCTCCGAGGCGCGTGTTGCACTCGCCCTTGGCTTCGTCATCGTCGAGCTCCGAGGCGATCGCGAGCGCCCGCTGCAGCGCGACGACCGCCTCGTCGAGCGAGCCGCTGCGAGATTGGGAGATAATGGGAGATGAGGGGAGATAAGGGGAGATAAGGGGAAATTAGGTGAGATTTGGGGAGATTGGAGAGGTGGAGAGGGGAGAGCCAGAGAGCCAGAGAAGGAGAGGGACGGGGGCGGGGCGGGGGCGGGGCGGGGGAGGGGCTGCTGGCGTGGGAAAGAGCTCCACCCCAGCCATGCGCACCGGAGGCGGAGAGTCATCGCCAGATCAAGGTTGCCACGTCCTTCCATGAAAACGTCCTTCAGAGCCGCCGCCTGATCCACCGCCTGCTGCTGGTGACTCACTGCCGGCTCGAGGTCGCCGAGCAGCCGGTAGACGAAGCTGAGATTGCCGTGAGCTCGCATCTCGCGCTCGCCGTCGTTGGTCGCGTGCGCGAGGTCGAGTACCGCTCGGTACAGCGCGAGTGCGCCATGTGCGTCGCCGAGCTGCAGCTTCACCTACACTCGTGGGCACACGCACGCACACTCAGGCGCACTCAGGCGCACTCAGGCGCACTCAGACGCACTCAGGCGCAAGCACGGGAAGCATCAGCACTCATCCGTCGCAATCAAGGGCCATCATCCTTCGCAATCAAGGGCATCATCACCTGCGCGAGATCGGACGAGGCGCAATCAAGGGCCATCATCCATCACAATCAAGGGCATCATCATCACCTGCGCGAGATCGGACGAGGCGCGTGCTTGCCATTTGGAGCGGACTGCGCCCTCGGGCAGCTTCTCCATCGCCCGCTGCAGCGCGGCCTCGAGCACCTGATGAGGGAGGCAATCCAGAAGTGCTCAGCGGCAGTCCGACGCACGATGTCCTAATTAGGGATATGTCCTAATAGGGGTATGTCCTAATTAGGGAGATCAAGAGACAATCGGAGAGACCATCTTGGACGCTCGAGATGGCGCGCGGGCGTCGTCCCGGGTACGTACCTCCTTCGCCTCCTCGTGCTGCTCGAGCTGCGCGCGGCAGCTCGCCTCCGAGATTAAGTCCGAGATCACGGCCTCGTCATCAGGCGGCTCGAGGGACTCATGCACCTGAGGACACAGGCGCAATCAGGCGAGATTAAGTCCGAGATCACGGCCTCATCATCAGGCGGCTCGAGGGACTCATGCACCTGAGGACACAGGCGCAATCAGGCGAGATTAAGTCCGAGATCACGGCCTCATCATCAGGCGGCTCGAGGTGTTCCCGAGCACAGGCGCAATCAGTGCCCATCAGTGCCCATCAGTGCCCATCAGTGCCCATCAGTGCCCATCAGTGCCCATCAGTGCCCATCAGTGCCCATCAGTGCCCATCAGTGGCCATCAGTGGCAAATTGCGATGGCCATCACCGATGGCTCAGAGCGGCGCACATCTGCGGTGGCTATCAGCGGTGGGCATCAGCGGTCATCAGCGGTCGTCAGCGGCCATCAGCGGCCATCAGCGGTCACAGCGGCCATCAGCGGCCATCAGCGGTCATCAGCGGCCATCAGCGGCCATCAGCGGTCATCAGCGGCCGTCAGCGCACCATCCGCAGCTGATGGAGAGCGGCCACCGCCTTGTCGAGGGCGCCCAGCTCCGAATGGCACCAGACGAGGCTCTCAAGGACCTCGATCTCGGCGGCGGGCGTCTCGGCCAGCCGCAGCGCCGAATCGTAGCAGCGCGACGCCTCGAAGAGTGACCCGAGCATCACCATCGATGTCCCCATGTTCTGAAGCGCGGTGCACTCCTGTTGCCTGTCACCTGCCTGGTGGGCGGCCTCGGCGAGGTAGTAGAACTTCTCGCCCGCGTCGTCATACGCGCCTGCCTCGAAGAGCTCGACCGCCTCCTTTTGGATCGCGTCCGTGAGTGGGTTGCCCTGCTTCTCGAGCTTGAACGACGGCTTCGCTGCCACCGCCTCCTCGTCCACGTAGCCAGTGTCTTCGACCGCAGCAGCGCCCCCGCCGGCGGCCGGCGCCACCGCGGCGCCCCCGCCGACACCACCCGCGTTTGGCATCGCATCCTCCTCCTTCTTCTTGCCACCCCTGTTGGCTCGGCGCGAGAAGGAGTTGGAGCGCTTCGTCGGCTTCTTGGCCGCCGCCTCCTCGGGGTCAGGCGCAGTCATCGTCGGCTTCTCAGCAGCCGGCGTCTCGTCGGGCGTCATGTCGATGGCATTCAGCGTCGACGACATCGCGAGCGCGGTCCGTGCCTATATCTCGATGTCGCGGCGCGAGTGTCCGCGACGCAAACGTCGGCGCTTCGCTGCGATGGTCGGGCGACGGCCGTTGCCTCTGAGCGCTGCGTTGAGCGTTTATGGAGCTCAATGTAAGGTTAGGTCTGTTGTGTGTGCATTCTCCGTCACACGCGAGACACAAGACAGCCGCAATGCACAAATCTCAAATGAAGAGAGAGCAGGGGAGGCTGCGGCCTATTCCGGCACTTGAAGATAGTGCCGCTACACGCACATCGCGTCTTCGCCTCATGGAGCCTTCTAATTGGCGCCCGGAACGGCGCCCGGAACATGCTCTCTAACTCAGTCCGCCTTCTTCTTGGCGCCTGCCACGGCGGCGCCACCGCCGGCCGCACTAAGGTCAATGTCTTCGAGGGCGACCCCTTTGGTCTCCGGTAGGCACCCGAAGACGAGGGCCCACGCCAACACGCACACCGACGCGAACCCAAACAGGATCGGCTGCATGCCGAAGCGCGCGCTCGCAATCGGAAAGAGCGCCGCCACGAGCATGTTGGAGAGCCATTGCACCGTGGTCGTGGCCGACACACCGGCGGCACGCACCTGTGCCATTATGAGGAGGACCCCATCAGAGGCCATCAGAGGCCATCAGAGGCCATCAGAGGCCATCAGAGGCCCTATCAGAGGCCATCAGAGCCCCTATCAGAGGCCATCAGAGCCCATCAAAGGTCATCAGAGCCCATCAGAGCCATCGGAGAGTCAGTGCACGATCGAGGCCGCTGAAATGCCCGCGTACCGCTGTGGGGAAGAGCTCCGCGGCAAGGGATTCATCAGGGATTCATTAGGGACTCATAAGGGACTCATTAGGGCGGTCCGCGTACCGCTGTGGGGAAGAGCTCCGCGGCAAGGATGTTGGGGAGCGGCCCCAGGGACATACCAAAGAACACCCCAAATAAGGTAATGGCGGCCGTCGCTGCTGCTGCTGAGAGAGCCGAAGGCGCCGTGCCGAGCGCCGTGCCGGCGGCGGCAGCGGCGGCGGGAGCACCGACAGTGAGGGCGAGTACTCCGAGGCAGATGGCAAGGGGCGGTATGAAGTGGAGGAGCATCCAGCGACGTCCTTTGCGATCGATCAGATAGGAGGCGAGGAGGACGGACGGGATCTTGGGAAGGTAGGTCAGTACCTGCCATCGGGAGTGGCCAGGCATCGGGTTACGTCATTTGGAGTGGCCATGCATCACGATCAGAGGGCCCTCAGAGGGCCCTCAGAGGGCCCTCAGAGGGCCCTCAGAGGGCAATCAGAGGGCAGCTGTGATGGCGTTCATTACCGTCGCCAGCATCGCCGCCACGTCTGGTTGAGTGACGCCGAGCGCCGTGAACATGGCGGGCGCCCCGGCCTTCTTGAGGATTGAGGGTGTGAAGTACACGATCGCGTTCACGCCGCAGAACTGCTGGCAGAGCTGGAGGGCCGAGCACACAAGGAGAGCGCGGCGCGTGCGACGACTCTGCCAGAGCAAACGGAGCGTCGTCGCGGGCGAAGCGTTGTCCTGAGCACGGGCCACGCCGCCGGCGCCGTCGCGGGCGCCGCCACCAGCGGCAGTCTCCTTGGCAAGACCGTCCTGGATCGAGCGCAGCTCGTCCTCCACCTGTGGGGATCGAAGACGCTCGAGGGCAATCAAGGGTGATCAAGGGTGATCAAGGGTGATCAAGGGTGATCAAAGGTGATCCAATCGTAAGGCTCAACCACCTCCATGTGCCCACGAAGACGCTCGAGGGCCACCCTCGCACCGGCTTCGTCATTTCGCTTCGAGAGGAGCCAGCGTGGAGATTCCGGAAGGCTGAGGACGACGAGGGCCTGGAAGAGCGCGGGCACGAGCGAAAGGCCGAGCATCACGCGCCACGAGTGCCCGAGCACCAGGCCACCGAGCCCCACGAGGTACGAGAGCAGAATGCCGGACGAGACGCACAGCTGCGGGAGCGTGCTCAGGGCGCCTCGCTGCGCCGGCTCGGCGCACTCGGCGATGTAGGTGGGCACGGCGGAGGAGACGATGCCTGCGGCGAGGCCGACGGTCATGCGCCCGGCCACGAGCACCTCGCTCCCCGGAGACCATGCCATCAGCAGCCCGCCAAGCACGAAGCAGGCCGACGAGAGCACAAGCGTTCGCTTCCGGCCGACCCAGTCGCAGAGCTTTCCCGAGCAGGCGGTGCCCACGACCGCACCCATCGTGGTCGACGACGCGATCAGCCCCGTCACCGCCGGTCGCGCCGCCAGCCCAAACTCGCTGCTGATGCCCAGAAGCGCGCCCGCGATCACGCCCGTGTTGAAGCCCTGGAGCAGCGAGCCGAGCGCGGCGCCCGCCGCGACCTGCAGCCCGGCGCGCTTGCGGCTGCTTGGTACTACCATCGCTGTCGTCGCCCTGCGCCCAGCTGACGGCAGCGCTGCCTCTGTGTGGAGCGCGAGGAGGAGGACTCCGACGCTGATGAGCAGCGTCGGCCGCTTCATGTCTTCGGAAACAGAGGTTCGTCAATTCAACTCCGCATGCCAGTGAACACTCGGCCGCCTACTCGGAATATGGAGGGCACGCAGGATCGTCGATGAGGTGTTGATTGTCTTTACCCGGTACTGTGAATGGACGTTGCCTCGTTGCACTGTGGCGGGAGCCCCCACCGAGAAGTTGCATATCGCGATGTCGGACGAGGCGCACCGGCTGCGCGAGCAAGAGCTGCGGTGCGCATCGTCATCACTAAACCCCCCTTCGTGTCAGCAGCCGCCGCTCACCCACGAATCGCACGCGCTCCAATGTCGCAGGGATCTCAACGAGAAGCTCGACAAGCAGAAGGAGCAGTTTATGCGGCAGGCGAGCCAGACAGCTCGCGAACAGGAGGAACGCCTCGCGCGCATGGGCACGCCGAGCGTGGATTCGATGCGCCTCTCGCGTGAGCTGCGTCGCTCCGAGGCCGCGGCCGAGGCAGCCAGCGCCTCTGCCGACCCGGAACCGTCGACGACTCCGACGGATCCGGGCTCTGCGCGCGGCCCTCGGCCCTCGGCCGCCGGTTCGCGTCCGAATTCTGCTCGTGGCAGCGGCGGCGTGCCGACGGCTGCTGCGCGTCTGGGATCCGCCTCCTCGGTGCGCCCGCCGTCGACCTCGACGAACCGCCTCGCGAGCGCGAGCGGCGGCCCCAGCCTCGGCGCGGAGCCGCCGCCGCCACTCCCCGTGGGCACCGCCGTGGGCGCCGACGCTGCCGGCCTGGGGAGCGCGGCGGACCTGCGGCTGCAGAAGGCGCAGCTGACCGTCACGCTGGAGGAGGTCGAGCGGCTTCGTGCGCAGCTCGCCGACAAGACGAGCGCCCTCGCCGAGGCGGAGACGATGGCGCGCGAGCTGCAGCAGCGTGTCGGGCGGGCCGAGCGTGCGGAGCGCTCGACGCAGCACACGCTCGAAAAGGAGCGTGCGGCGATGGCGGAGGAGATGAAGCGTGCAGAGGCGCTCGAGAGGGAGCTCAGCCTTCTGCGCAAGGACAGTGACGAGAATGCGCGGCGTGAACGGAGCCAAGCAGGCGACCAACGCACCAAAGACGTGCGGCTGAATCGAGTTTGACGAACCCGGAGCGCTCGAAGAGCTCCCAAACTTCCCCCGCCCGCCTCGCATGCAAGTGCTCACCACGGCGTCCTCTCCCCACAGGTGCGGCTCAATCGAGCGCTCGAGGAGCTCCAAAAGGCGAAGACGCAGCTGAAGCAAGCCGAGGAGCAGCGCGAAGAGGTGGGCGGCACTGCGCGCTTGGAGGCGGCGCGCCTTGCGGCCGAGAACACGAGGCTTCGAAAGCGGCTCTCCGAGCTCCTACTTGCGTTCAAGAAGCAGTCGAAGCTGATCGACGTGCTCAAGCGGCAGAAGCTGCACGTCGAGGCGGCCACGCTGCTCTCGTTCACCGAGGAGGAGTTCTCGAGAACGCTCGAGCTCGGCGAGGCGGTCGCCTGAGAAGCGCACGCCGTGCGCGCGCGCGCGTGGACCGGAGGTTGTCATCGAGCACAGGCGGCGAGAGAGGCAGGAGAGGTTTGAGGTGGACGCCGGGCGAATGACGAATGGAGTTCTTCGACATCAGAGACTCCGTCGAAGTCACGATCGCACGTTGGGGGCGTTTTCATTGTGTCACGTCTGCGTGGGGATCTGAAAGGCCGCTTCGTTGCGCTGTTCTGCGCGCACGCCCACCATGACGCCCGTGCTTCCTTGTGTTTCACATCTACGAAGTACGAAGACCACGAGACAGTCATGCACACGTTCTGGCAGCGACTGAATGCCATCTTCTTTTACGCGCTCTCCGTTCTGGGCTTCCTTGCCTTCATCGCTGCGGGCACCACCTATTTCCACAAGCCTGAGCCGAGGATAAACCTTTCGCTCAAAAAGATCATGCTGTGCGCGACTCCTCTCTTCGCGCGTGCCAGCCGCGACGCTGGCGCGGCCGCAGCGCGCGCTCGCAATCGCCACAGCCGTCTCGCGCGTGCTCGTGCCCGTCTCATCACGCCTGTCCGACTGTCGCCGGCCGCACGCAGGCGTAAGATCCAGGGCGCGGGCCATGATCAGGCCATCCTCTCGCTGCAGATTGACGCCGACTTGCGCTCGGTGTTCAACTGGAACGTGAAGCAGCTCTTCGTGTACGTGACGGCCGAGTACGAGACGGAGGCGAACACGCTCAACCAGGTCGTCGTGTGGGACCAGATCATTTCACACCCGAGCCAAGCGTGGATCCGCTCGAGCTCCGTGGCCAACAAGTACTCGCTCACTGACCAGGGCTACGGGCTGCGCGCGAACAACGTGACGCTCGCGCTCAACTGGAACACCGTCCCGTCAACGGGGCTGCTGCTGCTGCATCACGGCCACGAAAAGAGCCAGATGCACACGTTTGACGTGCCCGATTCGTACTCCTGAGCGGATAGAGAGAGAGCATACGATCTGGGCCTCACCTCCACGCGGTGGCGTGAGTCCACCTGTCCATGCCCTCCTCCACGTTCAACGGACCGAACTCGGCGCGTAAGGTTCGGTACGTTGAACCAAAGAAAACCCGATTACTACATACACACGTTCCGCGTTGGGGCGCGCGCGCCGGCGACATGAAAAAGTTATGTGTTCCCTGTCGAGGAGTGCGGGCAAGGGACTGTAACAGAAAAGGTGTGCCATGTCGGTCATGCTGTCTGCGGCTCTCGGCAGTAAGAGTGGGGGTTTGAATTGGCTCGACCGTGCGATGGCGCGCAGACAGCACAGCTCGGCCGTTGCATCAGCCGCTGAGGCCGGCCTTGAGTTTGCGAACGAGGAGCTGAACACCTTTGACGCGTTCTTGAAGAGGCGCAAGTTGCGCCAACACCCACGCATCGTCCGGGGTCTACAGGCATGGTGGGATGCCGAGATCGCCAAGACCCGTTCGGACACGCTGACCTTTGAACAGTACAAGCGCATCAACCGAGATGTCTTCCACGTCTTGCTCGACGATGAAGAGTACAATGAAGAGGAGGTTGATGAGACCGCTGACGAGGAGTGGGCAGACAGAAGCGAAAGTGGGCGGATGAACGAGAGGCAGTTTATGAACAGCATGTACGCGCTCGTCGATTTGACAGTTCCCTCGCTTGAGCTGGGCGCGTATTTGGAAATCATCGAGGCGTTCTGTAATGCGTCCGTCGATGGCGTTCTGCCCGGTGGCCGTAGCATTAGCAGCACAAGAGACCCACGCGTGCCCCCTGGCGGCAAGATTGGCCCGGGCGGTGTCATTTTGGACGCCGACGGCAAGCCCTTGCGTGTCGGTGGCGGACTCAGCGCGGCGGAGGCCGCCGAGCTCAACGCGGCCCAAGCTCGACTCTCCGAGCTCAAGCGACGGCAGGCGGCGGGCGAGCTGACGCCCGAGGAGCTCGCTGAGCTCGAGACGCTGCAGAAAAATGTGGTGCGTCTCTAGGCTAAGGGAGGCGGCGGGGCTAGAGGGCTGCAGGAGCAGCGGCTTGCCGCACGAGAGGCCGAGTATGAACTCGACGACCAAGCAGCCGCCCTTGTGCAAGCCCACATACGCGGAGCGCTGGCGCGTAAGGCTAATGGCAAGCGACGACGAGCTGGGCTGAAGCCCAAGTGGACTGGGCCGGACCTCTATCGTGAGCACTTCTACAATATTGGGAAGGAGGACAAAGCCGGCAAGTACCCCGTACGCAAGTGGGAATTCGGAAGTGGCCAGCTGCTCGGCGTTTTTTGGGAGCCCATGGAGGCACTGTCGACGCTGTGCCCGATGGCGCACGCGAGGCTGCTGACCCCTGGCGTTTCCTTTGAGCCCAGCGTCAAAGCAGCAACGACCGTCCTCAGGCCACCGTCCCGCGCACCACTGAAGCAAAGAAAGCTAGAGCCGATGATATTCTCGAGTGACCAACCCGCCACGGCGCCCTCGGCCCAGAACAGTTTCAGCCCCCTCGTCACGCCGCGGAGTTCGTTGTGGACTGCGCGAGCTTCGCCTCGGCGGTCGCTAGGCTTCAGTGACCCTCGCACCCCCTCTTCGCCTCCCTTCTCGTCCCGAGGTGTCTCGCGGCCGTCGAAGCCCGAATCGCGTGCCAGCATGGTGAATAGCGTCGAGAGGAGCGCATGGTGGAAGGACGAAAGCAGCGCTCCCGAGAGTCCTCCAAGCCACGCACGCAGCGCCGTCTTACTCACGCCTTCACCGCGACGGGCGCACCTGCGCACACCAGCGTCTCTGCCAAACTCGCCTCGTCGACCTAAGTTGTATCAACTCAACGGTTCGTTCAGGATCCCGTTGCTGCCGATGACGCTGCCAAGTGCCGCCGCGCCTGCCGGCGAAGCAATTCCTTCGACAGGCATCGACGCAGAGATCAGACACGAAGATGTACCTTGCACGTACGAGCCACGCGCCCCGAGTCCCATGCGCATGCCCATGCGTATGGCCATGCCCGAGCCGAGTCCTTCGCCGAGCATGCTGCTTAGGAAACATCCCAGGACCGTCCAGCGGCCGCAGTGGCAATCTGCGCCGGTGGTATTGTCCGCGAAGACGCCCGTCGTCTTCTCGAGCGTTGACAGCCATCGCAGCCCCCCCCCAAGCACCGCTGCATGTCAAGCACTGAGCCCACCATTCAGCCCAGTTACGGTTGGCGTCCGACGCGTCGCTCCGCAAGACTCGTCTATGAGATGGTCTAGGAATTCGAGCACATCTCCTCGATGCCTCGATACACCGCTTGGATAGCATTTCGACGTTAGAACTTAATACGATAACGCTCGACTTATACTTGAACCAATTGCGGGCCGTCTTGCGCGCGCCGTCCCGCCGCGGTTCTGCGTATACAGCTCTTTTGCTTTAGGCCGTTTAGCGGTTTTGCGTTTACCCTTTTATTGTACGCTACAGCGTACACGCTACAGCGTACAGCCTTACCGCGCGCGGCACGCATGTGTATTTCTATGTGTATTCTGTATTCTTCCCCACCCCCGGTTTCGTCTGAATACCGGGAGGGAAGCCTCAGAGATTAACCGCCAGCGTGAAATTAGTGCGTGCGCGAAACGATAGGATTTTGCGGTGGAGCCCGATTTTCGACGTGTGTGTCTGTGTGTGTGTCGCATCGTCACAAGTACTGGTAAGGTGAAAGCGGTTTGTACCTTGTACAGGAACCCTTCATGTGTCTAAAGTAAGAAACGAGAAACTGAGTCTAGAGAACTAAAGTGACTAAAGTAAGAAACGAGAAACGACAAAAGGGGGTGGGGAAGCCAGCGGTAGCACTCTAAACATACGAAATAGGACATGCTTTGTATCTAAGGACATGCTGTACCGGGCTCGCCGAGTACCATCCTCAGCCTCCCCGCACGAGCGTACCAGTACGGCTCTCAAAGGCTTCGAAGAAGCGTACCAGAAACCCCACACATCATTCACGCTGCGGAATGGAGCCTGGAATGACGGAGCACAGGCTCCGGTGCGGAGATCCAAGTGAGCAGGGCCCAGCGATCGTCCCAGCAAGGCTCTGCTTCCGAACGAGGCAGACGGAGCGTAGATGCCTCTTCCATTTCGGCATGCTGTGATGTTCCTGCTTGCACTAGTGCAGCTATGCGGGGCGGCGACGTGGTTTTCGAGTCCCCGTGGCGAGGGTAATGGCGGCGTACAGCTCGCGAGCCGCACCGTCGAGCGCGACAGTCAAACGGCAGTCCAGGCCGACCACGTTAGTCCGCTCGCAGTGCCTCGGCAACTCTGGCAGCAGTGCCGTGGCCCTCGGAGGGCAGATGCGGGCGATGCGAGCAATGTGGTATCGGCCGATGTACGTGGGCCGCTGCGCCGGCCGTGGCGCTTGCGGAACACCGCCGACGAGGTGCAGCTCGTGACGGCAATACGGCCAGCGACCCACAAGCCGGCGCCGCCGGCGCGTGGGTGCAAGAGGCGCGTGCTGATGCTCATCTCAGACACGGGCGGCGGGCACCGCGCGTCGGCGGAGGCGCTCGAGGCCATGATGGAGAGCCTGCGCCCCGGCGAGAACGACGTGCGCATCGTCGACGTCTTCACCGAGTACTGCAGGTGGCCCTTCAACACCTTCGTGAGTGGCTATCAGATTATGGCCAAGAACTCGTGGATGTGGAAGTACTCGTACCACGCGACGTCGATCGTGCCCGTCATGCACACTGTCAACTTTTTCTCGAACCTCTTCTGCAAGCCCGACTTTGAGCGCTGCATCCGCGAGCATGACCCCGACCTCGTCGTGTCGCTCCACCCGCTCACGCAGACTGTCCCGCTGAGAGTGCTCGAGGAGCTCGGTGGCGGCCGGCGCCAGGTGCCCTTTGCGACGGTGGTCACCGACCTCGGCTCCGCGCACCCTTGGTGGTTCGACCGACGGGTCGACCGCTGCTTCATCCCTTCCGACGCGGTGCGCAAGGTGGCGATTCGTCGTCACCTCTCGAGTGAGCAGATTCGTCAGCACGGCCTTCCGGTACGCCCCTCATTCTGGCAGGCGCCACGCCCGCGTGAGGAGCTGTGCCTCGAGCTCGGGCTCGACACGACGCGCAAGACGGTCCTCGTCGTCGGCGGCGGCGATGGCGTGGGCAGCCTCGGCCGCATAGTCGAGGCCACTGCCAACGAGCTTCGCCGACACATCCCAGGCAGCGCTCAAGTGGTCGCCGTGTGTGGGAAGAACCACAAGCTGCGCTCGCAGCTCGAGGCGCGCGACTGGGGCGACGTGCACGTGCAGGTGCGCGGCTTCGTGAGCAAGATGAGCGACTACATGAGCTGCGCCGATGTGATGATCACGAAAGCGGGCCCAGGCACCATTGCCGAGGCGACAATCCGCGGAGTCCCGACGATGCTCTCCTCCTTCCTGCCCGGGCAGGAGGCGGGCAATGTGCCCTTCGTGACCGACAACGGATTCGGCGAGTACAGCCGCCGTCCCAAGCAGATCGCGCGCACGGTGCGCAAGTGGATCCAGGACCCACAGCAGCTTGAGGAAATGTCCGAGGCCGCCCGTGCATGCGCCACGCCCGAGGCGACGCATGAAATCGCGTCCGATCTGCTCGAGATGCTCAAATAGGCAGGCGGCGAGAGTTGAGCAGCTGCCACACAGCATGCCATGCAAGGTGCCCACGGAGGAGAGGGCGAGACGGAGCGAAACCGCGAGAGCGGACGACGCGATCAGCGTGAAATACTTGACGGCCCACACAGATACCTTCTTTCTAGGCGAGCGGGCGCGTGAGAGCCATCGTATTGACCCAATATTGTGGGTGCGGACGGGTCGTGAGTGGGGCTCGAAATATAAAACAACAACCAAAGGTGTGTGAGCTGTGAGTGCTGTCCTCGCTGTATGTGCTGACGATTATGATGTGCGACACGGCACCGACATCACTCACCAATGTGGGCGAAAGAGTGCGAGGGCAACACGCAGGAACTCACACGGTCTGACTATCGCTCAAGCAGCAACCTCTTGACGTGAGGTACGAGCGGCACGTCCGCAACTGGCAGCAGCGATTTCGACACCAACTCCTCAAGTTCGTCGGCTGTGACCCAGCGGAGATTCTGACCCTCCGCACCCACAGGCTCGCCGTCCCAAGAGTACGCGGAGTAGAGCGGCATGAGCAGGTGGAAATTCTCCTCCGACCTCGATGCAAACGCCAACGGCGTGAACGCTGTTAGGTCCACTGAGATTTGCAATTCCTCTGCCAACTCACGTGCAAGGCCTGCCTCTGGCGATTCATTGGGCTCCAGCTTGCCGCCGGGAAATTCCCAAAGGCCAGCGAGGCGTTTACCCTCCGGCCGCTGCGCGATCAGTACACGGCGCTCTCGTATGAGAGCTGCGGCCACCACAAGTAGAAGCTTCGCCTTAGGAGCAGTCTCCAGCTTCATTTGTTGAGAGAGGGTCAGTTGAATCGACACACAAGGTACCGACCAGCCACTACCACGCGAAACACTGCCATTTGTTGTGTGTGCTGTGAACCTTTCTGTTAATACTTGGCGACCTTTTTGCCGCTTGACCCCAACAGTTAAGCGGCCGTGAACTCAACGTGTGATGAGACTGTTGGCAGAGCTACCACAGGGGCCCAACCAGGGGGAAGGGGTATTGGGCATATGGGGTACCGTGCGGACGCATACCGGGTGACGGGGGTTTGTTATCGAATTTGGGGGGGTTTGTTATCAGGATACGTATCCCATGTATCTAACATGTATCGTGCATGTATCGTGCATGTATCTTGATGTGTCCCGTCAAGATACATCGAGATACATCGAGATACAACAAGATACATTTGTATCTGTCACTTTGGCTATCATAGGAAATGTATCTTACCTACGGATAAGTATCCTTCTTTACGATACATTTAGGATACAGTAAGGATACATTTAGAATACAATGTATCTTAACCCTCAGATACATGACACACAAGATACATGCACGATACATGTCAGATACA
>Ga0210239_100350_pt1 | contig 40518 bp, 31 predicted proteins | sample ChrtobMetP5a_0mM_FD_155451 | JGI IMG/M metagenome (GOLD analysis project Ga0210239, IMG submission 155451) | Chrysochromulina tobin associated microbial communities from unialgal haptophyte culture, Seattle, Washington, United States - P5a_0mM | ecosystem: Host-associated > Algae > Haptophytes >... | reverse complement strand
GCCTTGCTGCGGTCACCGCCATGGCCACCCTTGCGGATGTATGTCCTCACCATTGAGACGGAAAGAGGGGCGGCAGCCAAGGTGCTGGGTCGCACCGGAAGCGAAGGTGTGCGCGGGATGTTTCGTGAACAAAGTTGGAAATGCTGTTTGTGGGTTACGGTTAATCGATGCAAGCCGAATTTCCGCGGTTCGGGGGTCTACGTTCCGAGATCTGTCGATTGGCACCCTGCATAGTTGTGCATAGTCTCGCTATTAACGCGTATTAACGATGGTAATCAAGTTGCCCCGCTGACGCGAGAGCACCCCCGTCGCCGTTACACCCCCGTCGACTACCCTTGGGGTGGTCGTCAGTATCTGTGAAATCTGCTGGAAATCTGTAGCGAGCCTCACGCCATGCCCATGCGCCATGCCTCACGCGCATAGCGTAGTCTGGTAGCTACGATGACGTCTGATAGGATCCAAAGACCAAACAGCAATTGATTTCGAAACTGACACACCACAGCGAATACGTGACGCAAAAATCCGCGTGAATGTACGTGTTTCAATCATCAATTACGAGTACTCGTACTACGTATTGCACGAGTCACCGGCGGCGGCGGTGCCGTGGCGCCCTGCATGCGTTGCAGCCCCCGAGATGCTGCCTGACGAACTGGTATGGGGCACTGCGGCTGCGCCACGACCCACTGCATGCGCTGCACTGCGGCAGGGCGTGCCCACTGCGGCGCTGCGCCGCCTAGCAAGTCCAGCGCCTGCGCGAGCAACGAGAGCGAAGTGGCCGCTGTCTGCGCGGCAGCGTACGCACTCAACGCGCTTGCATGTGGAGGCAGAGAAGCCGAAGCCAACGCCAGTGGCATCGTCTCGTCGACGATACGCATGAGAGCTGGCAGCAGGGCGTTGCTGGTGTCGGCCGCGCCCAGGACGGCCCTTGTGAGCAAGCCGGCACCCACGGTCCCGTGGAGCAACTGCTGCCATCCGCGCGCCATCTCCCATGGTGGGGCTGTGGGGTTTGGGGCTGTGGGGTTTGGGCCGGCGGCCGGCAGAGGCGCTCTTAGCAATCGCTCGATGGCCAGCTGTGCCGCGGCCGCAGCTGCGGCTTCCGTGTCGGCCGCAGCCGCCGGAATCGCCGGTATCCTGCTCGAGATGGTCATCTCCTCCGAGCTCGCGCCAGCGGCGCCACCGGTACCGGCGGCACCAGCTGCCCCGTGCGCTGCGAGCGCGGGGGCAGCGGCCCCGGACGGGTCTGTGGGGAAGTCCGGGTCTGTGGGGAAAGGGGCGAGGCCCAAGTGTAGCAGCACGATGTAGCTCTTGAGCAGCCCATACCACGCCTCACGGCCCAGGTGCGAGGGCATCGCGCGTGCAAGGGCGATGGCGCTTGCGGCCATAAGCACGGGGCGCGCCGAGTGCGCGAGCAGCAGCGGGCGCGCCAGCCGCTCATCGTGCAGCAGCATCGACGGCAGGCGCGACGCCTCGCAGAGCACCAGCAGCGCTCGATCGACGGCTGACGGGGCGCCCATGACGGCGCCAGTGCCGCCGGGCGACGACGGCCTGAGGTCGAGGCCGACGTTGTTCACAGTCACAGTCGCAGGTTTCGTCGACGGCCTGAGGTCGAGGCCGGGTTGCACCGGTGCGCCCGTGACGGCGCCTAGTCGCGCCCCGAGAGCCAGGCAGCGTACCAGGGTCCGCATTGCCAGCGTCCAGTCGGCGGGAGAGGTGGCAGGCGGTGAGGCGACCGTTGGTTGGCCGTGGTAACGGCCGGCGCCGTCGGGGCCACTCAGGAGACCTGCGCAGAGCTCGATCACGACCGGCGAGATGTGCGAGATCAGATCTCGCTGCACCTCAAGGCAGCTCGCGTGCTCCTCCTCGGCGGCCGAGCCTTCCACGCCCCCCCTGCCGTTGCGCGGGCCGTTGGCCTCGTCTTCAGTGTCAGAGGCACGAGTTTCGTCAGAGGCACGACGGGTAAACGGCGGGGCTGCCGCAGCGGCCGCTGCGCGTCGCTGCCGCAGGAAGCGCCATCGCGAGCGCATCGGGGGCAGGGCATGCTGCGCCGCCGCCGTTGCCCCATCCCTTTGGGCGGCTGGTGACGAGGGAAGCGCCATCGTGGGCGCACCGGGCCCAATGGGGGCGGCGGAGGGCTGCGCCAGCTCGTGCGCCCGAATCTCCTCGTTCACAACCGCCCAATACAGCGCCTCGAGGTACGCTGGCGGCAGGTCGGCTCCCCCGTTGATGCCCTTGTTGTTCTTGAGGAAGGCCTCCAGCCCCATCTTGGCACGTACGGCGGGGTTGTGCTGGTCGGTGTTGAGGAGCATCGTCGAGAACGCGGCCACGTACGCGGCGGTGGCGTCTACAAAGGGCCCGGGCTCTTGCCGATAGTACGCCGTCGCGAACGCGTGGATGACACGATCGACCTTTTGAGCCTCGCCGGGCACATGAATGGCCGCGAACGCGAGCCGCAGTGCCGCATCCAGCGCGAGCCCACGGAAGTCGAAGCAGCTCATGAACCGGGCCAGGGCGGCGGCCGGGAGTGGATCGGGACGAGAAAGGTAGTCCCCTGATGAGGAACGCCATCAGAGGCAATTAGAGGCAATTAGAGGCACTTAGAGGCACTCAGAGGCACTCAGAGGCACTCAGAGGCAATCAGGGTCGGGCCGAGAAAGGTAGTCACCTAACGCGGCTGGTGAGAGCCCAGGAAGACAGAAGAGGAGGTCGCCCAGCACGGCGCCCGGCCTGGCCGCGGCCGCGAGGGCTACCTCCTTGGCCGCTGCGCCCGCCGCCCGCGCCGCCGCCCGCGCCGCCGCCCGCGATGACGCCCGCGCCGCCGCTTCGGTCGCGGCGGGAGGCGAGGCAGTCCCAGCGGTCGCATAGGCCACCGGGGCGGGTGCGGAGGCCACCGGGGCGAAGGCCGCCGGGGCCATCGGCGGGCCAATGCTGGCGGTGTGCGCGGCAGTGGGTGGCTCCTTGCTCGCGACCATCGGGGAGATATGCGAGATTAGGGAGATTGGTGGCTCCTTGCTAGCGACCGGCGGGGTAGTGGGCGATGCTTGGCTCTCCTCGAGAAGCGGCACCCAACCCTCCGCTTGCCATCGCCGGACTGTCGCCTTCGGATCGGCGTTGAACGCGACGGACTCCACCCGCTGCCGTCGCTTGCTTTCGAACCGCCTACTCAGACGTTGCCAGCGTACCGGGTCTGGCTCGCGTGGTGCGCGCTCGATGGCACAGAGCAGCGCATGGCACGCCCGCACTCCAAGGGCCGTCTGCTCACGTGCTGCCTCATGTGACGAAACCGCGGCCGCCTCCCGCTCAGCCTCTTTGGCGGGCGCGAACAGATCCCCACGCTCGAGCGTCTGAAAGTGCGGCCACGCAGTCTGAGCCAGCCCACGCCCATTCACAGCCAGCCCATACCCATTCACAGCCAGCCCGCGCCCATTCACGTGTCCGGCCGCTTGCCCGTGGCCTCGCCGCTGGCCTTCAAGGCTCATCGTCTCCAAACTCTTGAGTACTGCCGCCCACAAGTCCTCCCCCTGCGCATCCGCGTCGTGCTCTAGCAGCAAGGCCTCCGCCCCCCCTTCGGCGCCCAAGAGCGTCGTCAGGCAGCGCACGGCCGCCCGGCGCAGCGCGCGCGTCGTCGCGGGCGGAGCGAGCGAGTTGCCTAATATGGGCAGTGAGAGGATCCGGAGCGGTAGGTGCTCGAGCGCGAGCGCAAGCGTCACTCGCTCGGCTCGCGCCGTACCGGGCGGCGCCGTACCGGGCGTCCGAGGAGCCCATGGCGGCGCGCGTGGCCCGAAGAGGCTTACCGGTGGCGTGCCGGCGCCCATCACGGCGCTCTCAGCCTCCGTGCCGGCGCCCATCACGGCGCTCTCAGCCTCCGTGCCGGCGAGCGTGAGCATTGCGATGCACTCCATCCCGATGAGCGCCTCCGCCTCGCCGCCGGCGTGCACGGAGTGCAGCACGTCGGGCAGCAGCTCCTCGCACAGGCGGAGCAGTGTGGCGGTGGCTGGGGCGGTGGTGTGGCCATCGCTGCTGAGGCTGCTGAGGCTGCTGGGGCTGCTGGGGCTGTTGAGGCTGTTGTGGCTGCTGCCCACATGGTCGCTGCTGCCTCCGCCGGCCCCGTCTGTACCTCCAGCGCTGACGTCAATGCCGCCGTCGCCAGGGTCATTCACACTCACGCCCGGGTCATTCACGGCCGCTGCGAGCGCCTCCCTCCACGCACGCAGGCCGACATGGCGGAGTCGTCTGATCGCCTCCGCGAGAGCCTGCGGCTGTGAGGCTGCGAGGCTCAACCCGAGGCTTGAAGTGCGAACGGCGCGCCCCGAGATCCAACCAGATAGCGCACGTTGCCAGGCGCTAGCCACGGCGAAACGGCTCGCCCCGAGGGGATGCGCATGCAAGAGGGTGCGCTCGAGTGCCGCGAGCGTCGGCGCACCCATCACTCGAGCGTCGGCGAAGGCGAGGGCATCCGAGCAGCACCGCAGCACGGCAGCGAGGCAAGTTGCGCTCGCCGCCTCCAGCGCTGGCGACGCCTCCGCCACGGCCCACTTGGCGCACGCGTCGAGGAGAGAGATGGCGGCGTGCGTCTCATCGAATGCGGACGCACCGACATGCGGCCGGTGCGTGACGTGCGAGTCGATGGATAAACGCCGAGCGGCCGCCGCGACCAGCGCGCGGCTTGCTGCCTCTGCATCTTCGGGCGGCACGTCATTGAGCGCACCGTGCTGCACAAGGCGTGCGAGAGAGTTCAGCGCCGCCGGTGCCATCGGGTCCATGGGCGGTGACTCTTTGATTGCGCTCAGCAGCGCTCGCAGCGCGCGCACTACGGAATGCTCTTCTCCGGCCGCAGCGTCCTGTGCTGCAGCATCCATCTCGCTAATAAGCGCCTCCCGGATGGGACTCATTGGCGCCTGCAAAGTGTGCAGCACTGCATCGAGACGGTGCGCCTCGGAAACGAGCCCTACGTGAATGGAAGCGTGGAAGCTCGACGCAAGGCAAAACACGATGCCAAATGTCGGCGTCATGAGTCCGCGAGAAGGCGCGTCCTCCACGAGGGCGTGAATGTGCAGGTGACGGTGTGAATTATCCGGATCCGTATTTAAGCTCACACACCGCACACGCTCGTCTATGTAACCCAACCGGAACCGGAAACCAACCGGAGGGTTGGAAGTGCGGTTTTCAAACAAGTTGGGGGAGGAGGGCTCAGCGGTGGTATGGCGCAACGCTCAGTTGCAGCTGAAAGCCAGACTTTCCTCGCACTGCGTTGCGAATCGAGGTCTTCCCTTCCTCTTCGAGATTGTTGTAGGTAAGACTGCATGGCACAAGGGTCAATGTATGATCAATCACTTTGCCAGGTTTGATAGCAGGTAAACAGGGGAGTTCAAAATTTGGGCAAACTTACTCCATTTTTGTCAGCGCGCCTGTGACAGCTACCATAGCCGCCACAGCGTTTGCTCCACCTGGACCGATGCCATTGTTCTTGAAGTTGAGCGACGCGAGCTTGGTCTCCTTGTTACTCTGGATGGCCTCGCAGACTGCGCATACGCCCTCATCCTTGAGGTCATTGGACGACAAATCCAGGGCCGTCAGTGCGCCGTTGACCAAAAGCGCATCTGCAATGGCTTTTGGCCCTTCAGGGGTGGAGACGATTTCATCCTGGTCGTAGTCCCAGTGGCTGCCAATGTCATTGGACGAGAGATTCAACGCCGTCAGCGCGCCTGTGACGGCTACCATAGCCGCCACAGCGTTTGCTCCAACTGGACCGATGCTGTTGTAACTGAAGTTGAGCGACGCTAGCTTGGTCTCCTTGTTGCTTTGGATGGCCTCGCAGACTGCGTTTACGCCCTCATCCTTGAGGCTGTTGGACGACAAATTCAGGGCCGTCAGCCCGCCATTGACGCCTACCATCTTGGCCACGTCCTTGGCTCCTGCTGACCCACCAATCTCGCTGTGGCTGATGTCGAGCTCCTTGAGCGTCGAGTTCTGTTCTAGTGCCTTGCAGATGGCTTTGGTGCCCTCCTCCCCCAACCTGTTTACGGCAAGGGACAGCTTCGTCAGCCCGCCATTGACGCTGATCAAGGAGGCGATCACAACCAAAGAGTCAACGCCAAGATTCTTGCGAGAGAGGTCGAGCGTCTCGACGGGGTCGGTGCCTTTGAGCTTCTTGACAGGGAGAGCAAACCCATCCAAGTTCACCTATGCATTAGGGACCTCCAAAAATCAGTGCAAGAGGGTGCACATCTGGGCTGAGGGAGCACAGCTGAGCACAGTGTACCTCCGTCAGCGAGCCATTGACGCTGATCAAGGAGGCGATCACAACCGCAGAGGCAACGCCAAGATTCTTGCCCGAGAGGTCGAGCGTCTCGACAGTGTCGGTGCCTTTGAGCTTCTTGACAGGGAGAGCAAACCCATCCAAGTTCACCTATGCATTAGGGACCTCCAGAAATCAGTGCAAGAGGGAGTACATCTGGGCTGAGGGAGCACAGCTGAGCTCAGCGTGCCTCCGTCAGCGCGCAATTGACGCGCAGAGCGTCGGCAATGGCCGTGATGCCCTCCGCAGTGTAGGTGCTTCTATTCACTCTGCAGAGTGAGTTGTTGGAGAGGTCCAGGCTCGTCAGCACGCCTGTGACAATAACCTGTGACAGGTCCGACGCCAGCATGATCGCATCGGGTGGCTGGAGGCTCTTGTTGCAGAAGTCAGCGGTGGCCTGGTCACGCTGGATGCCGCAGAGCGAGATACCCTTCTGCTTCGCGACTTCGGCGAGCATCTTGGTGGACTCCACATCAAGCTGATTGCCCAGGAGGTTGGCCACCGTCAGCGCGCTGTTGACACCAAGCATGTCTGCCACATGCTTAGCGCCTACTTCTCTGCCAATATTGTTGTGACCAGACAGATCGAGCTCCTTGAGCGTCTTGTTCTGTTTGAGAGCCTCGCAGATGGCCTTGGTGCCCTCCTCCTTCAACTTGTTCCACGCCAGGGACAGCTTCGTCAGCGCGCTGTTAACGCCAAGCATGCCTGCCACATGCTTGGCGCCTGCTACCCCTCCGATATTGCTTCCCACATAGCCAGACAGATCGAGCTCCTTGAGAATCTTGTTCTGTTTGAGCGCCTCGCAGATGGCCTTGGTGCCCTCCTCCCCCAACTTGTTTCCGGCAAGTGAAATTTTGGTCAGCCCGCCATTAGCAGGAATGAAATAAGAAATGAGCATGGCCGCAGGCCCACGAAGCCCCTTTTCACGCAAGTCCAGCTCCGTCATGGTGTCCTCCCGCATGTGCTGCACCGGAATGCCGCATGCCACACCTGAGCCCGCACAGGCGACGGCTGTGATGATCAGCTTCAACGGCGCCTCTCCGTCGCCTGATATGCAGCTGTCGAGAGCAGCCTTAGCAGTACCACGAAGCAAAAGAAAGCTAGCAAAAGGTTCTGGGGCACCAGCACCAAATGCACCGAAGCCGCCGAACGGGCCGCCACCAAAATGATTCGCCTCCTGGACGGCCAGATTCGCGGCCCGTACTTTCGCCACGTCCACCACAAAGCCGTAGCCATGGAGGCGCGCCAGCCCTGGCAGCATCCGCCCCGCGAGGGCAGTGTCCCAGGGACGGCCGGCCTCGATGAGCAGCTCAACGTCCAGGTCGGTGATCTCTTCCAGATGTGTGGGTGCCGGCTGCCCGCGGCCGCGGCACAGGCGCGAGCAGAGGACACGCCGTGACAGCGCACGCCAAAACCGATTCACGCCCTTGAGCTCGCACAGCGTGGCCATGTCCACCATTCCCAGAGCAGCCTCCCTGGCATCCGTAGTGGCTGGCACCCCAGAGAGCGAGGGCTGCCGCAGAGGTGCCAGTGGTGCCGTGGAGCTGGCCGCGCCGAGCTGCTGCGGCGCCTCGTAGCCTTCTGGCAGAAACGCCGACTCGGCGAGTGCCGCCTCGAGCTCGGCGCCGTCAAAGTCGCAACCCGCGCCAAGCAGCGCACGGAGCTCGTCAGCATTCTTGCCATTGACCAGGGAAGCGATGACAGACTGATTGTGCTTGAGCAGCATAGGGGCATCCAGAAACAGGGCACCCTCGACGTGTTCCATGAGCTGCAACAGTGAATGCTCGTCAGAGCTCGGTGACAATGGATTGCTGGCGTAACCCTCGTACCTGAGCTCCTCAAACGACTTGTTTTGGCATGGCTCCATCCGATGCACACCGGGGACGCTACGTGCGATCTCCGGCATGCGAACCAGCGCGCGAAGCGTCGAGGCTGTGACAATGGGCACCGGATACACGCCGTCCTCGGAGCTGGCATCGTCCATGAGATCCTTCAAATGACCAGCGAGTCGAGCCACCTCGCGCGACATCGTGACCTCCTCTCCGTCTCGCGCTCGCACGAAGATTTGCTCATCATCACGTGTGGCCTTCTTCACCGCGGGCGCCTCTTCCTGCTCCTCGGCCGGCGATTCAGCAACGATCGTCTTGCCCGAGAGGCTCATCGCTCGCGCGACGTTCGCTGCTGCTGCTGCTGTTCAACACAACGCGCGCACACACTCCGGACCCCCAAGCACGAGAGCCACTATCACTATGTTCGCGAAGCGTTGTTTCGACGCGCGTCTGGAAGTTTCCCACAGCTTGACCGTACGTGGACATGTGGGAAAACCTATCTCTCACATATGTGGATTGCGATCTCTCCTCTCGACTCACCCCCCCCCAAAACAGCACCATCGCCGGGGCTGGCTGGGATCGGTACTCGTTCGTGTGCAGGGGTCCTGCAGGGGGTTGCGTCAGGTCCTGTGACATTTGGACAAACACGGGTGCAGCAACCCCCTGATTGGGACCTACTGAAGAGATGCCGGGGTCATGGGCATGGGCGTGCGCAAGTCGCAAGGCTTGCAACGGGACCGTATCCTGTGCCACCCTCCACGTCCCGCTCTGTTAACATTCACACCTGGAGCAGTGCTCCACGTCCCGCTCGGCAGCTCAGTGACTCACGCCAATCCTCCCTGTTAACATTCACAGCTCAGTGACTCACGTCAATCCTCCCTGGTGTCCAGATGGCGCAAGAAGATGGCGCAGTGCGCGCACAGCATCTTGAGCAGCTTCTCCTCGTCGCTGCCGAAGCCGTACTCCGAGTTTCGTCGCTTGAGGAGCTGCTGCTGCTGCTGCTCGCCCCCCGCGCCGGCGCGGGGGGGGTCGCGATCGTCGATCTCCTTGTTGACGAGCTCGATCAGCCCGATCACTTTGCCATCGCTGCTCCAGACCGGCGCAAGCAGCAACGACTTGACATCGTACCCGCGCAGGGCGTAGCGCTGACGCGACTCGTCCGAGATGCGCGGGTCGGTCTGCACATCGCGCACGTTGAGCGGCTGGCCCGTCGTGAGCACGTGGTAGCGCGAGCCGCCTTTGCGCACCTTGAGCCGCACCTCCTTGGCGAGGATGGCGCTGCGCATCAGCACGCAGAATCCGTCGAAATCGACGGACCAGCCCCCGGGGCGACTGCCTCCGTCCTTGTCGACGGTGGCGATCATCTGGACAACGTCGCTCAGCTCGGCCGTCCAGCTCAGCTGGCGCAAGGCGTGGTACAGCTGCATCGCATCCACCCGCCCCGAACGGTCCGTGTCGTATCGCTCGAAGGTGCGCTTGAGCTCATCGTGCGTCGGCTCCTTACCGGTCCAACCCATAGAGGTGAGGTAGAACTCACCATTCACGCTCGCGTTCTCGTCGACCAGGAACAGGGCGCAATGCTGCGCCCCGATCATCTCGTGACCCTCTTCCATCAGTGTCGAGTACAGGGTGCGCAGCTCGCGCTGCCGCTTCACCCGCTCGCTCTTCTCCAGATCCATGAACAAGAGGGACGTCATCCCGAGAAGGCAGCCAGCCGCCACGCCGACCACCGCGCCCGCCATGCCCGAGAAGCGCACGCTTGGAAGGCTGCTCTGTATTACCGTGAGCTCCGCGCGCGGCAAGCCGAGGCGTTCAAACAGATTTGCGACCACGCCGCTTGACAATGTACCCGACACGTCGGAGACGATCTGCCCGTATGCGGCCGAGGTGAGTGTCGCCAGGCCAAACGTGACCCCGATCGTATTATCGATCATGTCGCCCGCTTGTATCATCACGAGGTTGTCCATGAAGCCGAATCCTACCATCGGCACGCCCATCGTCAGCGCGTGCAAGCGAAGCTGGCGCCAAGTAGGAGGCTCCACCACCGAGGATTTCGCGCCGCTGCTGGTGCTGCTAGTGCCTGAGCACCGCCGCGTTAGGAGTTGGAGAGCCCTCTTCGCTTGTGGAGCGAGAATCGTCGTAGCCGAGCGCGTCGTCATCGAGCGCATCGAGCGGATCCCTGTGTAAACGAAAGAATCTTGCCCTGGGGCAGGAAGGGACCCGCGCCGCGGCTGTGAATGTTCACAGATTTGTATTTAGGCAGACGAACTATTTTTTCGACGTTCTAAAAGCCTTCCGTTCGGGGAGCGACGGAAGCAGCAGTATGCGCGCGCAGTGGAGCCGCGTGGAGCACGCGGCGGGCCTGCCCCAGAGAAGCTTCCACTTATCCGTCTCGGCCTCGCCTTGCACGAGAAGGAATTCCTTCAGCATGCGCACCGACGCGTCGGCGCCTGATGCGCGTGCACGGCGCGCACGGCGCAGGTATTGAACGGAGGTCAGGCCGTTGGCGAGCAGGCCCAAGTGCATGAGACCGAGCAGGCCGAGGCTGAAGGACAGCAGGCCAGCCGGAAGCAGCAGGTACTTGCGCGAGCCCAGCGACGTGCACGCGGCCACGTCGGGTGGCGGCGTGCGAGCCAGGCCGAGCAGAGGGAAGGAGCTTTGGCGTAGCACGCAGTCGGCAAAGGGCGGCCACGCGAGATAGGACGCGTACGTGCATCCGAGCCAGCAGTGCAGTACAAAGAGCAGGAAGAAGCGCAAATTGTTCGCGCCGATGCATCCGCCGGTGAATGGACAGTGGTGGTCAAAGTGCAGCACGTGACGCCCGCAGGTACGGCAGCGGTGCGTTGCGTGGTCGGTTTGCTGCAGCAACGTGCCATCCTCGCAGCTGTCGCCCTCGTCATCATTGACGAAGCCAGGGTCGACGGCAGCACAGATAGCATAGTTCCAGACCGAGTTGATCCAGAGTGCAGATATGCCCACGACGTGCACGTACCAGGCTGGTGTGAAGGCCGTGGTCGAATATGGTAGAACCGACTCCCAAAACGCGTAGTACGCCCACATGCACAGGCACACTACCATCGAGAGCATCACCGGCCGCTCCCAGTGCCAGGCGATGACGAGACGGCCGCCGCGGCCCATGGACGCCTGGAAGTAGAGGCGTGCAAGATCGACCACCATTGGCAGCGCCGTGCACCCCACGAAGAGACACATCCAGAAGACGAGGTCCATGCCAGATAAATTGCCGTTAGAGACCAAAAAGATGACGCTGACGCACACGAAGAGGGCGAGGCGCCCAGAAAAGCACATCCCGATCGCCCAGGATTTTGGCGCGCCCGGGCCTGTGGGCCTCGGCACCCACGAGCATTGGCGAACCTTCTTGGGCCTTGAGGATATCCTCCTTCGGAAAACCAGGCATGCCTATGCCCTAAAATAGAAACGCTATTCAGGACCCGAGTCATCAGAATACCCCAACTCTCCTCGTACCTAGCGCTCGCCCGTCTTCTGAGTCGGCCTCTGGGTCGGCCTCTGGGTCAAGACCGGACTCGCGGATTCGTGTGCGTGTGCGCGCGGTGAGTCGGTTTGGTTGTGAGGTTCGCCTGTGTGATCCGTGTGTCTGTCCCGTGTGTGCCCCGGCCCCTCCGGTGTTTTGAACCTTTTTGAACCGGAAGTCAGCTGTTCACAAGTTCGTCGGCGCGGCGTCGATCGGCGGCACATGGCCGATGGCGCGAGTGCCGCCTTGCACTCACACGGGTTGCCTCGGGTCTGCGACATCATCGGCGACTATGAGCGCTTCGTCGAAGAGGTGGACTCGGAACTGCGCGCTCGTGGCCTCGATGCGTTGGCACGTGGGTTTGAGATGGATCACCTTTGCTATCGGTGCGCGACGGTCGCAGAGTACCTCGACGTCATCGACGCGCTCGTGCCTGCTCTCGGCATCGCCCAAGTTGAGGGCATGATCGGCGGACGCCCAATTGCTACGATTCGCCTTCACATGCCGCTTGAGCACCGTGGCTTTGTGATCCGATGCATCGAAGTGCCTTGTCCGAAGCCGGGCAGTCCGTACACGGTTGGCCTCGAGCACGCGGAGCTTGTGGTTGGGCAACCTTCGGATGGCTGCGTCTCGAGCGCGCGGCTGCTCGCATTCATCGACGAGTGTTCGACATGCACAAACCTCACCCTCGAGACAAGCGCGCTTCACAAGGAATGCAACGCTGAAGTCAGCCATGCCTTCACGCTGTCGGATGGCCGCCCGGCGTGCATCAAATTCCACAATCGACCGCTTTATGAAGTTGTTGATTGGGAAAAGAAGCAGGGCACGGTCGTCCCAGTTCCCGAGGGCTACTTTGCGGAAGCCATGAGGACAAGGAAGGTCGCAGACGCACACGACGTCTCGTCTCTCTCCAGTCGAGCAGTGACCGTCTGAAATGCTGTACAACTGCTGACGTGGTGTACGGGCTTTAAATGTGCGTGAGAAAGGAAAGATATGATGCTCGACTCAGCCGCCGGTTGTGCGTTGCACTGATGCATCTTAAACCATGAGAACCGCATGGATTTTCTTACCTTTCACCTACACGTGACTGTTTAAAAGACGCAAGAGCCACATCCTTGGTCCTGCCTCCAAGCCAACTAGACTGCCGCGTGCGCCGTATCTATCATTCAGTTGCGGTTCATCTTATTCCATCCGCTCTCGGTGCGCTTGAGGTCCAATTCAGGCGCCGTCTTAGCGTAGATGTCCATGGATTTGGCCGCCTTACGCTGTGCCTTGCGCACGTCCTCCATTGTCCGCTGACCGCCAGCCAACGTGAGGGTGAAACCGCTCTTGGGAGCCTTGGGAGGAGATGCGTCTCTGGTCGCCCCAGGGTCAGCCTGCATGGCCAGAACGGTGGTGCGCATCGGCGCAAATCCGGTAGCGCCGAGGAGCGAGGCTAGGATGAGAGCGATCTTCATGAGTCTCGCGTGCGTCGCGATCCCGACACACGAGAGAGGGTTTGGACAGGAGACCGGGTTTTCCTTGTTTCTGTTCCGTCAACGAAGCTTCCATGCTCGGCGCGAAACGGTCGCGTAGTTCGGAAGATGTTTAGAACGTATGTGCATGCATCTGTTTCAGTTTCTTTGTCGGATTGACGTGCAGAATCTCTCAAGATTCGATCGCTCAATCGTGACAGCCAACATGCGTCTGTGGCCATTCCATGCACGACCCCAAACGCCGCGGGCAAGCACGCTCCCCACGCTCTCCACGACGAATCTTGGGTGGCTGCCGGCTCCAGCAGGCGAGGATGAACGGTTTGAGATGATAGTGCCTGAGGGTATGTTTCCAGGCGACACGCTGCAGGCTACGACTCCCAGCGGCGTCACGGTACGCCTCGAGGTGCCCGAGGGAGTCTCGCCTGGCACCGTCCTCACCTTCAAGGTGGATGCCATCTCGCCGTCAAATAAGGCAACTCAAAGCCCACTGCGAGAGCCGACCGCCGCGCCATGCGCCGCGCCTCCAGAAGAAGCTGATGACGGAAAGTTCGTCCGGCGTGAGTACGCTCCATCGCACGAGAATCACGGCTCGATCGACTTTTTCTTCCACGGCGAGCACGTGCGGCGTGAGTACGCGCCATCGCACGAGAATCACGGCTGGATCAACTTTTTCGATCATGGTGCATTCGTGCGGCGTGAGTACGCGGCATCGCATGAGAATTACGGCTCGATCGACTTTTTTGCCAACGGCGAGCACGTGCGGACTGAGTACGCGCCATCGCACGAGAATCACGGCTGGATCGACTTTATTGATAACGGCACGCACACGCCGGCAATGACTGGCGCAGATGCTAGTCCGGCGCTCTCTCTTCCCCCAAGATTCGCCGATTAACGGCTTGTGTTCACACGAGTTCTTTGTGTTAGCACGGGCTGTGTCGGCCACACCTCCGTCCATAGTGATAGTGGCTCTCGTGCTTGGGGGTCCGGAGCGTGTGCGCGTTGTGTTGAACAGCAGCTGCAGCCGTCGGAACACTTTGGTGGTGAGGTGGTTGCCTCGCCATATCTACCACCGATTGTGTAGTCCTGTTACGATGTGTTGTCGTAGACGGGGCCCGTCGGTCACACCTCCGTCCATAGCGATAGAGGCCCTCGTGCTTGGGGGTCCGGAGCGTATGCGCGTTGTGTTGAGCAGCAGCAGCAGCCACGCCTCCGTCCATTGCGATTGCGGCCCCCGTGCTTGGGGGTCCGGAGAGCGTGCGCGTTGTGTGTTTCACAGCAGCAGCAGCCGTCCGGAGAGCGTGCGCGTTGTGTGTTTCACAGCAGCAGCAGCCGTCGGCACACATCCCGCGCGCGGAGCGTTCCCTCGCACGGTGTGCTCCACGTCGTCGGCTGCAGGTGTCGGCATGTCTTCTATCGACGCCCTCGCGGCTCTTACCGAGAGGGATCCCAGCGAATTCTATGCAAACTCACTGAAAGCAGGGTTCACGCCGAAGCAGGCTTTGCAGTTCACCAACGAGCTGTTGGTGGACCCGCCGAAGCTGGCAGCACGCTTCGAGTCCTGGTCAAAGCCTGGCAAACACCAGCCGTCTCCAGTTGATAATGCGCCAGGTTCGGACGTCGCCGCACGATTGTATCAAAGAGATGGGTTCTTGCATCAGACTGCAGCAGCACCGGCACCGCCGCTACCGCGGCTCAATGCAGATGAGCTGGCTGGCCGGGACAATGAGCGTTACCGCCGCCGTGCGCTTCCATTCATCCTGACCGGCGCCATGGATGGCTGGGGCGCGCTCTCGCGCTGGAAGTCCGCTGACTACTTTGCATCGTTGCAAGCCAAGAGCAAGGCGTGGAAGGCGTTGCGAAGCGAGTTTTACCCGCACAACATGCTCGACATGGCGAGTAAAGGCAATCCGTTGCCTCTCTCATTGGGCGAGGCCGCCACTCAACTTGCGTCGAGACCGGGCGACCCTGACGACATTCTCGCCTCGCTCCCTCGTGTGGAGGGTGCCCCCGAAGGCCGGTACTTTCACATCCCGCTCAACGCGACGCATTTCAAGGTGCTCGAGCACCTCGGCGACATCCCGGCGTCACGGCACCCGCTCCTCAAGGGCGATGAGTGGATGGATGCATGCATGGCCAAAGCCGAGCGCGATGAGTACCTGAGCCGCACGCATTGGCAGGTGGTCCTGATTGGCTCGCGAGGCGCGGGCATGTTCAACCACACCGACGCGTTGCAGACGGCGTCGTGGCATGCACACATGGCAGGGCGCAAGTGGTGGTACGTGTGCAAGCACGGCGAGTGCTATGAAGGCATTCTCGAGCCGGGCGAGGTGCTCTCGTACGGCCACGGCTGGGCGCATCTGACCCAGAACCTCGAGACGCCGACGATTGCGATCACGGGCACCGTCGTCACCGAGGAAAATTACAAGCACGTCGCGCAGCGCTGGCGCGGCGACTGTGTGGCCGAGGCGCTCGGCCTTCACTTCTCTGCGGCGCTGTGTGATGCGCTCGAGCGGTGCCATCACGACTGGCGCAAGGCAACTCGCGCGAAAACCAAGCCGTGGCGGCCGTGGCGGCAGGCCGTCGTGAGCCCCAAGGTTCTGGCGAGGAAGCTCGAAATTCATGCGAAGACCCATTTAGGCAAATATGACGTGCTGCAACGAGACACAGGCCGAGATGAGCTCTAGTCGGAAGCATACATGTCGAAGAAGCGAACACGCGACACGGCTTTAGCGCATTCACTAAGCCGTGACGGTAGGTGCTTAAGGCTCCCGCCTCGCGCTTCGGGGTACCGGTGCGATCCGCGTTTCGCTTTCGGTTCTGGGAAACGAAACGGTTGGCTTTCCGGTAATATATAAAAGATAGATAAAATTATAAATATATATTCGGTTTTGAAAGTTCTACGTTGGCCGTGGTATTGGCTATGATGCGCGGTTCGGGTAGACGAGAGGAGAGAGCCCCGCCGTGAGCGCACACCAACTCACCACGGTCACCCGCAGCTCCCAGGCCCGGCCTCGTCGATCTCATTGTTCTTGAGATAGCGGCACCGGCGGCCGGTATCTGATCTGGGCACGACGGATCGAGCGTTGACTGATCGACTTTCATCTTCAGCTGCGGCACTCGACTGCACACTACCGCCACGCTTTGTATGCCTGGGTACCCCCCTCGCCACGTGTGCGCTGCCGTCAGGCGTGTTTTTCACTTACTTACTTACGTACAACGGCTGGGCGACAACTTTGCGCAAACCTCGCATTCACTACTGTTGCACATGCCGCACCGCGAGCCCAACGCCAGATCGCAAAAGTACTTGCCGTTGATCATGAGCGCGCTGATGTTGCTGCGGCCGCCATCGAGATCGACGAAACGCGGCACGGCGTCGGCGTTCGCAGCACCCCAGCAGGACAGAAGATGCGAGCCGACATTGGACCGGGTCGAGACCATGAGCATGCGCGCGCGCGCGAAGGCCTGATTGAGCGCGAGTAGTGGCATCACGCACGTCGCGTCACACACACGTGCCGCCTCAATTGATTTGTTATGCTTATCGAAGCGCTGATGATCGTTGCCAAGACGCAGGCTGACGTAGCCCAAACGGCTCAGCTGCTCGTTCACTTCGCGGGTGAAGGCATCGTCATCGGAGGCAATCAGGACCGTTCCGTTGGGTCGCACGTGCTTTGGCACCTCGTCGAGAATGGCCGGCACATCCCACACCTTGATACGTTCATAGTAACGCTTTTCATTGAGTTTGTCCCCGCGCCTGACGTGAATGGCAAGATCGATGCTCCCGAAGTGCCTCGCAAGCAGTTGCAGCGCAGTGTCCAGGTCATTGGTAGCGCGCGGCCGGTACAACAAGCCTAAAATATGGCTCACCACCAGGTAGCGTGGTGCACTGCGTAGCATTGCAAGAGCCTCCTCCATCGTGTGCTTCACATCTGTGTGCCGCTTGACGTGCGTACATGGGATCGGCAAGAAATGATTGCTTAACAAGTCGTTGCCGTAGCGTTTGAGTCTCGTGCGCGCATGCATATCATATGCTGGTCGCTGACCCTTCAGCGTACGCACCGTGACCTGCTGTGCGATATAGTTCAGCTGCGCGAACAATCCGGCACCCCATCCAGGGAACTCATTGACAACATACGTGGTATTCGCGGAGCAGAGCACTTGCAGCAGCGCATCTCTGACGGGCGATGCCGATGCGGCAACCGAGAACAGCACAATAACCATCTCGACGTTTTCGCGTGCGGGTGGAGCACCTCCTCGCGAGAGTGAGCACAAGATGACGTCGCGACTTTGTTCCGAGCTGTAGTTGTGCGAACTTATTAGCCCCGCGCGGCGGCTCGCGACGCGGTTTCATGAAACTCGTGAACGATATGAAATTACAAGTCGATTACCCCCCATTACGCAATCAAATATCTCTCAGGAGTATCGACCTCTTGCTGGTCGTCAAAGAAAAATAGACCTTCTCCGGGAGGGTCGCAGCGGAGGAGGTCGCAGCCGAGGAGCACCCGACCGTAGGTCTAGGTAGTTAAGGCCCCCTGCCCCTCGCCTCGCGCTTGTTCCCCGGGGTACCAGCGCAGTACGGCTCGTAGCTACTACGGCTTTCGGTTCGGTTGCGGGTCGAGACGCCGTCGTGAACACATCAATTCACCCCCGGCCTCTTCGAACGGCCCCTTTAACGGCCCCGCCCACCCGCGCCATCTCGCCTCGTCTCCCCGCCCCGCGCGTTCGTATCCGCTCAGGCTCTCTCAAAAATAATAAAAACGAGCCGCCTCAAAACATCGAGGCGGGAAGCTTCGGGAGCTCGGCGACCAGCTCCGGCGGCGGCAAGCCGGCTGGCAGCTGTTGGTTGGCCTCGGGCTCGAGAACCCGACCTGTGGGGAGGATAGGGCGCCGTCGTGAGCGTTTGCATGCAAGGCAGGGGCGCATCGGGCACGAGAACCCGACCTGTGTGCTGGCTGGCTGCGTGGAGGACCGCCTGGCTGAAGCCGACCGCCTGACCGACCGCAGCGAGCGATCTGGTCGCGCTCGCGGACGAAGCCGGCGAGCTCGACGAAACCGCGATCGATGATCTGGAGGAGCTCGCTGACGAAACCGCGAGCGTGGATCTGGAGGAGCTCGCTGACGAAACCGGTGGCGTGGCGGGCCCGTCGCCCTCGACCTTGCCGCCGCGCTGCATCGAGGAGCTGAGCGCCGTGCCGCGGCGCATGAGGAGCCCATCACGGCGCGCGGCATCGAGGACCACGCTCAGCCGTTGGAGCCCGTCACGGCGCGCCGGCAGCGGCGGCCAGAGGCGATCGGAATCTGGCGCGATCTCCGGCAGGGGCGGCGGTCGCGTCGGTCGAAGTCGCCTCGGCGCGTGCGCCGCCTCGTGCCGGAGCCGCTGGAGGTAGAAGAGGTCCTTGGCGGAGGCGGTGGTGGCGGCTCGCAGGATGTGCTCCTCGTCGCGCGCGGCGCGAAGCGTGTGCATGAGGACGTGGCGCACGTCGCATAAGGTCGCCTGATGAGGGAGGCCATCAGAGGTAATCAGAGGTAGTCAGAGGTCATCAGAGGTCAATCAGAGGTCATCAGAGGTCATCAGAGGTCATCAGCTCGCCTCGTGCGTCTCGAAGATGTGGCGCAGCACGAGGCCCGGAGCGAGCTGTTCGCCCATTCGACGGACGAGCCCCACGCTCAGCTGCTCCGCCAAGGCCTGCAGCTCCTCGCGCGCGCCGTCCTGGGCGCCGCGCCTCATGCCGTGTCCCTTATTAGGAGAGCCCTCTGAGAGCATTCGTTGGCGCGAAGAGAGCTGCAAGGCGAGAAGGGAGGCAAGGCGATAAGGGAGGCGAGGTGAGAATTGAGTAGGTGAGAAGAGAGGCGAGGCGCTCCTCAGAGGCCAACCCGAGGTCGTCATACGCAACCCAGGCAAGCGGAAGCGCGATGCACTCAGGCGCACTCAGACGCACTCAGACGCACTCAGGCGCACTCAGGCGCACTCAGGCGCACTCAGACGCACTCAGGCGCACTCAGACGCACTCAGACGCACTCAGACGCACGCAGCGCCAAGCTCACCTGCCACGCGAGGAGCGTGTCGAGCAACTCAAACCAGAGGCGCTCGGCCTCCGCGCGGTAGCTGATGCCGGTCCGTTCACAGAGGTCCCCAGTCCGTTCACAGAGGTCCTTCGCGCGCGCGACCATCACGGCGGCCTTCGTGTCCTCAGCGCTCGCGACGACGCCCCCACCGCCGTGCTCGGTGCCGTGCTGGGCGCCACCCTCGGCGCCGTGGCTGCCGTACTTGTGGCAGGCATGATGAAAGATGTCCTCGAGCGCTTGTCGCAGCACTCCGAGCATCAGTCGCATCGAGCCGCGCACCTGATGAGGGAGGTCATCAGCGGTCATCAGTAGCCATCAGTGGCAATCATGGCTCGTCAGTCGCATCGAGCCACGCACATCGCCCGTACGCTCAAGCAGATAGGCCGCGCCCTCCTCGCATCCGTGCGCTTGCGTCGCCTGCAGCGCGAGCTCGAGCCGGTACCCGTCGCTCGCCTCGAGAAACGATCTCACCTCACGAGGCGCTTGCGCGCACAGCAGCGACACGAACGCGTCGTGCATCCATCCGGGTACCTCGTCCAACGGCGCCAACGCAGACGCCGTCGCGGGCGCGGGCGCGCTCAGATGGAAGGTACCGATGGGCTCCGACCCAGGACTTGCCAAAGAAGGAAGAAGCGCCGTCGCGGGCGCATGGGCCCCAGAACGCTCCTTATTTGGCAAGTCCGCCGCCGAGATCTCATGAGATCTCATCGATGAGGGCGGCGAGAGGAGGGAGCGTGGGAGGAGGGAGCGTGGCACCTGTGCGCAAGCGTGTGAGCGCCGTGGTGAGCACTTGCATGCAAGGCAGTGAAGGAGGAGGGAGCGCGGCACCTGCTCCCGAGGCAGCAGCGTCGCGAGGTAGCTCAGTGCGAGCAAGGGCGTCGTGTTCAACCGTGGGAAGAGCCACTCGTGCTCGCCATCAAAGGCGACGCGAAGCAGCTCGACGGTTCCGGGCCGATCGAGCGCATCGAGCGCGCCTAACCGTTCTAGAATCGTCTCACGCAGCGCACGGCGCGCGGCCATCGCGGGCACGGACCACTTGCCCGCGCTGGCGAGCGACAGGATCGCATCCATGGCGAGGCGGGTGGCCTCATACCGGTAAGTCGACGGGTCTTCGAGGCAGGAGATGAGGGCGAGGGCCGGCCGGCCGCCGAGAAGGTGCAGCGCCGCACACACCCGCGGCAGCCTTCCGCCCTCGGAGGCGCTCAGCAACGAGGCCGCAAGCCCTTCGGGGAGGCTCCTATCCTCCCTGACGAGCCGCGAGATCAGATGGTCGTCGCCGTCGCCAGTGTCGCTCGACGCGCGAGCCTGAACCATATGAGGCAACTTCTGCGACTGAGCCGCGCCCGCGCCCGCGCCCGCGCCCGCCGCCGCCGCCGTGCTGCTAATGCTGCTGCTGCTACCGCCGCCGCCGCCGCAGCCGCCGCAGCCGCCGCCGCCGCCGCTGCCGCCGCCGCTGCCGCCGCTGCTGCTGCCGCCGCTGCTGCCGCCGCTGCCGGCGGCGCGTGCGGCTATCGAGCTCCTCTCATTGGCCACTCCAATCTCGCTGGCCAGATGAGCCGCTGACGAAGCGGTGCGTCGCGCGGCCGCATGCTGCGCAAGCGCAAGGACCGCGCGGTGAAGCACCGCATTCGGCACCGCCGCATCGCCGCCGCCGCCGCCGCCGGGCGCGGGGAAGGGGGTTGCGGGACTGCGCGTGGCGCCTCCACCTCCCCCTCCCCCACCCCCACCCCGCTCACCAAAGGGGGAGGGGGAGGCGGCGAGTGGCGCGCCGAGTGACGAAATGGACGAGCTCGTACTCGCCCGGTGCGTCTGCCAAATTTTGGACACGGCCGCACTCCAGACAAGACGCAGCTCAATCGCCATCCGTGCGAAGTGGCTCACGGCTTCGTCACTCGCCCGTTGGAGAGGAGGAGGAGAGCCCATGACGGCGCGCGGCCCGTCGGGGGGGGCGCCCATGACGGCCGCATCCAACGCGTCGAGCATCCGCTCTGCGCTTGGCATCCCAAAGCTTTGCTCCTCGGGCGGGGGACGGCCCACGAGGAGATGGGCGGGGAGCATCGCCCCCATCGCCCCGCCGTCTTCGGGCGCGCCGTCGTGAGCGCTCAAGGAGGAGTCCTCGCGTGACCTCCGATTGGGATTGGGCTCGAGCACGCGCGAGGTGCGATCTCCGAGCGAGGTGCGATCTCCGAGCGAGGTGCGATCTCCGACGGGGCTGCTCTCGTCGACCATCGTGAGCCGTGTCCCGCTCGCCTCGGGCGTGAGCTCGCGCGACCTCGCGCGATCTCGCGTCGCCTCGGGCTCGAATCTCTCAAGGATCGGAAGCTCCTCGAAGGCCTTCGCGAGCACGCCGAGCGCCGCCACCTGCTCGCAGAGCAATCACAGAGCAATCACAGAGCAATCACAGCGCAATCACAGCGCAATCGCAGAGCAATCGCAGAGCAATCACAGAGCCATCACAGAGCCATCACAGAGCCATCATGGAGCCATCATGGACTCCTCACGCACCGGGTCAAAGTCGATCAGCGGACGGAGTCTTGTGGATGAGAGCTCCGGGTCGTACAAGTACGCGCACGCCTGCGCCCGCGCGGCGGCGGCCTTCGATGCAGGCAGAGGCTCGCCGCTGGGGAATGTGAGGCCCTCGAGGCAGTGGCGCAGGTAGAGAAGCAGCCGGTAGCCACATGCTCTTCGCATGGGTCTGTCTAGCGGCGGCGGCGGCGGCAGATGAAGTTCAACGGCCGCCGCGGCGCCGTCAGCCGTCGCCAGCAACGCCTCATCCAAAGCCTCATCCAAAGCCTTCACACCGGAGGCGAAGCTCGATGGGTGTGAACTGCTTTCAAAGCCGCCTTCGCCGTCGCCGCCGCCGCCGCCGCTGCCGCCGCCACCCCTCACGTCGTCGTCGGGTGCGAGGGGCGTCGAGAGGATGGAGAGCATCAGCTCCAGAGGCGAGTGATAGTCGGCATGCACGGCGTTGCATGCATGCGCGTACGCCGAGAGCAGGCGCAGATCGCGGCAGATCGCGAGCAGCAGCTCGAGGGGCGTGCCACCGAGGCCGCGCGCCGTGCCGCGCGCCGTGCCGGGCGCCGTGCCGGGCGTGCGCTCATCTCGGCGCTCGGCGAGCGTGAGGGCGAGAAGGATCGCCTCGAGGCGCGCGAGCCACAGGCAATGCTCCCACCTGATGAGGGAGGCCATCAGAGCTCATCAGTCGCAATCAGTCGCAATCAGTCGCAATCAGTCGCAATCAGCCGCAATCAGGCAATGCTCCCACCCGCCGACGACGCCAGGCTCGCCGACGGATGCGCTCGCCACGGCGCTCGGGTGGCCGGTCAGCGCCCACGACGACGCGCCGACGTGTCCGGTCAATGCGGCGGCGCTGCCCGGATCGCACGGCGGCAGCGCGAAGAGGCGCGCCATGTTGAGCAGCAGCGCGCCAGGCAAGCGAGGCACGCGGCGCGTCACGATGAACGGCTCGAGCGCGAGAAGGTATGCCTCGCGTGAGCGGCTCGAGGTGCAGAAGAGAGTGTAGATCGGCCCGAGCAGATGGTCGAGACGACCGACGTTGACGCACAGCTCGAGGCACACGGACGCGAGCGCGCCAAAGTTGACCTGTGCTCGGTACGGCGCTCCGGGCGTCGTCTCGGGCAGATCCGAAGCGACCATCGCCGCCTCCGCAGCGTCGGCCGGCGGCTCGTCACGCCCAGCACGGCGCTCCGCTTCGTCAGGATCGCGCCCAGCACGGCGCTCCGCTTCGTCAGGAGACGAGAGCGCTTCGTCATCATGGGACGCGGCCGTCACACTAACGTCGTCGGCGTGCGCCGGCGCCCGCGACGGCGCGGCGAAGTACTCGGCCACGGGCGGCGGCGGCTTGCCGTGCTCCACCTCGAAATGGAGGCGGACGTACCTGAGGAGCGACGAAACTCACAGCCGGTGACGAAACTCGCAACCGGTGACGAAAATCACAGCCGATAACGAAACTCGCAACCGGTGACGAAACTCGAAGCCATCGGAGGCAATCAGGCGCCGGTGCAGAGGGGCGCGCGGCGCTGTCGCGGGCGCGCACGTGTCGAGCATCGAGATCGAGAGCTCGGCGATCTCGTCACGGAAGAGTCGTGCCTCCTCCTCCTCGGCCGCACCCGCCGCGACCCCGCCGCCCGAGCGCGCCGTCGCGGGCGCCCGCTCCCACGAGACCGCCGAGATGAGCGCGGACGCGCCGTATTGAGCGCGTGGATACGCGGACGGGTGCACGAGGTCGCAGGCCGCCGCGAAGGCCTCGAGCCACTGACCGGATTGTCCTAATATCCACGCAATCAGCACGCAATCAGCACGCAATCAGCATACAATCAGCACGCAATCAGCATGCAATCAGCATGCAATCAGAGCGCGCGCGTTGTACCTAATTTGGAGATCCACTCGGTCCACGTGAGCGCTCGAACGCCCAGCAGCGCGCAACCGCCCGCCACGGCGCCCAAGAGGTACAGCACCCGACCGTCGCAGCACAGGGCATTCGGCGTGAGCACGTTCGGGTCGGGGTTGGGTGCTGCGCACGCCGGCGCCGCCGTCGTCGTCGGCACCGGCGCCGCCGACGACGACACACGAGCGGCGACAAGTGCGGGGCTCAGCCCATACGCGGGCAGCGAGGACGGTGTCGCTAATGACGGCGCCGGCGCCGGCGCCGGCGTCGTCGTCGCACTAGCGCTCTTCGCGGTGCTGAGAGCGGCGGCAGCGGCGGCAGTTGGAGCGCTGGTGGCAGCAGCGGCGGCAGCAGTGGCGGGGGCGGGCGGGAGGGAGGCGGGCGGGAGGTTGGCGGGCACGCCCTCTACCAAAGCGACCGTTTCGAGGATGACGAGCGCCGAGTCGAGCGCGCGCACCTGATGAGGGAGGCAATCCGGTGCTCATCAGAGGTCATCAGTGGTTCGAGTGCGAGCGCCGTGCCGAGCGCGGTTCGAACGCCGTTTCGAGCGCGCCGCGCACCATCATCGTCACATCAAGGAGCAACAGCACCCCATCGCTCAACCATTCCAGCCCGCACACGGGCACGCGCAAAGAGCATGTCGCGCTCATCTCGAGCTTCGGCGTCGCCACCAACGCCGCCGCCGCCGCGGCGGCGGCGGCGGCGGCGGCGCCACCACCCGTCGTGAGCGCGGGCGCCGTCACGGGCGTCGTCAGCTGCAGCAGCTGCAGCTGCGTGCCCCACGACAACGCGAGCCTGGCGCAGTCGATGCCGTCAGCGGGCCGCCAGGCGAGCCGTGGCGAGATCGGCGAGCTCGGCGAGCTCGCGTTGAGAGGGCGGGCGGGCGAGGAGGCGGGCGCAGTGAGGCGCTGGAGTAGCTCGACCTTCGGTGTGAGCCGAATGACGAAAGTCACCTTGGGCGTGCACAGCGCCGCTACGAGCGATGCAGACTCTCGCGCCGTCTCGAGCGCCATCTCGTCCTCGACCTCGAGGGGCGTGCCGGCCGTCTCACCGCTCGCAGGCTTTGAGGTTGCACTACTCCCCTTGTGTGCGGCGACCGCCATAGCCGCCGCGGCGACGCTCGCCGCCCCCTTTGACGAACTTGACGAACTTGACACCATGGCCGCCGCGGAGCTCGCGACGCTCGCCGCCCCCTTGACGAACTCGCCGGCCGTTGACGCCACCGACCCTTCCCGGCTACGTGGTGTGAGGGCGATGCCGCCGGTGCCGCCGGCGGCTGCGCCGGCGCCGGCGCCGGCGGGCGGTGGCAAGAAGTTGGTGAGCAGCTCGAGCGCAGTGACGACGCCGGCGGCGCCATCGAGGAGGCACTGGCGCGAGACGGTGTACTGCGAGAGCACCATCGATCGGCTAAAGGTCACCAGGTGCGTCGTGCCGCCCGCGTCGCACGTGAGCGCAAACGGTCGGTACGGGTGAAGCATCCGGATGTGGCAAATGCTCTTGTCGTGTAGGCTCGGGCATGCCTTGAGGATGGTAACGGTCGCAAGATCCCACAGGACGAGCGCGCCCGAGGCGTGCCCCGCCAGCAGTAGGCTCGCGTTCTCGGCCAGCCGCACCGCCGAGACCGCGTCGATCGCGGGGCCCGGCGTGCCCGCGCTCGGCTTCGCGCCTGAAATGGAAGCTCCCGCGCCGATGAACTTGGAGGATAGGGTGGACGATAACGATGAGCCAAGGCTCGTGCGAGGCGCGGACGATGCCCAGGACGGTGCTGCCGTGGGTGGCGCCACCGCGCTCGCCGTCGGCCCGCCGGCTCCACCATACAGCCAGAGCGTCGTGCGCAGCGTCTGCCGCCGGTCGAAGACGAGCACGTGCCCATGCGAAGTGCCCACTGCCACGCAGGACGTGTTCATGGCAATGGCGGTCGGCCGACCTCGCTCGAGATGATCGGCGACCTCCTTCGCCATCTGCTCGAGCGGCACCACGCGCAGCAGCTCCAGCCCGAGCTGGCGCCGCTCCTCGACCGTGCCGCTCGGGCTCGCGCCGCTCCGGATCGGCTCTGGCGCCGCGCGCTCGCTCCCAGCCGCGAGCGTGCGCCTCTCGGCCGCCTCGGCGTCGGCGAGGCTGCCCACATCTCGCAGGGGCTTGTCCAACGGGTTCTCCAAGCCTTTGGCCGCGCCGTGCTCCGCACCATCCGAAGCCGCTGCCGCCGCCGCCGCCGCCGCCGCCGCTTCCGCCTCCAGCGCGGCCGCCATCTGCGGGCGCGGGCTCTCGACTCTCGACCCATGCCGTGAGCGTGCCTGCAATGCAAGCTCCAGCTGCGCGCTCTCGAGCGAGCGCGTGGTCATCGCGGCCAGTGCGTCCGCGCGCTCCAGGATCTTGTCCAGCTCCTCGCGACGGCGCTCCGGCGACGTGAACGACTGCGCATCCAGAAGTTCATCGATGGAACCATCGTCCTCCGCGTCGTCGAGGATCCGCTGCAGATCGTCGTCGAGATCGTGGCTCGTCGACGAGGACGGCTCGCTCGTCGCGAGCTCCAGCTCCAAGTGCTCGAGCGCGCGCAGGGGTGATGGCCTCACGACCGCCACCGACCCAAGCGCAGCAATCTGCGCCTCGGCCTTCACTTTGTCGGCCATTCCGCGCAAGAAGCCCACGAGGCGCCTTTCGTCAAACAAAAACTTGAAGGAGACTTTCTCCAAATCGTCTCTGCGGACGTTCGTGTGCGGCTTGTGAGCTTCGGAGCAATTGATTGCGCCCTCATCAATGCCGGTCCTTGAGAGACCACGCGGCGTGGGCTCATCTGTCGCGTGCGTGCGGCGCGACGCCGCGGCGCTAGGACTAAGAGCCGCACGACGCTGAGTGATGGCGCCCGATGAACAGGAAGGTCCGTCACAGCCCACCGACCCGATCGAGGCGTACGCAAAGCTCGTCGGGCTACCAACAGGCACTTGCCCGGGCCTGCGCTTCTACGCGACGTCACTGCCGCTCACAATCGGAAGCGGCGCGATGCACGTGCAGTCATGGGCCCACGGTGATCACTGCATGGTCGGTCAGGATGCGGCCGTCGAAACGGCGCACCTCGAGCTCATCTTCGAGCCGCTCTCCCTCAGTCACGAAGTGCGTGTGCTCGGCGAGGCGGGGGTGCGGATTGACGGCGTCCACTACGGCCGCAAGGCGCTCGTGCGGGTGGTCTCTGGCAGCACGGTGCGCATCGGCGCATACGAGATCGCCATCCTGTTTCCGCATCCAGCGCGCGGCACACCGCCGCCGCCGCTGCCCATGCCGGCGCTCGCGGGCGCGGGCGGCGACGCACCGCCGCCCATGGGGCTCGCCGATCTCGCCACGAATGCCCTGCGCGACACGCCGGGTGGTCTTCTCACACTAGGGGAGGTAGAGGAGTGGGCACGGCGCGTGTACCCGCACGTGCGCGCCTCGTGCCAGGGCCCCGCGCGGCGCGAGGAGTGGCGCGCAAACATGATGCGTGCCCTCCAGGCACGACCCGATTTGGTGGTGGAGCGCGAACGGCACTCGTCGGAGCATGGCAAGGGGCTCGTCTTTCAGCTGCATCCGGCGGTCGCGCAGGCGCACGCGCAGGCGCTCGCGCAGGCCAAGGCGCTCGCCCTCGCGCAGGAGCAGGAGAAGCAGCGACAGGAGCAGGAGAAGCAGCGCCAGCAGCAGGCGGCCCAGCAGGCGCTCCAGCAGGCGCAACAAGAGGCCCTACTCGAGGCGCAGCAGAAGAGGCGCTTAGCTCTCGAGGCCGCCGCGGCAGCTGCGCAGCCCAGCGCCGAGCAAGCGCAGCAGCATCTGTATGCGCAGGCGCGCGCGCGAGCGACGGCGGGCTTCGCACCGCCTGGAGGGCTGCCGGCCGCTGCCGCGGCGCCGGCATCGCAGCTGCAGCCACAGCAAATGCCGCCGCAGATGCCGCAGATGTATCAGCAGCAGCAGCAGATGTATCAGCAGCAGCAGGGATTCCAGCAGCATCTGCAGCAGCAGCTTTTGCAGCAGCAGCAGCAGCAGCAGCAGCAGTTGTTGTTCATGCAGCGCCTGCAGCAGCAGCAGCAGCAGCAGCAGCAGCAGCAGCAGCAGGCCACCGCCGGCCTGCCTGCAGCGAGCGCCCCCACCATCTTGCCCCCCAAGCGCGCCGCCGACCAAATGCTCTCCAATGCACTCCCCATGCCATCGGGCTTTCCAATGAGACCCTTAGCAGCGCCACCACCCACCGCCATGCGGCCATTGCCAGGACATCTCGTAGGGGCGTCGAGCACCGGCGCCCTTGGCAGCAGCACGCCGGCGTCGATGGCGGCGGCGATCGCCATGGTTCCGCCGGGCGTCCCGCGGCCACAACCGCTACGGGGCCTCCCTCCACAGCCGCCTTAGCGTCGGCCCGGAAAGCATCGACCCTCTGGGAACCTCGCCGTGCTGTTGCGAGTTTCGAGAGCGACACCGACAGCGAGAAAACGCGGCACGCGAGACGAAAGCGGAGTTTTCATTGGATGTGGAGAGGCGAAAACCACGATCGACACACGTTGAGCGATGTGGATGACATCAGTCGGTTTGAGCGTCACTCAGAGTGTGCGCGAGTGTGAACCCATTACCCGGTTCTTGTAAGAAAACCGACCTTACTGCATCCCACTTACCAGCACGTGTAACGCAACGTGGGGTCGTGGCCCCCACGATTCAATTTCACGAGTTGCTTCGCGGCCTCGCATTTCGTGTTAATTCACAGGAGGGTTCTTTCCCGACCATCCGATGGCAGCCATCGCCGCAACCGGCGCCGCGGCCGGCTCTTCGGGCGACATCTGGGGCGACGGCGGTGCCTCATGGTCCCCGGCTGGCCAGTATGCCAACGGACCGCCCGCACGGCACCCGTGCCGTGAGCGTATCCTGCCGACACGTCGCTCCGTTGGTGGCTGCCTGCCGTGCCCGGCCTACCAGAGCAACGACGCCGCGCTTGCCAACCTGACGGCAGTCGAGCGTAGCTGGAAGCTGGACGTGCGCTCGGCGGCCACGTTTAGCGAGTGCATCCACTGCTTGCTGCGTAGTGGCGAGCCCTTCATGGTCGGCCGGCCAGGCATGGGCGCGCCCGAGGAGGTCGCGTGTCGCGCGATGACAGGCCGCACGCATGCCATGGACAACCTGACGCTCTTCCTTGCCGGACAGCGGCGAGTGCTCAAACAGCTCAACGGGATTCTGACTCGCAATGACGAAGATGCCATGAGCTACGCACGCTGCTATGCCGCGGCCATCAACGTGTCCGACGTCATCGTGCGCGTGGGCGGCGGGCCGTACATGCCATTACGCAAGCCCGATCACACGTGCGCGCGCACGGGCACGAAGCACCACCAGAAGGCGGATGTGCTGCTCGCGCAGTCGGGCCACTTCCCCGCGCGCGTGATCGGAGACCGCGGTCTCAACCCGTGGTTCCTCGCTGCCTATCACATGCGCAAGGAGCTGCTCGCAGGCAAGGAGGAGGCGAATCTGCTGCCACGTGTGTTCGCTTGGACGCGCGCGCTGCAGGGCAAGACGGTACTCGTGGTGCACCCGTTCAACGAGAGCATCGCCAAGCAGCTGAGCCGCGGCAGCCGTGCGTTGTGGGGATCCTATGCCGAGCACATCATGCCTCCGGCCATCCGATTCAAGATCGTGGCGCCTCCCCAAAATCTGGCGCGCCAGACGGAGAACGCCGACTGGCGTGACGCGCTGGACACCCTCATCGAGCGTGTGGACGCGGCCGGCCACTTCGACCTCGCGATGATTGCCTGCGGAGGCCTTGGGATGCTTCTTGGCGCCCACCTGCTCGCGACGAACCGCTCGTCATTGTACCACGGTGGAGAGCTACAGCTCTGGTTTGGCGTCTACGGCCGGCGCTGGGCCGCCGAGCTCGCGGGCAACCAGGCCTTGCTCAACAAGTCGCTCCTCGCCAATTGGGTGCGGCCGAGCGCCGCCGAGACGCCAGCCGGCGCGCACGGCGTCGAGAAGGGTACGTACTGGAGGTGATGCTGAACTGAGGCTAGGATAAAAGAGAGCGTCCCGAAACTCTCCCTTCTCTAACTTTGCGCAAGATCCCCGGCCCAGTGGGAATATCTCGTGAATCTCCGATTCTATGCGGAATGTTGTGTTTGTGATGTTGCTCCTCTCCACCGCGGTAGCCGGCCTGGTGCTTGGCCGTGGCCAAGTGCCGCACGCACGTACGCAGCATGTGCACATGAAGCTCGCCCCTGTGCCAGCCAGCAAAGTGAACATTTTCTCGGATGCAGACGCTGTCGGTAAATACGTCATGGCAAGGGTGGAGGCGGCGGCAGCAGAGGCCATCGCACAGAAGGGCCACTTTGCGCTCGCGATCCCTGGTGGCTCGATTCTCAAGATGCTCGGCGGCTCCCCGGCGTGGGCCAAGGACTGCACGCTCGCGTACGTCAACCACAAGGCTGTGCCGATGGACGATGCCAAGCTGGCCACGCATGCGAAGGCCTCGAAGCTGTTTTTGGACGCGTGGAAGGGCATCGACTGCATCCTGATGAGCGGGAGTGAAGACGCCGTCGCTGAGGCGGTCGCCTACGAGGAGAAGATGCGCGCGGTGCCACCCAGCAAGCTGCCGGTCAACCCTGCGGGCTACCCCATCTTTGACATGATGTTGATCGGTGTGGGCGATGACGGGCACGTGGGTTCGCTCTATCCGGGGCGCGACGAAGTGCTGGACGCGTCGGGCCGGTGGGTGCTGCCCGTCGAGAAGAAGCAGCCCGGCTCGATCACGCTCTCGCTGCCGGTGATGGCGGCCGCCAAGGAGGTGCTCATCGCAGCGTGCGGCGTGTCCGATAAGTATCCGCAGGGCAAGTCTGCAGCGATGGCGCGTGGCATCGAGGGCGATGAGACGCCGTCGAGCTTCCCGGCCGTTGGGCTGCGTGGCGTGGCCACCTGGGCGCTCGATGCGGCCGCGGCGAGCACGCTCTCCTTCGACTACAGCGAGTGCTTCTCACTGACGATGACGCGTGGCGACTGCAACCCACCCGACGAGGCACCCAGCAACATGATGCTCGTCTCGCCGCCGGCTTGGGCCAAGTGATTGAAAGGTTGCTACAATGGTGGAGCGCGTGTATGTTGTGATCGAGTGAAAACCCCAGGATTCGGCTGCAACATGGGGATTCTATTTTAACTTTTTGCCGAGAGAGAGCATCACACCGCCCTCTCACATGACCGAGGGGAGCTCGGTGCTGCGTGAGCTTCTGGTCTTGAGGTCGCGTGAGCACGTTCGTGAATAAAATCATTTCAACAAAGCGAGCATGCCGGAACCCTGCCTCGCTCGCAAGATGGAGGACTCCCTCGCGGAACGCGCGCTGCTTCACGCCATCGCGACGGCGCGCGTGCCCACCGACCGTCCTTGCCCGACGCGGCACCTCGTAATCGCCCCACCATACGATTGGAGCCGCACCTACATGGCTGCAAAGGACATGGAAGAGTACCTGCCCGGCGTGTCGCTCGATGCGACACTCGTTGAGGCGACCGAGGATGGCTTCGACGTCCTCACGTCCGACGGTGTGACCTCGCTCGTCCACGTCGTGGTGGAGCGGCAGCGCCATCAGCCGCTGCGTCCAGGCGATCCTGTTGTCGCCACCGTCGCCGGTGTCGGCCTGGAGGGCGACCTTCTGCGCGAGGGCCGGCCGGGTGAGTGGGTCATTCGAGCCAGGACTGGTGGCGACCAGCGGCCAGTGGAGGAGATCACAGTGACAGCTTCCGACGTCACATTCTCGTGGAGGGTGGGCCGCGACATGTGGATGAAGGCGGTGCGCCTGGCGCCGCTGCGGCTGGCGGCGCGCAAGGCCGACTGGCTCGGGATCGGGTCGCTCGAGCCCGAGAGCGAGGATGCGAAGGCAGCTCGGAGGGCGCTCTCGGCAGGCGACCCGGCGGCGCTGTTTGGCCTGCAGGACGAGCCGGAGCTCAATGGCCAGGTGCGTGGACGCCGATCGAGTTGTGTCACGGCCATGCGTGCGGGCGCGCGGCCCCGCCTCATATCTGTGGTGCGAAGATAAGACGGGTGGATTGCACACCGCAAAACCCCCTTCAGTGACGCCTGAGTGCATTGCGCTGTCTCTCACCGCGCCCCTCTGCTGACTACACAGGGTGTCACGCTCCTCGAGAAGCTCGCTAGGAGCCGGGTGCGGGTTCATGGACTCGCGAGCAAGCCCGAGCTCAACGGAAGCGTCGGTGAGGTCGAAGGGCCTGCCCTGGACGAGCGCGTGTTCGTTCGTCTCGATGCGCCGCACAACAAGACTGTCTCGCTCAAGTCATCCAACCTCGAGGAGCTCGGATCTTCCGACGGGCGGTGGCGCGTCCGCCTCGAGCGGCTCGGCGACGGAGACGCGCCAATGGAGCGCGTGGTGTCTGCTGCGGCCGTCGGTGCGCTGCCCAACTGGCCGTTTCTCGGCGTGTCGGTCGCGTGCCTGCGCGCATTCGCTCGGGCACACGAGGCGCTGCTCGTCGATACCACAACCGAGGACGTGTGCGAGCGCGTGTGCAAGCCGCTCACCGAGACAGCAGGGGACTCGCTGGCCGCGTGCCTCGTCCGATTGGGGGCGGTCGACCCCGTGACGGGCGTGCCATTCGCCGCCGCACCAACCATCTTCGTCTCGCACGCGCGCAAGTACCTGTTCCGCGACCTCGTCGACGCCGTGTGTGCGCACGTGTCGTCGCTGCCCGAGGAGGAGCACGAGCGGCATTACGTGTGGCTCGACATCTTTTCGCAGTACCAGCACTGGATCGGCGACGTGGGCACGGCGCAACGGCCTTGCAACTGGGACGTCGTCTTCCAGCTCACGACGGCCGCGATCGGGCACACGTGCCTCGTCTTCGCGCCATGGCGGGACGCGGTGCCACTTCGGCGCGCGTGGATGCTCTGGGAGGTGCTGTGCACTCTGACGGCGCAAGGAACAAAGGGCGCCGCGTCGTCGGCGCTGCGGGTGCAGCTGCCACCGGCGGAGTCGGACGATTTTCAGGCGGCGCTGGTGGGTGAGTTTGACGTGATCGCGGCGAGTGTGGCGCGTATCGACTCGCGCTCGGCCGAGTGCTTCACGCAGGAGGATCAGGCGATGGTCCACGCGGCGATCGATCGCACGCTAAAAGGCGGTCACACGGAGCTGGATGCGCGGCTCTCGGAGGCGCTGCGCGAGTGGCTCGCGGCGGAGGGCCGCGCGGCGCTGGAGCGCATGCCGCGCAAGGGGCGGGCGACGTCGTTGCTGCAGGAAAGGCTGGGGCAGCTGCTGCAGGCCCAGGGCGAGCACGCCGAGGCGGAGCCGCTTTTGCGCGAGGCTTTCGAGGCGAGGCGTGCGACGCTGGGCGATCGGCACCCTGACACACTCGACTCCATACACAATCTGGGGACGCTGCTGCAGGACCAGGGCAAGCTTGACGAGGCGGAGCCGCTTGTGCGCGAGGCGCTCGAGGCGAGGCGTGCGACGCTCGGCGATCGCCACCTTCAGACGCTCAACTCCATCAACAATCTGGGGTTGCTGCTGCAGGCCCAGGGCAAGCTCGACGAGGCGGAGTCGCTGTTCTGCGAGGCACTCGAGGCGAAGCGTGCAACGCTCGGCGATCGGCACCCTCGGACGCTCGCAGCCATCAACAATCTGGGGTTGCTGCTGCAGGACCAAGGCAAGCTCGACGAGGCGGAGCCGCTGCTCCGCGAAGCGCTCGAGGCGAAGCGTGCGACGCTCGGCGATCGGCACCCTCTCACGCTTGGCTCCATCAACAGTCTGGGGGGGCTGCTGGCGAACCAGGGCAAGCTCGACGAGGCGGAGCCGCTGTTGCGCGAGGCGCTCGAGGCGTACCGTGCGACGCTCGGCGATCGGCACCCTCACACGCTCACTTCCATCGGCAATATGGGACATCTGCTGAAAGACCAGGGCAAGCTCGACGAGGCGGAGCCGCTGGTGCGCGAGGCGCTCGAGGCGAGGCGTGCGACGCTCGGCGATCGGCACCCTGACACGCTCAGCTCCATCGGCATTATGGGAACACTGCTGAAGGACCAAGGCAAGCTCGACGAGGCGGAGCCGCTGTGGCGCGAGGCGCTCGAGGCGAAGCGTGCAACGCTCGGCGGTCGGCACCCTCAGACGCTCGCAGCCATCAACAATCTGGGGAATCTGCTGCAGGCCCAGGGCAAGCTCGACGAGGCGGAGCCGCTGTATCGCGAGGCGCTCGAGGCGATGCGTGCGACGCTCGGCGATCGGCACCCTGAAACGCTCAGATCCATCAACAATATGGGGTTGCTGCTGCAGGACCAGGGCAAGCTCGACGAGGCGGAGCCGCTGAAGCGCGAGGCGCTCGAGGCGAGGCGTGCGACGCTCGGCGATCGGCATCCTTCCACGCTCAGCTCCATCAGCGGTCTGGGGTCGCTGCTTCATCACCAGGGCAAGCTCGACGAGGCGGAGCCGCTGTGGCGCGAGGCGCTCGAGGCGAGCCGTGCGACGCTCGGCGTTCGGCACCCTCACACGCTCATCTCCATGAGGAATCTCGGACATCTGCTGAAAGACCAGGGCAAGCTCGACGAGGCGGAGCCGCTGGTACGCGAGGCACTCGAGGCGAAGCGTGCAACGCTCGGCGATCGGCACCCTGAAACGCTCAGCTCCATCAGCACTCTGGGACTTCTGCTGAAAGACCAGGGCAAGCTCGACGAGGCGGAGCCGCTGTGGCGCGAGGCGCTCGAGGCGAAGCGTGCGACGCTCGGTGATTGGCACCGTGACACGCTCAAATCCATCAACAATATGGGGGCGCTCCTTCATGCTCAGGGCAAGCTCGACGAGGCGCTGCCGCTTTTGGTCGAGCATAGACGTGCGACGCTCGGGGATCGGCACCCCGACACGCTCCAACTCATGAGCATACTTCAGGCTCGCGAGTTGAAGCGCGCGCCGCTCGTCGGCAAGCAGGTGCTGGTGCATGGGCTCGTGGCGAAGCCGGAGCTCAACAACAGGACGGGGACTGCCGCTGGCTGGGACAGCGAGCGCGGGCGGTACTCTGTGCGGCTGCAGGATGGGAGCACGGTGGCTTTGAAGCCAGCCAACCTGCGCAAATCGTGACTGAGGAAGCAGCTACCCGCCCACACATTGGAATGATACGGAATGGTACAAACCTGCTTTTCGCGACCGCAGGTCTTGCGTGGTCATGGTGGCGGCCTTGTGCTGCATGCTGGTGGCGACGGCCTTGCTCGGATACTTGCGCATGTGCATTGTGCTCGTGCGCGTGTCGGTCTGATTAGATTGGTGTGTGATTCCTGTGGACATATGTGGACAGGGGTTTAGAGCGAACGAACGCGTGCGTTGACACTCTGATCTTCCAATTTCACGTGTACTCCGCCGCGCGCCTGGTACAGTCGAGTAAAGCGTCGTACATGTATACGTCTTGGCAATATAGAAATAATACATCGCGCATGTTACGGTTCCCGACCCGCGGCAGCGCTGTCCGATGCCATGTACTGTTTGAGCGTGTGTTTGAGTCATCTGTACGTAACTGATGAACTCTATCCCACGCGATCACTGATAACAGATGGAGTTCGGTTCGCTTGAGTCGAGTTCACACCTTAGCCTGATCCATCAACAGAACATCAACAGCTTACATGCTATTAGGGGAGGGGACGTGTAATGGCTGCGATCGAGCATCTATGGGTAATCTAGTGCGTGTGAAAGAGATGGAGACATATCATTACCCTTCGACCTCATCAACGAGCAGCTCAATGGCGCCAGCGTGCTTCTTGGCCGCCGCCGCACCACTCGACGCCTTGTCCCTTGAGCGAGTCGACGTCGAACTGGTTGCCTCGCACCGTCGCACGTCGAATGCTGTTCTGGGTGTTCTCGGCCCATGATTTGCCAAATCATTTGGCGGCGCTGCCGCTGGCTAGTCGCTGGCTGGAGGGCAATTGCCTGAGTGCTGAGATGAGCAAGGAGGCTAGCTTCATGCAGCATCTTCGTCCTCGTTTGCCTTGGCCTTAGCACTGCGCCGCTTGGCTGGTGGTGGCTGGGCTGGTGGTGGCTGGGCGGTGCTCGCCTTACGCTTCCCCTTGGAGGCTGCGCCTGCTTCCGCCGAGGTGGAAGCCGAGGAGGGCGCTGCCTTCCTCGTCGTGCTCGGCTGGTCGTCATCCCGCCGCATGCCGTAATCGTAGTCCGCAAGGATCTCCTCGCCGTGTGTGATGGCGCGCGTCACGACGATGTCCACCCAGACGCCCTTGGTTGGGTGCGACGACGTGCGGAAGCGGACATTGTTCTCTTCCGCGATGCCGCGAAAGTCGTTGATGATGCGCCCCTCGTTGCCCACAAATTTCGCATCGAGCGTGAGTCCCTGCGCGCTGGACAGCGCTTCGGCCGTGTCGAGGGCAATGTCAAATCGGCCTTCGGAGGTCTCGCTCCAGCGGCGGCAGGGGCCCGAGGGCTCAAGCATGCCCGAATACTGACCAATGGTCACGCCCCGCCGGAAGTCGCGCGTGGCATACAGCCCGAGACTGTAGCGTGTGCCCGCAAGCGGGTGGCCGGCATCGACTGTGCGGATGTCCACCCCAGCCATGAGCTCCGAGAGCGCGCAGAAGCGCTTGAGCAGAGAGGGATGGATGCCATGCTGCAGCGGGAAGCTGCAGAAGATAACATCGCAAGGCCACCGGGCTGGCGTGGTGCTTGGCGCCTGCTCCTCCCATGCCGCGTTCGCCGCCTTGTCCTGAGCATCCAGGAGCCAGTCCCGCACCTGCTCGCATGCAAACGTGATGTCCTTGCCATCGATGAAGAAGTGGATAGTCACCCTCCAGCCGGTGTCGCGCTTGACTGTGCCAGCGTAGCCGCCATGACCGTCGCGATCTGACTGGCCGAAGACCTTCGACGGCACCATCACACGACGCCCCTCAAGGTCGCCTACGCCTTGCTTCCTTGGCCAACGCACATCTCCAACCACAAAGTCCTGAGGCAGATAGACCACCGCCGCGGAGGGCGAGACGCCGTCGTTGAAGCGCACGATGCTGCCAAGGTGGTTGCTCTCGTCCCTCGCCTCGATCATACCACTGCGCCACCCCGTGCACTTGTTGAAGACTTCGACGACATTGGTGGGGCCGGGAATAGACCGCGGCGCCGGAGAGCCCGGCGGATCTCGCGACTTCGGCTTTAGGTCGTCTTTGTTGCCCACGACGGAGCGCGTCTTTCTGTCTTTTCTGTCCGTCGGCATGGAGATTAACCTGTTGAATGACAGCCACTCGTTGTACTCGGCCGAGTATCCTTCATATGTTATGTACGCGGAGCTCGTCTCCTCGTGAACTTCTAGTACGGTGGCCAAATAGCCGCCGTTTAAGCCGGCGTTGCCGCATACGAAGCATCTCGAGCCGGCAACGATGGGCGCAAGGATGGGCGTGGCACGATCGACGCGTTTTGAAGCCATCGTTTCGCTAACGAGATGTTCCAATGTCTTCATGTCGTTTTCCGAAAATAAAGCTTTCAGCATGCATGACAAGTTCCGAGGAGAGTTTCTCTAATATAAACCTGTTCACACCCTTTCTTTCACGAGCCCTGTTGTATAGCGGGAGGCGCCTATGAGAGAGCGAATGGCGAAGGCCCGAGCGCTCACCGATGGCGGCGCTCATCACTCCCGCGGTTTTCCAGCTGCCTCTGTGCAGGAGGCCGCGCAAGCAGTCGAGGACCTCGAATTTATCGAGGCAAGCGTGCGCAAGGAGCTTCTCGAGCGAGCCGTCCACGAGGCGCATTCTGGGAACGTTCCAGGGAAAACGCTGACGAGAGCTGAGCTGCCCATTGCCGCGCCGGAGCAGCTTCTGGAGGCGATGCGCCGGCTTGGTGGGCAAACATACGTCCGACTGGAGCGCCTGAACGCAGGCGACAACGGGGCACAGCGCGTTGCTGATGCATTGGCCTCCGGGGGTGGCGATGGTGACCGGCTGAAGGCTCTCTACCTCGGCGAGAACGACATTGGCGACGCGGGTGCCGATGCGCTCGCGAGCGCGCTCACCAAACGGCCTCCGAGCCGATTTGCTTGGCTGTACATGCAGGGCAACCCTCGCATCAGCCGCTCCGCTGCCAACCGGCTGAAGGGCATGTGCGACGCCCGTGGCATCGCGTTGATCGGGCTGGAGACGGACGCACCACCGCCACCACCCAAGCCACCCTCGAAGCCAACCTCGCGCCCGCGTTCTCCTGTACCCACACCCGAGCCTGCGCCCGCCGCCGCCGCCGCCGCCGCAGCAGCAGCGTCGCCGCCGCCTCCGCCGCTGTTGCTCCCATGCAATAGGAGCCGGCGGCCTGCAAGCGCATCTGTCCCACAGCGGCCGGCTAGCGCGTCTGTGGCTAGGCTGTCCCGCGGCCGAGCAGCCGAGGCATCATTAGCGCCAGAGGCGGCAGCCCGAGCGCCAGCAGCGGAAGCAGGGGCGTCAGTGGCCCGCGTCTTGCGGCCGCAGCACGAGCCGCGATTCCGTCAGACGCGCCCCCGGCCACCGGCAGGACGGGCCGACCCCTCGATCCAGTCTCCGATTCGATATGACCTGATGCCGTGCTCGCGCACGCTGGGCGCGACGCCACAGCTCTGGAAGCCGGCCTCGTTTGGGTCGGCGGCGGAGCTCGGTGGCCAGCGTGTTTGGGCTCCGCGCGCGACCGAGTGGCCCCAATGCCTCCGAGAAGAGATCCATCTCGGCATGAATCTCGGCTTGAATCTCGGTATGGGCGCGCGCAAGCTGCCCTTGGCAGGGGAGAGGGCGCCGGGCGCTGTTTCCAAGAAGCCCGGCATGCTTCTGGGCGGGCAGCCACACGCGCGGGAACACTTGGAAGTTGGATCAGAGAACAGACCTCGAGTAATGTAAGATGACCCTCGTTCTGACCAGCGCTGGTGGACGGCACAGAAGTTCCAACTAACGTACTGTCCTTATTTAGAAAGTCTCTCCGAAACTTTTTGTAACCGCCGCGTAGACCTTGTCCTGTCGCTGCGCACGCAGACTCGCGCTCGCGGTGCGGCGCTCTTTCACGCTCCTCCTTCTTTTGCAAACAACGGAGCAGCGTTTCGATGCCGCCGAAGAGCAAGTCGCCGAATCGGCGCGTGTCCTTTGGCCAAAATTCCATAGTGGAAGTGCAAAAGTTCAAGAAAGAAGACTACGTAGAATACGAGGACTCTGCGGCTGATGATGGTGAGGGTGAAGAGGGTGCGGCCTCCACATCTGCTGCTGCCGCCTCCAAAGAGGACGCGTTCGATGATGACGCTTTCGACGCTGAGTTTGAGGCGGAGATGGCCGCGAAGCGGAAAACGTCCGCCGCTGCCGCTGCCGCTCCCGAACCAGACTTTGACGACGACGCCTTCGAGGCGGAGTTTAGGGCTCAGCAGCAATCAAAATCGTCCGGTGGCGCCGCCTCGACGAGTAGCGGCTTTGCGGCCTTTGAAAGTGCCTCTCCAGCGGCGCCGACACCGGTGCCGACGCCGGTGCTGGCGCCGGTACCAGCACCGCCGCCGCTGCCCAAGCCGGTGCAGGCGCCAGTGACGTCGGCACCAGTGCCCAAGCCCGTGCCGGCGCCGGTGGTGCCGGCACCGGTGATGCCAGCGCCGATGAAGAAGCCGATGCCGGCGCCTGTGCCAGCGCTGGAGCCGGCGCTGGCGCTGGCGCCGGTGCCAGCTGTAGACCCCCGCCCCGTCGTCGCACCCCCGAAGCCCCCCGTGGTCACGCTAGACCCCCCTCTCGGAGCGTTCTTATGCGGAGCGACGGAAAGCGACTTGGTCCGGCGGCTCGAGACGCGGATCAAGCAGCTCGAACAACAGCTCCTGGGCCAGCCTTCACAGCACGCCGTCGTCGAGAACATGCATAAGACCGATGCACTCGAGACCCAGGTGGAGAAGCGACTCGTCGGTGTGAAGAAGGGAATGGAGGGTCTTCACGGCCGGCTCGAAGCGATCGAGCTCGGGCTCGCGAAGCTGCCGGAGCAATTCAAGGGCATCAAGAAGATGAACAAGGAGGAGGATCGCGAGCTCACCCAGCGCTCCGAGCAGATGAGCGCGCTCCAGTCGGCGATGCCTGGTGCGCTGCTCGCGGCGACGGAGTGCGAGTCGCGCGCCAAAGATCTTCTCTCCCAGGTCTCTTTATTGTGCGAGTGAAGGAACTTTGGGGAATGGACCACAGTCCACAGGGATATGCCAAGAGTGGGGTGTGATTGTGGGTCCGAATCCGATGCTCGAGTGCCGTGCGTGCTGCTTGCTCGAGTCGCTTGCGGTGGCCAGCGCGGTGGTTTTATACTCCTCTTCTTACTTGTGCTTTCCGTTTTACTCACAAAACCGTCATCTCTGTTCTCTCTGCGGACGTGATCGAGAACAAGAGTCTGCGGAGGGTCAGAGGCGGCTCGTCCTGAGCGGGCGGTCCGCTCCCCTGAATGCGAACGATGTGTTGTAGTTGGAGAGGGCGATCGGGCCGGGCGTGGCGCTCGGCATGGCGCTCCTCTTGGAGGCCATGCCCGAGGTGCGAGGTAGGCCATTGAGGTGTCCTTGCGAGCCCAGGGCGCTCGAGACGCTCGCCACCTTGTCGGCGGCCCTCTTTTGCGTGGGCTTGGTGCGAGTAGCATCCCCGGTCTCCCTACATGTGTGCCTCTCCAGAGCAATAGCGTACTGCTTCGCTCGTAGGCGCACGCTGCTCCTCTCCCGCCGCAACCAGAGGATGCACATCATGCTGCAGCAGAGCAGCAGCGCTGCACCCACGACGAACGCTGAGGCGGTGACACGCTCATCCCGGCTGAGCGCTTCCATTGGGCGGGCGCCTTCCTCTGTCCAGTTGCCCAGCGGCGTGCGAGGTGGCTCGGGCGGTGATGCCGGCGGCGGCGAGGGCGGAGAGGGGGGTTGGGGCGGTGGGGGCAGCTGCGGCGGCGGCGGGGCCTGCGGCTCCCACCACGGGATACGCGGTGGGTTGGTGGGCGGCGGCGGCGAGGGCGGCGGCGGGGGGGGCGGTGGGAGCGGGGGCGGCGGCGGCGGGG
>Ga0210239_100344_pt1 | contig 40779 bp, 35 predicted proteins | sample ChrtobMetP5a_0mM_FD_155451 | JGI IMG/M metagenome (GOLD analysis project Ga0210239, IMG submission 155451) | Chrysochromulina tobin associated microbial communities from unialgal haptophyte culture, Seattle, Washington, United States - P5a_0mM | ecosystem: Host-associated > Algae > Haptophytes >... | reverse complement strand
TCGCCAAGGTGATGCGCGCGGTCGCGATGATGTCCAACTCGACGGCCATCGCCGAGCTCTACTCGCGCATCGACCACAAGTTCGACCTCATGTACGCCAAGCGCGCCTTCGTCCACTGGTACGTCGGCGAGGGCATGGAGGAGGGCGAGTTCTCCGAGGCTCGCGAGGACCTCGCCGCCCTCGAGAAGGACTACGAGGAGGTCGGCGCCGAGTCGGCTGAGGGCGAGGGCGAGGAGGAGGGCGAGGAGTACTAAGCGTACCTGCCCCCTCTTATTGATCTGAGCCACACGGGGCTCCGTCGGCGATCTACAGTACTATCGCATGCGGGATCTGGTTGATCATGATGTGAGTATCCACGTCGGTCGCGGGTAGGGTAATATTTTCTAAAAACAGCCGCTAGGCGGTTGTACCATGGGTTGTACGCCGGCGCCGCGCCGGTCGGTCCCCCGCCGGGGCGCCGCCGCCCGCCCGCCGGGGTCCAGGGTGTCGCCGGGTGTCCGGCCGGCTGCCTCCTGGGTATGCGGGCGCCTCCCTGCTCCCACGCACCGAACGGTCGAAACGCACGAACTCGACGCCGCGACGCGATTCGATCCACTTCACACGAGCGCAAGGAACCCCTCCGTTTACCCTCCGTTTGCGAACTCTAGCGAACACACCCGCTCCCGCCCCACGAGAGTGCGACCGAGACGGTCTCAGACGGTACCTCTCAGACCGTCCCTGCGAGACGCGAGCCCCCGCCCGCAGCTCCCTTGTAAGCTCCCTTGCCCTTCGGCCGTGTGTGTGTGTGTGTGTCACACTGGGCACCGACGCGAGCGCTGGGCTCGAGCGTGTACGTCATCGACCGTCCTCAGCGGTCGTCTAGTGGTCCACATCGCGCTAGCCGGTATGGATCCTTAACGCTTCTTGGGGTTGGACTGCTTCTTCTCCCAGCTGAGCTTGTGCATCTTGACGAGCGCCTGCATGGAGGCAGCGCGCTCCTTTTCACCCATGGCCTCATACACGGTGGCCAGGTTGGAGAGCGACGCAACCGTGTGCGGGTGGTCGCAGCCGAGCGTGCGCTCCTGGATCTTAGAAGCCTCGAGCAGCAGCGGCTCGGCCTGTGAGTAGTGGCCGAGCGCCTGGTGCAGCGTCGCCACGTTGTTCATCGCCGTCGCGTACTCGTGGTGCCCGTCTCCGAAGCTCTCCTTGAGCAGTCGCATCTGCTGCTCCGCGATGTCGAGCGCCTGGGGATACTTACCTTCCCCGAAGAGCTGATGCACGCGCTGCCCCAGGCGACGCGACTCCGCGTTGACGGCCTCCTTCTGCGCAGGGTCCATAGGCGTAGGCGGGGGTTTGGCGGGAGCCGCTGGGGGTGGCGGCTCCACCTTTTTCGGAGCGGAGCTGCGACCGAAGAAGCCGCCCGACTTTTTGGTATCCTTGGCGCCGCTTCCGCTGCCGCAGCTGCTGCAACTGGTCGGCGTGCCTCCCGCGCCAACGGCTGCGGCGCCGGCGGCGCCGATGCCCTGCTCCGGCGTGGACATGGGCGTGGACATGGGCGTGGACATGGGCGTGGGTGTGAGCGCCGTCGTGGGCGCCGGCGTGGGCACCGGCGGTGCTGGTTGCGGCGGTGCTGGTGGCGGCGGTGGTGGCGGCGGTTGTGGCGGAGGAGCCGCAGGCGCAGCCGCAGCCGGCGTCGGCGCCGGGACCTCAGCGTCACGCGCAAACCCGGGACGCGTCACCGTCCGCTTCTTTTTCTTGCCACCCGCCGCGCTGCTGTCGCCACCGGCGTCACCGCTCGCGTCGGGCGGGCTGGCGGAGGCCACGGGAACGGGAGCGGTCGAACCGAAGCCAGCATCGATGATACTCACGTCGATGCCGCTGCCCATGCTTGGCGCCGGCATGGGCGCCGGCATTCCCATGCCACCCACGCCCAGCAGAGCCTCGAGGTCGCCGCCACCCATCATGCCGCCACCCATGTCCATCATGCCGCCACCCATGCCCATCATGCCGCCACCCATTTCGGCCGGCAGGCCGGCAGGCATCATGGCAGGCATCATGGCAGGCATCATGGTGGCGGGCGCTGGCGCCGGTGCGGGCGCCGGCGCAGCGGCCGTTCGCTCGCCATTGCCGCCGCCGGCATTCTCGAGCTCTTCGGTGATGTAGGCGACCTCCTCCTCGAGCTCGGACTTTTCGCGCAGCAGCCTCGCATTCGTCGCCATCAATCCCTCCCGCTCCGCCGCTTCCATCTGCCGCAGGGCTGCTGCCTGCGCTAGCTGCGCGCGGAGCGAGCGCAACTCCTCCTCGACGACCAAGGAGTTCCCCCCGAGGGGAACGGCGCCCGCCGCATTGGCCGCGAGCTGCTGCCGCGCTGCGGTGAGCTGAGACGCCGATGCCTCGGCTTCGTCCTGCCAGCTCTCGGCAGTCTCTTGCGCCTCCTCTAACTCTGCCTCGAGCTCCTCTATTTTGGTCGCCTGCTCCTCCAGCTTACCCTGCGCCTCTTGGAGAGCGGCACGCAGCGTATTCACCTCAGTGGTGAGAGTTGCAGCACCTGCTGCGCCTGCCGCCTGCTGCGCCTGCAAGAGCTGCGCCTTCACTTGCTGGAGCTCCGTCTCGACGACCTTCTTCTCGCGCGAGGCCTTGATGGCCTTTTGCAGGTTCTCCTTGGCGGTGTTCTTCTCCTTCTCGACCTGTGCGGTCAGTGCCGCAATTTGCGCCTCCGCCATGTCAATAGAACTGCGGTGCGGTGTGCCACGTCGAGCGCGGGCCCAGGCACCACGAACGAGGATTCGTGACCAAGTTGTCAAGGGTGCTCTCAAGTCAAGTCAAGTGGGCGTCTGCAGCCACATGTTGTACTGTACATGTACATGTAGAGCCTCGCCGCTCTTTTTAGCGCTCGTACGCGCTGTGGGAGAAAAGGACTGCAAAAACAGGAGACCCCGGAGTCCGGACGGTCCGGACGGCGGACGCTTGTGAGGTTTGACTTCCGGGTAGCTACCGCGAGCTCGCCCACCACCTCGAAGCGGCTCGCTCCGAGCAGCGGGATGTACTCAGGCATCTTGCACTACTCGGGAGGCATCAGAAGCGGGAAGCTTCGAAACATAGCATTAAGATACGCGCGGTCGCAGCTCGCTCATGAGAGAATACAGCTTGAGTCGTCTGGCAGCGGCGGCGGAAGGGCCGGCGCGACGCCCTTTGTTGTCCCGCCTTTGCCAACTGGCGGCGGCGGCGGCGGCGGCGGCGGAAACTTGCCGTGTACCTTGACGGAGTCGAGGATGTAAAGCACCTGTGAAAAGTATAACCGCCAGAACTCCGACTCTTCGAGCTTCTTCGGTACACATTTGTAAATAATCTTGTTGAGCTTGATGTCCTCCTGCACCGCCGCTGCGGCTGCAGCATGGTACTCGTCGAAACGCCACACAGCCGCCGGTATGACGTACGGCGCATTCGCGATCGCGAGAAACTCAAGCGGCGGCATCGCAGAGAGCGAGAGGATCGCTTCTCGTGCAGTCTTCCGCTTGTCTTCCTGCATCTCATTCCAATCCGGCGGCCACACCTCCGCCTCGGGAGAGGATGATGACGCACCCATTGCGACCAGGCGCCCTACCTGAGCTCTTAGAAGCTGCAGTCGGCCGCGGCGGCAGGAATGGCCGCGGGAGTTCTTGTTTGCAAGTCGAGACAAGCAGACTTTCACGTGATATTTATTGCGGTTCACAGCAAAGGACTGGACTACGTACAAGTACCGCCGAATCACGACTTTGTTGGAGAAGACGCCCGTTGAACGCGATTCGAGGCATTGACTAAAAGCAGCAGCTTCTAAGGTGGCGTGCATCGCAGATTTCCGATTTTGTCACAACAATGCCGGAGCAGAAGTGCCTCACGATCGACGGCACACAGGTATACTACAAAGTCTTCCGGAAGAAGCAAGGTAAATTCGACGAGGTCAAGCTCTGCATCGGGCAAGTGAAGCCGGAGAAGCAATGGTCTTCTCATCATCTCGCACATGACATCGTCAACTCCTGCGCAACGAATGCGGAGCTGGCACAGGCTGTGCGTGTCCTCGCGGGCGAGGTGATGGGCGTGGCGGTCGCTCCTCAAACCGGCCTCGGGTGTCAGCACTGCAAGCAACCCAATGAGCATTCCGCACGTCACACATCATCATCTTTAGAAGATGCTCCTCTGCCATCGTTGCCCATTTGGACACCACCATCGCCTGGCACAGTCTACCCTCAGCCTGCAACACCTGAAGAGCGCATGCGCAAGATCGTGGCATCCGTCCCTCCAAATTTGCTTGCCGACGGGTACCGCTTCTGGGACCGCTTTTCACCGCCAGCGCTGCGTGTGTTGCGGGCCATGTGCATTGTGTTCGAAGTCGAGCCTGTTTCGGACGAGCACGGGCAGCTGTGCGGCAATGCTACTGCTGACGCTATCTTCGGCGGCATGCACGTGATGCCCTTTCTGGAGCGTTGGGCCTCCTTTGATCCTGGCTGCCTTAGCGAGGCCACACTGCATGCGCTGCGTACCGACTATCTGCTGGACGCGGAGCTCGATGCGGACAAGGTTCGTCGGATCTCCGCGGTACTCTCAGAGATGGTCTTATGGCTGCGTGCACTCAGCGACTGCTGCACGGTCATGGGGAGGTAGCCGATCGAATGCCCCACGAGTACTATTGCCGTGGTATGTCACTGATAACGAAACGTTAAAGATAATCTCCACACATCAGGTCGGAGAAGTATCAGGTACAACCTCTTGGCGGACGCCGGGTCGGATCGCTGACCGGCCGGTGAGGTCGTCCCGGCCCGCACGGGGCCCGGGAGGCGCCCAGGCGCGCCGCGAGGCGGAAATCCTTAACGTTACAGTGTTATTGTTAACCGTTTCTTATTTTGTTTTAGTCTTTTTTTGTTATGTTGTTAGATGTTTGTGCGACTGGGCTCCTCGGGTAGAGGGGAGCCAGCCGGTAAGAACCTGCCTGAGGGGGACCTCGGAGGCATAGGGGTCGTTGAGCCCCGAGAGGTAGGAGACTGGTGCTTAGACTGAACAGGGTCACGAACACTCTCGTCTCACCCCTGAGAATCTTCCTACACCTCGTCAGAGCTCCACGATACCTCGTCGGATCTCCCGCCGGTATCTCTCGGATCTCCCAGGGATCCGCCGGTATCTCGGCGGAGCTCACTTACCGGTCTCTGGGAATGTTCCGTAAGCAGGTTAACTGACTCCCACCGGGGGAAAGACCCCCCCTACCGCTCGCAGTTTGTGTTAAACACTTCAACAGTGTTTGGTCGTCTTTGGCGAGTCTGCTCTTACTACCTCTAGCGGGGGCGGCCCGCGGGGGGTTTAATGCCTCCGTGCATTGACCCGCGACCGGACGTTCCGGACCCGTCACACACACACCACACAGTACTGAAGCGTATTGCATCTCGATCACAATGCGCCGTGTTGCATGGCGGCGTGGCCCGTCGGTGCTGGAGGCGCGCGGGATCGGTCGGGACTCGGGTCGGGTGTCGACGACTCCACTCACTGCAATGCGCACACACGCATCCTGGTATGCACTCATCCTTTCCTCGAAAAGTGCTCGAGGGTGCAGAGCTTTGAGTCCGACTCATTCGAGTCGTGCCATTTTCATCCGCGGATTCTGTTGTTTTCGTGTCGCAGCCTCTTCGAGCAGCCTCTCAAGGCCTCAGACCTCAGACGTTGTAATGCGCTGCGCCCGGCGTGTTACCGATTCGCAGCGCCATCTTTCGCGTGTAGAACCGGTCACACGAACCGAAGCCGTAAGAAGGCGCAGAGCGCTTTGCAATCGGCGGCAGGTACAGCGCCGGTCCCGGCGAGCCCTTACCGTAGCTCTTCGTCTTTTCGTGGGCGGGCGACATAAACAGCTTCGCAGCGTGGTCGCGTGTCGACGTTCCGAAGCCTGGCAACGGAGCGGAGGGAAAGGCAGACAGCAGCTGCGGCCCCATCCCAGTTCGGACACGTTCTCCGTGAGCGCCTGGCGCCGGGATCTTGGCCTTGGCATTGAGCTCGGGATCCTGGAATCGCTTATTTTTGCCAAAGACCCACGTCGGCTCGGTGGACTTCACCGACGACAGCTGCTTGCCAACGGCGGTGGGCGAGGAGTAAAAGGGCACCGTCTTCGTGCTACGGCCAGCAAGCATCGAGTTGCTGTGGTCCTCTGAGATGTAGACCGTCTGGACCCCGTCGCGCGTGCTGGAGCCCATGCCATATGATGGCGACGAATCCCCGCCTGTTAACTGCAGGCCAATTGACGAGGATGCATTGTAGCTGCCGGGGCCGACGTTGGACGCCTTCGGGCCGCCGCTGAAGCGATCGCCCGAGCCGAACACCCAGTTCGGCGACGATTCTAGCCTGCCGTCAGTCTGCTTCCCAAGTGTGCTTGTCGCGCCATACGCCGCTGGCCCGGGTGAAGCTTTGGGGTTTGGTTGGAGCTTTGAGTGCTGGGGAGACACGAACGTCTTCTCCCGATGCTCGCGTGTGCTCGTACCAAAGCCGTAGACAGGCGCTGAGCTGTGCGCGCTGTTAAGTTGCGGCCCGAGCATCGAACGTACGAACCCATCCTTGCCGCTGGGCGATTCCGCCATGGCAACGTTTCTGTTTCGAGAAGTCTCGTCTCTTCGCGCAAGGCATTGGCGCATAAAGGATGGGTGATTGTCTGCGTCATCACGACCCAGGGGCGACCAGAGATTATGCATTTGCGGGACGCTTGGCAGGACTTACTTAGTACTCTATGCGCTTTTTACGTCGAAGAGAAGAGGGAGTCGTCTTCCGCCCCTGGAGCCCTACAACATACGGTACTACATCGGTTGCTGGCAGAGCGGACACAAGTTCTCGAGTGCAGCCAAAGCATCGCCACGGCGCTCCGCCGCACGTAGGCGGAACCATCGGAACAAGCAGGCGGCGTGGAAGTGATTGTGGCAGGTCGAGCATTCCATGCGAGGCACCTGCCCAGTGAGAGTGTGGTAGTGCGCAAAGCAAATTGGGCAATCTATGGTCTCGTTGCCGCCGAGCCTCTCGCCGCCATCGCCAGGCAGCCAAGGATCGAGCAGGCTGCGCAGCGCCGCTGCAGCCGCCGGCTGTGCTCTGAGCACCGTGAAGTCGAGTGCGGCGCGCACAGAGTCCGCGCTCATGCGCTGCGCAGCCGGCAGGATGCTTCTGGTGATTTCGGTGGGCATGTTGACATTGGTGGGTGAACACCGAAGGACTGCTGCGAGCCACTCGTCCCCCGGTGGCAGCAGTGTGGCGTGATCGACAGAAACCAGCGTGCCGCGGCCACTATGCCCGCCGAGGTCAAGCACGCACGCGCCGACCGCCCACACGCGCAGATCCTCCTCCACTTCGGGAATGGACACCCGCAAGAGGGAGAAGCGCGGCAGGAGAGCCTTCGCCTCCGCGGCCACAAGGGTCCATTCGAGGCCAAGACGTGCTGATGTCTTGATGGCAAGGCCGCCTGGCTGATTGGTTGGGTCGGAAGTATCGATCCGCAGAAGGCGGTCGCGATGGCCCGACGCCATCAGGCAAAGTAGCCGAACGCCCCACGGCCGATCACGAATGATCGAGGGGAGCCGGTCCCCATAATCGCCATCCTCGTCTGGCAGCTCATCTGCCTCAAAGCGGATAGTCTGACGTTCTTCCGCTTGCCCAGGCTTCACTTTGAACTGTGCTGTCGGCCCGAGCAACGCTGCAAGTACCGCCGCCGCGTCCGGCGAGAGCGCGAGGCTCGACTTTTGTGCCGCGCTGGCGCCGCCACCCCCACGCCCGTTGCGTCTGGGTAACGTGGCACCCACGGGCGCCGTCAGAGGTTCGCAATTGGCCGCCATCACCGAGGCGGTGCCATTGGCCATCACGCGCACGGACACGACGCGGTGGTCGCGTGCGAGACCGCGCCGTGAGCGGTAGTGCTCGAATGCCTTCTTTTGCCCGCGGTCCGATGCCAAGGAGGCGACCAGCCTCATGTACCTCGCCGACGGGGCCGCGGCCGGCACGCTGGTGCCATTCGTCTCACCAGCCGTGGCATACCCATACGCTAGGGGATCACCCGCTTCCCCACCGACGCCGCTTGCGTGCGTGGGAATCGTGCGCGCCACCGCCACCTGGAAGTCGATCGTCTCGGTTGTCAGCTGCAGCAGCGGCGCGATCCGCGTTCGGGCTTCGTCGGCACATTCGACGTGCACCCACGCGATCAGCTCTTCGCTTGAGCCCTGTCCAGGGAACATGATGAACACAAATTGCGGCGCCAGCCAAGGCACGAGCATGCCCTCGATAACGTTGTCGAGGGCATCCAGCGAGGGCCCTGGCAGGCGCGCATGTGCGGCCTGGATCACATCGCAGCAGCGCATGAGCGACACCCATCGCAACGGGCGCGGGAGTAGTGCCTCGAGCGTCGCTTTTGGCACTACGGTGCCCAGATGCACGCTCGTGCCGCCGCCGCCGTCGGCTGCCAGTACCGCAACGTCAGGACCCTCACCATCGCCGCCGTCACTGCCGCCAACAGCTTGACGAAGCACACGCTTGGGCAGATGTGCGCAGATGAGGATGTGTGGGAAGGTCCACACAAGCAGCACACGCAACCGGGCCGTACGGAAGCTGCCCTCGCGTCCTCCGGGTAGGTGGACGTCCGGGTTCAGGCGTAGCTGATCGATGGGAATGCTCAACTGGCGCGCGACAACGTGGATGAGCGAGCTGACGGTCGAGCAGAGCATGCGCACCTGCCTCGGTGCAAGGCCGTGTTGTGCACACCAGTTGGCATTGATGCGCACGGTCGCCTTGCGCCGAGGCAGCGCCTCGCTTTGCGCGGCGGCCAAACCATCGGTCGCATCGCGCGCAGACGCGTGAGCCCCCACCGCTGCGGCTGCCGTGTCGTCCTCGCCCACGCCACCAACGTCTTCAAGACCACCCCCCTCGGCCTCAACGCTGTCATTGGCCAGGCGCCCGCTCTCCGACCGCATCAATGCGGCATACAAGGAAAGGTATGAGAGAGGTTCCGAGTGCACCTCACCATCAAACGCCTTGCGCCCTTCGGCCACCACCCTGACGAGTTCGTTGTACTCTGCCAGCGAGGGCTGCACGAGCGGCGACGCTGCACGGAAGACGGGCTTGGGCATCGCAATGGCCGCCGCGAGCACGATCGACTCGGCGGCGCACTCGAGCTGCACGCCCAGCGCGACAAGGCGTGAGAGCCTGTAGTCGACCGGGAGCGAAGCTGCGAGCCGACCAGTAGCCGAGAGTCCAGCACAGTCGAGCGCCGCCAGATGGCCACCGAGCGTGCAGAACAGCGATGAACGCAGCGCCGCCCTTGCACCGTCGCCCCGCGAAGTAGCGTCGTCGTCCTCCTCCTCGCGAACTGCGCGCGCAGCATCCTCTCGCCCGTTCGATCGCGGTATAGTGGCGAGCGCGGCCTGGAGTTCATTGTAGGCCGCGGCCGCGGCCGCCTGGTTGTCACCATGAGGCAGTTGGAGGAAGCCAAGTGCAGCGAGCCGGATGAGAGCGCCGCCGACGGCCGCGAGCTCGGGCGGTTCGATCGCCTCATCGAGGAGGCTACTGACCGACTGATCGTTGGTGAGCATCCCTCGCAGCTGCAGCACCGTGGCCTCAAGTGGCTGATCGCAAATCCCCGAGACATCATGCGCCGGTAGCGCCTCGAAGAGGTTCTGCGTGTACAGCCGATACACGGTGCCAGCGCGCACGCGGCCAGTCCGCCCGGCGCGCTGCGTGGCGGAGGCCTTGGCGAGCCACGTGCGCGACAGCACCGAGGCGTTCCGCGTGGCGTCATAGCTCACCGTTTTGGCGACGCCCAGGTCGACGATCACGTCTACGTCGGGTAACGTGACACTCGATTCGGCAGCGTTCGTGGCGGCGATGATCTTGGTGATGCCAGGGGGCGCGGGTGCAAAGGCCTCAATCTGCTCCTCGAAGGCAAAATCGGAGTGGATGGGGACGAAACGGTAGGCCGGTAGGCCGTTGAAGCTCTCGGCGAGCTCCTCAATGTCTGAAAGGCCCGCCACGAAGATGAGCACGGCGCCCACGCATCCCCCGTCCGCCCTGGGTGCGGCTGCTGCGAGCCGCACCACCCACACCGCCAGCTCGAGTTGGAGCCCTGCGATGGCCGACGAGTGCGAGGTGCGAATCTCGGCGGCGGGCAACGCGGAGAGCCCGTCGATTTTGGTGGCGAGCTTGCCCGCCGCCTTTCGAAGCCGGTCGGGCAGAGCTACCATCTCCTGCACGGCATCGAGGTACTGGACAGTGATGGGGAAGCGAGCACCCCCTACGTGCAGGGGGCGGCTGACGGCCGACGCATGTAGCTGCGCCGCGAAGTACTTTACGTACATTTCCGTGTGGACGGTCGCGGACATGAGTACCACACGCAGGGTGCGGAAACGGCGCAGCAACTGGCGTGCCATCACGCAGAGCACATCGGCCTCGATGGAGCGTTCATGGCACTCGTCAAGGATCAAATGTGAGACGCGCTCGAAGGCCTCCGGATGGTGGCTAGCCATCCGTGCGAGGTAGCCAGTCGTCACGTAGAATAGGCGCGTCTTAGGGCCCTCTACACGCGTGTCCTGCCCCATCCGCAGCCCGACGATGTCGCCATAGCCCATGGAGACGGCGCGCGTGTAGAGCGAATATGCGGCGATGCGCCGGGGCTGTGCGACGAAGATGAGCCCCGTGCCCAGGCCGCCACCGCTTGCTTGCAGCAGCATCATGGGCACACGACTCGACTTCCCGCATCCTGTCTCCCCCGTGATGATCGCCACTCGATGGTTGGCCGAAGAGCGAATCACATCGGCCTCGAACTGATCCACGGGCAGGGCCGATGATTGGCCAGGAGGTGATGCGGCTGCTGACAAGGCCGTTGCAGGCGCTGAGGGCGACGCGGGCGCCGTCCAGTCGGCATCGTATGCCTTCCAGCACACCAAGCAGTACAGCGGCGTGGCGGCATCATCGTCGTCGTACTCACCATGTCGACTGCGCCCGCAATGCACGCAAGGGCCAAAGCCCTCGCGACGACCGCTCAGGCTGGCACTGAGACTCGCATCGGCTGGGGGAATGCCTGAGCAGCTTGCTTGCGTGCCCATCGCCTTCGGCTTTCGATGAGCGATCGCTTGCAGAGGCTGTAAGCGAGGGGACGCCAAACGAGGCAAGGCCACCGCTCGGGATGGCGAGACGACTTCAAGGGACGCCAAAGGAGATGATGATGCGGCGGCTGCGACGGGCGGCGGTGAGCGGCGTCGAGGCGAGCCGTCCGAGAGACTAGTGCGCCTTGTGTTGAACAGCAGCAGCAGACTAGCGGAGGGCAAGGGCAAGCTCGAGGGGTCCGGTGATGGCCCGATGGGTGAGGCAGTGCATGGGGCGATTCTCTGGCGGTGCTCGCGGACGTTTGCGTCCACTTGGAGGTGTTTCTCCGACGATCGCGGCAACGGTTGAGCTGGCGGCAGCAGCGTCGGCGGCTGTGCCGCTGCTTCATGAGCGGTCTGACGCTCGAGCGCGCAAAGTCGGTGAAAGCTGAGGCCATCAAAGATGTCTTTGGGTGCGACGCGCGGAAACAGGCCAGATTTGAGAAGCTCGCGGCAGGCGGCCTCAAACCGCCGTCCAACGAGCACGTCCGCCCACGCTAGACGAGGCAGCAGATTACGGGTTGTACCCACGTCGCCCATGGTCGCGGCATTGCAGCGCTCGCCGTCGAGGAGACGGCGCAGCGCACGCAAATGCACGGGATCACACCTCGCCTCGCCATGCCTCGTCCCCAAAGCCGGCTGGTTGGAGCCGTCTGATCGGTGTACGTGGATCAGGCCGCCGCCTCGGGCGAGTTCAGCCAGAGCCACTTCCCCGACGGACTCGGCACAGCCTGCAGGAATGACGACCTCCACGCTCGCCTCCTCGTGCGCACGATCGAGCGGGAACATGGAGGTGTCCGCATGCTCATACAGCGCCTGCGAGAAGCGGACGGCCTCAGAAAGCTCGACAGCGGACACGGGCAGCCGTTCAACCAAGGTCGGTCGCCTGGACGACGGCGAGCGCGCAGGCAGCAAGGCAGGCAGCCTGCGCTCGCCACCGTCCTGATGGTCCTCGCCCTCGCCTGGTTCGTGAGACAGATCTAGGCGACGCATCATGCACTTCCGGATGAGCTCCAGGCGCGCCGCCGCAGATGAGAACGCACCACCACCACCAGCACCACCGCCTTCACCACCACCACCGTCGCCACCCCCGTCGCCGCCGCCGCCCTCGCCGCCCCCTTCACCATCGTCCTCGCTAAGCTCGTGCGCATTCTCGCCGAACGGTTCGCCAAGAATTCCCCAGTCTAAGCCACTCGTATGATCGTTGCCGCCCAGCAGTGCCCACTCTACCACGGCCTGCTCGTCCGGCAGCTCGCTCAGCTGCATCAAGAGGGCGCGATCCCAAACACGAGCACTCGCCGCGAGATCGAGCCGCGAGATCGAGCCGGCGCTGCAGCCGAGCAGCGGCCAGGGAGCCGAGCAGGCTGGCACCGAAACAAAATCACCCATGGGCTGAGCCACCAGGTCACAGAAGCGAATGCACCGCACGCCTGCGTAGATGAGAAAGTCGGTATCATCGCCAAGTACCCAAGCCCAGCTGCTGCTGCCAGCACAGTCACGAGCGAGCTCTGCGTCGGCCTCGCCCTCGCAGTGAACAATAGGCACGCTCGCTTCGACCAGGCTGGCTTCCACTTGCTGTTGGAGCAACATCGGCTCCGGATACTCGCTCGCTGCGATCTGTCGCCCATCAAGACATGCAGCCATGAGTCCCTCCCAACAGTCTGCTCGTCGGAGTTTGCGATGCTCGAGGGTGCGGCGCTTGAGGCGCGTCGCGCGGCCGTCTATGTATACGCGCAACGACAGGCCGCATGCTCGAAGTGCCGCCACGGCCAAGATCGTCGCATCGTGCAGCGCAGTGTAGTCACTCAAGCGTGCCGTGGCCGGCAGAAGATGCAGAAGATGATACGCGAATCCGCATCCATCAATGAGCAGCATGCCGCCGCGCGTCAGAGTCTGCACGTTGTTTACGGCTGCGGCATGCTCCTCGAGCCACGCGGCGAGGCCTCTGATGCCCATGGAGGCCAAGTGTTAGCCAGCCCGACGGGCGCTTTGAGTCTGTGAACGGAATGTGAACGTAGACTGTGAACAGCTTTTCAAACATCTCCACCCCTCCCACTTCGCCTCTCGTCCAGGAACTCTTTTAGCACCATGTAGTACCAATCCGATCTTTACCTGTTGATGCGCTCGCGCAACATCTCAAGGTGCGATCGACGTGGTTGTGGGGGTGGCGGCAGCGGCGCTGCTTTCGGCGCTGCCGCACGTACGTACGGCTGGCGCTCAAAGAGATCGCTGCATGCGACTTTGCCGCTCGCAAGGGGACTTTGCCACGAAGCACGCGTGGCGTTGGCTGCGAGCGCAGGCTGCGGCCGGCGACCTGAGTTGGGGCACGGCCTCGTTGGCGTCCCGAGCTCCGAAGGTCTCGTGCTGCTGCCCCCGCCGCAGTTGCTTGCGGCGCCACCTGTCGGATGCTGCTGTGATGGCGATGCGAGGGTTGAGCTGCTCCTCGACGACGACGTGGTCGCAGGGGCGAGCGGCGGCACTGGAGGCGGGGCCACCGGCGTGCGCCGAGGAGCGGCCCGCGGGGATGCCGTCGGCATCGAGGGCTTGCCCCGACTTCCATGCATGGATGGCGGCCTAGGGGCGGCACCGTGCATGCGAGACCAATGCTCCAGAAAGGCGATCTGCACCCGGAGTGCCGCGTCCGCCTCGCGCACTGCCTGAGCCTCCTTTATGCGTCGACGGACGAGGCGCTGCACACGCCGAGCGAGGCGCTCTGCCGAGGCGAGGAGTGAGAAGCGCTCATGGCGCAGGATGCTGGCGCGCGCGGCGCGCGCCGGCGCCGCGGTCAGAAGCAAAAGCTTCCCGGCGCGGCATTCGGTGAGACCGGCGATGAGATGCGGCGCCCCGCGTAGTGTGACAAGGTCAGCGCTCTGCACCTTGGTGTTTGAAGGCAGCGGCGCAGTCGTCGCGAGGCCTGCGGATGCGTACGGTGTCGCTGTGGCGGTGACGACTCGGACGGCAGCCACTCCAGGAGGCAGCCGGATGCTACCGCCGAGCGTTCCGCCCGCCGGCACGCCCTTATCAACGACAGCGCTGAGCTCGACGACGCCTGTAACTCCCCCGCTACCGGCGCGCCTGCGCCCGTCGCTGCCGCCCTTGCCGAGGCCGATGGCGAAGAGCGCTGTGAGGGGCGTGAGCGGCAGCTTGCCAACGAGCGCTGAGCCTACGGCGGTCGCCTCGGGCGCCGCTGCGAGCGTCTTGTTGAGGCTGGCAGTATGGGCCCTGGCGAGGGCACTCTGCTTTGCGAAGCGCTGCATGACGGTGCGCTCGTGTGCAAGCTGCGCACGCGTCTTCCACTCACGCTCCTCGCCGGCTGGCTTGTACGCTGCCCCGTCGCCGCCCCGGCCCTTTCCGGCGCCGCTCGCGAGCTGGAGCGCCTTCAGGGCTGCCACGAGCCGTTTCGCGCGCATGGCGCCCACCTTGCGCCGAGTCTGGCGCACCCGATCCACCTGGCCGGTGCTTCGGCGGGCGAGCTGGCCACGGCGGAGCGCTTGGAGCTTCATGGATGCCCTGCGCTGCTTCTCATTCAACCGACGCTTGGCGATGTGTCGGAGGGCGTGCGGTAACAGCCGGCGTTGCAGGTCCTCAGCTGCGATGATGAGTAACTGGCGCTCAGTCTTCAACGTTGTGCTGAGCTGCTCGCGCGCACGCTTGCTGTCAAGCAGCGGCTTGCCGTTCTTGAGCGTGGCGAGCGTGGCGAGCGCGTGTGCTGGCCCGCGCAAGCGCAGCTCGTCTCCCGGCAGTACCTTGATGTCCAGCACCTTGCCCTCTGTCACCTTGCCAGAGCTCGGCCGCCTCAGGCTGAGCACCTCGACGACGCGCGGCAGCTGGAGCGCGCTGATTGTGCACCCGTCATGCTTTGCGTCGATACTCACAGCCATCTCGGCCGGCATCGTGTCGAAGAGCAGCGAGAGCACCGAATGGCGAAGGCCGAAGAGAGCATTGAGGCGCGTCGCGTACGCGCAGGCGACGGCCCGCGGAGCCAGTCTGGCGAGCATGGCGGGCGCCGCGTCGGGCTTGGCGGGCTCCTCCACAGGCGGTTCGATGGTGGCCGGCGCGGCGGAGGCCGTCGTCGAACCATCGCCTACTAATTGACAACACGGGTTCTCGCTCGCCGTCGTGTGTCGGCTGCTGCTGCTGCCGATATTCGGCAGGGATGGCAGAGGTGGCATCGGAGCTGGCACTGGTGCTTCCGGAGCGGCGCTGGTCAATGGAGGCCGGCCCGGGCGTGTACTCTGCCGATGGCTCGGCGGAGGGCTCGGTCGTCTGGGGCTTCCTGGCCTGGGGCTGGGCGCACGCCTGAGAGAAAGATTCATGCCAGGGCCCGTGACGGGCGCCGATACCTGCTTGGGCGTTGCCACGGGCGTGGTTAAGCGTGGCTTCGAAGCGTTCGCCGCCGCGCCGCTCGACGATGGTGCGGAGGCAGCGATGGATGCGGCTGGCACCGCCGGCGCCGCCGGAGTAGAGATGGACGAGGACGCAGCGACCGGGCGCCGCTTGGAAGGAGTGGCTGTGGCAGCGGTGGCGGCGGGAGGCCGTTTGGGCTTGGCAGCTTTGGTGTGCTGCTGCTGCTGCTGCTGCTGCTGTCTTGGCGGCGACGAGTGCTGCTGCTGCTGCCTTGGCGGCGACGAGTGCTGCTGCGGCTGCTGCGGCTGCTGCTGCTTAGGCGGCGACGACTGCGGTTGTGGATCCGGCGCGGAGGAAGTACCCCCCTCTGCATCATGCGTACCAAAGAGTGGCCGGAAGAACTCGAGAGCGGCTGACGCTGCCGCAGTGGCTGCACTGGCGGCGGCAGCGGCCGCGGCCGCTGCCGCTGCCGCCGCGTCTGTGATGCCTGCGGGTTCTTCTCCGCCGAGCTCAACGGGCAGCTGCCACGTCGTCTGTCGAGTCTCATTATTAAAGAAATACCGCTGCCCCGATGCAGTCGTGAACTCGCGCCACTTTTGCGTAGGCAGCTGCGCGCCAGCAATGGCTGTGACTGCGGCTGTCGTTTTCGCCTTTGGGCGGAGCATTTCGGGCAGCTCCCACGTGGTCGTCTTGGAAACCTTGTGGTAGTAGTAGGCGTTGCCATGCGCGTCCTCGAGCTGCTCCCAGCCCCCGCGCAGACGCCGGCCGGCTGGCGGCATTTGGGCGACCGGAGACGAGGAGTGGACGGCCCCGTGCAGGCGCAAAAAAGAAATCCGAGCGTTCGCTCAATACAGCGCGCGCATATGCACTGCGTTAGTTCCATTCCGAGTGATTGCGTTACTGCGGGAAGGTTCCTCTCGAACCGTTTGGTGTGGAAACGATTGCTCATCTGAGCGCCCTGCCGCCGCCGCCCCCTTCAAGCCGCCGCAAACCCTCAGGTCACCAGTCCTGGCGTGGCGCTCTGTCGCGCGCGCCATGCCCACGGAGGCTCGCGCCTGCGTTGCGGGAGCCTGACCATCGCACGCATACATCTGCACCCGCCTACCGGCCGCGTCCCCAGCGCGTCCGGCTCTGCCAACGAGCTCTGCCACGCTGCGAATGCATCTCAGCCGCAGGCAAGCGCTCACTCTCCTGTACCTGTGCTCGTTGCTCGCGCGCAGGCATCATGGCGTCACAGGACATCGAGTACAGCGAGAAGTACTTCGACGATGACTTCGAGTACCGGTGCGCGCCTTTTTCCATTTTCCCAGGCCTGACGATGCGCGCACCTGCCGCTTACGCCCAACAGCAATCACTCTGGATGTCTGACCACTGCTCGCCTGTGCCGCGCGCGCAGCCACGTGATCCTGCCCAAGCACGTCTCCAAAGGCGCGCCCAAGGGTCGCCTGCTATCGGAGAGCGAGTGGCGCGGCCTCGGCGTGCAGCAGAGCCGCGGCTGGGTGCACTACGCCATCCACCGGTGCGCGGAGACCCGCGCGCGCGACGCCTTCTACCTGCCCTGATCGCTCGGGCTTGCACTCAGACGCCTCGCTGCCGTGCACGTCTCTCTTGCGCAGGCCGGAGCCGCACATTCTGCTCTTCCGCCGCCCGCAGGGCACGGACCCGACCACGGGCCTCGTGCACGGCAAGCGCATCGACCCGTCCACGGGCAAGGTCGCCTGAGCGCCGCAGGGGCCGGCCGAGGTCTGATCCCTCTGCTGGTTTTGCGAGCTGCCCGGTGCCTTGTTCATCTCGTCCGGCCCCCTCCTGAGGCTTGCTGTCCGCGCTTGGTGTGCGCGGCTGCGTCTCGCGCGGCCTCGGAGGGCACGACGGCAGCTGGTTGGCCAGCTGCCCTCGGGGGCTTCGTGCTCGACGGAATCGCAGTTCGTGGACGTGAAGTCCACGGATTCATCGTATGGTGTGCCGTGGACTCATGATGCGCTGTGAGACGATGAGCAATGCGTGTGTATCTGCCCCTCTGCCCCTATCCGTCTCTGTCCGGTCCTCTAGAAGACGAGACGGGTCCACGACCTCGACCACGGTGGGCGGGACGGGGAACCGGGTTTCTGACCTCGACGCAGCTACGTAGTTGAGTTTGGTTTGGTACATGTATAAGATTTCAGCGAGTGATCAGCCGGCAGGTTCTAAACAATTATTCCTAGATCTTGCGCCTGGAGGGGCCCTGGCAGCCCCCCGGCCCCGCCGGCGCCTCGCCGGCGCCTCGCCTCCCCATGCGCGCCGGCTTGAAGGGGAACGGGAGTGGTCTAAAGCTTGACTTGACTTGACTTGTCTTCAGACTTGACTTGTGGGGACTCCCGCGACCCGGCTCACCCGCCGACTCCCCACCCCTGTCCCCACCGTCGCTTTTCCTGCGCAACCTCCCGCTAGCGGCGTTGTTCGCCATGGATGAACCCTATGCGTCCCTCGATCGGGCGCGCGCCACCGAGTCGGCGCTTGCGCACCTGCGTGCAGAGCTCGATGCCCTCGAGCGGAATTCCGGTCCGATGCTGCTCGGCCCTGGAGGCCCTGCTGCGCAACTCGGCACAAGCGTCGATGACCTCGCGCGATTGCACGAGGAGCATGCCGCGACGATGCGCCGATTCGGCCGCGTGCTTCGTGAGGACGATGAGCCTGCGCCACGGCCGCCCTACTACACCTCGTCAGTGGCCGCCGCACCGCCGCTCTATAGTGAGGAGCCCGACCTCGGCCTCGTTGGTCATCGGATTGGCAGCGCGGCTAGTGCGGCGCGCTCAGCCGTTGGGGGTTCCGCACCTGCGATGCCGCCGCGGCCCAACTTCTCACGGCCACTTCTCAACGAGCCTCCGGCCATGCCATCTGCGTCCGCTGTCTACAGCACCGCTCCTAGCACTGCCACCGCCGGCGGCAGTCACTCGGCGCGGCTTCCCTCGTCGTCGGCCTCGATCGACGAGTCAATGCCCATGAATCGGCCGGGCGGTGCACGGCGCGAGATGGCGCAGGCGGCCGCTTCGCGCGCCGAGGCGGTGGCAGCGTCCCGGTATGCGCGCGAGGCACAGGCGCGCCGCGAGGCGGCCGAGGAGGCGGCGCAACGGACGCGCGAAGCGCAGGCTCGCGCCGCGCAGCGGAGCGGCTATGTGGCGGAGCGACTGGCCGTCGACGAGACCCGCCCTCAAGGCGAATTCCGCGGCCATGGCGGCAGCAGCTCAGCACGGGCATCGATCTCAACTCGGGGAGGCGCGTCGGGTGCGCTGCCGCCAGGTCCTCAGCAACGTCTCGCCAGTCTCGCGACGAGCGCGTCCGCCTCGCTGCCGGTGCGCATGCCGGTGCGCCCCGCGTCGGCGCCCAAGGAGCGTCCGCGAATCACGGTGCCCACCCCATTCAGCTTCGAGCACCGGCCGAAGCATGACGCGGCTGCTCTGCGCAAGATGCGCAACGAGCTCGCCGAGGAACGCAAGGCGCTCGAGGAAGCTCGTAAGGAGAACAAGGCGCGTCCGGTGCCCGCGACCAACGAGCCTGGCCTGTACATGAAGCAGATGCAGATGCTGGAGGAGAAGTCGCGCGAGCGGCGCCAGGTGCGGCGGACGGTGCCGCAGCCCTTCTCCTTCCAATCGAGGTCGGAGCGCAAAGCGAGCCCGACCGAGGGCCACGCCGACGACGCGTACGGCGAGATGCTGTTCAAGGCAGCCGAGGCCGAGGACGTCGGCACGCGAAGGCCTTACAGGGCGAGGGAAGTCCCTCGCTCGATGTCGGAGCCGCGCTGGGAGATGATGCGGATCCGCGAGTCTGAGCGGCGCGAAAAGTGCGCGCAGGACGCGCTCCGGCTGCTCGCCAAATCGAAACTGCCGCCGCGCATGCAATTGCACAAGGAGACCGAGCGCGCCAGGAAGGCCGCCGAGGCGGAGCGCATCCAGGCGGAGCTCGATAAGGAGCTCACGCTGACGCCGCGCATCACGGACGAGCCTCCCGAGGGATACGATGCATACTTCAAGCGCAAGCACCTCGAGGACGAGCGGCGGCAGGCGCGCAAGCGCAGCTCGTATCAGCCGACAGTGCCCGCGCCCTTCCGAATGGACATGGCGCCGATCAAGGAGCGACGCGACGAGAAGCGCAAGATGAAGCGGTACATGGAGCAGCAGGACATGCGGCGCGACGCGCTCATGATGCCCGAGCAACGCTGGCCGTACCTGGCCACGCAGGCCCCCGTGGGACGCTCGAACCCGCCCGACTTTCCAGCGCTTCACCAGAAGGCGGCGCTGATCTCGGAGACGACCAAGCTCTTCATAGCGCGCAAAGAGAAGCTCGAGCAAGAGCTCGCTGAGGCCAAGAAGAAAGAGGAGGCCAAGAAGAAGGAAGAAGAGATGCGTCAGCAGCAGCAGAAGGCGGCAACGGCCGAGGTGGCCAAGAGGCTGGAGGAGATCACGGGCAGCTCGCGCGACCGCAAGAAGCAGTTTGCAGAGAAAGAGGCGGAAATGAAGCGCCAGATTCGCGAGAACAACCTCGAACAGAAGCGCACTGCCAAGAAGTGGCTCGACGACATAAACGCGCGTGTGGCAGAGCGGCGCGCGAAGCGCGGCTTCATGTTCGAGCAAGCGCAGGCTAACGTGGCCGCCGAGCGGGCCAAGGCGGAGGCGTTAGACCGGTTCGACGAGACGCTGCGCAAGAAGGGGATCGCGGACATGCTCGGCACGCACTGAAGGGCGAGGGATGATGCACGCGTGGATCACTCTACCAGCAGACCAACGCTGCCGACGAGCCCTCCACCTCGGACGAGCCAGATCAGAGTGAAAGTTGAAGGCAAAGTTGGATCAGCGCACGGCGGCCGCCGTGTCCCTGCACGCGTAAGGGCGCATGTGCGATGCGGCGCTTTGCGACAGGTCGGCGACTGGCTGGCGCACATGTGATGTTGGAGCGCTCGAGCACCGTCAGACTGGGCATGTGCATTGTTTGTCTCCCGCAACACCTAAATCCATGACCCAATGTCTAGGTGTGGAGCCCCGGGGGACGATCGGGGGGGCGGCGTGTCGGCGTGCATCATTCTTGTCTTTGAAGTTTGATTATGTTTATGAATTTTTGTTCAGTCGGTTTTGCCCAACAAGGGGGTCGCGGTCGTCCTCGGGCGCGGCATGCGCCGATCGCGCTTGCCGGGCGGACTTGGCCTGGTGCTCGGGCCGGGCATGGGTAGGCGGGCACGCTCGGGGCGAGTCTGCAGTCTCGGCGAGATTACCGTTAACGTTAACCGTAGTGTACGATCAACGATAGTGCATAGACATAGTCATGTATCGTGAATCGTCCGCTATAATCGTGGTCTCTGGATTTTCACAATCCTCACGAAATCGTTCCCGGTTGATCAACCTCGTCGCGAATGAACCGTGTTCCTCCACCTCATTCCCTGATTTCAAACTGAGTGATATATCCAAGGGGCTAAAAGGGCGGGTAGGGGAGGGATTTGGTCAGGATTCATATTTAATTCATATCTGGTTATGGATGTGCACACAATCCAACCTCAGTACCTCACAAGCTCACATACCGCTGATTTCAAGCTGAGTGTCCGTGACTCTGCGGAGCCCGGCCTGAGGGCCTGTGTCCCTGTGGCTGAGCCTGTGAGCGTTTTCAGTTTGCCGCTCGGCGCCACAACTTTCGATTATTTGCGACGCGCGCGCACGCTGACTTTAATGCCGACTAAATGCCGACGAGCACGAGGTCGAGGACGACATAACGGCTTCTCGAAGTAACCGTGCACCTGCACGGCGTTCGAACCCGTTATTCATACGATATTCGCTTATATTCGCCCTTTCGCCGTCTCGACACTATGTTGAAACACCATAGGGTAACGGACCCGAGAGCTGAGTGTTGAAACCCACTCGTAAACCCGACCCTCCTCCGAAGGTGCAAGGTCGCGCAAAATCTCGCGGTCCCGCGCAGACTCGCGACCACGAACGCCCAACATACTACTAGTAACATTCACATCGATACTGCCAGGGCGTCCGACGGACCTGCAGTCGGTGCAGCTGCAGGTGGGCGACGCCGACGGCTCCCACGGTCGGGACTGGTCGCGGCTGGGTGCATAAGCTGGAGTCGCGCGCGTGGATAGGACGGCACGTTCGCGCCGCGCGGAGTGCTGTCAATACAACGCTGGCTGGCTACTATCCCATGGGTCTAACGATAGCTGCTTGCCGGCCACATTTTCGCAGTACCACTGGGTCGGCGAGCAGGTCGTGTTGTGGCAAAAGCAGTCGGTGAGACCGCCTTGGCAGACGAGGCTCCCGCAGCTTTTCCGCTTGCGCATGCGCGGCACGCAGATCCTCGACGTCGTGTTGATCGAGTTGCCAAACTTGCAGAACATCCACGACGGGTCGTAGCCCACGCTAACGTTCTGTCGCCAGAGCGCCCAGTGCAGGAAGCTTTCGCTCGTCAGAGTGAAGCGACGTCGTTGCGGCGTGTGGCTAAGTGCTCCCTGGGCGGCAGATTCGTACTGCCACTCTGCGCCGCGAATGCGCCTCGGGTGGCACACGAACGCCTTGTTGTTGCTGCCCAGTGGGCACTCGTAGTGCAGCAGCCCGTCTCGCGCAATCGATGCACGGAGCGCCGCAGAGGCTGCGGTGCGGTTGTACAGCCTGTTAGCCTTCTCGATAAACTGCACGCGAGTGAGGTACGCAAGCATCGGCGCACGGCGGCCGATGGCCCACTTGTCGTTGACACCCGCCTTGGTGTTCATACGCGCCGTGTAGACGACATTGGGCTGTAAGACTTGCGGCATCGTCAGCGGTGTCTCCCAAGCGAGGTCGAGCCGCAAGCGCGCGAGCGTCAGAAACTGCCGTCCAACGCGTCTCTCATTGTCCTCAACCAGCTGGAGGCAATCGCGAAGGTCGCAGAGCGACTGCACGAACGAGTTACCGTAGGTGACCCGCTGCGCGTTCGTTTTAGCATACGCAGAAAACCACGCAGGCCTTGATGGTCCACATGGCGTCTGGATTGACTCTCCAATGAGCGGAGGAAGGTCAGTACGGACTGTCGCCCACGAGTCGTTGGCAGGCCTGACGCCAAAGAAGGCGACGTTGCGGCCAAGGCTCCAACCGCCACGTCCGTGCTCGCCGTGGCCAGTTAGCGAGCGCCTCGACCGTGGCACCGCATCAGACCGCTGCTGCAGGCGCTGCTGCTCACTGGCCTGTGCTGCTGCCATGTCTGCAGCTGTACTATCACCACCGTGTCTCCAACCAGAGTACAGGTGCGAGAGCGAGTAGTGCAGGTTGTGGCTGATCTCCGGGTAGGAGCGCTGCAAGCCTGTCACGCAAACCGCATGCTTTGGCGCATGGTGCTGTGCCGACGTGGCCGCCTTCGACGCTGCATTCGACGCACCGACGGCCATCGCTCGTGCCAACTCGGCGCGTATCGCGAAGGGGACCTACGGTGGAAAGGGGGCCGTGGGTCGGGCGGCCAGCCCAATTGCTGTCAGTCATCGAGGCGTCTCGGTCCAGTTACTCCACGGTCGCCCGATGAACTGGGCAATTGTTAAGAGTCAGTCCCGGACTGTGAAGGCGGGAGGGAGAGTCTCACTGGGTTTTTAACGATGAGCGCGCGGGACGAAGACGAATACGCGCAACTGGTGCGCGAGCAGCTCGAAGCTCTCGGTTACAATAGTGCATCCATCCCCGAGAACGTCCTGCGCGAGTTCCTGCAGGACTTTGAGCAGATGGACGTGGCCGGTGAGGCAGATGCCCAGCTGGATGCGCCGCTGAGCTATCCGACGGCACTGAGCACCGCTGAAGCCGCGGGCGTGCCGGCGCTCACCCGCCCTGCTCTCCCGGCGAACAAGCCATCGTCGGTCAAGGCCATCAAGGGCCGTGCCAGCGCTAAGCCAGCGAAAAGCGCACCAAAGAAGCGCCCTCCGCCAATGAGTCCGGCGTCTTTGGCCGCCGCCGCAGCGGAGGAGGTAGCAGGCGACGGAAGCATCGCACGCGAGCAAGCAGCGGACGGCTCCGCATTCGCCGCGGCAGACGAGGCCCTGGATGCGACGGGAGAGCAGCCGGCGAGCGTTCCCGCGTTCGAGCCCGCGCACTGGGACGCCATGCGCCCCAAGGTGCCTAGCCCAGGAGCTGCCAGGAAGTCGATGCTGCGGAGCGCCTCGGCTATGGCGGCACGCGAGCAGCAGCGGCCGCACTCTGCGCGTGGCGCCGGCGCCGGTGGTGGCGCGAGCCTTGGCAGCACGCTGCACTCGTCGCGGCCGACTTCGGCGAGGGCGTCGCTCGGGCTCGACAGGGTGTCGTTGACAGGCAGCATGCCGCCGCCGCCGCCTCCGGCTGCCTGCGTGGACGGGTTCGTTGGCGGCGGAGTGATAATCAACGCGTCCTCGCAACTCTTCGGCGGCCTAGGCTCGCAGATCTATGGCAGCACGCCCCGCAAGGCCAAGTCGGATCCCGTGTCGATGCATGCAAAGCGGATGCATCAATGGCGCGCCGACACCTTCCTCGGTACCGGCAAGCCGCGCATCGTGACGGTCACGTCGTCGCCGGCGCCGCCCTCGACGCTCTCCTCATCGCGCCGCCTCCCGAACGCATACGTGGTACCCACATCCAAGCGGCGCGACGACCTCGTATGGGCGACGCGCCAAATGATGCGCAGTGCCGACCCCGACGCCGGCGGCAAGACGCGACAGCCACGATCCAAGACGATGCACCCCAATCGCTACGTGCCGTGCACCGAGAATCGTCGGGACGAGCTACGCTGGGCGCAGCGCGCTCAGATGGCGTGGGTGCACTAAGCCACCTGCGCATCGGGGGTGCACTGAGCCAGCCACTGGCTGACGACCGGCCGCGGAGCAGCAAGGCTTGGGCGCACGGACGTGTGAAATGATCGGGGCTTTTCCGAGGAGCGGTCATGGGGATGTCGGTGTCCGCTCGGGGGGCGTAGCATGGCCTGAGACGGGTCGCGCCGGCGTCATCAGATTCATCGGCTCCAACATGCTGCGTGGAGCGGGTGGAGTGTTTTAATCGCTCGCTGTGATGTGGAGGGCCTGTGAGGTCGTAAGCTCAGAATGGGCCCTCAGAATGCGTGGGTGTCCAGAGGTTTCGCGCGTTGTGTTTGAATTCCAGTGCAGGAAGTCCGAAGTGCTAAGCGCGTTGTGTATAGGATACTCGAGTTCACAGCGCATCTGCTCGCACTGGATGCGAGCGTCAGCGGCCGTGAGCGGTGAGGCGGGCCCTTCGTCGCCGGCACGGTGAGTGCTAATAGACAAGTGAGCAATGGGCAACTTCGCCTCGAGCACTGTCAATCAGATGGCCTTCTGCCCGCCACCGGCAACTTACCGGAAGGAGGACGTCAACATGTGGCTCGACAACGACAAGGGCAACCGGCTGCCAGCCTTCCACATTCGGAAGGGCCACCCGCTGACCATCCTTGTATCGCACGCGAACGCGGAGGACCTCGGCATCGTGCTGGGCTTCTGGAGCTACATGTCAGACGCGCTGCAGGTCGACGTCTTCGCATACGAGTACTCTGGTTACGGGCATTCGACTGGCACACCGTCGGAGGATAACATGTACTCAGACGCGCGTGCCGCGCTGCAGCTGCTTGTGGATGGCTTCAAGCTCAAACCCGAGCGCGACATCGTGCTCTACGGCAAGTCTATCGGAACTTGCCCCACCAGCTACCTCGCGGGCCGCCACCGCTTTCGCGGCGTCATGCTCGTCTCAGGCCTCGCCTCTGGCTCGCGCGTGCTCTTCCCGACGACCAAACTTTACCCGTTGGACATCCTCTACTTCAACAACATCGGCCGGCTTGCCGCGAGTAAGAGCCCGCACCAAATCATCCACGGAACCCATGACGAGGTCATCCCCTTGTCTAATGGCCACGACCTCCACGCGGCCGCCTCCAAATATCATCCGCTGCCGGTGAGCCAAGCGCCTGCCGCCCGCCAGCGCAACCATGCTCACGCGGCGTGCTCACCGCGGCGATTTGCTCCTCCGTGCTGTGCGTGCGTAGCCCGCCTGGATTGACGGCGCGACGCACAACAACCTCGAGACGGTGCATTCGGTCGCGTACATGCGAACCTTCCGCGCCTTTCTTAAGCACCTGCTCGCGACGCAGCCGAATAGCCCGACGCCCAAGCAGCAGGGCTGGTTTGACTGGATCCCGGGCGCTAAGCAGTCCACGCCGACGACGCGCGTTGAACCCGACCCAAAGAAATAGTCCGGACCCCCACTGGTATTGCGGCGGCGCCGCGGTGCGCGCCCGTGCCGTCAATGGTCAAAAACGCACTGCATGATCCTGATCGAGGTGTGGTTTCGTACCTGGTGATTCCTGAAAAAAGGGTCCGGCTCCCAAAAGGTGTAAGAAACGGATGTGTTTTTTAGTAAATAGTCCGCCCGCCGCAGGCGAAAAATTTTCAGGGTCGATCTCTCAAGCCGCCTAGCACCCATCCGAATTGGCCGCGGCCGCCGGCCTGATGAATGCGGGCTGCGTAGGCTACTTTCGGCGGGCGGGTCCGGCGGCGCTGGCGGGATAGCCTACCTCCAGCAATTCTCCAGCAGTGTAGAGCTTGCGGCAGGCGGGCGCGGGCGCCGTAAGGCGGGGCCTAGCTCTCCAGGTGGCGCGAGCCTTGATCGGGCTGCGGTGTTGTCAGTACTGTCGGAAGACGCGCCCATTGGCGCGTCCCCCGGAGGGAACGCAAAAGAAGTCACTCGACGCCGCCGTCGCGTGACGACGACGGTGTAGAGTAACGACGGTGTCATGCGACCGGCAGCTTGCCCGCCGCCTGATTGCTGCCTGCGGCCATCAGGAGCGGCCGTGCGCGCATGACGCCGTGTGCCAGTCTACGCGACGCGTCCAACTGGCGGTGAAAGCCGAACACTTCAAAGCGCCTCCAAGCCGAACACTGTGCGCACGCACCAAGCTCGGCTTGGAGGCTCCACGCGTTCAAGTTCCTGCGTAAGCAACCCGAATGTCGCGCACGCTTCACCACGTGGAAAGCAAATGCCCGCCAAAATGACGTACTCAGGAGTGGCACTTAACGAACGCGGCCCAAGCTTTCGGAATCCAACGCCAACAATGAGAAAGAATTCCTGCAAATGAACCACATGGAAAGAGGCAGGCAGAGCATGCAGATCCACGGTGCGACGCGCAAGTGCTCCCCTTGGCGCCAGTGCCGATCAAGACGTAACCGTCCACGTTCACGCAATACGGCCCATCCATCAACCCATCTCACGTTGTCTCCCTAGGGCTCGCACACAGTGTCCACGCAAAATGCTTCCACTCGCCACCCGAGACGGTCAGGGCGTCGTGTGCGGGTGGTTCTCTTTTCCGGCCAAACGCGAATGGTCCACAAGTTTGGATGAAGACCTTTGGGCTCGGGGCGGCGCCCGAAGCTCGTTTGCCGCTGAGATCGTCTTGTGGACCATTCGGGGTACCCCTCATTCACACCTACCCCTTAAGTGTGAACAACCCAGGCTCTATTTACTAATCCTTCTCGCACCTTTTCAGAGCCGGACCCAAAAATGGGTTGCGGTTCATGAACAAGTTAGATACCCTGATATAACCTTGGCCCTTGCTTATAAAGCATGCCGAACATAGCTTATTCCTTATACCGAGCCTAATGCGTTGGCCGTTGGCGTTGCGACCTTGCGTCAAGCTAAAATGTAAAACCGCAAGCGAAGGCATGCCGCTCGTTGCGGTACCGGTCGGGCCGCGGGCCGCGGGCCGCTTCTGAGCGACCCACGCCCTTCCAACACGCATCTGTCCCGAGCTGAACCCGCTGCGGCTTGACGAATCGACTTGGGGACGATGCCCAGATCGAGTCATTCGACGGACGACGCAAGTTTCCCGTTGCTCCCAGGCTGCTTCACGAGGATCCTGAGCGGCTCTTGTCGCGCCCAGACCTGTTCGCCACCTCACATCCCCTCTTGCACTCATCGATACACGCTTCGTTTCGTCGCGACAAGAGACTCGAAGCCCCGAGGGGAGGGAGGACGCCTTAGAGCAGAGCCTTAATGCACCTGGGCGTAGCCCTCGGGGTTTGATTTGGCGATCGTGATGTTGTAGATGAGGAAGCCAACGCCGCACTTGGAGATGATGTCGGACACGCAGTAGCCGAGCTGGATGGCGACGACCGCGCTGGGGCCATCCAGGCCGAGCATCGGGAAGACGTACACGATCGGGTACGTGCACCACGAGATCACGGTCGCCCAGCAGACCATGTTGAGCTTCTTGGCGACCTCCTCGTTTTTCTCCTCTTTGATAGCACCCTGCAGGCCGATGAGGAGGGTGTGCACAACGTACAGGAAGGGGATCATCGCGAGGGTCCACCACATCCAGCGGACGTTGAGGTCGCCCTCGATGATGAGCTCGCCGGGGTAGCCGAGGACAATCATGAGGCCGGCGGCAACGCCGAGGGAGGTCGCCTTCGCCGCGGTTTCCTCGGGTGAGAGCCCCATGACGAAGATGATCTCAATCATGAGGAGCGGCACGGTGAGCATCCAGTCCATGTACCGGTACGCGTCGTTGAACGGCTGGCCGGTGATCACCGGGTCCTGGACGACGCCATCGGCAGCCTCTGGGTAATGGTAGGACTCATTCCACGAGTTGAAGATGCGGATGTAGTGGTAGGCGGCAATGAAGGTGACCAGACCCCTGCACGAGGAACCACGCGCGAGTCATGCACAAACAGGTCAGTGCGAGATCGGGTGAAGTGTGGACCGTTTTGGGGTGCGCTTTTACGTGATGGTCATGGCCGACTTGTACTTCTCGCTCACCGAGCCCATGCGGATCCAGAAGAAGATGGTGGAGGCCATCATCGATGCAAGCGTGAACGAGAGGGCGTTGTACACGAGGTCGAATTGGCCAGCAGTCACAGGGAACATCATGGCTTTCGACTGGTCGTCGGGGTAGGATTGCAGCACTGTTTTTTCGCGGAGCTTCGATCTCCGGTCGAGGTGCGAAAAAACTGGCGAAAACTTGACGAAGCCATGCCCGTTCTGTTTGAGAGTAAGGTTGCCCACAATTAGATCTATGTCCACTATTTACTATTTCTGGGCGAGTTCGCGGATAAAACAAGAAGGGTCGGGCCCATGGCAACCGCGGGACCCGTCACACGGGCACCGCGGACGAGTCGGATCCATTTTGCACCAGGGTCAGCACGGACTCGCGGTCAGTGGTGGTCTTGACACGGCGCACTGAGTAGTCGCGCCGTTTGCCTCCCACGCCCCTGCGGCGGCCTTCGGTAGAGGCGCTGGAAACCTCGTCGGACGGCCCACCGTCCATCCCTCTCGAGGAGCTCGCGACAGCGCTCGTGCAGCACTCCTGCGCAGCCGCGACCAAGTACAGCGCGGCGCCGAAGACCCCAACCGCACCGAGGCATGCCAAGTCGCGAGACAAGTCCACGCCGCTCAGAACGAGCACCGGGAGCACCGTCGGCGCCACATTCAAACTCGAGCCTAGCAAGCCGCCTATCAGGTTGAGCATGGAAGCCGGAGCGAGAGAGGGGAAGGTCATCCAGATCAGATTCTGTGCGAATGCATAGCCGAGTCCAAGCAACAGGACGAGCGGCAAGGGTGGCACGATGCGAGGCGCCCATGCGAGCAGAAGCAACGCGCAAGCCACTAGTCCAAGCGAAACTGAGGACACGAGCAATCGTGTGGAGAGGCGCCATTGATAACGGTCGACGATGCAGCCGAGCACCGGACCGATGATCCCTATGAGGCCCTCAGGGAAGAGCATCATCACGTCCGCCGCGGTGAGCGAATAGCCCCAAGCTACAGAGATGTGCTTCGCGCCGATGAACCAGAACGGGACCACCGCTCCGTAAGTGCATGCTGCTCCTCCGAGAAAGAGCCAAAAACGCAGTCCTAGTCCCTGCCTGAGGTCCTGCACGGTGACTCCGAAGAGTCGAGCGAGCTGCGAGAGCACGCCTCCGCCCTCGCTGACGGCGTACGCGGGTGAGGCCGCCGCTTCCACATCGTCGCTCTCAGCCGTTTCGCCGTCTGCCACCATCTGCTTCGAGGATGTTAATTCGACCCCAGTTGAGGCGGAGGTCTCGGCGCTGCCAGGCGCATCGAGCGGATATCGCTCGTGGATTCGCCTTGCAGCCATGCCGGCCAGCACAGTGGACGCACCCAGCGCTGACGGAACGAGCAGAGCGCCTCGCAGTCCAAACGCGTCATAGAGCAGCGGCTCGATGAGGAAATTGAGCACTGAGCCGAGTCGATTAATCCCGTTGATGATGGACACCAGCGTAGCCCATACGTCTGCAAAGCGTGGCTGCAGAAAGGTGATCGGCCCGATCATGTCCGTCGCCTCATAAGAAACGCCCATGAGCGTGCGGCCGGCCAGGAGCAACGCGTACGGCACTTTGGAACATGCACCATCGCAGCCGAATGTCGCATGGGCGACTAGAGCACTTGCACCAACCAGCACGCAGCCGAGCAAGAGTATGCACAAGAACCTGACATAAATGCCGCCAGCGTTGCCGCGCTGCGCGAGTACGCCACCGATGAGTGGGACGATACAGTTGGGCAAGAAGTACGCTGTTGAGAGGCCGTTGTACTCCTTGGGTGAAAGGCGGTAGCCATCCGAGGGTGATTCGAGTGGCAGCTCGAGCGCGCCAAGGCTATCCCTAGCCCAGTGGTTGGCAAACAGAACCCAGGCAATAAGGATGGCGAGTTGCACCCGAGGCGTGAAATCGGAGGCTCGGCATGCTCGAAGCCTCGACATCGGCCCGAGTGAGGAGAACGCGGCTATCGATTGTGGGCCGCCCGTTCCGTTCCGATTGAGTGCCCTCTCCGCCAGGCACACACACCCGCAAGCCCCGGACGTGCGCGCGGGTGGCGCTCAACCTTGTGGGGCGATGCCGCTTTGACGATTGCGTCGCCACTCCACCACGCGGTTGAGATGAGAACGCACGAACTGTTCAACTCGACGCGCACGACACTTTCATTCGCAATAGTTGAGTGGGTGGCTTTGCTGGTGAGACATTCAACTTCTTGATTCGCAACAAACTGTTTATGTATACGGTTTGACCCCCAAAATTATTAATTGATGAAACGGCCTTCGCGCAAAAAGTCTCGACAGCACACCCTCGGACACATCTTGCTGCAGCCACTGAAGATGGGTGTGGCCGACCACTTGCAGAGGGTTCTTGTGCTTCGCGCAAAGGTGCAGCGCATACTGGTGGCTGAAGTCGCGTGTGCTGCAATTCAAGTCATCATATTCAGCCGCCTTGCTTACCTCGGCAATCCTGGAGGCACGCTCATGGGGTGCATGATGCCACCATGCGAGCGAGCGTACCCTATTTGGCTAGCGCTGTGTGTATTCGGCGCTGTCGCCATATCAGCAGTATGGCAGCTATTCGTGCTCCCTAAGGCCGAGAAGTCGTCCAAGAGTTACGCACACGTGCTCGCAGTCTGCATCGCACTGGCCAATTTTGCCATCGATGTGCACTATGCCCACCCAATACCGCATGGAGGAAAGTCGCTGCACTGGTCGATGCACTCCAACGTCTCTTCTGCAGAACAAGCACTGTCACCGCTCGCCAGCGTAGTCTTTTCGATCGGTCTCATGGCGTTGCTCCTGGTGGGTCATCGTGCAAAGTCAGACTTGGCTGACTTGCGTCGACAGCCGGCCATCGGGTCGCCCCCCCCGACGCCGACCAAATCCAAGAAGGATGAATGAGTCTAAACGCCGGGGCTGGTGCAGGGAGTTCATGTCCGGATGTAGCCGTTGAGCGTCGGCTTAGGGTCCCTACGCTGTTCTGGTCCACGGTTCAAAATGCGATCCCGATCGAGCGGTCGTGTCACGTGTGCGTGTGCATGCCGTCGTGTGCCCCCCGGCGGGGCGCCAGGCTCTTTTATCCGTAGCGCCCGCATCATTCGTACGCACGGCGGTTACATTCAGCATTCTTGGTGACAACATACAATCGAGATACTCGCCCTCTCAGAGGTCGCGTGCACCACGTGACCGACCGACACCGAGCGGCCGGTTATACGGGCCGATGGCCGAAGCCGCGCACACAGGCCGGGCCGTCCGCGGTGGGCGCCGCCCGGTCGGGCGGCGCGCCGGCGCGCGACGGCTCGGGCCGCGGGGCGGACCCGTCCTACCCGGACAGTGCAGCGGAGCAGCCGAGCACCCACGACGGCCCTCGTCATAGACTTTCATAGACGAAAGTCACTGGGCTTGGGTTCCTAAATGACGTCATCCCGTGCATTTGAAACGTTCAAATCAGGCTGTCGGTGGCGGCCAAAGCAGCCAGATGACGCGACTCTTGGCCTTGCTCTCGGGCGCAGGGCCCGCGTCGCCGTCAGTGATGAGATCCTTCACGCGCACCTCAGGTCCCTCCTCGTCCACCCGATCGAGTAGTAGCTTTCCCGCGACTATGCCCGCAAGCACGAGCAGACCCATGGCGTTGTTCGACTTGAACTTGCGCAGGCAGTCCTCGCGAGAGCCGAGGTCGACTGTCGCCACCTGCCAGCCCATGTGCGCCGCGCCGCCCGCGATGCCCACGTAGAAGGCTGGATGTAGCCCGGCAGCTGCGCCAGCGAGTCCGAGGGAGGCCGTGCACGCCACGCCAAAGGCGGCGAGCCAACGGCGAGCGTCCGCACCGTCCCCGAGGCCCAAAGCGGTCGAGCCGATGCCGATCTTGGCGTCGTCGTGCTTGTCCTGGTGGGCGTAGATGGTATCATAGAGCAACGTCCACCAGAAGCCGCCTGCATAGAGCGGAAGCACGACCGACCAGTCGCATGACCCATGGACGGCGGCCCAGCCCACGAGCGCACCCCAATTGAATGTCAGGCCGAGCACCGCCTGCGGCCAGTTGGTGACCCGCTTCGCGAGAGGGTAGAGTCCAACGAGGGGCACGCTTAGGAAGCTCAATGCGACAGCGTACGGTGGTAGCGCGAGCAAGACGCCCAGGCCGACGCTGCACTGTGCGCCGAGAAACCCGATCGCCTGCGGCACACCGAGGGCGCCGGAGGCGAGCGGGCGCGTGCGCGTGCGCTCCACTTGTCGATCGATGTCGCGGTCCCAAAGGTCATTTACAGTGCAGCCGGCGCCGCGCATTGCAAAGGCGCCCAAGCCGAAGAGAGCGAAGAGCGACACGTCGGGTAAGGCACCAGCCGGTGCGGCGAGCGATGTACTCCACAGGCACGGCCAGAGCAGCAGCCACGTGCCGATCGGCCGGTCCCAGCGTCCAAGGGCGGCGTAGGGCACGGCCGCGGTGGGCAGGACTCGATGCACCCAGCTCTGCTCATTGATGTCTGTGAATGACGAGGAGCTCCCGCCAGATGTGCAGCGTGACGGAGAGGCTAGCGGGCGTAGTACGAGTAGGCGCGAAGCCGGCGTCGCGACTCGCCGGAAGGTGCGGAGGTGGGAAGCCTGCATGGAATCGCCGTCGCGGCACCGGCGCAAATTGGTTTCATCCATTGGTTCCTAAAACTCAAACGTAAAGAGATGACGCACATATCAAGAGTCATCCGCACTTTTCCATTTCTGGTTAGCGCGGAAAACTGCGAGGTGATAAATGCCGCAACCTTACGAGGTCCTCGGTGTGCCCACTGACGCGTCCCCGGAGGCTATTAGCAAGGCCTACCGCAAACTGGCGCTCAAGCACCATCCAGACAAGGGGGGCAGCGCCGCTGAGTTCCGAGTTGTTGCCGAAGCCTATGCCGTTCTATCGGATGCCGAGAAGCGTCGGGTGTTTGATGCGACAGGCTCAGTCGAGGTGGCCGATCTCGACCTCGATGGCATGATGGCCGACGTGTTCACTGAGGGCGGTTTTTTTGAGCAGATGCTCGAGGGCGACGCCGACCTCAAGGAGATGATGGCAACCGAAGGTAAGGAGAACCTGCAAAAGAGCTTTGGTAGTTTCTTTGCGGCAGCTATGGGCGGCGGCGGGCCTGTGTACATGCCAGACGGCAGCGTCATGGACGCTGACGACATGCCACGCATCCGCATGCCGTCGCTTCAAGAGCTGCTTGATGGCTGCGACGATGCCGAGGAACGTCAGCTGATGGAGCGTGTCCAGAAGAAGATGGGCATCGGCTCGCGCGGTGCGCTTGTGGCAGGCACTGGCATGCAGGCGCTCGAAATGCTTCAACGGCTCGGTGGCGACCCCACATTTTGGCACAGCGACGACGAGAGCAACGACGAGGATGAGGATTCCTTCCTGGATGACCTTCAGGCGCAGCTCCAAGCTCGCAACGGCAAGGCGCGCGTGACGGCTGGCGTCGCAGGCAGCACGTGCTCGCAGGCAGAGCTGGTGCCACATGCTCGTGAACGAGTACAGCTGCCCACCCGGCCATCCGCGCCCCGCACGTCGTCTGTAACGACACGCCCGCCTGCCGTCGCCAGGGCTGGCACACGTGCAGCGAGCCACGACATCGACGATGACGACGAGTCGCTGCGCCCTCCGCCGCCGGCAATGCGGTCGACCGCCAGCGCGAGCAGCGACGACGCGAGCAGATCCGTGCCACCCGCGCTGGTGAAGACCTGGCTGGACATGGCGCGACTGGGCAACCTGATTGAGATGCAGTCCATGCACGAGGACGAGCCGAGCCTTGTGCATCTCAAGGGGAGCGGCTTGGAGCAGACGGCGCTGCATTGGAGCAGCACGAAGGCGGACGCGAAGATGACCCGTTGGTTGCTCTCAGTGAACGCGTCCGTCGACTTACGCAATGCCAACGGGGCCAGCCCACTGCACGCGGCCGCCGCGGCCGGCGCTCTTGAGGTTGCCAAGCTGTTGCTTGCAGCGGGCGCGCGCGTGGCGGCGCGGGACGCTCAGGGGCACAGCTGCGCTCAGGTCGCATGCGCCTTGGGCCACGCACAGTTAGCGTCGATGCTCAAGGCGCACCAGCAGGCGGGCGCCGCGGGTGCGGGCAGCGCCGCGGGTGCGGGCGGTGACGCCACCGGCTCATCGTTGGCGCGGGCTGGGTGCCCCAGGGTCGTCCTCACGTCTGGCGCACGCTCCGCCGCGGCTCGCGCGACGGCGCCGGAGGGGGTGGTGGACGACGAGATGGCGGAGGAGGCGCTGGCGGAGGCGCAGGCGGACGAGTGCGAGGATGAGGGTGAGGGCGAGGGCGCAGCAGCACAGCTACGCGATGCTGCATCAAGGGGCGACGGGCACGCAGTTGGCCTCGCTCTGCGAGATATGCGAGATCTCTCGCCGGAGGTAATGACGTCTCTCGTCAATGCTCCCGACGGCAGCGCAGGCCTAACTGCGCTGCATTACGCGGCCCGATCAGGCGACGTGCCGTGCATCATGGCGCTCGTGCACGCGCGCGCCGATAGCAATGCGCGCACCACGAAGGGCAACAGCTCGCTGGCGCTCGCTTGCAAGCGTGGGCAGTGGGCCGCCGCCACGGCGCTGCTCGACGCGGGCGCGCGCGCCGACGGCGTGGCCCTGATGCAGGCTCTGCGCCATGGCGCCTCCGATGAGCTACTCCGCGGGCTCTGTGGGGCGGACGGGTTGCTCGCGGACGGACCCGAAGCGCGCTCAGCGCTTATGCGCGCCGTCATGGGCGCCGATTCGACGAGCGTGGAGCGCCTGTTGAAGCTTCATGCCGATGTGAGCCTTGCCGATGCCAACGGCGCGCGAGCGCTGCACTACTGCGCCGACCAAGGCGACACGAAGTGCGCTCTGCTCCTGCTGGGCGCCGGCGCAGAAGTCGATGCGACGGATGCCCACGGCAATACGGCACTGCATGCCGCGGGCCGGCGCGGGCACAAGGCGCTCTGGGCGACGCTCCTCGAGGCGAACGCGGACGCGGGTGCGCTGAACTCGCGAGGACGGACCCCCAAGCTCCTCGATAAGGCCGACGCCGACGCCGCCTGCATCGTCATGTGAGGTAAATGAAAATGTTCCGGCCCGACGACGCTACGTATTTAAAGCCGAATGCCGACGTGGCCGAAGCATGATGCCAATCGGAATCCGCGCGAACTTATAGCGCGATGCGCGAACGCCGACCGTGCCACAACGATGTCTCCACGAAAATTATCAAAATCGCGAAATGATCGGATGTGCGATACGTCATACGAGTTACGACGAGCGCGCTTGAACGCGTGCGCGCGCGCCGTGTACTGATACACGACAGCGTCGGCTGGAGTGCAGTGCAAACGCTGCGCCTCGTGCACAACACGCTACACGCAGGTCGCTCAATCTCGCCCCACCTCTGGTGACTCAACGTAGCACCGTGCGACATTCTGTGTTCACCGCCGCCTCTGCTCTCCCTCGCTCTCGCGCTCGCGGCCGCATCCTGCACTGCTCTGCTCAATTGACCTCGCCGGGGGCGATGACGTCATCGATCTTGAGGATCATGCGCACAACCTGCGTCGCCAGCAGCATCTGCTGCTGTTTGCCGATGAGGGTCTCGAAGACCTTCTGCTCCTTCATATCCCGCGTGCCCTTGCTCATGCAGTCGATGCCGAGGTAGGGCTTGCCCTCCTTCACCTGCATCGCCTTGACGCCCGCGACCTCGGCGATGGGGTTGAGGCCCGAGTTCTCGGCGAGTGCGCACGGCGTCATCTCGAGCGCCTCAGAGAAGGCGCGCATCGCGTACTGCTCGATAGTGCCCACCTTGTCGCTCTCTTCGAACACCTTGAGGGAGCAAGCGAGCTCGGCCGCGCCGCCGCCGTAGACAATCTTGTTGGTGCGCACCAGGTTGCGCACGACGCAGATGGCGTCGTGCAGCGAGCGGATGGCCTCGTCGATGATCATGCGGTTGCCGCCGCGCACGAAGACCGTCACGGCCTTCGAGTTCGGGCAGTCCTCGATGATGATCATCCGGTCCTTGGTGGTGCCAAACGACTCCTCGTGCACGCGGCCGCAGGTGCCGAGCTTCTCGGGTGTCAGCTCGACGAAGCGCGGCACAATGCGCGCGTTGCATGCGATCGCGATCAGCTCGAGCTCGACGCCGCCCACCCAGCGCACCGCCGGAAGGTCGTTCTGCATGAGCAGGTGGTTGGCCTCGTCGTCGAACCCCCATTGGCAGATGACGAGCGTGGCGCCCGACGCCTTCACCTTGGCGATCATATCGAGAAAGTACTGCTTCTCGGCAGCCTGCATATCCTCGTACGCCTGCACCGTCTCGAGCTCGAGCTTGTGCTTCGTCTTCGGCTTCGGCGGCTCAAAGGGGCACGTGAGCACGCACAACTTGACGTCCTTGAGCTCCTTGGGCATCTGAGGGTGTGACATGTCCTTGTCGACGACGATGCCCCGAACGAGGCGCGTGTCCTCAAGCTTGCCACCCACCTTCGAGTCCATCTTGATCAGGTCGAGGTTCACGTCACCGCGCTCGTGGTCCGCCACCGCGAGCACCGCATCCACGCAGATCTCGGCCATCTGCCGATGCGCGCGGTTGATGATTTTGGAGCCGAGAGTCGTCATCGCCACCTCAATGAGGCGCTCCCGATTGAGCGCGCCGTCGGTGGTGCGGTTGTCGAACTCGTCCGAGATCGAAGCGAGGTGCTCGACGGCGATGGCGCAGGCACGGTCGTAGCCCTCCGCAATGCGCATCGGGTGGATGCCGCGATCTAGGAGTGCCTCGGCCTTGTCGAGGAGAGCGCCAGCGAGCACCACCACGCCGGTGGTGCCGTCGCCGATCTCATCATCCTGCGACTTGGAGAGCTCGACGAGGAGCTTGCCGATCTGGTTCTCGACGCGCATCTGCTCGAGGATGGTCGCGCCGTCGTTCGTGATCGTCACATCACCGTCAGGCGACTGGAGCATTTTGTCCATGCCCTTGGGGCCGAGAGACGTGCGCAGGATGTTGCACACAGCCTTGGCCGCCAGGATGTTGGCCTTCTGCGCGGCGAGGCCCTGCAGGCGGCCCTTTTTCTCACCCTCCTTGACGATGATGAAGGGGCGCCCGTACTCGTCGAATGCGAGCGACATGGCGGCTGCAGCTGCTGCGGCACAGAAGAGACGCGAGCGACGGAGCGGTGAGCATGAGTTGCCACGTGATGAAATACAGCGATCGCAGCATGAGCATGAGCATGGGCATGAGCAGCAGCTCAGGAAGAGCGGCGCTGATGCGGCACGTGCTCTAATCAAATGGTCGGCCAGCGTCGCTGGGAGCACGCCGCGGCAGCTCCAAATCGGTCGCGAGTGCGCCGCCGCTGCTACCAGTGCCGCCAGCTGGAAATGGTTGCACGCTTGCCTTGTGGTGTTGTGTCACGAGCATGCAGAGGCCATACTGCCACACTGGCCAGGCTGCTGGGCCGGGGCTTGGGGCTGGGCGGCGGTGGTTGGGGCACAACGCTGTGCACCTTTTGCTTGCCGAAGCCTGCGATTGGGCCGACGCTGCCGTTGGTCGATACAACGCGATCGCGTACTTTTTCTGAAAACGAATTTAGAACTGCAGGTGCACAGGATACCATCGGTGCCAGCCATGCTGCAGTCTACTTGTAGTGTGCCTCATTCGGCGATTCGACTGGCCCGACTCGTGGATGGCGATAGGAATGATCTTAGGAGCCCTGTTATAGACAGAGAGAACTTTGTAACTTACCAAGCTACCTACACATTGGCAGGACCCCCTGAATTGCGGTGGGGGAATTTGAAGGGGATGTCGGCGTGAGAGTAAGGCGGCATGCAACATGGAACATGGAACGTGCCACCTGGTGACACGACGGGACCCGGGCATGGAAACCTGCTTGTTATGGGCATGCCACTGGCCGTGGCCCGTGGACTTATGTCTTCTTGGTGACTGGCACATAAGTCTTGAGCTTCGTTCTGTCCATGACCCCTCGCTTGCTCTTCCTCTCGCGCTCATCCACGACTTTATCCACGCGGATCGCACCGATGAGGAAGAGCGTGATCTCGATGCCAAGCGTGATGATCATGAGCGCGGTGCCACTCAGGACGGCCCGCACACCGTAGGGCTCCTTTTCCGTGCCGCCGCACCACGCACCCACAATAAAGCTGGTGCCCATCGAGACGATTAGGTTGGCACCTACCGCCAGCTGGCTGCGATACGTGTTCATCTCGGCTGCGTCGCGGCCGATGGAATCTGGGTCTGCTTTCGAGCCACGAATCATGCGGGCATAGTCTCGGTCCGCCTGTACGGCGCGTAGCCGCTCGAGCCGAGGGCCTAGGTCGGGATGCGGAGGCGGCTTGGCAGCCCGCTCGGGAAGCAGTGGCGTTGCGCCACGCAGCAGCTCGTGTACCCAGCATCCGCATATGCTCTCTGCTGGATGAGCACGCAGAAGCCGCGAGACTAGTTGCACATCCGTGAGGGTCACGCTGCCCATGCTCTTGCACTGTTGAAGTGCAGCCAGATCCTCCGGAGTGACGGCGTGTGGCAACGCGGTATCCACCGCGCTCATGAGCGTCACGTGCTCGAAGCGCAGCATTTTTTCACACTCGTATGACGAGACGTCGAGAAGTTCCAGATCAGCACGGGTTTCGTCAATTCAGGTCTGATCGTACACTAAATTATAAACTGTTGCACTACTACCTAGACAGGCCCGCGCGCGCTTTCAAACGAACTGGCGCGTCGAGCGACCGCGCACTGCCTCTGCCGGTGTGGGCTTGAGCCGACGCGGCGGTGCAACGGGCAATCCATGGGGCCCCAGGCGGTGCGATAATGTTGCCGACGAGTAGCCGTCGAGGGTGGGCGCCTCCATAGACGTCGGCACAGACGTCGGCAGATAAGTCTGCCGCAGCGGTGATTGAACGGCCGCCTCGGCCGGCGGAGATCCATAGCCGAAGAGTGGTAGCTCGGGCGAGGAAGACCTTTCAGCTGCCGCGTCCGCAATTTCGTTTATCGAGTCGTATGCCATGTCCCCAAAGATGTGCTGCAGCACCGCATCGAGATAACGCGCTGCCTCGAGGTCCTCCTCGGTGGGGATGGCCATCTGTGAACTCATCTGTGAACTCATCTGTGCAGAGGGCCACGCCACTCTACTAGCCACGCCACTACCCCTAATCGGTTCAGGGTGCGTTTGCGCGTGAGTCGCTGCTGTCAGAGCCGCAGCACGGCGGTGGCGTTCGCTCCTGGGCGGTGGCGGCGGACGTGAAGTTCGCCCTCGGCGGCGCCGCTGCTCGTGAGCGTTGCCTCGAGCGGTGGCGCCACTGCCCGCGGAACTGGACGCAGCCCTGTGCAATGGCAACATCTCTCTGGGACTACGTGGAGGCATCGGGCTCTCCTTCGACGGTCTCCTGGCGTATGGCACCTCGACGAGCTTGACGGCGCTACTGGGTCCCGCCAGCGAGCTCAAGGTGCCAGCGTCCATCTTCCACTGGAGGTGTGGTGGGCTGCTGCTCGTCGGTTTGAGGGGCGGGGGCGGGGGCGGGGGCGGCGGCGGCGCTAAGGCTGGTGGCGGCGGTGGCGGCGGCGCTAGCGCTGGTGGCGGTGGTGGCGGCTGTGCTGGTGGCCGTGCTGCCGGGTGCGCTGGCGGCGGAGGCGGCGGCGGCGGCGGAGGTGGCAGGGGTGGTGGTGGTGGTGGTGCCGAGTGTGCTCGCGGCATCGACGAGTGCGGCGCAGGCCCTGCAAGCGACCTGAGCCGTTCGTCAAGGCGCGCCACGTCGAGGTCCGTGCGGAAGGCGCTTGCGTCGATGCGCTGGTGCTCGGATGGGTTCGCCCACAAGAGGCCGCGTGCGCAGCAGCAGTCAATGCAGCAGTGGGCGGCAGCCTCGGCGGCTGAGGCGGTCTTGCGTGAGGCATGGTGGCTTGCCTGCCGGCGCTTGCGCCGAAGCCTGACGCACCCAACGTAGGCGCAGATGAGGACAGGCTGGAGGGCGAGAAGAAACGCGAGAACGGTCCCAGCGGACGCATCCAACCAGAAGGCATCTGGCCGCGGCCTGGGGCTCATCGGTGGGAGGGCGGGGGGGTAGAGGAAGGAAGCCGTGAGCGTCGGCGCCTCGACGGCGACAACGGGGAATTGCAGCGCACTCGAGAGAGTGCCGGGTGTGAAACTGCCAAGATGCTCTTGCATCGCGAGCGCATTCACGTGGCTGGCCACCGTGTGAACGATAGCCTCGACGTGCACTGACGCCGGCGCGATGCGCAGCGAGATGGCATCCTCGCTGATGAACGGATACACCTCGCGTAGGTTGACAGCGAGCCGTCGCCTATAGAGGTACTGCTGCTGCTCGCGAAACTCGTAGATGGAGAGGGCGAGGGTTGTGCGGAAGGAGATCTGGCGCATGAGCGTGCCGCCCGGCGGAGCCTCCGGTGGTGCGGGGGGGGGTCTGGGCGAAGGAGGCGGCGGCGTGGGGGGCGGGAAGGGCGGCGGCGACGGGGGTGGCGGCGACGGAGGTGGCGGTGAGGGCGGTGGTGGTGAAGGCGGAGGCGGGGATGGCGGGGGTAGCGGTGGTGGTGACGGTGGAGGGGGGGGC
>Ga0210239_100336_pt1 | contig 41147 bp, 30 predicted proteins | sample ChrtobMetP5a_0mM_FD_155451 | JGI IMG/M metagenome (GOLD analysis project Ga0210239, IMG submission 155451) | Chrysochromulina tobin associated microbial communities from unialgal haptophyte culture, Seattle, Washington, United States - P5a_0mM | ecosystem: Host-associated > Algae > Haptophytes >... | reverse complement strand
GCTGTCGACGCAGGGGGTGGAATTGGTTGTCGAGTCGACCAGTCAACATGAGTCGACAGGCACCATTGACAACTATGCGTCTAAGCAAGGGGGTGCGACGGCACTCACCGATGTGACGCCAGTCGTCTCTACGCGCACACTATCAAAGAAGGGGGGCGCACCCGAGTTGGCGCGTGTCATGGGACGAGACGCGTCTAGCCTTTACCTCTTCGAACGTCTCGCATTCCTCTGGCATCGCCGTTCCTTACGGACCGCTGATAGCAACTCTTCACCAAATCCAGCATCCAGGGGTTATGCTCTTCAACGCCGTGAGGCACTGGCACTATGCCAAGGGTGGTACGAGCAAGTCGATGAAGCTGAGGGCATCGAAGCCGCAGGCTACACCGTCAGCTATCCCACCTGGCTGGCACCTGCAGCCGACGCTGTCAACCAGAGCCTGCTGCCGCGTGGCCCATACAGACTCTCACTCTCACCAGTGAAATGCACGGATGAGCCAGATGGGTTAGAGGCAGCTCAGGCTGCTGTCCGGCGAAACCCACTGGAACAGGCAGGGCCCCTTCAGTTATCACAGTCGACACTCGTCGCCGTCCCAACAGGCTCGCTCCCGCCATCTCCTCCTTGCTCCCCACCAGAGCTAGCAGCGACGCCGGATAGAGTAGCAAGGAACAGAGCGCGATCTTCTCAGGTGCAATTCGCTAGCGAGCTGACTGCCGCGATTACTTCCTTAGCCGCTGTGCGCAATGGGCTTGTACCGTTGTCAGCTCCACAGACCAAGAGGACAGCTACCCATGCCGCAGCCGGAAGGGCGCGTGCTGCTGCAGGCCGAATGTTCGCGGCAGTCCCAGTCCACATTTGGGCTGCTCTTGACACCGCTTACCGCCTTCGCCGCCGTGCAGCTGCATCTCCTACCGCGGCTGCTCGCCGTGCTGCTTCTGCCCGCCGAGAGCGCATCCTTGCGATACGGGCATCGTCACCTCAGCCAATAATCTCCTTTGATGTGGGCTCAGTGGACGGAGAGCTCCTTTATCGTTCAGAACTTGGAGTCATCTCGAAGCTGCACCCAATGTCATGCAAGCAAGGCGCCAATGATTGCATCGGACATGCACTCCTCGCGGACGGATCGACAGCCCCTCCGTTGCTGCCACCGGATGGCTGCGTTGTCCGTCTCTGTGCCGATCGGTCCGGTGCCATCTGTTACTATGATGATGGCAGTGGGATGGTCAGTTGGGACCCTCCGCCTGGGTCTACTCGGCATGGAGCCATCCATCTCCAGAGCGTGCAGTTTTTGCCGGGTGCAGCCGCTCCCTTCACTGAGCCGCCGCCCTGTTTTCCTCCTGGGTTGGGTCTCTACTCACTTCGAGGCACTCCGTGGGTACCCCTCTTTGAGGACTGCGAGAGCAAAGTGCTCATGCTCCATACTGAGACCGGCTGCGTGCGTTCAGCCCCGTGGATCAGCCTGCGAACCGCCTATGGCTGCGTGTTCTTTGTCAACCTGATTACCCATCAGACACGCTGGCTACCACCCCGGTGTTGGATGCAAGATTGGGTTTCCCGCCCTTCTATCAATGAGGATGGCCGAGCCTACGGGATGGTGCTAGAAGGCACTCGATTTACCCGAGATTTGCTCCCTCCGCTTGTGTCTCGGCTACGAGTTGAGGGTGGGGCACCTTACCTTTGGGAGTCTGGACTTCCAACGTACGCGAGCGACGAGCACGACACTAGACTCACGTATCCAAATGGATGAACCGTGTAGTACTCCGCGAAAGACGTCAACCGACATCTTTCATCACCAGTCCTCTACCTGACCTTCACTATGTTTCGCCACATAATGATTGGATCCTAATCGATTACGGGGGTGAATCGATTACGGGGGTGGAGAATGGCTCAACGAGTGGATAAAAGAGTTACAGGGTGGACAAAATGGCTCGACTATCACAGAACAGCTCCATCGTGACCCTGAGCAGCGCGCTTACAGTTCATTCAGCTGACCAGCTGGATACTTGCGCGTGCCTGTGCTCCTTCCCACAACCTTTGCCATTACGTTTGTCTTGCTGCGGGGGTGTGTCGCGAGATGAGTCAGGTAATCAGCTGATACCTACTCAGTGGGCTCGCTAGAGGTCCAGCAAGATCTCAGGGATTCTGGTCACATGTGTGAATGTGTAGTGGGAACGGAGAGGGGTTTAGTTTTCGGTGTCACGTGGTCGTGCAGTGTATCGTTGTGCACTCGACCGTCATCGTTGGCCTACCATTGAACGTGACGGGTGTTGATCACACGTCTTGCGACAGTTTAACAAGAATTTAATTTGTAAACGCGGGTGGACCGCAATCAAACTAAATACATGCCGAGGACGTCTTTTCGAATTTCGCGCCATTGCGGGCACTTCTCCTCCTCTTCTCGCGCCTCCTCTACAGAGAACGAGATGCCGAAGTACGCGGCGCGCCACCTTCTCATCAAGTTTAGCGGCTCGCGCAACCCGGTCTCGCGCCGCACCAACGAGTCGACGGCGAACGTGAGCGGCGAAGCCGCCATGGCGGAGCTCCAAACGTACATTGACAAGATCGCTGCGGAAGGCAACACCGAGGAGGCGTTCGCCAAGTATGCGGAGATGCGCAGCGACTGCGGCTCGTTCAAGAACGGCGGCGATCTTGGCCCGTTTGGGCCCGGAGAAATGCAGAAGCAGTGCGCAGCCCAACTGCCCCGAGCTTGGCACACGAGCCAGCACCGCCCTTGCCCAACTCTTTGCCGCTCTCATCGCGCATGCCCTGGATCATTGAGGTGACGTGCCACCGGCGAGCGCGCCGTGCAGGTTTGAGGACGCGACTGCAGCCACACCTGTCGGCGGGATTTCGCCCATCTGCCTGAGCGACAGCGGCTACCACATCATCTTCCGAACGGCTTGAGCAGTGAGAAGCTTGCTGGGAGGAAGAGGCGCGAGCCTTGGGCCCTGTTGAGAGAGCTGTTCACATGCGATCATCTAGAGAAGCGCGTGCCAGCCCGTCTGCCCGCCGCAGGCCCGCTGCGACCGACCTGCGAGTGCGACAGGAAGCCCGGTCTCCTTGAGTGTGGCACGTTCGTCTCCGAGACACGGTCACCGGTCTGTGGACTGTGCCTCAGAGTCACATGCGCTGTATGATCTCCACGCTCTGTATGGTCCTGGGTGCCCCCTTGCCACGTGTTGCGTTGCCGAAAGGCGTGTGTTGCTTACTTAGCAATTATATAGGAGTTACGTCATGGTCCTATGAATCATATCGATAGGAAATGGAATATAACCATCGGGTAAAGCACGACCCGTCTTTCGTTAACTAAGACCCGTCCGACGGGCCGTCACCGGACACCGCGACGTAGAACCGCGAGATCCGTCATCATTAATAACGAGATCCTCCAAGGGATGGTCCAAGCTCCATCCTGCGCGCGCCGCGCGGGACAGCGCGCTGCGCGGCCGCCGCGTAGCGGCGGCCGGGCCCGGCGTCCGGCGGCCGTGCGGTGTGTGGCCCGCCAGCCGCCACACGTCCATCTATGTCGGCATAACCATACCGGGTGTCGCGGGCTCGGCCCTCCTGCCGCGCGTGCCGGCTGCCGCTCCCCGCGCGGCCGCGGCTCCGCTCGGCTGGGGCTGACGCTCGGCTTCGCGGACCGCGCTCCGGGCCGGGCCGGACGTGCCGGTCGGGTAGTTCACACTTTGGACTCGTGCGGCGTTGCGGTGTGCCGCGTCGGCGGTCCTCCTGAGGGCGCTCGCCACGTCCGGGGGCGCTCTCGTCCGGGGCGCTCCCGGCCACGGCCATGGCGCATGGCCTGACATGCATTGGTAGGTAGCTTGGTCAGTTAAAAATCTCTCTCTCCTGGCCACGGCCATGGCGCTAACATGGCGCATGGCCTGGCATGATCCCCTACCGTTACCCTACCGGCTACCGCGCGGCGCTTTACTTCCGAGCGGGCGAGGACTCCCCTCGTCCTGCCCACACGCGAGGGCGACCTTTTGGTGCGACGCCTCCTCCCACGGAGCTTGCTGACTAAAGATAGGGCATCGCACAAGCAAGTCGATGACCAAATCTGGGGACAGCACGAGAATGTCGCAGAGGATGATCAAGTCCCCCGGCGTGAGATGGTTTAAATCGAGCCTGATCAGTGCCGTCATCTCGTAAGGCATCTCGAGAGGCGTGCTGGCAGTGCTGGTGCTGCTGCTGCTGGCGCCGCCGACGCCGACGCCGCCGGCGTCACCGCCGCCGCCGCCGCCGACGCCGCCGCTGGTGGTGAAGCCGGCCCTGCTGCTCTCCGTGTGCGCCAGGCTTCTCTCGTCGTCCGGGACGACGCCGGGCGCACACGAGTCGGACTCGACGCCCGGGCATGGGACTAAGGCGAGCAACTGGTTTGCTGCCTCCATGAGTGAGAAGGAGGGCAGGGGGGTGAGACACAGGCCGCCGCTGACGAGCCCCGTGTCCTTCCGTATCAGGAACCCCGCGTGCAGCTTGCACTCGACGTAGCGCCGATCCGAGTGTAGTCGGACTCGGATGACCTGTGCTAGGGGAGCGCACACAATCGTGCCGCCGCTCGGTGCCGCCTCCGCCGGGGAGAGCAGGGCCCGGTGGAAGAGGCACGCTCGAAACCGGTAGACGGCCGCGAGGTCGTCGGTGTGGAACAGGAGGGAGTAGATACAGTTCTGGTTCTGCTCCTCGCACAGGCAGAGCGCGCCTACACTGCACACGTCTTGCTCAAAGGCCGCGTTGGCAAAGACGTGGCTGGAGCCGTCCGGCGTCACCGTGCGCATCATGCAGTACCCGCTCGCCACGGCGCTCAAACGTTTGAGCATTTCGGGGGGGTGAGGGCTGGCGGACTCCCCCGCCGGCGACGAGCCCGCAGTCGAGCCCGCTGACGCGCCCGCTAATGAGCCCGCTGATGGGCCCGCTAGTGAGCCCGCTAGTGAGCCCGCAGTCGAGCCCGCAGTCGAGCCCGCAGGCGAGGCCGCAGAGCCCCAGCGGATCAAGTCGGTCAAGCGCAGCCCACTCGACTGGGCGGCACGCACGCACTCGATCATGAGCGTGTGTGAGTTGCGCTCGCGCGCGACGGCTGCGATGTGTCGCAGAAGGAAGCGCTCCGCCTCGGCAGAAACAGGCGAGATCTCTCGACACATGGCTTCCGTCAATGAAGAGGTGCCGCATCGTGAGACAGGGGCGGAGTATGCTGTGGAACCTTGGCGTGCCTCTTGGCGTGACGACAAGTCCACCGCGGCAGTCCCACGAGCGGCAACCACCTGAGCATCTTGGCGTGCCGACAAGTGTAATGTGCTGGGTGCTCGCATTGTCACAGCCATCCCGTGAGCCGCAGCCACCGTCGCATCATGACGTACCGTGTGTGCGTAGGGGGCGATGTAGGGCGCTTGCGACAAGTCCAATGGGCAATGTGCGACGCCAATCAAATGGCCGGGCTGCACTCCGAAAGGCACCTCAACAGTGATCCAGCTCCCGCAAGCGAGCTGCACGTCGATCAGATCGCCTGGCCTGCAGCCCTCCGGCACGATCACGGTGCCTCCAGGTGCCATCACGCTGCCGATCCCATGAGCGGCAGCCACCGTAGTATCTTGGCGTGCCGACCAGTCCACGGTGCTGGGGGCCAGCATGGTTGTCCCATCAGTCGCAGCCTCCCGCGCCATCTTCGCAGCACGGGCCGACGCCATCTCCAACGAGAACTGCGCCACAACCCTCGCAATCTGTGGTGCCGCCTCACATATCAATCCGAGACGCAGGCAGCGCGCGCACGTCTCTCCTGGCGAAAAGTTGCAGCGGACCTTGGATGCCTTGCAAGCCCTGCAGACGCGCGCTGGAGGCGGCATGCACGACCAGGGCGGAGGCAAAAAACACCCTCGACAACAATCCGTCGATCACCGGAGACCACCGAGCGAAGGCGACGCGTCCGATTTCGTCATCCTCAAGTAAAGTCGATTTGTATGTGCGACCGTCCACTTTTCACAGAGGGGCCCACGTTTCCCTCGTCGTTCCCACATGCTCATTCACACGGCGGCGGCGGAGATGGCGGAGCCCCTCACCTTCGTCTACTTCGTCTCCGGCCAAGGCTTTGGCCTAGCGTCTCGCGTCGTCGAGATCACGAGCCACCTCATCGCGGCGGGCCACTGCGTTCACATCGTGGGTCAGGCTCCGCACACCATCTGGCTGCAGTCGATCAACTGCCCGAAGCGGCTGATCTTTCGCAACGCGCTCGTCGACAGCTTCGCCATCCAGAGCGATGCGCTGACCGTCGACCGCATGAAGAGTCTGCTGGACTTCGAGGCCATCTTCGAGCGGCAGGAGGAGATCGTCGAGGCCGAGGCCACCTACCTACGCGAGGTCAAGGCAGACCTGGTGGTGGTCGACATTGCGCCGATGGCGTGCACGGCGGCCGCGAGGGCAGGGGTGCGCTGCGTCGCGGTGACCAACTTCTCGTGGGACTACATCTACGCCGAGTACATCGAGACGCAGGGCGTGCGATTCCGCGCCGTGTGTGAGAAGATCGCGCAGGCGTACTCCAAGGCAGACCTGCTGCTGCGGGTGCCGGGCTTCACGCCGATGCCCGCCTTCCGGCGCGTCGAGGACGTGCCGCTCGTCGTGCGCATGGCGCGCACGCCGCGCGATGCCATCCGCGCTCGCTACGGCCTCCAGCCCGATCAGAAGGTCGTCGTGTTCAACTTTGGCGGCGCACACCCAGAGACCTGGAAGCTCGGTGAGTCCTTCTTACCCGCCGGCTGGGTGTGCATAGTGTGTACGGCGCTCCCGACGCCCACGCTGCCGCCCAATTTCATCAAGGCGCCCGCCGACGAGTACACGCCTGACCTCATTGATGCCACCGACGTGCTGCTCGGCAAGGTGGGCTACGGCACGGTGAGCGAAGCGGTGGCACACCTGAAGCCGTTCGTTTGGGTGCGACGCGACTACTTCAACGAACAGGTGAGTGAGCCCCCACCGATGGCCATCGATGGAGCCCCTGGGGACCTGATGGACCGCCACTGACCCAGCCCGATCTCGTACGATCTCGTCCGATCTCGTCTGATCTCGTCTGATCTCGTCTGATCACCTCTGATCTCGTCCGATCTCGTCCGATCTCGTCCCATCGAGCAGCCCTTCCTGCTGCGCCTGCTCGAGGCGCACGGGCTCGCGATCGAGCTCCACCGAGACGACTTCTATGCGGGCCGATGGCACCAAAAGCTCGAGCAGGCCTACGCGTCGGCGCCCGGCACGGCGCCCACCGGCTCGCCCACGGTGCGCCGTCCCGACTGCCGGGGCGGCGAAGTGGTCGCCATCGTGCTCGAGCGCGAGGCGCGGCGGGGCGCCGCGCCCGTGAGCGGGGACGGCGTCGCGTCGAAAGAGGATGGTGGGGCGGTGAAGCCCCGGGTCGTCGACGGGTATCTAATGCGCCGTCCGCCCGCGCGCGACAGCACGTCGGCGGTGCTGCGCTGGAGCTGGAGCGAAGAGGGAGGAACCTCCCTACCGGTGCCCCCCCCAGCGCCACCCCCCCCGCTCCTTCCCGTGGCGCCAGACAACGTGCTCGCATCAGTGGCCGCGGAGGCTCCCGCGACGGCGCCCTTTGCGGGCTTCACAGTCCTCGAGGGCCCACCCGCGTATCTCGCGCTCTCTCCCGCCGCCGGCACGGACGCGCCACCGCCCTTGCTAGGCGGCGACGGCGGCGAGGTGGGAGGTTTGCTGCCTGACGTGATCGAGTTCGTCAAGCTGCTCGGCGGGCTGCGCCGCCCCGATGCGCAGCTGCCCGCCCCTGGCAAGCCAACTGACCTGATCGAGGCGGCGAGCTGCTTCCGCTGGCCGTCGGCGGACTCGGCGGCCACACCCTCGTACTACGATGAGCTCGTCTTGGCACGTGCGCCGGGCCGCCTCGATCTGATGGGCGGCATTGCCGACTACTCAGGCTCGCTCGTGCTGCAGATGCCCATCCGAGAGGCTTGCCTCGTCGCCATGCAGCGCCATCCATCACCTCCGCCCGGCGAGCTCGCCAAGCTCCGAATCGTCTCTCTCGGCGCGGACGACAACCACCGCGCCCCCGCGTTCGAGATGCCACTCAAGGCGCTGCTCAAGGCAGGCAGTGCGGACGGCCCTATCACCTACGAGGCGGCCCGCGCTCTCTTCAAGGCGAATCCATCGACGCAGTGGGCCGCGTACGTGGCCGGCTGCCTCCTCGTCCTCGCGCGCGAAAAGGTACGCCTTCGAAGAGATCATTTTGGAGTGAGAGGCTGCATGCAAGTGCTCATCACGACGCCCTCCCCTCCCCACAGGGAGTCGACTTCGGATCGGATGGGCTCTCGATCTTGCTGCGCTCGGATGTGCCTGAGGGCAAGGGCGTCTCGTCGTCCGCGTCGATCGAGGTGGCCTCTATGTGCGCCTTGCTGCAGTGCTATGCGCCCGAGGTGGCGGCGGTCTGCGGCCCCGCTTTGGCGCCCGGTGCGGCGCCTGGTACCATCCCAATCTCGGGTCGCGAGCTCGGTCTGCTCGCCCAAATGGTCGAGAACCGCGTCGTGGGCGCTCCGTGCGGCGTCATGGACCAGATGGCGTCGTTGCTAGGGCGGCAGGGGCAGCTCCTTGCACTGCTCTGCCAGCCCGCCGAGCCGCTCGCGTATGTCGACATCCCAAGCTCGCTCTCCGTCTGGGGCATCGACTCGGGCATCCGGCACGCCGTCTCAGGCGCCGACTATGGCTCCGTGCGCGTCGGCGCGTTCATGGGATACCGTTGGCTGCAGCAGCGCGCGTTTGCTCGGCTGATCGAGGCGAAGCGTGATGAGGCCGAGGACGGCTTTCAGGACAGCCTCGCTGTCTCGTCACCCACCCCCCCATCGCGCGTACCCCATCCAGCTCCGAGCTCCGAGGACTTGCCTAATGAGGACCTTGTGACGAAACTCGGAGGATTGTCTAATGAGGACCTCATGACGAAACTCGGAGGATTGCCAAATGAGGACCTCATGACGAAACTCGGAGGAGGCTACCTCGCGAATGTCAAGCCCTCTGAGCTCGCTGCCCTCGCCACGCTGCCGGAGGCCATCAGCGGCGCCGCTTTCCTGGCAGAGTTCCCCGACGGACACGGCGATACCGTCACGACCATCGCCCCTGAGACGACGTACGCCGTGCGCTTACCCACCCAGCACCCAATCTCCGAGCACTTCCGCGTGCAGACCTTTGCGGAGCTGCTGCATGGAGAGCCGGTAGCCACCGGCCCCTTTGGGCGCCAGGTCGAGATGCTCGGCGAGCTCATGTACCAATCCCACGCGTCCTATACGGCGTGTGGTCTGGGTTCCGACGGCACTGACCGCCTTGTCGAGCTGATCCGTCGCGCTGGCGTCAAGCGTGGCCTGTACGGCGCCAAGATCACCGGCGGCGGCTCAGGCGGTACTGTGGCCGTTTTGGGTCATGTGGGGGCGGGCGAGGCCGTCGAGGCAGTCGTCGATCAGTATACTCGCGAGTACGGGCACAAGCCGTACGTCTTCACGGGCTCCTCGCCGGGGGCGCTCGCCTTTGGCCACCTGCGGCTGCGCCCCATCTGAGAGCCCAGCACAGCGCCCCATCTGAGAGCCCAGCACAGCGCGCCCCATCTGAGAGCCCAGCACAACTCATCCTAATTGTGGGATTAATTGAGGGGTGCGCGGGCTGGCGCACAGGCGCGGGGGCAGCGCGCTTCAGCGCGCTCAGCGGGCGCCTGGGATATGTGATCAGAGTGAGTCAGTGCGCACTGTGAGCATGGCATCAGGCGGTCACGTCCGGTCAGTCGCGTGTTGACTTTGGACTTTGGCGGTTCTGCTAGACGAAGATCCGGTCGCGAGGGAACCGGACGAGCGGAAGTGGGAACGGGTGCGCGCGGGCGCGACAGCAGCCGCGCGCGTGGCACGCGCGAAGCTACACACGACGTCGACACAAGACCCGCCGACACGAGGTCACAGTGTTGAACTGAGACGTCGATAACTGAGACGTTCCCGGGAAACTGAGACGCCTACCGACTGTGGGTCCCGCGGGGACCGCCCGCTTTGTCGTCGGCTTTGAAAGATGAAACCCGCTATATTTAATTGGAGCTTCAAGTCGTCCTCTTCTTGCATTATTTCGTTGTATGGGAGCACGCGCACACCACACTCACGAACACGGGAGCCAACCCAGCCATTCGCGCACGGGACCAGTTCAGTGGCGCACCGGCACGCATACGTCACGGGTCACGCGCAGCCGGCCAGCCGCACACACGCAGCTCGGCTGGCGGTACGGCACGGCAGAGCGCGTATTCCTGCGAGCCCACCGCGGCGCCCATGCCCGCACAATGTGGTTCAGCGGACTGCGCGCGATAACTCGAGCCCTCATCGAGAGCCCTCACGGCACATCTAGAGCTCCTCCTTCTTGCCCTTGATGGCGACCTTGTACGCGTCCCTCGCGAGGTTCTCAAGCTCCTCCTTGCCAAAGGGCTTGAGCGTGCCGGTCATGTCCTCGGCGAGCGCCTTCTTGGCCTCCGCCGAGGCCGCCTCGATGGCAACCTTGACCGACGGCTCCTCCGCCGCGCTCACCGCCTCCGACACCGCCGCCTTAATGAGCTCGATGACGCGCTCGCGCTTGGCTGCCTTGACCGCGTACTCGCGCTCTTTATCCTTGTCCGATTTGCCCTTCTTCTTCTTCTTGCTCATCCAGCTATTGTATGTCTCCTTGTCGTCCTTATTCAGCTCGGAGATCTCGTTGATGTGCAGCTGCCGCTTGCCATCGGCCCAGTACAGGGCGAGGCCCTTCTTCGTGTTCTTGGGCAGCGCGGCGCGGCACTCCTCTGATAGTGCCTCGGGCTGAGTGCGCTGCAGCAGGCAAGGCATCGTCTCGCCATTACCATGCGCGGCCGCGCACACGCCGTCGCCGCTGATGTCGGCCTTGCACCCTGCCAACAGCGCGAGGAAATCAGTGCAGCTCTGCGAGCGGTCGGCGAGCCCGTTGAGGCATGCGTCGATCCCTTCGGGCGACATGTCGCATGCTTCGTCCTCGCACAGGCAATGCGCTGCCGTGTCGTCCTCGCACGAGGGCAAAGCAGCAGCTGCAGCGAACATCAAGACCATGACGCGGCGCATGGTGGGCGCCATCGCGTAGCGGGAGTGTGAAAAGGCTGTTGAATCCGTAGTCGGCCGCCTAGACGGTCTTAAACAAACAATGGTAGGGGCACGCGCGGCACGCGCCCGTGACGACGCCCTTCGTGTCGTTGCGTTTGAGGAAAGAATGGGAGCTGATAGAGAGCCCGACGAGGTGTACGCGGCGAAGCAGAAGCTCGGTCCGTTCATCCAGGGTCTGCTGGACAGCTGCTGCAAGGATCAGCCCGAGACGCTGCAACCCTGGCTGCTCGCGAAGCTCGTCGAGACCTACCCGGCCGGCGCTAAGGGCCTCAAGCTCGAGCCGGAGGCGACAGCGTGGAAGAAGCGCACGGCGACGGTGCCGATTATCGCGAAGAAGCAGCTGCTGCAGTATCTCGACGACATCCGCTGGTCGCCAACCGTCAGCGCCCTCGCCGAGCAGTGCTGCTACAAGCGGCCCGGCGATGCGAAGGCGTTCATGATTGAGATCCTCGCCGCTGGCGACGCTTTCACTGAGATGGAGGTGACGGCGGACGCGGACGCGGCGGCGGCAAAAATGCAGGCGCTGCAGCGCGGCCGAATGGAGCGCAAGAAGCGCGCGGATGCGAAGGCGGCCGAAAAGGCGGCCGAGAAGAAAGAAATGGATGCGGCGGCGGCCAAGATGCAGGCGGCGCGGCGGGGTCACGCCGACCGTAAGGTGGCCAAGGAGTTGCAGCTCGAGAAGGAGATGGCGAAGAAGGCAGAGAGGGAGGCCGCGGAGGCCAAGGCCGCCGCCGAGGCCGCCGCCGAGGCCGCCAAGCAGGCCGCGGCGGCGACCAAGATGCAGGCGATTCAGCGCGGGAACATGGCCCGAATGGGTCCGAAGACGAGGGCCGAGGCCATGGCCGAGGCCGAGGCCGCCAAGCAGGCCGCAGAGGCGCCGCCGGAGCCGGCAGCGGACGAGCTGCCGTCGAGCAACCCGGAGACGGACGCGGCCGCGGCCAAGCTGCAGGCCGTTCAGCGCGGCAAGAAGGAGAGGGATGCGTACCTGGCGGCGAAGAAGGAGAGGGAGGCTGCGGCGGTCAAGATGCAGTCGATGCAGCGAGGCAAGAACGCCCGCAAGAAATTGGGTGAAGCGTGAGCTGCTGCTGAGGAGGCCGACGTCCTCGGACGAAGGACGGTTGACGCGGCTACGCGGCAACGGCCGCAGGGAGCGCTTCCACCGTTCGGCTCGGAAGGGCCCGTGCGTGGGCTGAGCGCGGGCGATTTCGCACCCCGTGTAGCTTCGAATACTTTAAGTCAGAGTTTGAGCGTGTGCCAAAGTGATGTAATATCACGATCCTCCAGTCTCTACAATCGAACCAGAACCAATCTCATTCAAGATACATAACAGATTATAACGTAACCCGCTAAGCCCGGAACCGAGGACGGCGGAATTATGCACTTTGAATTTCAGGAACCACCGCAGCCTTAGACACACGGCACGCACGATACATGGACAATCATACACAGTGAGACCATGCACGTCTGGCTCGAGAGGCAGCGGTGCAGAATCCTGCCGTCTCCACGACCACGTGCGACCAGTGACTCGTGATGACGGGTCGACGCGTCGGTCTAGTCCTATGACTGTCACGATGCGGGAGAGCGCCGGAGCACACGAGGCGATGGGCCCTTGTCGGAGCCTCCCGCCTGGAGCACACCATTGCTGAGAGGGACCCACGCCCTCTCAGAAGCCGCTGACTGCCGCGGCGGCGGTTCATGACTCCACCGGCCGAATGGTGCGCGCGCCGCGGCTCATGGACGAGCCGACGAGCAGGGCAGGCCCGTCATCCGCGCCGTTCGCGGCGATGACGACCGGGGTCGCGGGCGCCTGCAGGACGCTCACAGGCTGCGGCACACAGCAAAGCGGCACGCAGTGAGGGACGTTGAGCCCTAAGGCAGGGGCAGGTGGCCAGTGGAACTCACCGCCTGCTTCTCGAGCGATTTGACGAGACGCTTGCCGCCCTGCAGGTTGTTGTTGAAGCTCTCCATCGTTCGGATGATCTCCTTCATCTTGTTCTTCTTCGAGCGCTTCAGCTCGCGCAGGTACTGCAGCGGCGAGTTGAACCACTCACCGTATTTCCTCAGGCACTGTTCGCAGTAGTCGATGTCGCGATTGATCTCGACGACCTCGGCCTCCAGCACGTGCCAGTGTGCCTCCAGGCTGGAAAGCACGTTCACCAGATCGGATTTGGCATCCTGAGAGGGCACACCGGGGCCAGTTGTGAGATCCCGCGTGGCCGCCCCAGGTGGCTGGATGCAGAGCGAGCGTATCCGTGGAGAGGCTACGCAGATCTGCCAGAGGGGCAGCCCACGGGGCAGGCAACGCCGCAGCAACGCCACTGACGCGCGCTGGCTGGGACGTATTTCGGCATCGGGTGAAAGCAATTCAACCTCCATAGTGTCCGACTATTCACAGTCCGTTTTCCAGCATAGTGTGAAATAAACTCCTCGCCGACGTCGAGATCAATTCACAGAGTGTGCGCGACACAAGGAGCAAGATTGGTTGTTGGCTAGATGGCCCCCGCGCCCGCCGTGAAAGTTGTAGTTCCTATGTGTTGATGTGTTGTGAATGAATAGCTCTCTTTTTGGAGGGCTGTTTCTCAGCGTTCCGTGTGCATGTGTCTCATTTCAGAGTCCTTGGCAGCTCTCGCTCCTGCTGTGAATGCTTTGGTTTACGTCTTGTGTGTATTCATATGAAAGCTTTTTCGTGACATTGGCCTGTGCATGCCTGTATGACAATGCGCGGCCCTCGATACGCAACGGTTGGCATCGACGAGGAGATCGGTGTCGAAGACAGCGGCAGCAGCAGCTGTCTTACTGCTGTCTCGGCACCGCTGCGGCTCTTGCGGCGCGTGTGCCCGTGGGCGACACCCTTCGACCTTGTGATCCTTGTGATTCTGTTGGTGACTGCTGCAGTGATTGTCACCTTCTCGGCGGTGCATGACTTACACGCGACGACCAGCGAGCCTTGCGACCCGCTACAAATCAGCAAGCATCTGCATTGCGTGCCGCTCAACAAGCCGGGCACATTTGCCCAGGTATTGGAGGTCCAGGGAACTGAGCGCGAGCACTACTCCGTGGTCGAGAAGCAGCGTGCGGCGCAGCGAGGACACAAGCGGACACATGCGTCTCACAGAGATACAAATTCGTACGAAGGCGATTGGATAGACCCTGCGGTTGGCGGGCGCATGCCGGCCATCATAGGCGCGTAGCGCTGTAAAGCTTTAGGCGCGAGACGGCGAGGAAAGGTTCGGTTCCGTTCGATTTCGTTTCCATCTTGAGCGACGGGTTGAAGTGGTAAAACGCCCACTTTTTCAGAGCCCCACGTGAGCCGGACGCGTATGGTGTTACTACATGCATCGTCAGTCTCGAGATAATCGAGACTTGACGTGTTACTCGGAGCACTAAGGTAACAAGCTTAATGCAGACGGGCGCGTTCTATGTGTACGAGAATCGCCCGCGCAACGCGGCAAGCGGGACGTTCATTGGTAGCCCCACTTCCGCATCAGGCTGAGCACGTGCTCGTCGGGCGAGGCGTCCAGTTGCGTGCGTGCGCGGTGTTGTTGAAGGTGCCCGTAGGCCGCAAGCGCGCTTCCTCCAAACTGTCCAAATGGTCGCGGCGTGGAGGAAGGGTCGGCAGCACCTCGGAACGTTCCCGCCATCGAGGCTGCTCTGGGTGACGGCGGCCCTTGCGTTAGACCCGTCGGAGTCAGAGGTGGCGAGAAGCGTGGAGAGCTCGCCTCGACATACGATGTGGCATATGAAGGGCTCGAGCAAACCGCCTCGGCCGCGAAAGATGGGGTGGGCATGTGGAGCGGCGGCACCCCATGAGGCGCCCCATGATGTGCCGTCTGCCAGTCCGCAAAGTGGATCGTCTTACGCGCCAGCTGCACAGCGTCCAGCTGTGCGCGCTCGAGTGCCCTCGTCCGTGCCTCTGCGTCTGCCTTCGCCAGTGCGAGGTCGCACTTCTTGGCATGCAGCTCCATCTTGGTGTCCTCGAGCGCGGCCCTCGTGCCGTCCAAGTCTCGGCGCACATCGGCGAGGAGCCGTTGCACTCGCGCGAGCTCCGACGCTAACGCTTCCTGGTCGCGCATCGAATCTGAAAGCGCCTTGCTCTCAAGCTTCGCCTTTTCGCTCACCTCCGTGGCGGACAATGCCGCCTGCTCGGCGCGTCGAAGCGCCTCGTGCTCTCGGCGCTCCGCCTCACGCTCCCTGTGCTCCGATTCGGCCTGCGCGAGCGCAAACACGTGCTTGGCTTCAGTGTTGGCCTGCCTGGCCTCACCCTCGGCCCTCCTCGCCTCCGCCTCGGCCCTCCTCGCCTCCGCCTCGGCGTGCCGGTGATGCTCGAGCTCTCGCTTCGCGTTCTCTGCCTCGCGCATAGACGCTTGCGCAACCTCACGGCACTTTGCGACTTCGACGGCCGCCTCCTGCACCATGGCCATCTCGCGCCGCTTGGCTGCGTCCGCCTCCTCCTTGGCGGTCTGCTCGCGCTGCCTGGCGCGTGCCGCCTCCGTGCTGACCTCATCAGCCCAGCCGTTGGCGCGCTGCAAGTACAGCTCCTCCGCCGCGGCCGTCTCCGCCTTGAGGCGACGCCCCTCGTCGACAATTCGTCGGTTCTCATCTGCAACTCTTCGGCTCTCCTCCGCCTGCCGTCGGCTCTCCTCCTCCGCCTGGCGCACCTTCACGTTGGCAGCCGCCACCTCCTCGCGAGCAGCCTTGGCATCGCTCACGGCCCTCTGCTCCGCCTCTGCGTGCAACTTCACCAGTGCGCTCATCTCTTGAAGTGCGAGGTCTCGCTTCCATTCAGTCTCGGCCAGCGCCTCCCTTGCTGCTTGCTCGGCCTTGATCGCCGCCGCCTGTTCTCGCCTCGCCTCGGCCTCTGCGCTCTTGGCAGCTTCCGCGTCCTTTGCCGCCGCCTCCGCTTGCTGTGCCGCCAACTGCTGGGCGGCACGGCAACGGGAGGCTTCTTCAGCAGCTTGGCCCGCGTACATGTTCGCGCGCGCGGCTGCCTCCGCGTGCGCTTGCAAGTTGTGATTCGCCATCTCGTGAGCTCGTATCATCTCCTCTCGGATCTTGAACACCGCCTCACGCGCGTGTGCAGCATCTGCCGCTGCAGCATCGCGCTTCGCCTCGGCCTCGGCGATGGCAAGCGCGTCCTTTTCGCGCGCCCACACGGCGTCCAGTTCCGCGCGTTTCGCCATCGCAGTCGCGTTCTCCGCTTCCTGCTGGGTACGCTTGGCGTACGCCTCGGCCTGCCGCGCGATCGCTGCCTCGCCCTCTGCGCACTGCTGTGCCAGCCTAGCCTCCGCTTCGGCTTCGCGTGCCGCCGCCACCTCACGCTCAGCATGCCGTTGTGCGTCGCGACACCGCAAGGCCGTTGCTGCTGACTCTTCGGCTTGTCCAATAGCTCTGAGCATATCTTCGGCCATCTGCGCCTTGGCCAGCCGCATGTCTTCCTCCATCTGTGCTTTGGCTTCTCCCATGTGTGCCTTGGCTTCTGCCTTGGCTTCTGCCGCCTGTGCCTTAGCGAAAGAGAGGGCTTCGTCGGCCGCAGCGGCTTTCCTTTCGGCTTCGACGACCCTTGCCTCTGTGGACGCCGTCACGGCCGCCGTCAAGGCCTCCATCTTCGTCACCGCGGCCGCCACCCTGGTTTCCGCAGCCGCCGCAGCAGCCTCCGCCTTAGCCTCCGCCTTGGCCTCCGCGGCCGCCGCCCTGGCCTCCGCGGCCAACACGGCCGCCGCCGCCTTGGCCTCCGCGGCCACCGCTTTGGACTCCGCGGCTGCCGTCTTGGCCTCCGCGGTCGCCCGCGCCTCAGCCACCGCCTCGTGCTGCCATGCATCGGCGGCTGACGTCTGCAAGTCCTTCACCGCACCTTCGAGCCCTTTTTGCCAAGCGCTCATCGCCCCCATGGACATAAGTCTCGACTTCGCCTCCGCTTCCGCTGCCACCGCCCGTGATTCCGCGGCCACCGCCCGTGATTCCGAGGCAGCTCTCGCCGCCTCTACCGCTGCCCTCTCGGCCTGTGCCTTGCTCAACGCGTTCTCCGTGCTCCGTACTCGAGCCTGCTCGGCGGCGCATTTGCGCTCCAGCGCTTGCAAGGAGCTCTGGAGCTCCCTCAGCACCCTCTCATGATCCTTCTGGAGCTCCCTCAGCACACTCTCATGCCCCCTCTGGAGCTCCTCGACGTGACTCTCACGCCCCCTCTGGAGCTCCTCGACATGACTCTCATGCCTCCTCTGGAGCTCCTCGACGTGACTCTCATGCTCCCTCTGGAGGTTCAGAGCTACTCTCGTGGCAAGGACGTCTGAGTCGCTGGTCTGTGTCGATCTCTCGAGATACTCCACAGCCTGAGTGCACATATCGGTGAACTTCATCTTCTCGGGCTTCTCATCCCAGAACGATGGCCTCGGAACCGATGGTAGTCCAGTGGCTGGCGACGAATGCACATGCCCAGCGGCATTGAATTCGAGCGCTCGAAGCTCCTTCAGGCTCCGGTAGAGATCTTTGTACTCAATGTAGCCGCTCCTGTTGAGGTCGATAAGGTCAAACAGAGCGTCGACGGTCGCCTTGGGAACGTTGATCTGAAGCACCTTCACGGCACGATAGAAGTCCTGACGCGACACGAGCCCGTCGCCATTCTTGTCCCACTCTTCAAAGACCTTTTGTAACCTCGCCATGCTCGCATCCAAGACGTAGCGAAGTTGCTGGAGCGCATCCTGTCCCGCGGCTATGACCACGCTCGCCGGGGTCGCTGGTCCGGATTCCGTGTCGGCGAGCATCGACCGTAGGCGCCCGCTGATGGCCATGATTCGATTGATGTGATCGTGCCGAAGCAGCTCGTGTATCTGCCTATTGAGCTGATGAAAGTCGAGCTGCCCCGCGTGGTCGCAGTCGAGCGCGGAAAACACGTCCAACAGGTCTCCATCAGAGCTCCCATCCGTGCTGCGCAATTGGAGCACTCGCAATGCGCGACAGAATTCGCTAGCATCGAGCGTACCGTTGTGGTCCTTGTCCACAGCGTCGAACAGCTCCGCAAGGCGCTCTCTGCGGTCGGCGAGCTCTTCAAGAATATCGATGACGAGGTGCTCTTTGTGGTAGGCGATGGCCGAAATCTTGCCGTCGCCGTCTGTGTCCAGCCTAGTGAAGAGAGCTTTCAGCGTCTCCGTCTGTGCTTTTGGATCGCGAGAACGCACCATCGTGCAAAAGTCCTCAAAGGCCATGCCGCCCTCTTTCGAACTCAGATGAGGCGTGATCAGAGGCGCGCTCAAGGTGTCTCTGGGCGAGGGTGAGGGAGCGGGATCCGTGGCAGCTGTATTCTTGCTCCCCGGGCTGGCGGGTCTGGACGGCTTGCTGCTGCTGCCCGGGCTCGAAACCTTCCTGACGGGAGTACCGGAGGTGCTGCTGGGTGCAGCGATCGGACGAGGTGGCACGCGAGTCGCGCCTGCGGTCGCGCCTGCGGCTGGCGCGGGCGGCATTGTAAAGTCGCAAAATGCGACGTTGCGATTCCGCAGCAAAAACGAAATCTGTTGTCGCGCTGCTACTTTTCTAGTAAAAACTTTCCCGGTAAGGTAAAAAGCGGCCCGCCTCTCTGCGCGCGGCGCATTCGTATAGGGGGGGGCGCTGAATTTCCTGAAATCTGAATAACAGTTTCAGATTGCGTGTTGTCAGCCCGGCTGTAGAACGGCCTACGGCAGCATGTTCAGCATGCCCATGTCGCATGTGGCTGGACGGTAGCGTGTTGGGCCGCGCGCCGGTGTAACTGTAAACTGACTGACTTATAAAATCTGCTTCAATCAAATTATCGAAAATCATTATAGAATCATCGGATGTGACCCAATATGCGGCGCGGCGGCCGGCCGGGCTGCGGCCGGGCCCCGCACCGTAGTGCGTAGACCGTAACACCCAAACACCGTAAGCACCTTTCTCGGTGGCTCTCTGCCTCTCGGTCGTCACTGACGGCCCCCAGCACGGTTTAAGCTTCAACTGACAACTCCCGTCCATCAGGGAAGGCCCATGTGAGTCTACTTGGAACAGTCTCGTGCTAGTGCCCTCAGCCGAGGGTGGGATGGTTTCGCCACTTTTCCCCACAGCTCACATCGCTCATGTATGAGCGCTCGTCCCGAGGCCCGTCGCGCTCGTGCCCTACCTGCCGCCACGGCCCTACCTGCCGCCCTACCTGCCGCCGTACCTGCCGTACCTGCCCTACCTGCCGCCACGGCCGCGGCCCCTGCCTCTGCCGCCGCCCATGCCTCTGCCGCCGCTGGCACCGGCGCCGGCAGCGCCGGCGCCGGCAGCGACCCCATTGAGAGTCCATTCGCCGCCGTGTTGAGCACTCCATTTCCATCCCGGGCGAGTCTCACTCGCGTCGATCAGGTGGCGCGTGCCGTGGAGGGTGGAATGGAGCAGCAGCTTGGGCGCATCGCGCTGCCTGGCGACGAACTTCATCGGCCACCAGCCCTGCTCATGGCTCATTTCGAGATCGTGGCCGGGCTTGAGAGTGGCTTGCCAGTCCGCCGGCGGCGCAGGCGGCTTGGGACGTAGCCGCGTCGTCGGCACCTGGCGAGGAAGGCAATCACAGGTCATCAGTGGCCATTCGAGGTCATTCGAGGTCATTGGAGGAACTCAAAAAAAGAAGAAATCAGAGTAAACGAGGTCAGAAATGATTCACCTCTTCCTTTGCTTGAGTGCTCGCCGTGGGCGCCTCGAAGAGCTCATCGTATACGACGGTGGCGAAGTCGGCTTCCTTGGCTGCAAGGACTTCAGCCGAGTACCAGCTGCCCTCGTAGCCCACCTCGACGCCACGCACCTCCACCTCCATCCCGAAGCCGAACCGGAACGCTGGCACCGTCGGGACTTTCTTCTTGAGAGGCTCATCATCCTCTGCACCTAGTGATGAGGGACGCAATCGGAGGCCATCAGAGGCCATCAGAGGTCACTCAGAGGTCACTCAGAGGTCACTCAGAGGCCATCAGAGGTCACTCAGAGGTCACTCAGAGGTCACTCAGAGGTCACTCAGAGGCTTATCATCCTCCGCACCGCCTGCGCCAGCCGTGCTCTTGCGCTTCTGGCCAGCGGCGCTGGCGGCGGCGGCCTTGGCGGCCTTGGCGGCGGCTTCGGCCTCTTCTTGCGCCCGCAGCTTCTTGAGAGCTTCCACCGCCACCTTCTTGGCTGCCTCGTTGGCCTTCTGCACCCGCGGGATGTCGCTCGGCGGCACCTTGCGCCACTCTTTGCGCTCATCTTCCATCCCAAACTCCTCGATGAAGTCCTCTTCGCCATTCACCATCGCGCGAAACCGGCCCCCTCCGAGCACCGCGACCACCTCGGCGGGCTTCCATGACACCTGATTCGTGTTCCCCTCTTCCTCGGCCACCTAATGAGAAAGGCAATCAGTGCCCATCAGTGGCTCCACAGGCAATCACTAGGCAGTCCCCTCGGCTACGGCAACCTGATGAGAGAGGCAATCAAAGGCAATCACTAGGCTGTCCCCGCATTTTCGTCACTACCTCAACCTCGAGCAGCTCGCCTAGTTTGGGCATGCCTGATGAGAGAAGCAATCAAAGGCAATCAAAGGCAATCCCTGCACCTCGACCTCGAGCAGCTCGCCTAGTTTGGGCACGCGCGCCTCGTCATAGATAGGCACCATCGACGACGATCGGCTCAGCCCAACAGGCCCGCCCGCGCCGCCCGCACCGGCCGCGGCACCGCTGCCGTCGCGGAAGGCCTTTGGCTTGACCACAGTGCGCCCTCGAGTCGTCTCAGCGACAGGCGCATCCTCGGTGCTCGGCAGATTATGCGCACGTGGCGGCATTGGGCCGGGCTGCGCGGGCAGCGTGCGTCCCTCGCAGGCATACAGCCAACCATTCGCCCAGCCCTGCCACGTGTATCGAGGCCGCAGCTGCGCCAGCCGAACCTCTGTTGGCGGCTCATCTGCGGGCCGGCAGCTCAGTTTCACCTTGGCCTTGGCCACCTTTTTATCCACGCCGCCCGGGCGCACGATGCGTTCCACAGTGGCCTCCCACCACGCCTCGTCTTCGTACACATCGCACAGCTCCCCTTGGCGTACGTTGGCAGCCCAGCCCGCGGGCGGCGCGGGCGGTGCCGGACGCACGTTGGCCACCTCGACGGTGACGTTCGGCGGCTCGGCGGCGTTCGCGAGGTACGCCACGAGCAGAGTCGAGTCGTCATTCACCTTGAGCACCTCGGCGGTGTTCCATCCAGGCGCCGGCTGGCGGCTCACCGAGAGCACTTTGTCGGGCACGCCGTCCTCTGTGAGTGTGTAGAGGTCCCCAGCCTGCACCGCCGCGGCCTTGACTGTCCGACCGCCCGACAAGTAGCCCGAATGCCACGGCGTCACTGTAAGAGAGCCGGCGCTCGTCGTGATGGTGACGAGCTCGGCCATCGTCTCGACCGCCACGCCCCACTTGTACGTCGCATCGGGGTCGCCGCCGCCGACGACGACGTCCACCGACGATGCGACACCCCCGGCGCCGCCGCCGTCGCCGCCGTCGCCGCCGTCGCCGCCGTCGCCGCCGTCGCCGCCGCCGTCAGCGGGCAAGGTGCCTACGCCGCTTGCACCGGCGCTGACAGCGTGCGCGGCGGCGCGGCTCGGCTTGTGAAGCATCGACTCGACCTCCGCGATCGTACGTGTCACGCCGCCCAGCATCAGAGTCCACTCATCGTCTGAGGCGCGGTGCTGCCAGCCCGGGCGCAGCAACGCTGCCCCCACCTCGTGCACCTTTCCGTAGCGTACGGCGTGCACGCGCAGCGTCGCGCCGCTCCGGCCGAGGTACTGCACCTCCCACCAGCCGTTCTCATAGGAGAGCTCGACCTGGTCGCCATTGGCGAGCCGGCGCGTCCACGCGGTGGGCGTCGGGCCGGCGGGCGCCGGCGGCGGCACAGGCCTCATCCGGTTGAGCGCCACCCACTCCTGGTCTTGGTCGGGGTATGCCGTGTAGGTCACGAGCGCGCGCGGGCCGGCGGGCTTGCCGGCGCCGACGTCGGCTTCGCCTTCCTGCTCGACCTCGACGATCTCGACCGCGTACCATGAGCCGATGAGACCCTCGTCCAGGGACGTGAGCTCCATGTGGTCACCGACTGCGACCGGCGGCCCCTCGGCCGGCAGCACGGGAATGGGAAATGCGGCGGGCGAAGTGAGAGCCTCGGCGCCCTCGGCCCGCGGTGCGGCATCGGGCGGCGGTTCGATCTGCATCGACTCGGCGGAGGACTCAGCCATCCTGTGCTTATAGGTGATACACGAGTGAGTGAGTAGGAGAGGAGACGTGCGACGAGTGTGCCGTTCGGGTGTTTCACATGAATACAAGGTACCGGGAAGTTGGCAGTCGGGTGCGCGTTGCAGCTTAGATAGGAAGTACAGCAGCATCTCGAGAAAGATACAGCGATTCCCACCGGAACTCGTAGAAGACACAGGGAGGAGCAGCCCTTATTTATTTGTATTTGCTTTGCTAGATGACGACGAGATTTGGACCTCACATGTGACTTGACTTGACTTGACTTGACTTGACTTGACTTGACTTGCACTTGTACCCGGTAGGATTCCGAGCGGACGGCTCTGCTCGGGTGGGTCCAATGCAAGATTTCGGAGACGGACGTCCCGACGCGCGGGTCAGGGGGCGGCCGCCGGCGGTGAAACAGCAAGCCCATGGGCGCTGAACAGAGCGTCGATCGGAAAGAGGCCGTCGAATTGATGGACGGCACTTCGTCGCTGACGAGCGCCGACACATCCGGCACCCTGGCCTCCTCCGAGTCCTCTGACCCCGCCGCACATTCATTGGGGGACTTAGTGGCGCCGTCCTTGCCGAATAAATGTGCGGTGGTGGCGGTTGATGCACACGCGCTCATGACCTCCGTTGTTGGCTCGCACGCGTTGCGCGTCAAGGGAGAGGACGGCTTGCGCGTTGAGCGACTTGTCATCGGTGGAGACGTCGTGCTATGTGCGGCGATTGCGGACGGTCACGGCGGGCCTGAAGCAGCTTCGTTCGTGCTGAAGCACCTCCTCGAACTCCTTGCCGAGGAGAGCTGTGGGGACTCGAGCGGCAGCGCGCTCGCGCAGGCCATTGAGCGCACCTTCGTCAGGTTGCACGCGCTGCTGCACGCGGACGAGCGGCACACGGCCGGCACCACGGTAACGGTGTGCCTGATCAACGAGACGCGCGGCGAGCTGACGATGGGGAACGTGGGCGACTCGGCTGCTTTCCTTGTGCTTGCCAATCCTGCCAATTCTGCGAAGCCCAAGCAGGCCGGGATCCGCCTCACGAGCGAACACCGCCTGCAAGAGAGCGACGACGAACGTCGTCGCGTCAGTGAGGCGGGGGGGAAGCTCGGGCAAGTGGTCGTCGGCGGGTTTCCGAACGGGCCGCTGCGCGCCTTCCCAGGTGGCGTGTGCTGCGCGCGCGCGATCGGCGACAGCGATTGCGGGCCGTGGCTGAGCCCCGTGCCCGACACCAAGGTGATGCCCTTCCCTGAGGCCGCCTGTGTGCTGATCGCGAGTGACGGTGTGTGGGATGCACTCCCGTGCGAGACGGTCATCAAGCGAGCCCTCAAGTCAAAGGACGTGCACGAGGCCGCCAAAAGGATCGTGGACGAAGCCCTGCGCGCTCGCGGAATGCGCGACGACATCACGTGCGTGTGCATCGTGGGCGGCAGGAAAGGTTTGTCGGATGCCATCACGGCGGAGTGCCCTGCGACGAGCGCTGCACAGCCGGCGCACAATTGGTTTCGCAACGCGCCGAGCTCGCACAGCTCTTATCGCGATGAGAGCTCGCACGGTTCCTTCATAAGGCGAGCTCTCAGACCATCGTACGAGGCGACAGATCCGAATAAGGAGCGCACTGAGTTCTCGCACGGCTCCTCCACCGAACCAAGCGTGAGTTCGTGTGCGGGCTCCTCCACCGAACCAAGCGTGAGTTCGTGTGCGGGCTCCTCCACCGAACCAAGCGTCAAGAGCGGTACGCGATTCGCGATGTTCGCGATGTCACAGCTGATGACCTCGTCGCTGCATAGCAGCGCCACAAGCGTGTCGAACAAAATGTTGGCCGACTCGAGTGCCAAGAGTGGCGCACTGTTCCTGAGCCTTACAGCTGTTAGCCAGGGCGACCAGAAGCCCTTTGATGCCACTCTTACGAAGCCCTCGTTCAAGGGCATCTTCGATGGCAGTCACAAGAACTCCTCATCCATGGGCCTGAGGGGGCTCGAGAGCGAGGTGCACTCTGATTGCCTCCCTGATTGCATTCTGATGAGCTCTAATTGCCTCACTCATCATCTCGCAGGTGCTCTTCGAAACGGATCGTATCGTGCTCTGGCCGGGCCCCAAGCAAAAGCCGGGCCCCAACCTCGATGGCGACAAGACCATCACCAAGGGAGGCAATCGGAGACCCCGCGCGATGACCACCGAAAAGTCATTCAGTCCCGAATAGCGCAGGAGACAGTCCTAGGGGATTACTAGGGGATGGTAAGGGGTCGGCAGAAGCTCCTGAGGCACCCGCAGCATCAATCGACCATCAGAGCGCCCTGGCCCTTAAATACCTGGCATGAGTGTCCACGCAATTCGTAACCACCCGCAGCACCAATCGACCCTGAGAGCTGATGAGCTTGACACGACGCATAGGGTGGAGACGTATCAAGAGCGCCTACCAATTCGCCGTGCGCATGGGTGATATGTTTGCCAACGGCAGCGACGCATCATTCAAGCAGCACGAGCCGTGAAGTGAGCGGAATTGCTTCTCATTTGAACCGTCCATTCTGCTTTCAGCACCACATTGGGACCTCTGCGACTGGGCGCTCTGGGCGATTGACTGCGCGGCCGCTCGGCTCGTTGGTATGCGGTAACATTTCACCGCCGTTGCGGTACATGTAACATTTCGGGAGGGGATTAATGTATAATGAGTATGCGTCGTGTGCGTGCCCGGCTCTGCAGCGCTTGCCTGCGCGCTCTATTAAAACCGTTCCACCGTACCGTGAGGGAGGTGGCCTCACTCCTCACTGGTGCGGTGCGCTGCGCGGCGTCTCCCTACGTCTACCCCCGCTCGTTCGACTGCGACACTCCAGTCAACACTCTCAGGTCCCTCGTGCGCCTATGAGCGGCGGCGCCGGCGCATATTTTCCTGTTGGCTGTGCCAGCGCATGACAAAATTGCGCCGGTCGCGCGCCATGATGGGCATCGGCTCGCTCATCAGCGCGCAGATCTGCTCGGCGAGCATGTCAACGTGCATCTCGGCAAGCTCGGGGTGGGTGATCGACTTCCGAGCGGCGGTCACTCTAGCATCCACTTCGGCGAAGACCTGGTCGGGATCGAGGCTGCCGGGGTCGATCATGGTGACTTCGCCGCCGGGGCGTCTTGGGGGGCTGGGGCCGCGCCCGCCCCCGCCCCCGCCCCCGCCCCCGCCCCCTCCTCCCCTGCCGCCGTAGCCGCTGAGCTTGACTTGGTCCTCGTACCAACCACGCACAAATTGGCGTTTCTGCTGCACGAGCTTCGGAGCGCTCTTGCGCGAGAATGTGGCCACGTGCTTCGTCACCTCTTGCAGCGTGGCCAGCGGCAGCTCGACGCGCGGATCGGCCAAGCCCAGCTGCTCGAGCATGCGTAGCAGGCCTTGAACGTCGCGAGGCGTGCGCAGTCCCGAGTCGCGATCCAAATTAGGCAGGTACTCGTATGGATCAGTGTACCTGTCCGCGTAACTGCCCCCGGAGCTACCGGAGTCATGCTCGGAAGGCGAGTAGCCGCCGCCACCGCCCGAGGGTACCCGGTACTGGTGCTGGTGCTGTTGCTGGTGCTGCTGGTGCTGCGGCGGCGGCGGCGGCGAGCGCGCTGGCGTGCTGAACTGCGGCAGCGCCGGCGGCGGCGGCAGTGGCGGCTGCGACGTCTGAATCGGCGTGGGCGGCGCGGGCGGCGCGGGTGGTTTCGGCGCCGGCGCGCCCGGACGCGGCAGTGCGGTCGGTCGTGGATGCATGCTAAAGCGTGCCCAATTATGGAAATCGATAACGAATTCGGCCATCTCGGGCAGGCCACCCGAGGGGAGCGGCACGTGGCATGTGCTCGCGACGGCGTTCGCGAGCGCATACAGCTGCTCCTGCGTCGCCCCCGATTTGTACGTGACGTACACCTCTTGGCAGAGTGATGACGTGATCGCGCTGTGCTGAGCGGGCGAGGGCAGCTGCTGCTGCTGTTGCGCGGTGGCGGCCGTTACCGCTGCGAGCTGCGTCTGGAGCTGCAGGAGCTGCTGCTGCAGATGCTGGAGCTGCTGAAGCCCAGGTGCGCTTGGATTACTGGGGCTGCTTGGCGGCTGGTACTGCTGCTGGTACTGCTGCTGTAGATACTGCTGCTGCTGCTGATAATGGTACTGCTGCTGCTGCTGCTGCTGCTGCTGCTGCTGCTGCTGCGCCGGCTGTAGTGAGTGCGACGACTCCGTCTCCACCTCCTCTTCGCGTCCATCATCATTGGCCGCGAACCAGTCGTCGATGTAGGTGCGCCGCTGGTTAACTGTCGCAGGAGCCTTTCCGTGATCCTTCGTGTACTCGGGATCGACAGTTTGGATGGCATGCGCCAGGTTGCCGAGAAGGCCCGACGGGACCTGCCCACCGCGGTACCTCGCGAGCGCCGTGAGGAGCGCTTCGCGCTCCATAGGCTTGAGAGAGGCCTCGACCGAATTCGTCGAATTCGTCAAACTCGTCAAACTCGTCGCCTCCGCCGCCTTCGTCGCCTCTGCCGACATTGCCGCCTGCGCCGCCCTTGCCGCCTGCGCCGCCCTTGCCGCCTGCGCCTCCCTCACCGCTTGCGCCTGCCTCGCCGCCTGTACCATCTGTGCCTCACCCTGCGCGTCCTCATCCTCCTCCGCCTCCTCCACCTCCTCTTCCTCCTCCGCCTCCGCCTCCTCTTCCACTTCCTCCTCCTCCTCCGCTTCCTCCGCCCTGGCCGCCTGCGCCGCCCTGGCCGCCTGCGCCGCCCTGGCCGCCTGCGCCGCCCTCGCCGCCTGCGCCGCTCTCGCCGCCTCCGCCGCCTCCATCTCCTTGTCCACCTCGGCCTCATCGGAGTCCTCCTGAATCGCCACAAACTGCTTTGCCGCTGCCTGCCTCGCCGCCGCTTGCCTTGCCGCAGCCTGCCTCGCTGCGTCTTGCTTCGCCGCGGACTGCCTGCGCTGGCTCCGCTGACTCCGCTGACTTCCTTGGCTACGCTCGCTGCGCCTGGTGGTGCGCTGGCTACGCTCGCTCACTGCCTCCGCCGCCGCCGCCGTCGCTGCCTGCCTCGCTGCTGCCTGCCTCGCCGCCTCCTGCAGCGCCGCTGCCTGCCGTGCCGCATCCGCCGCCCTCGCCGCCTCGGCAGCCTGCGCCGCCCTCGCCGCCTGCGCCGCCTGCGCCGCCCTTGCTGCCTGCGCCGCCCTTGCCGCCTCCGCCACCTTCGCCGCCCTCGCCGCCTCCGCGGCTCTGGCGGTGCCACGCTGGCTGCGGTCGCTCACTAACACTGCCGCCGCCGCCTGCCTCGCCGCCAACTGCCTCTCCTCCTCCTGCCTCGCCGGGTCTGGACTCGCCGCCGCACTCCGCGCAGGGGGCTTATAGTTGGCCGGGGGCTCACTGAAGTGTCCCAGCTGCTTTTGGTCCTCAGCCCAGTTCTGCAGGAATGCACGCTTCTGTGCGACGGTGGCGGGCGCTTTCTGGTTGGTCGCCTCCTCTACCTCCCGCACGAGGACGGCGAGCTCGCTGGCCGCGATGGGCGACGAGCAGCGTATCCGGTGGTAGAGCGCCTCGCTCATAGGAGCCTGCGCAGCGAGCGGCTGACAATCTGTGTGCACCCACTCCCGTCGCGTCAGTCCACGGATCTCGATCGATGGCGAGTTGTTTTCGATCTAAACTTCGAGCTATTTTGGGCCGTGAAAGTCGGCCAAACATGTACCGGTAAAAAGACACCGGGGAGTACCGGTACTGTGAATCGAAAGAACTGCTCTCGACGTCTGAAATTTGTAAGTTTATCTTTTTGTGCATGCATCGCCTGTGGATGCGGATTTAATGTCCATTTGGGACAAACCTTGTGTGTCGTTTCAACCTGGACCCTTTCTCAAAGGATGCTTGTGTGTCGATTCAACTGACCCTTTCGCAAAGGATGCTGCTCTCAAACATTATTTGCTTTGTTCTTGGCTGGCTCACCTGCGTAGCACACGAGCAGCTCTACGAGCAGTTTGAGAATCTTGGCTCAACGGCCGAGGACGACTTTATCGACGTGAGACATCTGCAGGCTTTGAAGGCAGAGCCGTTTCGTGGTCTGGCGGCCACTGAGGAGTGCCGTGGCGCACTCGATGCGCTACTCGGCATCTCACCGGCTGTGGCACAAACGATCCATGCTGAGATTGACCGATACAGCGGAGATCACCAAAACCGCGCCTTGTGGGCCGGCACCGAGTTGAGCCGGCACTACAAATCCAAGACCTTTTTGCAAGATGCCTTTGTTCGGCTCCACAATTTCCTCTTCGCCGCAAAGCTGCTGCCGCTTGTCGAATGGGGCAAAGGCCGCGGTATCGACATTTCGAGTCGCTCCGCGTTAGCGCCGTGGCTGCTCAACGCGACCAAGGTTGGCCGTGGCACTGGCTACGCTGGTTACCACGCGGGGCCTTCGGTGATCTCTCGGCTCGCCATCAACGCATACGTGCTGGCCGAGAGGGTGCACATCGCCCCGGGATCCGTCTGCCTCGGGTGGGACTCCACCGAGTTTGTGGATCTCGTGCCGGGCTGCGTGCGCGAGCAGAGCTGGGCTCTCGTCTTCAAGAACGGCAAGGTGAAGGTGGATGTGGCGCAACGCAAGGTCCACGCGGACATCGCTTCTCTCGTCGATGCGAGTGCGGTGAGCAGCGTGCCTCGTTTCGACCTGATCATCTGTCAGGAGGTCTTTGAGCACGTGAGACGGCCTGCCGACGGCGCCAAGGGGCTCTACAACCTTCTCAGGTCAGGCGGCCGTGTCCTCTTCACCGTTCCCTTCAACTCGCACTTCCACCTCATTCCGACGGACTTCTTCCGCTACTCGCTCGACGGGGCGCGCTCGCTGCTCGCCGACGCTGGCCTGACTGTCGAGAGGACCTACAAAATTGGCAACTCCGCCATCGCTTCGGGCTTCATGCTCGGCTTCGGCGCGGGCGACTTCAACATCGAGCTGATGGAGCACAAGCTATTGCAGCCTGTTACCGAGCCTGTGGGCAGCAGCCAAAGGTGGGGAAGGCTACCGGAGGCGCTCTACGTTGGCACCTGCGTCACTGCTCGGCGGCCGCAATCTTAGCGATGTATTAGCGCCGGATAGCCTTCATTATAACCCCCCCACAGCTCTCCTCCCTGTTCACAAATTACCCGGGAGTGTCCACCGCGCACCTGACACCGCGTACTACCGCACCGTGCACCACGACGTGCAGTTCGCTCATCGCGCACTCGCACTTCTCGCCTCAGATTCGTCTCAGGGGTACAATTGTACAATGTACTTGGACGTTGGGGTACTTGTACGAAAACGTCGTCGTGGGCGCCACACATGGCGTCGCTGTGCGACCCCGCACCGGCGTTAGTGGCCGCCGACGACGAATGCGCGCAGGCGGCGACCTTTGTCGAGGAGCTGGGATTGGACGAAAAGGAAGATCCACCGACCGCGCGCGGTGATGATGGCACGATGGTGTCCATCCTACGCCACCCACTTCTGCAGCTTCCTTGGGTGCGGAACCGCGGAGTGGCTGATGGGACTTTGGACGGCGAGCAGAGCGCGAGCTGTGTATCCAAGCTCATGAAGGCAGCCTATGAGCTCACAGGCACTCTACGAATCGAACGATCGAAATGGATTCTCAACGAGTTTCGATTGCAGTGCGACGCCGGCACTTATGCTGGCACTTATGTTGGTGCTGCAGTGCTGCAGAGGGCTCACCACTCTCTCGAGGCTCGGAGTGCCGATTCGTTCCATCCCTTGACGACGGGCGAAACCCTGTACTTGCCGGCCACCTACACACTGCTCGCGCATCTGTTGACGACCGATCGGCACTGCAGCGCGCTTGCATGCCAGCGCGTGTGCGAGCTCGGCGCAGGCCTTGGGCTGCTCTCCGCCGCGCTCGTGCGAATGACGCCGCCTCCACGGCAGCTGGTGGTGACCGATGGCGACGAGGCCATCTTTCCCCTCCTCTGTACAAACATCGAGGCCAACCGGCCCGACGGTGCCGACATTGAGGTCATGCGCCTCCGATGGGGACACGACGTACCTGCCCATCTCGCGGCGAGGTTCGATCTCGTCGTGTGCGCCGACGGGATTTTCGCCGCCGAGCCGCCGAGCGCACGTGGCAGCAGCCGTGTGGGGCTTGGCGTCGAGACGGAGAGCCAGATCCGCAACCTGCTCGCCACCGCTGCCGCGCTGCTCTGTCCCGGAGGACGGATGGTACTTACCGCCGAACCTCGTGACCGCTTGAAACCACCGAGCGCCGACCCGATACGGCGCTTGGCGTCCGTCGCGGAGGCGACGGCGGGGCTTCACTTGGTCGAGTGGCGCGAGCGCCGTCTCACGGGGGAGCAGCGGCCGGAGTGGGAGACCGACCTGCTCGAGTTTGAAAAGGGGTGAGAGAGTTCATAGCGTTGGAGGTAGGGTTCCTTCGTTCACATTCACACAGACACATAAACACCATGGCTGGCCTCTCGTGCGCAAACCCTCCGGTGGCTGTTGATCGCGGCATGCTGCAGCCCGCAGTGGCTCTCGCTGCGTGGACGTTTGTGATGTGGCTTTGGATGTACGCAACGCGCCTCCCCGCCATCCGCAGGCAGGGTCTCAAGCTCGACCCTGCGGTGCCGCCCAAGGACTTGATGGCGGCGCTACCCGCGAACGTGCGCTGGAAGGCAGATAACTACAATCACTTGTGGGAGCAACCCACCATCTTCTACCCCATCGTGATCATCGCGGCGCTGCTGCCCGGGACGGGCGCCGCGGACCTCGGGCTCGCGTGGGCGTTTGTGGCGCTGCGCGTCGCCCACAGCGTGTGGCAGGCTACGATTAACGCAATCGAGGTCCGCTTTGTCCTCTTTGCGCTATCATCGCTAGTGCTCCTTGCCCTCGTGGTGCGCACGTGGGTCGCGCTGCTTGCCTAATCCCCGGGCGCCGAGCTGTGCCATTTTCGTGTAGGTTTAGGTGTGCGAGTGCTAATTGTGTCGGTTAATTGTGCCGTCATTGTGTGCCGTGCTATTAGAAATTAGTCGAGTTATAATGATACACTCCCTCCTTTTGTGGGTGGGAGCCAACGTGCTATATCCGTTCGGTTTTTCTTACCCTTATTCCGCAGAGTCGTGCTCTCACACTTCCAGCTGTCTACTAGCTGCGCCTGCGCTTGAGCGCAGGCACGTCCTCGCCGCCGGCGGTGCCGAGCTCCTCGATTTGCCGTACCAGAGCTCTCTGTGCCCTGATCGTCTCGTGGCGGTGCGGTTCGAGGGAATCGAGGCCCTCCCCGTCGGGCACGTCCCCGCCGGCGCAGCTCTCAATCCAATCGAGCGTCTCGCGCAGCACCGCCGCCGCCCGCGTGCGAGCGTACGCAACCTCGCTGTCCGCATCCTCGCCCGGGATAGCGCTCTCGGACCCCTGGCCAGGCTCCGGGGCGCCCGGTACAGCGCCATCTCCTCTCGGGGCGCCCGGGACAGCGCCATGTCCTCTCGGGGCGCCCCCCGTCACGGGCTGCTCGGCCTCGGAATTGAATTTGAATTCGGATTTGGATTTGGCGCGAGTGACGCGCGTCAGCGCTGGCTCGGGCGCCACCTGCGCCGTGCCGCGCAGCGCCGTGCCGGGCAACGCCGTGCCGGGCAGCCTGCGGCGCACGATGCCCTCGAGGAGCGCCGCCCATCCAAACATTCCGAGCCCACACCGACGCTCGAGGAGGTCATCCAGAAGCTCGAGGTCGTGCGCGTCCTCGTCGTCGAGCCCCGAGCGCACGTCGTCGAGCGTCTCGCGCAGCCGCACGAGCGGCCAGTGCGCCGCGTGCGCGCCGAGCCAGTTGTGGTTGATCGAGATGCAATCATCGAGATTCTCGACCTCGTGGTACCACCCGGATGGCACGAAAAGCAGCTCTCCTTCCTCCTGTACCACCTCGACGATGGGCACGGCTGGCGCGCCCGCGGCGACGGGCACCTCGCGCAGCCAACGCGCTAGCGGCTGCGTGCCCGCGTCAGTCACACGGCGCCGCTCGGAGGCCGGCACGAGCCGCCATCGCTTCCGGCCGACGACGTTGACCGACCACGAGTACGAGAAGAGTACGTCTGCGTGGAGGGCGGTGGCCGAGCCGCGGGGGCCCACATAAACGAAGCGATGGTCGCCGCCGCCGAGCTGCCCCTGCTCGGGACTCTGCCAGTGCTCGTTGAGCCAATCCTCGCCGAGGCACAAGGGCACCTCGTAGGCCTCGTACTGCGGGTGCAGGGCGGCAAGATGCCAGTCCTTGAGGTACAGGAGCGCCTCCTCGCCCCCGCGCGATGCCCACCAGCTGGCATAACCGGCGACCGTCATCTCGCGAGTGCCGTGGCCGCCGTCGTGCACCGTCACCTCGTCGCCGCCAAAGAGACGCCGCAAGCTCTCGACGTCCGGCCGGCCGAGTGAGTCCACCCACTCGGCCGCTCGCCACCGCTCGGTCACGCCGGTGATGATGACCGGCTGGTTCTCGCGTTGGTACTCCCGGAAGGCTGCGCGTGTCATCGTGACAAACGCGACCCTGGGGATGCCATTCGACGATCGTGTGGCGACGTCGGCCATTGCGACTATTGCGCCCAACATGGCGCTTTTTTTAAGGGCGCTATTTCTCCTCAATCACGTGCCTCGAACCGTTCGCCACCACCGCTGACCACTGCTCGATGTGCGCCGGTGGAACGCACGCTGGCTCGTGCATGGAGCGAAGGACCAGGGTACCGGGTACCGGGTACTGCCTGACTCGGTGACTGACCGACTGACTGTGCGGACGGACACAGCCCGTCCTCACTCATGGCTCATTCCATGGCGGATTCCGTCATGCTGAGCTCGAGGAGTCGATGTTCTGCTTCAGCCACAACAGGTACTCGGCCATGTCAACCTTGCCGCTGCTGTCATGATCGACAGCGTCGAAGCGCACCCGCAGCGCCTCGTCGCTCATCTCGCCCTCTTGCGCACGCACGAAGACGCAAAACTCGCCAAAGTCGAGCTTGCCGTCGTTGTCCCTGTCCGCCTGGTTCCGGAGGTGCTGATTCTGCCACAACAGGTACTCGGCCATGTCAACCTTGCCGCTGCCGTCATGATCGACAGCGTTGAAGCGCTCCCGCAGCGCCTCGTCGCTCATCTCGCCCTCTTGCGCACGCACGAAGACGCAAAACTCGCCAAAGTCGAGCTTGCCGTCGTTGTCCCTATCCGCCTGGCTCCGCTGTTGTCGGCTTTTCTCGATGCCTGCTCTAATCTCTCGTATCAGCTTTTCTTTATCATCCCAGGCACCCCACGCTGACGACCATCGCCGCACGAGCTCATCTGCGTCAACGACGTTCGCCTTGGGGCCGCGTTGCTCTTCACTGGCGAGCTCTGCGGCCATTTTCCGGCAGAATGTTCTTCCGTCCATCGGCAAGAGCAGCACACGTGTAAGATGGCCCAGGATGACGTCGACTTGCCCGAGGGGGCTGTCGAGGCTCGGGACGATCTGTTTGGGGTCTGTACTCGTACTTGCGAGGCCCATCCACACGAGGAGCTGCACGATGGCCATTTCATGCCCGGCTTTGAGACGGCCAGGTTTGAAACCTGTGTCCTCGAGGCCAGCCATTTGGCGAAACAGGGCCACTCGAGGGTGGCTCGCTCCGTGGCCGTGCTTCTCCGAGCACGACTTGATGATCTGCTTCGTTTTGTCGCCTGCAGCTTGCGGGCCGTAGAGATGGACCATGTAATTCGTCATGGTCTTCCGGAGCGGCTCAAGCACAGGTGGATGAGGCGTGGCGAGGTCTTCTCCCGAAGGACTGTGGTCGAGCGTGATGACCCTATTCCGCACGGCCATGTAGCTTTTCGAGTCCGCGTCAAACTTCAGCGCGAACACCTTGGAGATGATCGGCAGGAGGCGTGTGAGCGACAAAACTTCGATCTTGTCCGGAAGGGACACATGCCCGCGTTCGCGCGCGCGTGCAGATGAGACGGCGCTCAACAGAGCCTCTTTGTCTAGGATCGCACCCGGCGTGTGAAACCAATTTGGGTCGCAACGAGGGTTCATCAGCGAGTTGAAGGACGGAAGCTTGACCCGCTGCTCCATCTCTGCGATCGAAGGGGAGGCCACACTCGAAAACGTATGGTTGAGAGGCGTGCCCACGCGCGACTGGCGGAGAGGCGACCCCACGCGAGACACCGCCGAGCTGCCACCGTTCAGCGAGAAGTCATATGAAGGCGACAGCATGGGAGGTTGCATGAAGACCGACGGGGTGTGCACCGAGAGGCTGGAATTCTGAAGAGAGTCACGCGGCGTGCCTCGCGGCGATGGATGCTGCTCCAGCAGCGCGTCAAGTTGAAAGTCGCGGAAGCGTGGCGAGCGATCGTACTTCGCCCACACAAGGGCAGCCTCATCTTTCGCCTCCTGCATGCGACGGCGCGCGCGAGGGGTGCCGATCCTCTCCTCGAGATGTCGATGGATCGCAGCCTTCTCGTGGTATCGAGAGCGATCCATGTGATGGGACGACAGTAGCCTAATGCAGTGTAGCTTCTCGATGATCTGTTCGCGGCGGAATGTGTCGCAGATGCGCTGCTCGTAAGCTTCCTTTTCCCAGTGCGGGTTGCTGGAAGATTGTCCGCTGCGGCTGCTGCGTGCAGAGACGGAGCAGCGCGCGGACACGGAGGTGCGCGCGTACTCGGGCACGTGGACGCGCGGCGGGCGATCCGTGTTCAACATGTCGCAGGCGCGTCGCGTCGGAGTGCCGAACTGCGAACAAGTTGTTCAGGAGACAAAAACACACAGCGTGCAAGTTTTCGTGAAACGGTTGCCGCCATGCGGGCTTACGCCAGTCAGTTCCGCCGGGTACATCAACCCGACGCTTTAGCTAGAGACTTAGCTAGAGACTAGTCTTAAGTCTACGGTCATGTACGGTGCGATGGCCTACCTTGTGACGCGGACTAGTCTAAGACCAGTCACCAGTGACCACGCGGCGACACCGCGGGGCGCGGGCGACTCACGTCCGACGTCGTCGACGACGACGTCGGGCCGCCGCCCAGTCATTGACATTGTCAAGTTGTAAGCGGCGTGCAGGCATGTACACGCGTGACACATGTCGCACGTGCTAAGCGAAACAGCGAAAGCGAAAGCGGCCTCAAATACCCAACGGCAAATGCTGATACGCCAGAGCCGGCCCAGTCTCGGAGTCGGACCGCTCTACAGACTCTACTCTCTACAGTCTCGTCACACGTCAACACGAAAAGGGTCTACCCGAGCCGTCCCTCGGCGCACGCACGAAGTCGGCGCAAGTGTGCAGCTCAAGCCGACGTGCGCCGAGGTCGAGCCCAAGCTTGAGGTCGGCGCTCTGGAGCAGCGAGCTCGCGCTCGAAGGGAGCCGCCGTGCCACGTCGTCTACCTCGAGCAAAAGGACGCGTGCGCTCGCGTTCCGGACCCGTTGCAAGAGCTCCGCGAGCCCACGTTTGAGCATCTCCTCACGCCCGACGCTCTCCTCGAGGACAAGCGCCTTCGTGAGCGCCTCAGGCAGCCGTACGCGTTCGGTCTCCTCGGGCGCCGCGGTGGCAAGCTCCTCAGGGTAGCCCAGCGTCTCGAAGCACTCGCCGTCGAGCCGAGGCATACAGGCAGCCCCCTTCATCTGAGCGCCGTTCTGAGCGCGCACCCCAGCGCCGTTCCGGGCGCCGCGCGTTCGTCCGGAGGGGTGGGCGATCCCCACGCTCCTCCGGGCGCCGTTATGAGCGCGCGCCTCAGCGCCGTTCCGGGCGATCTCCGCGTTCCTCCGGGCACCGCGACCGTCCGCACTCCCGCCGTGAGCCGCCTTGACGCGTTCGATCAAGCCCAGACGACGACCGTGTAGGCGTCGACCGTTTGGGCATTTGGGGTCGTCACCCCGGCACACGGGGGGTGCGCTGGCGTTGCCGACGATGGGCAGTGCCCACGCGAAGCGTGAGAAGACATCCAACTGGCCAACGCATTCAAATAACGGCATCACGGCGAGGCGCCTCGCGTGCAGCGCAGCGCGCGCGAGGAAGGTACTCCACGCACGGAGCACGAGCTTCTGCAGGAGAAGCGTCTCATCCTCCGCAGAGCGTCCGCCCCCTGAAGGCCGCGCAAAGGCGCGCAGGTGCGAAAGCGGGAGCGGCGCTGCGAAGCCGATGAGGCGGCGGTGTGAAGAGTCGTGCGCTTTCATCCCGCGACGACGCGACGGCAGCCCCTGCAGATGCTGGGGAGTGGCGGCAGCTTCTGCAACAGCGGCCTCTGTGCGCACGCCCTCTGTGCGCGAGCCACCTGGGCGCGTGGCCCATTCCACATCCGGTCCAAACCAACGGCCGAGCAGACGCATCCCGATCTGTCGTCGTTTCGTGCCGATGCAGCAGCACACGTAGTGAATGAGGACCGTTGGCGGAGGCAGCACGCCCCAGAACGAGTGGCCGCCGAACTTGACCCTCGTATCCGATTCGGCAGAGAAGAGCCACGGCGGTACCATCAAGGCAGTCTCGTCTCCAAAGCGCAGCGTTCGTAGCTCGTACGAGCGGCTGCGAGCATGGTTCGCGTGATTAGAAGGGACGCCAGGCGTCATTTGATGGGACGCCAGGCGTAAGAGGCAGGGACTAGACTCTCAGAGAATCTCAGAGGTCCTCAGTGGTCCTCAGGTAGTCATCAGCGGCACTCACCTACGAGGATACGCCCCCCCAGGCGCCCCGAGGAAGGCAGGCAAGGGCTTGCGCCACTCGGTCTGCCAGCGCATCAGCCGGGACTCTGTGGCTGTGAGGACTCGGGCGTCTGCAGTGCGTCCCCGCCCAACGAAGTTTGGATCTCCGACCCTCGCACCTGCGACCAAAGGCGATCACGTCCAATCTCAATCCAATCTCAATCCAATCTCGATCCAATCTCGATCCAAACTAGGCATGGCAGTGAGTGGCACAGGTGGCACTCTCATGGATCACCAGAGTGGGCACGAGCACCTGCGAAAGTCCAATCGAGCAACGTGTTTTCCCACACGAGCAGGGGCTCCGGCCTCCCGTTGGTAGTGGTCACTGGGAAGGGGCGGCTTGTGTTGAGCACAGCGAACGCGCGCCGTTCAAAGTTGGTCCAGGCACGGATGAGCGTGCCACGCGGGTCGACGCCCTTGAGGTAGTACGTGCCGCAATTGATGGAGGACCACGTGCCGCTATTGTCCGCCATCACGTAGAACTGATATCCCGGCAGGTGCGTCGCAATGACGTCGAATGGGTTGTGGAAGAGAATGCTGTCGCTGTCGAGCACCAAGGGATTGAAGCCGAGCACGGCGAGCCGGCTCGCATAGATCTGGCGCACGAGCCACAGCATCTGCATGCCGCCCGCGTTCGCATCGCGAAGCCTCTGACGATATGGCTCGAGCAGCGAGGACCACACGCACGCGAGCCGCCCTTGGACACGCTGGCAGATGGACTGCTTGTTGGCCAGGAGGATGTAATAGTCGATGCCGACGGCGGCTAGATTCGCCACGCAGTTGGCGGCCACCTCGACATTGTGCTCATTCGTTGCGATGATCACTAGGTCGCGGGTCTTTGGCGACGCTCTGGACGCTGCGAGCCGCTCGAGACCATCCGAGCCCGATGCCTCGACGTCACGATTGAGCACCGCGTGCGGGTCGGTGATTGGACGTAGCGAGCGCACGCGCGGAGAGCGCGTGGTCGGGTAAAGGGCGCTGTATGGCGGGAGCAGCGTCGGCGGCGTGGCCATCCTGAGAATTCCCTTCTGCTTCAGTGTGTATCCGACGGTGTGAACATCCCAAAGCAGGGACCAGGGGCGCTAGGATGTTGGAGCCGATCGGATTGATTGCGAGGTTGGACCGCCTTGGACGCGCTCGAAGTACGCGGTGTGTATACGGGCTTTCTATGGTACCGGGTACATCACGTCAAGCCGAGCGACAATTCAAGCGCGAGTGCGCAAGCTCAGAGGATTTTGTGGGCAGCGCCCGCCCTAGAGGCGGCAAGGGGGAACCCGCCGCCGCCTCCCGGCCCGCCTGGCAAAAGGCGTCAATCAAAGGCCGCCTTGAGGGGCAGCGTTTAACGCAGGGAGGGCAGCCGGGCGTCCCTCATATTTTCAAGGGCTACGCACACAAATTTACCCTTTTCGCTTCACGTCAATAAGAGTCAGCGCGTTCACAGAAAAGCAGGAAGCCTCGAAACCGCCGCACGCACACTCGCTCTCAAACGCTCGTGTGTGTTGCACGTGTGTGTGGCGACGATCGCTGCGTTTTGCCCAGTGTCGTGATCATGACGGCGGCCAAAGTCCTACCCGCCGACACGCTCACGTTTGACAGCACCGAAGCACCATCGCACCCGCGTGATGCGATGGAGGCGCGCATGACCTGCAGCGTGTGGTTCATGACTGTCCTCCTGTCTCCGATGCTGGCCATCGCCTTTGTGCTGCGGGTGCTGCTACTGCTTGTGACGTGCTTCGTGCTCATGCCACTGAGCATGGCGCTGCCGCGACGCTGCACGCTGCGTATGCTTCCCACGATTGGGCGGCTTTTGTATCTCGCGTTTGGCGTCTATCCGGGGATGATCCGCGTGCATGGCAAACAGGCTGACGTGCCGATATTAGTGGCTGCACCTCACTGTGGCATGCTCGAGGTGCTATTCGGTATCTACTTCTGCAAGCCTATGCCACGACCGGTGATGATGGAGACGTATGCTAAGATGGCCATCGTTGGGCACTTTTTCCGACTGCTTGGCGGCCTCGCCGTGCCGCTGCCACCCGCGGGATCACGTGCGGAGGCAGAGGCTCATAAACGGCAGCAGCAGCAGCAGCAGCAGCAGCAGCAGCCAGTGTACGTGAAGGCCGCCGAGGAAGCTACGTCGCCCCCGCCGCACACGAGGCGCTCGGCCGCCATCCGTGAGGCGATCAACCATCACAAGATGACGTGGCGTCCCGGCGAGCCGCCTGTCGCCATTGCGCCTGAGGGCACTACGGCGAATGGCAAGGTGCTGGTGAGATTCTTCAGTGGCGCGTTTGAGGGTGGCGGCGTGGTGCAGCCGGTTCTGGTGCAGTACCCGTTTGTGTACCGCAACGCCGCGGCGTGGCTCCATTCGGGCGTAGGGAGCCATCTACGCAGCCTGCTGCTGAACCCGTGGCAGATGGTGGTGGTGACCTTCTTGCCGCCGACGCAGCCTGCGACGGCCGAAGAAGAGGCGGATGCGGCGGTGTATGCGGAGCGGGTGCGCGTCGACATGGCGGCCGCGGGGGGGCTGCCCCTCTCGCACTACACCGCGAAGATGCTGCGCGATGAAGATAGGAAGTTTCTAAGAAGTTTCTAGACCGGAAATAGCGCCCGATGGGTGGGACACGTCATCAGGGCGCCCTCAGAGACTCAGACCTCACTCACTAAACGGACTGACCCGGAGAAGAAGGCTCTCACAAAAGGGCCCGACACGACACGACTGGCCCGTATAGCAGCCCCCCATGCCCTCCATCATGCATGGTTGCCGATGCCATTCTCCATTCTCGCGACGTTGTTCGCCCTATAAAAGCGGTTCAACCCCTCTTAGGGGGTACCCTAGGTTCGGTCGGTTTTGTCTCACCAGACCGTACCTTCTAACGAGGCGGGTCTAACCAAACCTTCGGGCTGCTAGAACTCGTGAACTCCCCCCTGAGGGCCTGGCGAGGGGCGGTTCGTTGACCCCCCTAAGTGGAACCCGGCCAATACGGCCCGGGGTTCATCTTGGTTCATCCAAGATGATGAGTTGATGACAGCCCCTAGACCCCCCACCTCCCCTTTTCCGTAGGGGAAGCGCGGGAGGTTGAACCCTATCACGGGGAGGATTTCCCAATGGCAAAGCGTTTCACGGCCCGCCCCCGGGTGGGGGGGGGCGTCGCGCCGTAGTGCGTACAGACGATGGCGTCGTTGTGGTCCTCGTCCGTGCACCGTGGGTCCGTGGCCGACCCCTTATGGGGGCGCCGGTCACGCCCACCCCCTGGTGGGGGGAGGGTGGTCGACTGGTGATGCGACGGATTGGGATCTTTACTCGTCGACGCAGCACGCGCGCCACGGGCCGGCCGTCGCCCCGTACCGCGTACGCCGAACGGCGCTCGGCGGCGCGAGCCCGGGCCGCACAGCGGCCCTCGCCTCGCCCGGGATCGAGATAATCGTAAATCGACCCGGTCTTCGGAATGCGGGCTTCAGACAACGGGGTATGCGGCATTGCGGCTGTATGGTATGTCCTGCTGTACGACACTCTTTCAGACGCGGTGGTCCAACACGAGTACCTTAGTACATAGGTTTGTGCCGGATCTCGTCAAATCCCCTTTGCAGCCTGTTCGGCTCCGATTCTCTTTCCCCTCCCTCTCTTTTCGGCGATTGCCCCTACCGCTACCCTCTTAGGGCGAGCCGCGAAGCGCGGCGCATCGCGGAATCACCGCTCGCCCCAGCGCCGGTCTTCGGCGCTTAGCCCGGGTTTCTTGACTGACAGAACATGTCCTCATGTGCCATCGAACATACATGGAATGTTTGTGTGCCTCCACAGCACCGTGCTCGGTGGCGGATGCATTTTGCAAGGGTCCGCCACCTTCTTTCTCCTGTCTCTTCCCCCCCATGACACAACTTGCACTTTTGTTCGGCCTATAGCTCGTCCAGCAGCGACGTACGGCTGCTCCTGGGTCGTCCGCTGAGGACGTTGCAGCCCCTTTGACGGAAGGCCACAAACCCAGCTCCAATCAAGAGCAACACGACCGCGCTGCCAGCAGAGGCAGCGATCATGATCGTCGTCTCGGGTGGCGATCCACCGTCGCCTTTCGTCAGCGCGGCCTGCTCCGGTGGGGGAGGCGAGTCGACGCCGGACGATGAAGGGGGAGGCGAGTGGACGGCGACGGAAGGCGAAGGCAAAGGCGAAGGGGGAGGCGAAGGGGGAGGCGAGTTGGG
>Ga0210239_100332_pt1 | contig 41341 bp, 33 predicted proteins | sample ChrtobMetP5a_0mM_FD_155451 | JGI IMG/M metagenome (GOLD analysis project Ga0210239, IMG submission 155451) | Chrysochromulina tobin associated microbial communities from unialgal haptophyte culture, Seattle, Washington, United States - P5a_0mM | ecosystem: Host-associated > Algae > Haptophytes >... | reverse complement strand
CGCAGATGAAAGTTACTTAGAGATCTCATCAAGAACGGAAAAAAGACACCCTTAGTTAGCAAGCTAGCAAACATTCTTGGAGCACATGCCCCCCATCATCCCATCTTCATCCTGATCAACACGCGCCAGGCCTTGCACAACACGAGCTGGCAGGGAGGCGCCTTGAAGACCAGCCACACCGAGACTCATCAACACGGATCACGGTACACGCGCTCGCTCCACGCTCGCTCGCGCTCGCTCAGGGCCAGGCTGAGCTCGGGTACGGGCGTCGTCTCGGGCGTCGGACTCCCGACGGGCGTCGTCTCGGGCGTCGGACTCCCGTCGGGCTCGCTGATCTTCAAGCATGGTCGTCCTGTCGGCCAGGGTTGACAGGCGACCATCATGTGATCGAGTCGGGCCACGGCCGCGGCCACGCCGCGCCAGAGGGGGAAGGCTTCGGGGGAGGCCACGCCCGCCGTTTGCCGCCATATGCGTCCGGGCTTCCGTCGCTGCTTCCGTCAGGAGTCAAGGTCACTGGCGCAGCCGAACGCAGGGGTGACTCTCTGTTTCCCCACAGGCCCTTGGGTGCAGCGCTGTCGTGAGCCTGTTGACCAATGGGGGCGTACGCCGCTGGGGAGCCCGCGGAGGCCGGGCTGCCATACGGTGGGCTGCTCATGACGTGTGTGCTGCTCATGACGTGTGTGCTCACGGCAGCGCTCTTGGGGACGAGCGACACTGGTAGCGTGGCCACGAGCGGCAACGGGCGGGTGGGCGAGATTCCATCTCCGGCGCGCGAGATCGTCATCTCCGGCGCGCCCTCGGGCAGATTGAGGAGATTGCGCGCCGTCTTGGGCTCGAGCCGCGCCCGAGACGGCGCGAGCAGCGCGTAGTCCTTTTGAAGCATCTCGAGCTGCGCCGTGAGATGGGCCACACGCACGTCCGTGCGCACGCGCTGCACTTCGAGATCCGTCTGCAGTGAGAGCGCCTCCTCCTTACTAGAGTAGGCCATCTCGGCTGCTTTGGCCTCGGCCGCCTTCAGCTCCGCCCGCAGGGCCGCTTCGGTGGCCGTCCACGTCGCGCGGTCGGTCTCTAGCCGGTGGTTCAAGATGGTGCTCAGCTCGTGCAACGTCGTCTTCTCGCACGTCGCCGCGGCGAGATCACGCTGCGTCCGGCTGCACTCGTGCTCCGCCGCAGATCTCACGGCGAGCGCCTCCATAGCCCTGGCTTCCGCCATCGCGACGTGCTTGGAGGCCTCGGCTCGGATGGAATCCATCTCGGCCAGCCGCCGCTGCGCCAGATCATCCAAAAGATTGCGCTCGGCGGTGGCGACTGACAAGCGCTCCTGCAACGTCGCTCGCTCGGCCGTAGCGATGCCCAAGCGCTCTTGCAATGTGGCCCGCTCGGCAGCCGCGGCGGCCAAGCGCTCTTGCAACGCGTCCGTCTGCTCGCGGTGCTGCGCGTGGAGCTTCTTAATCTCCTCGTGCTTCGTCTCGATGCACAGCTCGGCCTTGCTCAACCGCTCGGCCAGTGCGTCGCGCTTATCACGATCCTCGAGCACATCTCGCTCCAATCTAGCGAGCTTCTCGTCGACGAATTTGCGCTCGGCGTGTGCCACGCTGAGCTGCAGGGCAAGGGCTTCACGCGCCGTCTCCGCCGCCTTAGCCCTCTCGCTCGTCTCCACGAGCTGCTGCGACAGTGATACTCTCTGCTCGTTCATCTTGGCATGATCCCTCTCAAGCTTCATAAGTAGCTGCCCAGTGGCGCGCACATCGTGAAGCCGAACCCCTGCGTCTTTTGCGGCCTCTTGCACTTCACGCGAGACACGAGAAGGCACTGTGATGGCGCAGCCCGGTTGTGCTTGCATCCACCAGGTTGTAGGTTCATGTCCTACTCCAGCCGACTTTCTCCGCGTTCTTGGCGACTTTTCAGGACGGAATGCCATGCGCGATCGCAAGCAAGGGGCGAAGGAGCCCTGTCTGTGCCTTTTTGGCGCAAGCAGGGGTCGAGGGGCAAGAGTTGGCTTCTCGCTCGTGTGCCGCGGAAGGACGGCGTGTGAGTTTCGAAACAGAAGGAAACGGTAAAAGTTACCGGGGGAGCCGGGGCAGAAGCGAGTGTGAACGTGTACGAGATTGCGTTGTACCATGTTGTACGTGTTGGACTCGAGTTGGAGAGTTGGAATAGAATGAATTACGGTATTCATCATCAACTTCTGTCAAAACCGCTCGAGTTTTTGGCAACTATTCCTAGCATCACCATGCACCCGCTCACCGAGCCTCTCACAGCGGCAACACGAGCGTCCATCACCTTGACACCCTCTGAGCGGCCGCTCTTCATAGGCAAGCACTTGCTTGCGCAGGCGCAGAACGCCAAGACCCTGCCCACGGCCACGTCGGCCAGCGGCACTGCCACCATCTCTAAGGCCGCGCGGCAGCAGGAGCTCGCCGCCCTGGCCAAGATTCTCACGGCCGCGCTCAATGCGGTGAGCGGATTACCGGGCTCTTCGCTGCAGCGGCTGGCCGACCACCTCATTGTGGAATATGGTGGCGCGTCCGATACTGCCACCGCCTATGCGACTGCCACCGCCCGGCCTAATGTATTGAACGACGACGGGGACGACACCAATCTCGACGACATCGACGACGATGACGAAGCTGAGCGGCCCACCGTGGCAATTGGCGCACAGTCCGAGCAGCTCGCATCTCGGGCTTCTCCGGAATCGCCATCTCTCGCCGTGGAGCAAGGCCATAAGGCAGCACCCGAAGACAAGAAGGTTGCCGAGACAGAGCCCGAGACGACCGACAGCGCGCCTACGGAAGTTGTGGAGCCGGCGGCCGGGGCGGCGTCGGAGGCAGAGTCGGCGCAGGCAGTGGCGTCGACCGAGACCAGGATCAACCCGATCTTCGAGATCGGCAAGTCCATGGTAAACGCGAGTGTGCAGGCCTTCACGCCGCGTGGGCCGTCTTCATCCAGATCGTCGAGCTCACCCGATGCGCTGAGCGTACGCAATATGCATCGGGCTATTCTCAAAGCTGACAACTCACCTCGCCAGCCTATGATATTTCGAACTTCTACGGACGGCTGTACGCTGCTGCCGCCAAAGCTGCATCAGGCGCTCACAGAGCTCGACAAAATCGTCATTGATGTCCTTCTGCGTGGAGCGATTCGGCTGCTGTGCGTGAAGTGGCTGCTGATGCAGCCGGACAACTTCAAGATGCTCAACCGACAGGCACTTGAGCTTTTGGAATTGAGCGGAGCCTCGCCGTCGCCGCTGCTGAGCTGTGAAGAGGCAGCAGCGCTCGTTCGTCGTGGAGATCGGAGCATCGGTACTCTGACCTACGGCTGGCTCATGTCAGGCGATCCAGATCCGGCCGGGTCGCGCATCCGCGTGCTTCGACGCGCTCTGAAAAGGCTGAATATCAAAGCCTTGTTCTGGGACTTTGGGTCGTTGTATCAGGCACCAAGGACACAAGAGCAGAAGGTTTCTTTTGAGATCGCACTAAAGGGGGGGGCGATGAATCAGCTGTATGCGTCGATCCTTGCAACGACCGTGCTCCAGATCGAAGAGATCCCACCCCGGCCAGTCGAGTTCGATGGCGTTGTCTGCTTGTTCGAGCTGAGCTCGAGCGTAGATGAGACCATGGTACGAGCGGCGCTCGACAGGTTTGGGCCTATCGATAGCTGCGACCTGCGCCGCGATCCCGCCATTGTGCGATTTGCCTCGCATGCGTCTGCCGTCGCGGCCAAGGACGCGGGTGCACCGCCCGGCCTATGCATGGGTCTTGACACGCAATACAACGAGACGCCGTACTTTTCACGTGGATGGTGAGCGCAGCCCGTCCTATTTTCTGCAGATGTGATGTGGGATCCCCTCTCATCGCTTACACGCTCGTCACACCCCCCTATACGCAGGTGCTGCTGCGAGGACTCGTTGAGCCGGGAGCTGATGAAGAGGTTGACTGCCTACCCTGCGCTCCGGGTGCACCTCGATAAGCTTCAGCCCAAGGCATTCGCGCTGAGCAGCGATGCGGAGGACGCGAGACCCATTGAGGTTAAGGAGAGCGAGCTCGAGGCATCCGCGGACGTGGCCGTGGAGCGGATCAAAAAGTCCAAGTTCACGAGCAAGGGTGACAAGGACAAGGTCATCAGCCTGTATGAGGAGTACGCGCGCAACACCGTGGGCGCGCTGACAAGGACGCTAGGGTCGCTTGAGCTGGAATCGACTGAGGGTACGCAGGTGGCGCTGCCGCCAATGCCCGCTGCCGGGATGGCGGCCATGCGCGCGTGGCACCTTGAATGTCTCCGCTTGCAGCACGCCTTCATCCCCGACGCCCTCTCCGGCTTCCGGCTCAACACGCTCACGCAGTGCGTGCCCATCGGCGTGGAGGGGCACGATGCGGACGGCAAGCCGCTTGCGGTGCGCGACGCACGCTCGCTGTGTGTCCTGCTGCAAGGCCTGCACGCGAGTGCGAGCCCGTGCGCGCTGCTCACTGCAGGCCCGGCGGCGGGTAAGACGTGGCTCATGTCGCAGCTGATCATGCACTCCATCGACGGCGACCTGCTGCCTATCCTCGTCGAGGTGCAGCGCCTGCAGAAGGAGCTGGTGGAGCACGAGGCCGCGTTCGCCGCGGCGCCCGACTGGGTCGACGCTTACCTGCGCCTCACGTGCGCGCCAGATCACTACGGCTTGCTGCGCGCCGCGATGGACGCGCGGCGCGCCCTTGTCCTCCTCGACGGCCTTGACGAGGCCGGGCGGGAGCGCGCGCGCATTGAGGCGCACGTGGCCACCGTCCTCGCGCCGCGGAAGCTCGTGCTGCTGTGCACGTCGCGCCCCACGGGGCTGGACGAGGCGCTGTTCCAGGGCTTCCACAGGCTCAAGCTGGCACCCTTGAGCGACGCCCAGCAAGCGGCCTTTCTGGCGACGCGCCTCACGCCGACGCGCGCCGGCGCCCTCGTGCCCTACCTGCGCGACAGGGTGCCGCTCGACGCCGAGACGCGGCTCCGCGTCACGTGCAACCCGCTCATGCTCTCGATGGTCACGTCGATCGCCGTGCTGCGCGCGGACATCGCCATGCCCACGAGGACCGCCGAGCTTTACGACGTGGCGGCCCGCGCGATGCTTGCACGCGGCGGCGCGCTGCCCGAGGCTGACATGGCGCTGCTGCAGGCGACCTTTTTCGAGGCGCACGCGGCGCAGCAGCGCGTCATCACCGCGGCGCATTTCGACGCGGCGGCGCGGCAGCTCGGCTGCGGCGCCGAGGCGCTGCGTGCTCGCGTGTTGCAGGACCGCCTGCCACTCCTGCGCGTCCTCCAGGAGGCGCCGCTGCAGATGCAGGCCTTCCACCTCTCGTTCCAGGAGTTTTATGCGATGCGCGCGCTGGCCGACGGCAGCGGGCGCGCCCTTGCCAACTTCCGCGTGGGCGACCCGTGGTGGACGAATGCTGTGCTCATGGGTGTGCAGGAGGGCAACGCCTTTGGTGAGCGCTTCGTGGAGGCGGCGGGCCTCGGTGGCGCGGTGGGCGAGGGGTGGCGCGATCGCCTGGTGACCGCGCTCGCGCACGCGGGCCTCCCCAGTGCGTGGCTGCCGATTGTCGCCGAGGCCGCCGGCGCGCCCGCAGAGTACCCGAGGCTCAAGCGCTTCGTCGGGCGCTACCGCGACGTCCTGCAGCGCGAGGGTGGCAAGGCGGTCGCGCAGCTCGCACTGCAGCAGCCGCAGACGAGCGTCGTCCTCGACCTGCTGCAGAGGGCGCCGCTGCAGCGCCTCGTCGTGTGGCGCAACAAACCGCTGACCGACGACCCGTGCGTCGCCACCTTTGCGCACGAGGGCGGGGTGAGCGCGGTCGCCGTCTCGTCGACGCGCATCGTGGGCTGCGTGGGGGAGGCAGTGTACGTGTACGACGCGGACTCTGAGGAGCTCCTGAAGCAGCTCGAGGGCACAAGCCACGTAACGAGTGTGGCCGTCTTTGAGGACGAGCAGGGAGGCTTGATCACCGCCGGATACCAGGACGGGACGATCAAAGTCTGGGATACGGGTGCGCCAAAGCCCTCAAACTCGCCCCTCCTTGGCCAAACTGACGCCTGCAGGCTTGTCTGGCAGGCAAACTGGAGCTGCTGAGCGAGAAGACTGACGCGCACAGCTGCGAGATCACGTCGGTGGCGTTTTCCCCGGACGGGGCCAAGATTGTGTCGGGATCCAACGACCAGACGATCAAAGTCTGGGATTCGAGTGCGCCGCGGAGCCCTCAAAATCGTCCCTCCTTGGCCAACACTGACGCCTGTTGGCTTGTCTGGCAGGCAAGCTGGAGATGCTGAGCGAAAAGACGAATGCCCACAGCGACTGCATCAACTTGGTCGCGTTTTCCCCGGACGGGACCAAGATTGTGTCGGGATCGGACGACGAGACGATCAAAGTATGGGATACGGGTGCGCCAAAGCCCTCAAACTCGCCCCTCCTTGGCCAAAACTGACGCCTGCTGGCTTGTCTGGCAGGCAAGCTGGAGCTGCTGAGCGAGGAGACGAACGCCCACAGCAACAATATCATGTCGGTGGCGTTTTCAACGGACGGGACCAAGATTGTGTCGGGATCTCACGACCAGACGATCAAAGTCTGGGATTCGAGTGCGCCGCGGATCCCTCAAAATCGCCCCTCCTTGGCCAACACTGACGCCTGCTGGCTTGTCTGGCAGGCAAGCTGGAGATGCTGAGCGAAAACCTGCTGGCTTGTCTGGCAGGCAAGCTGGAGATGCTGAGCGAAAAGACGAATGCCCACAGCGACTGCATCAACTCGGTCGCGTTTTCCCCGGACGGGACCAAGATTGTGTCGGGATCGGACGACGAGACGATCAAAGTCTGGGATACGGGTGCGCCAAAGCCCTCAAAATCGCCCCTCCTTGGCCAAAACTGACGCCTGCTGGCTTGTCTGGCAGGCAAACTGGAGATGTTGCGCGAGAAGACGAACGTGCACAGCAGCATCATCACGTCGGTGGCGTTTTCAACGGACGGGACCAAGATTGTGTCGGGATCTCACGACCAGACGATCAAAGTCTGGGATTCGGGTGCGCCGCGAGCTCTCAAATCGCGCCTCCTTGGCCAAATCTGACGCCTGCTGGCTTGTCTGGCAGACGCGCTGGGGCTGTTGAGCGAGAAGACGAACGCCCACAGCGGGGACATCAATTCGGTGGCGTTTTCCCCGGACGGGACCAAGATCGTGTCCGGATCATTCGACGGGACGATCAAAGTCTGGGATTCAGGTGTGCCGGAGCCCTGAAAATTGCCCCTCCTTGGCCAAAACTGATGCATGCTGGCTTCCTTGTCTGGCAGGCACACTGGGGCCGTTGGGCGAGAAGACGAACGCGCACAGCGACACCATCAGGTCGGTGGCGTTTTCCCCGGACGGGACCAAGATTGTGTCCGGATCGGACGACAAGACGATCAAAGTCTGGGATTCGGGTGCGCCGCGAGCTCAAAATCGCCCCTCCTTGGCCAAAACTGACACCTGCTGGCTTGCCTGGCAGACAAACTGGAGATGCTGAGCGAGAAGACGAACGCCCACAGCGGCTGGGTCATGTCGGTTGCGTTTTCCCCGGACGGGTCCAAGATTGTGTCGGGATCGCGCGACAAGACGATCAAAGTCTGGGATTCTGGTGCACCGCGAGCTCAAAATCGCCCCTCCTTGGCCAACACTGACGCCTGTTGGCTTGTCTGGCAGGCAAGCTGGAGATGCTGAGCGAAAAGACGAATGCCCACAGCGACTGCATCAACTTGGTCGCGTTTTCCCCGGACGGGACCAAGATTGTGTCGGGATCGGACGACGAGACGATCAAAGTCTGGGATACGGGTGCGCCAAAGCCCTCAAACTCGCCCCTCCTTGGCCAAAACTGACGCCTGTTGGCTTGTTTGGCAGCCACGTTGGGGCTGCTCAGCGAGAAGACGAACGCCCACAGCCACTTCATCAACTCGGTCGCCTTCTCCCCGGACGGGACCAAGATTGTGTCTGGATCGTGGGACGCGACGATCAAAGTCTGGGATGCAGATTCGTTCAACCTGCTCGAAACGCGTCCAGGCGAGGCCATGGCCTTCAGCAAAGAGGCCGAGGGTGTGGTGCGCGATGGCTCGACAATTCGCATGAAGGACGGGGGCGGCGCATTCTATGCGCCGAGCCCGATCTCGTGTGTGGCTGTGAGTTGGCCGAGGATTGCTGCCGGCGCGCAGTCAGGGGAGCTGTACCACCTCGAGGTGATGTGAGAGCATGGAGGCGGACACCCAGCAGCGTATGGGCTCTCCGTGCGCTGTGTCCATGCGCAATCGACTTACATGTTGGGAACGACGATTGCGGAATGGCAGAGGGTGGGACGTCGTGGGAACGGATATGGTGATTGGCGATTGCATGTACACGGATGCGCCGTCCATGCGGCTGCAGCGTGCAGGGTGAGATGCGTCAACTGAAGACTGTGCATTTGCGTGAGTCTGAGTGAGTCTGTGAACAATGAGTCTGAGTGTCGGTGTCTAGTGTGCCAGTCAGCATGGTCCGCGGTGGGGTCATTGCCGCATTCGCAGCGGTTTTATTCGCGGCAAATGGAATCGCTTTCGGGTTCGTCTGGAAAACGGGCCCCACAGTGGAGCCCGCCCCGGTGCCCTAATGGACCACACCTTTTTTGCGCTTGTCGCGTGGCCGGTTGTGGACGGCATACGTTTTCACACCACTCGCGAGCGGAAGCCGCAGCTCGCACAGGCCACTGTGGACAGCCGGAGCCGACACTCAGACAGTCCGACTCTACTCTCATTCTATTGCCGGTGTTCCCACTCGAGGATCGTGGAGTTGATCTGTTCGAACCAGTCGGAGATGACGCGAGACGATTCGTCGTAATCGTCGACGCAGTCGCCTGCATAGGAGAAGGTCACGGAATCCGAGCCCTCGGAATTGCCGAAGGACAGAGTCCAGCTATCCCCATCACGCGACAGATTGGTGAAGGTCCAGGGACCGAATTCGCCCTCGTCGAACGTATCAGGACAAATTTCGTTGAGGCAGGGCGGCGGTCTTGTGGCCCTCGGAGAGCTTTGGTGGGGGCTTCTTGCCCTCAGCAGCGGCGCCTCCAAACAAGTCGAACGGTACATCCCTCTCTTCCTCGTCTGTAGAATTCCCCATCGAATCTGAGTGACAAGCGGCCGCATGATCTTCTGGCGCGGCAACAGCCGGCGCTGCTGCTGGTCCTGCTGCTGGTCCTGCTGCTGGTCCTCCTGCTGGTCCTGCTGCTTGCCCTGCTGCTGGTCCTGCTGCTGGTCCTGCTGCTGGTCCTGTCGCCGGCACCTCCGCAGGCTCCTCCTCGCCAAGCGTTGTCCCGGGAAGCTCCCGCTCAAATGTGAGGGCCGTCGCCGCGTCGGCCCCGGGCTCGTGCTCGTAGGCGATGCCGTACTCATTGGCGCGGGTCTTATCGACCGGGTACAGGTATCGCTGGTACAAGAAGACCAAGAAGACGACGTCATCGCGAAGGCACGCGATCTTATGGTGGAGCGGCATCGAGACGAGCAGTGCAAACGCGTCGTCGATGAAGGTGTTGAAGGCCTTGTAGGCCATCACTCGCCATGGCATGTGTGCCACGCTCTTGAGCTTATAGTTGATGAAGAGCTGCGGCGTCATCGAGACGAACCCAAAGAGGTACACCGAGTCGGCCAACGATGAGATGACCCAGCTGTACCAGGTCGTGTGGGGGTAGTACACGAGTGCATAGATGGCCCAGCCGCCCACTAGAGGCGCGAGCCCCACACCCAAAGTGCGCGTCGCAATCTCGTCAAAGCGCTCCGTCGCTCCCTCAAGCCTCACCCGCGCCGCCGCCGCTGCCCTGGTCTGCGCCGCCGCCGACCTCGTCTGCGCCGCCGCCGCCGCCGCCCCTGCCGCCCTCGTCTGCGCCACCGCCGGCGCCGCCTCATCCACCATGCTCGCCGCTGCCGTACCGGTCCCCGGCATCGCCGAGCGCGGCGCCGTGCCGGGCGGCGACGAATCGTCTTCATCGATACGCGCCGCGGTGAGCGCCGTGTTGTGCGCCGTGTTGAGCAGCGCCGTGCCGGGCGGCGACGAATCGTCTTCATCGATACGCGCCGCGGTGAGCGCCGTGGTACGCGCCGTGTTGAGCACCGTGTGAGGGAGGGTGGCGGCTGCTGCGCCACCCTCCGCGTCAGCCCCCGTCGCCCCCGTCGCTCGCGTCGGCTGCGTCGGCGGCCTCGTCGCTGCCTCGCGCGCTGCGGCCGACACCGCGGCGGCCTGCGCCGCGGCGTCCTGCGCCGCGGCGGCCTGCGCCGCGGCGTCCTGCGCCGCGGCGGCTACCCGTGCCCTAGACGCGCGTAAGATCTGGAGCACACGCACCACCTTCCACAGCTCGACAGCGGTCGAGAAGGTGTACGTAGCCAGCACAATCGAGTTGAGGTTGTCGGCGTCGAGTAGGTAGAGGTAGATGATGACAGTCTGGGCGGCGGACGAGATCACCGCGCGTGACGAGAGGCCGCTCATCGTCTCCTTTCCCTTCCAGAAGCCAATGTCACTCCGAAAGGCGAGCACGTCGAAGATCACGTGCAGGATGGAGATGATCTGTGAACCACCCCGCGCAAGGACGGCCAGTCAGATGCAGTGGCGCCATGGCAGACGCTCGGAAGGCACGGCGCAATCGCAGGTATTCGGAAGGCACTCGAGGGCGTGCGCGCGTCACTCTACCTGCATGCAATGAGGGAGGTCATCAATGGCCATCGGAGGTCATCAGAGGTCATCAGCGAGGCGTGCGTATGGCACTCTACCTGCATCACCACGAATCGGTACAGGCGCTCCTCGGACAAAAGCTCGCGGATCTCGTCGAGCTCGGTGCCGAGACCGAGGCTCGCACCTGATGAGGGAGGCAATCAGAGGTCATCAGAGGTCATCAGAGGGTCATCAGCATCTCGCCCGAGGCCGAGGCTCGCACCGAGCGACTCAAAGAGTGAGCCAAGCTGCGCCATGATCCGGTGCCGACCGACCGAGATCGGCTTGAACTTGAGCTTGAGCCGCGGATGCGCCTTCTGCACGTCTGCCGACAATGGCAGCGCGTGCTTGCGCAGCAGCGAGAAGGTGTCCACGTAAAAATGGGGCGCGTACGTGCGCGCGTGCACGTCCCAGGACTGGCCTATCGGCGTGCCGTCGGGTGCCAAGAACGGCGACGCATACGCCCGTGCGTCCGTCACAAGCCGCAGCTCGCACATGCGGTACGAGTAGATGAAGTGCGGCACGCGGCCGTGGCGGTCAGCCGGCGCCAACTCGGCGGAGACCGTGCTGCTCGTGCTGGGGGCCTCCGTCACCGCCGGCTTCTCGTCGCTCGACGCGAACACGTCACCGAACACGTCACGCTCGAGCAGCATGCTGGCCTGCGAGCGCTCGCGCGCTTCGTACATCTGCACAATGTTGACCCTCGCCGCGGAGAGCACGTCGTCCGAGCCCGTGCGGGAGAGCTCAAACGTGAGCCACAGCTCGCGCATCTCACCTCGGCGCACGCTCGGTGGCACGGGAGTCGTTATTGCCGCCTCGAGCTCTTCGACCGAGCTCACGTTGGTCACGTTCCACACGGCGGCCCGAATGGCTCCTTCGCCCATGTGCGCTGTGATATCAACACGAGCTCCCCACGGCAATCTTGGGTGGTAGCAGCCATGCCGGAGCTTGCAGGCCGGAGGATAGAAGAGCACATAGAATTCCTTCGCGGACATTGCGATCCAGAGCACCATGACTGCTCCCACGTAGGTCCACATGATTTGTTCTGTGAGGACGGGCGCCGCACTTGGCACCGCGACGCCGCGCGCGAGAGCGAGCGCGCGCTTGACAATCCTCAGGTCAAGTCAAGGCAAGTCCACAGTCACAAAGTGCTCCTTTTCTGGGATACACGTCTGAGTGGGGGGGGGCGTTGCGTTGTACATGCTTGCGTGCGTGGGGTATTCTCAGTGCATGGAGCTGTGAACGCGCGGAAAGTTTGAATTTTGCGAAACGACTTCGGCAAAAGGAATGCCGCCAGCGGCCGCAGACCATCCTCCGTCCAGTCCGGCACCGTCGAACCGAAGCAACAAGTCGGATGCTTCGCCTTCGTCGCGCGGCTCGGGCAAAAAGAAAGGGCATAGCGCAAGGAAGAAAAAGAGCGAGAAAGAGCGCAAGGAAGAAAAAGAGGCTATCTCCGCCGATGCCGGAGGAGCTCCTGCTCTGAAAGGTGATGACGGAATCAGCGAGGAGGCTGCCAAGCTCCTAGCAGAATCCATGTCGTCATTCCGCGTGACTCCACGCAATGAGGAAGCCTTCGCGGAGTCAAAATCCAAAATCATGGGTCCGCCTCTGCCGGACACCATCAGGGCCCCGGCCATCGTGCTACAGCACTCAATGAAAGCGATTCGTACCGGTCCACCAGAGCTTAACAAGTACGACTACCTCAGACCCGAGGAGATGGCGGCTGTCTGGGTCAATGGATCAGACGACATTCTCCGAACACCGCTCACTGACCGTAAGGGTGGGCACGACATCACAATCGAGAACTGGGAGCAGCGTAGCAAGGCCGTCGCCAAGCTGATGATCGAGAACGAGAAGGCAGAGGAGGAGGCCAAGGAGCGCGTCGCGTCGTTCCGGGCGGCGCTCACGAAGCGGGTAGGCGGATAGGCGGAATGATTAACGAAATGATTAGAGAGAGCGCATATCCTGCCATGGGTTGCATGGCCCTTGTATCATGTAAGCTTACCCGGACACGGCTCGACACGGGCGCAAATCGCGCAACGCGCTCGTGCCTCCCCATCTATCACCTATCACCTATCAGCTGTAGTCTGTCTGCCCAGTGTGCCACATGTAATCTTTCGAGTACTTTTGGCCCAGAAGGATCAATTGGGTCATGTAAAGTCGAAAACACTTCTGAAAATATTATGGAATTAATTGATGATTTTAGTATTCATAACCCTTTTGTCAAGAAGAAGTGAAATGGCGCAAAAATTGTCGTCCGCGGCGTGACCGGTCCGCGTCCCCACACCGGGAGGCGCGGCACCGACCGCCGGCCCCGCCCGTCAGTATCTTCGGTTACGTGTTAGGCTTCGTCGCTGCGCGGGCTGTGCGCGCAGGTGGCACTGGCCCACTGGCAGAACGCCGCAGGTGTGTCTGTGCTCGCTCAACGTAGAACAGTGCCAACGCGGCGGTTGGCACTCGACAGGTTGACGAGCGGCTTCCACTCTCGCGGCAACTGCTGCACGTTCGCTGTCGCAGCCCGCAAGATATTGTCGTCCTGCACGTCGCTCCAATTGCCCATGCCATCAACGGGCCTTCGCGCGACGAGAACGCACGAGATGGACAGCCACTGCTTATCCGAGTGGTCGTCCTGCTTCGCACTGAAGTTCGAAATTAGAGCATGGCGGAGGTGCTCATGGTGTATGTCGCCTACGCCCAAGCCCAGCAGATAGGCGGATGCCATATGCGAATCCCCCACCTTTTTCACATCGGTGATCTCGAACCCGGCCTGTGTTAAGATTTCCTGCGCCCCCATGCACGTGTACCGGAAGTAGTCGCCCGCCTCGTACGAAAAGTGGAAGCGCTCGAGGAACGGGGCCGACCAGAAGACGAAACCACCCGGACGTACCTGATGAGGGAGGCAATCAGCATGCACTCAGGAACGGGGCCGGCCAGCAGACGAAACCACCCGGCCGTACCAGCTGGAAGAGGCCACGCGCGGCTGCGAACGGGTCCTTCACATGCTCAAAGACCTGTCGACAAGTGGTTGTACATCGCACGCGGTGGGTCGGAAGGGCGGGTGCAGAGGTTGGACGCGGAGTAGGGTGAAGGACGGAGCCCAAGCAGCACAGCCACGCAGAGGGGATGAGCTCAGCGAAGGTGCTCAGTCTGCACACCTGATTGCACACGACCAAGTCGAAGGATGAAAGGAAGGGCCCCAAGTCTCGAAATCTCGCCCCAAATCTCGCCCCCAAGTCTCGAGGATGCTCCGAGATGGCCACCAGACTGCACGCAAGTCCGAACACGCACGTGAGCAGGGCTGCACAGCTGCACGGCGGCCAGCCCCCCAACGCAGCATACGGCGGCCAACGCAGCGCCACCCCAGGCCGTCCGGCAGCAATGCTCGAGCGCTGCAAAGGCGGCATGTGCTTCACTCTCGTGAGTGGCGAGCGGAGCGCACTCCGATCCCAAGATGCGCTTTGCCTCGTTGACCCGAACGATGGACTTTTTAGCGTTCTTCGTCCCGTGGTACGAGAACGTCCAGATCTTGGCTGGGTCGCACGCGGGTACGAGCTTTGCGTGCTTCTCGTCCCAGCTCAAGCACCTCGCGCCACTCGGCACGATCCTGGCCATGTCCTCAAAGTAGCGGGTGAAGCCCCAACGCCCAATGATGCTCTCGTCGAGCTCCCACGACCCTCGGCGATGGCCCCATGGCGATATTGGCAGCAGGCCACCAACCCACATGAAGTTGTGCATGGCAATAAACGCAACTTGCAGCTGCTCGGACCCGATGAACACGGGATGGTTTCTTATGGTCACGTTCTTTGGCGGCACCCAGGCTCGACCTCTATCATAGTACGGTGCATCAAAAGGAACCGCCTTGTGTGCATCAAGCCATGCCTCCACGTTCCGATACATTGTCGGCCGCAGATTCAGACAACGTTTCAGGATGGCAATTGCGCGGCGGCCTTGCAGGACTTCAAGCGACTCTGATGTGGATGGCAGCTTTTGGTCGAGACGACGATGCCCATCCTCAGGCGAGAATAGCATGACGTGCTGACCAAGCAGAAAGCCGACGCAGCCAGATACCACGGCCCACAGCACGTGGGCCGACACAGGTACCACGATCGCCATGTTCTCGGGTTACACCGCCCAGGCTGTGCCGTGAACCATCATGGTGTTCAGGCTGTTAATACTCGGACGCCTACTCCGAATCTATGGTAAGGCACGGGATTTGTCGTCAGTCGTCAGCGCCACTAATTTGTCTCTACTGCATGCAAATGTCTTTCCTTATCGGGACGGCAACCTGAAAACGACCCAAATAAGGCCCTCATTTTTCAGGCGGAGCGCCTCACTCGCTGCCAGCCTGATCGTGCCGATTCCTTCTGGGCTCGGAAGCAATGGCCAATGCAACGCTGTCCTCGACCGCCGTCACGACCACCGCGTCGTATCGACCGTATCGAGCGCGAGCGCGCCAGACTGCCCGTGGGCGAGCTAATGTGTCCGCTTTGGCCTGCGTCATGGCGTGCATGGTCTCCTCGGCAGCAGGATACTCCGTGACGCCCACGACGGACTCCGTGATCTTCGACACCACGATAGACCTCCGCAAAAAGGCCTCGCAGGATGAGTACGGACACGATGACAAGGACGTGCCATGCGCCATGTGGGCCAAACAAGGAGAGTGCAAACGCATTCCGGTCTACATGCACTCAAATTGCCCTGTGTCGTGCGGCGTATCCGCTCCTGCTCCCAGCTCGAGCCTGAGCTCGACCAGACCGACGTCAGGTGAGTCGAAAGACGGGTGCAGCTCGTGGTGCGCGGAACACACAGGGGCATTGGAGGTCAAGTGCAGCTTTATCCCGTGCAGCAAGTGTGCAGAGTGCGAGTCGCACAATGACGCTTCATTCAATGAGCCTCGGGTCGGTGCTTGGCCAACCTCGGGGCATAAGACAGTCTCTAAAACACCGGCAGCCACGGCCCATGCACCGAGTTCAACCAAGACGGTCTTGGCCAAACCAACGTCGAAGGACAAGACGGACCTCAAAGCACCTACCACGATAGCCCCCGCACCGACACCAGCACTGGCAACGGTGGTGAAAGCACCCACGCCGGAAACGGCAACGGTCGTGAAAGCACCCACGCTGGCACCGGCGAAGATGGTCACCAAGCCAACCGTGGGGAACGCGTCAGACTTGCACGCGCCGACCGCGGTCCAGACGCCGAGCTCCAAGCCAACCGTGGGGAACGCGTCAGACTTGCACGCACCGACCACGGTCCATGCGCCGACCTTGGCCAAGCCAACCGTGGGGAACGCGTCGGACTTGCACGCGCCGACCTCGGTCTATGCGCCGTCCTTGGCCAAGCCAACCGTGGGGAACGCGTCAGGCTTGCACGCACCTTCAACCACGGTCTATGCGCCGTCCTTGGCCAAGCCAACCGTGGGGAACGCGTCGGACTTGCACTCACCAACCGCCGTCCATGCGCCGAGCTCCACCAAGCCAGCCTCAGGCGACAAGGCAGAGCCTTCTGATCTCAACTTGCCGACCTCGGTCGATGCGCCGAGCACTATCACTCCGAAGACAGAGGGATGCACCGACGCGAAGGACATGCCTTGCGCCGCGTGGGCCCAAAAGGGAGAGTGCCAACGCATTCCAGTCTTCATGCTCTCCATGTGCGCATCGTCTTGCGGCTGCCTCACGCCCGCTGCCGCTAGGCAGCTACTCATGAATATGGATCTCCTACGGCGTGATCCCGAGACACCGACCACGGTCCAGACGCCGAGCTCCAAGCCAACCGTGGGGAACGCGTCAGACTTGCACGCTCCGACCACGGTCCATGCGCCGACCTTGGCCAAGCCAACCGTGGGGAACGCGTCAGGCTTGCACGCTCCGACCACGGTCCATGCGCCGACCTTGGCCAAGCCAACCGTAGGGAACGAGTCAGGCTTGCACGCACCGACCGCGGTCTACGCGCCGACCTTGGCCATGCCGACCGCGGGACACAAGACAGACCTCAACTCTCCGACCAACAAGCAGCGGACGACCGTCGTCATCATGTCCGATCGTTTCGAAGCTGTCGTGGTTGCAATCGGCTCTCTCTTCATGAACAGCCCAGAGAGCGACATTGACGTCTGGCTCATCGGCGATATGCAGCGAGAAGCAAAAGGCAACGTGTCTCTGCTCCAGCGGCTCAACGCTGCGCTCCAGCCGCAAGCGCCGGAGCAGACGATCAGCGTGATGGGCATCGACGAGGCAACAGCACTGCTCGAGGAGGATGGCGTGACTCCGGTTTGGAAGTGGCCACAGTTTGGCTCGCTGGGCGCTGACCAGGATCAGGACCATAAGCCAGAGACCGTGCTGCGTCCAGAGCCGTGGGACTATGACAACATGCACCACGACCCGTTCAACTTGATTCGCTTCTACTTGCCGTACCTCGGGCCGTTCAGAGAGCTCGATTCCCTCTTCTTATGTGACGATGACATCGTCGTTCAGAAGTCCATTTCCACGCTCGAGGTACCGATGGGCGATGGCCCCATCATCGCCGCGACATGCAACGGATGGCTGTGGGCCGAGGACTGCATGCGCAACGAGCCGTATTACAATGGAAAGGGCTGGCTCGACTACCCGGCCACGTATCTGGGCAAGGACAAGGCACACGGATATAGTGGGTGCACGAAGAAGGCATCGGAGAGCGGAAACCGCATTTGCCAGAAGGACGAGTTTGCGGAGACGGTAATGCGCTGGAGCAAGAAGTTCAACGGCAAAGAGCTCATCCCCGCCGACCAGCCGCGCTGGAACTTTGGTTTGTCGCGCGTCAACTTGACCGAGTGGAGAAAACAGAACATGACGCACGTCTTCGATAGCTACATGCGCGCCAACTATGAAGCCAAGCTTATCCCCGAGACGTCCCTCGCTTTTGGCCTCGGGATCCCGTTCTTCGCATTTGCGGACAAGATTAAGTGCTGGAACGACGTTGTGGGCGACCCGGCCTTCGTGGACGGCCTCGGGTACATCTCGAAGGCCGACTTGAGCTTGAACAACCTGAACGCGTCGGAAGTGCTTGGACAGGCAAACGTGCTTCACTGGTCTGGCCGCAACAAGCCGTTTGACCCACAGTCTGAGATGGAGCTTGAGCTCTACAAGCCGTTCGATGACGTACAGGAATACTATGTGGGCAGGTCGCAGAAGTTGTACGCCAAGGGAAGTGAGCTGAAGACGCAGCAGATTGTAGCGCCGGAGAGTGGCCTCCACGCCATCGTCAGGCAGACGCCCGATGCGTCGAAGCAGAGCACCCGCTCGCTCTTGTATGCAGACCCTTATTCGGGGGCCGAATGGTTCTTGGAGCTGCTCGATGAGACGCCTGACGTCTGTGCATCGGGCTCGACCGGCAATCCGACGGTTGCCTTCGCAGGAGAGAGCTTCATCCCGCCCCACTTTGAGGCCGTCCAGAACGCCATCCCAGTCTGCGCTCAGAAGCGCGCCTGCCTCTGGAGCTTCATTGCACAAAACGTGCCCCGGTACGTGGAACAGCGTCACAGCTGGTGCCCGCATACCAGAAGAGGTGGAGGGGAGGTTGGTACCTTGGATTTGTTTGACACTACACTGGATTTGTTCGAGATCCATGACATGCACGGTCAGATGCTTTGCTCTTGGGCCGATCGCTTGCAGACGATGTACCCCAATCGCACCAGCTACTCTGATCTGGGCGGGATCCAGACGCTCTGGAACCTCTACGAGCACAATGTCTTCTCGATGGCGACGGATCTCGTCCCGTGCACCCAGGCGTGCGGGTTCAAACCCGTCCGCATGCTCAAGTTCTTGCGCGCTTGGGCCCAGCCGATGATGAACGGAAGCGAGCCCGCTTATTCGTGGCGCGACAACGGCGATGCGCCCAAAATATTTGTGGGCGACTTTGCGGGCGAGCACTGTCACGGCGAGGCCCTGCCGGGAGGAGGCTGCGACGGCAGCGAGTCCTACTTGCCAACGATCAACTGGGACGCATACAAGATTGTCGAGCTCATCCGCTGGAACCTTCTCGATCGTTGCCTCGCACAGACCGAATTCGCCATCGGGATCAACGAAGACCCGACTTTCACCACTCAGTCTTCCAACGTCGAGACGGGCGACGTCGACTTGGACGACTTGCTGCGCTGCATGAGATACTCGAGCGCACAGCGTGACGCGGACCTTCTGCGACTCAATGTCTTTTCTGGCGAGCGCCTCGCCGATTGGATGACGCTCCCCTATGAGATGTGTTCCATGCCGAGCCACATCCAGGGATGCGTCGACGCCGCGGCAGCCCACGTCAACGAGCAAGCCTTCAGGATTGTCGAGAGACCCCACAGTGTGGCAACCGCGACTGAGCAGGCCCACATGACTTCAACCTCTGCTCTTGTCGAAGATTTGAAGCGCCGACGCTGGCGACGATCGAAGGGAAACCAGCTGGAAACTCGCCGGCGCGTGAGCGTGCAAGGTGACGGGGGCGAGACACAGCCCGACTCGGTACGTTCCATGCCGACGATCGACGCTGATTGGTTGTCAAAATACCAAGAAGATAGTCTCCACTCAGCCAGAGTTCCGGAGCGCATCTTCGCGCAAGAGCACGCGGAGCGAACTGACGGTGACCATTTCGTCACAGCACTGCAGAGATACATAAGAGCGCCGCCGCCGCCGCCTATCAAACGAGTTGCGTCTTCGAGGCAATGTTGCTTGGAGGGTCTATCCACTTTTCAGAAATGTCTTCTGAAGGGCATTCCTGTTTGCTGCAAACCTTGGGATCAAGCGTGCCTCAGGATGCAAGCCGGCGGCGGTATCGATCCAGTTACTGGCAAGTATGTCCCTGGCCCGAACTTTGACCCCAAATATGACCCTACGAAAGTCGGCCCTCCACCTGCAGGCTGGAGAGCCCCCCCGGCAGGCAAAACCTATTCTTATGACGACGACGACGAGAATGGTGGTGGAAGAAAGAAATGTAAGAAAGGTCAGCCCTGTAAGGCCGGAGAAGACGGCGACACCTATTCTTACGGCGATGAAGCAGGTGGCGGCGGTGGAAAGAAAAAGTGCAGAGACAAGAAAGGAAAAATCATTCCCTGTCCCGCCGCCGGAGAAGGAGAAGAAGGCGACACCTATTCTTACGGCGATGAAGCAGGTGGTGGCGGAAAGAAAAAGTGCAGAGACAAGAAAGGAAAAATCATTCCCTGTCCCGCCGCCGGAGAAGGAGAAGAAGGCGACACCTATTCCTACGACGAGAACGGTGGCGGAAAGAAAAAGTGCAAAGACAAGAAAGGAAAAATCATTCCTTGTCCCGCCGCCGGCGCCGGAGAAGAAGGCGACACCTATACCTACGACGAGAATGGAAACCGGAAAAAGTGCATACCCAAACCAGGCAAGCCCTGTCCCGTTGGAGAAGGCGGAGCGGGCGAAGAAGGCGACGTGAATGGAGGACGGAAAAAGCCTGTCGCTGGCGGCGGTGAAGGCGAAGAAGGTGATGAAGACGAGAATGGTGCGAGGCGACGATCGCCTCCGCCATCAGGATCGCCAGGATCAGAGGGATCTCCGGATGATGGTTCACGCGCTCCCCGCGCTCCGAGCGGGGCTGGATACGGTTTCCACGGATTCACTCGCCGTACCATTCGCCGCGGCACCGTGCTCGAGCTGGCCGCTGCCGATGTAGAACATGGTCGCACGTCGCGCTCCTCTCGATGGCTGGGTGTTGCTAACGCCGAACAGCTTTCCGCCGGTCTGATCCACGCTGGGTTCGCTACCTTTATCCAGCCGATCTACTGCTTCGCGTGGGAGGCGCATGCCGACGGCAACGAGATTGCCAAGTACCTCGCAAAGCTTCCTGAGCAGTACATTGTTCCCGGCTCGAGCGCGTCGACGGCATTCAACGCACGTGTCTTCAAAGACGAGTTCGACGAAGAAGTCGACGCTCGGACCCACGCGCTCATCGCGTTTGGTCAGGTCGATGACGCCACGTGGGTGCACAAAGTGCGCGCTGCTACGAGCCGACCTGTGGTGCTCCTGGGCCTCATGCGCGACGTCCTCGCTCATCGCGTCCAGCTCTTCTACAGCGACGATGCACGTCGCCACATGGCCGAAAGGTCGTCGTCGACGTTCGTGAAAGCGATGCTGCATTCGTGGATGCAGAGCGGCGAGTACCCACGCGATGCTCAGCTTGAGTACATGTACGGCTTGAATGCCACTCTTCGCGAGCTCCCCATCGACGACGTCTGGAAAGCTCGCAACGCATCCGCTGTTGCGTCCGGTGTAGATGTTGATAACATCGCCCCCGCTGCCTCAGTGTATGTGGGTCCCGTTGGAGACGCGCAGAATGTACGCCGGAGCTTGTGCGTGTTTGCGCACTCGACCTCGCTGCCGATTCCGTGGCTGCAGTATGAGACCGCCGTGGATAGCGCGAGCAGCACCGTTCCGTCAAAGCTCCTCGCGCACGTCGACGAGGACATCGCCGCCGCCATGCTTGCCATGGAGCCGAGAGAGTTTTACTACGTCGCTCGCGCTCTGGATACCTTTGAAGCCTTTGCGGAGGAGTATGGGTGCTTGGAGGAGCCAACAGAGGCGGCCCTGCTAACACCAAAATACGGTGCTGGACCGCTCACATACAGGAGCAGCACTATTGTCAAAGATTCAATCGGCGGCGCGACCTCGGTCAACACGTTTTCGGGCGATGACATCTCAGACACGGTTGAGAACCCCACGCCCACGGCGATGGCGCTCCCAAGGAAACCATTCACCGGCAGCTCGCCTTCAGACTATCCACTCTACTACTTCCACCACGTGCCGAAGACTGGCGGGACTACGCTCAGCGACTATCTCATGCAGCTCCCTCGACAGTACAAGGTGCCCGGGTCGGAGCGCTCGGGCGCATTCAACGTATCCATCTTCAGGAGGGCAGAAGATGAGGTGGCCATGCGACGAAACTGTCTCATCGCATTCAGCCACATGCAGGTGCGCTCGTTTATGGACGTCATTCGTCGGTCCAAACTAGCAGACAGGAAGATCGAAGTCATCTTCATGATGCGTGATATCCTCCCTCATCGCGTGTCGTTCTTCCACGAGATGATCGGGCCAGAGGCGCACGGCCACGACCAAGCTGACCTCGATGCCGGAAAGACTGTCGCACGCCCGTATGTGGACTTCGCAACGTGGGCTGCGAAGGACATCGACCCTGAGATGGCGCAAGTGGCTTGGTTGACAAACCATTCACATGAGACGGAGGACTTTGCGCCAGTTGCCACAGCTGAGTGCATAAAGGACCAAAACTGCCGCGACCCGAAGATGGACAGCTTCCAGCTCAGACCCCTTTACAAATTGAACTTTGCCTGGGCGAATGTCCCCATCCAGGAGGTTCATGAGCAGCTTCATGCTGAGCATCCTCTCGAATCGTGCGCACCCTTTGCAGCTACCGACGGGCAAGAGAACGAGGTGCTCTTCCGTCACTGTCCAAATGCTACTGCAGACGTGGGTCTCGCTCTCATCGGGCATCTGAGCCTTATGCGCGAGACGCTCTGCCTGATCGACCACATGCTGGGCGTGCCCGTACCGTGGAACGGAGTCGCCCACCAGGGAATGAACTGGCGCTTCAAGAAGCTCCGGCCGATGGATGCCGAGAGCAGCTTCGACAGCTCCTCGGCCAACGAGCTTCTGTCACGCGAATCTCGTGAGCTCATCTTCAACTCGATGACCAAATCCAAGCTCATGGAGCAGGCGGCCATCTACCATTGCGGCCCGCCGCCGCCGCCACCCGCTGTTGAGCCGCCGTCAACGATCATACCGCCATGGGATGGGGCCGCGGTGTGGGAATACCACACGGAATATGCTGTGAAGCGGGTGGCAGCGGAGACAGCGAAACCTACGTGCGGCGAGAAAAGCTCTGTCACCAGCGCAGACGCCAAAGCGGAGGTCGCTCTCCTCTCGACGTGCGATCCAGAGTCGTGCCTCGTTATGTCGACTGGCTGCGGCTCACGTCCCGAGTGCCAGGGCTGCGGATCGCTATGCCTAGGAGAACATAACAACGCAGAGGACTCGAGTGTTTGGTCCTTGGATGGGCTTGGCACAGGGCTCTCAGTGTATGGTACGGACCCTATCGGTACCGTCAAGGCAGCGGAAAACCGCTCGATGTGGCGCAATGTCAACCTCGTTGTCAGATGGTTGGAGTTTGAGCCGAGTCCCGACAAGTTCAACTGGGCCGCTTTCGACTCGCTGCTGCTCGATATTACGAAGAGGAGCGTGCCGTTCGCAGTCGGGATCACCTTCCTCTCGGGTCCAAACTACTACCCTCAATGGCTCTTTGAGTCGCCGTTCAATGTGACCAAGTACGCCGAGGTATGCGGACACCGGCGATATGTGGTATCCGACGGTAGAGTCGACGAGGCCACGTGCAATGAAACCGCGTTTGCTGTGCCCAACTTCCACGATGTCACTTACCTGGCTCGCTACAAGCGCGCGCACATGGCGCTCGCGGCTAAGCTCGATGATATGCGCGTCATCAACAGCCAGCTGAGGCTTCTTTACTTGCAAGCGTCCATCGGCACCGGTGTTCAGAACACGCCAGTCTACTTCCACCCAATTCGAACCGAGGCGGACTATGTCTGGACGGATTCTCAGGGTCGATCAACGCCCGTGGATGTGAGCTGGAATCGTTGCGGCAGCTGCGAATTCGATGCGTTCGCTCCGCCCCGCAATTCGTCTTTGGATCAGTTCTGGTGCCCCAGCGGTGCTACCGTCAGGGGTCTGATCGTGTCGCGGCGGCCGGCGTTCGAGAAGTATGCTCAGGATGTGACCGCATGTCTCTTTAACGACGTCTACGCGTCGCATCGCGAAGACGCCGGGCTGCGGTTGATGGTGACGAGTGACGATGTAAAAACATGGGTGAACCTCGCAAACGGATTCAACACTGCAGGTCAGACAGCGAAGCGGATGGAAGACGCGCAGATGTTCACCAACGAATGGATTGATACTAATGCGCCCGGCACATGGCTGATGCGCAATAAAGAGGGCGAAGGCGCCGGGCTGTCAGGCGAGCGCACGCGCGTCGCCCACTCAATCCTCAAGACCTACCGGGTGACGGAGGATGGACCAGTGCGCGCCCGCGCTGACCTTGACAAGTACTGGTGCTGGACTGGCGAGGAGGGCAGCCGAGGACAGCTTGGCGCGGAGCCGGTCGCGCCAAGCTGCCTGATGCAGAACTGGCATTTGTATGCTGTTGCCATGTGGGCGCTCACGACTCGCATCGACTACTGGAACATTCCGCTCACGGTTGCAAAGCAGCAGCTGACGGGAACGGGCTTTGATGGCGTCTGGAGGTTTCTGAACCGCTACAGTGGTGTCCGCTGGAGCTGGCAGTCTCCGGGGGCCTGGGTTGGCTTCCGGGATGGCCTAGACACGCTCGACAATGAGCGCTTTCCCGAGCCGGAGTTCGGCGCGCTACCCGAAAACTGGCGAACAATGTCCTTACGCGCATCCCAGTCACCGGAGAGCAAAGAGTTGCTCGCGAGTCGGCAACGTACCATCTGCGACTCCTTCGCAACGAACGGCTGCCGCATCGAGATCGACGAGTCAACCGACGCTGGCAAGATAGCGCTCGCGCATGGCAATGGCACCAACGACGTCAACCTGGATGTTTGGCGGAGCGACTATGGCATGTTCATGCAACGCCGGGACACCACTGGAAGCGTAGGCTACTGGTGGCAGGGCCCCGAGGACCAGATGTACGGCCGCTACTCGCGCGGCTTTGCGAACCCGCAATCGACTGTCGAGCTAGTGCTGGACCAGGGGCTGTGGGGTGGGCTGCCGCTGACCGCACCACGAGTTCACCTGACTCTGCGCCTCGTGTTCCTCGATAACGCCGTCGGCCAGTTTTACGTGGGTTATGATTCGTTGGACGGCCCCCGGGGATGGGTGGTCGACACTAAAGGCACGTCGCGCTGGCGGGAGCTCACCTTCCCTATCGACGACGGACGGTTCGCCCGCGGCGACGGTAGCGGGCCCAACGGCGCCGACGTTTGGCTGCGCGACATGAGCCAATGTGTCAGTTGGACGGCTGCCGACTGCGCTCAAAAGCCGACGCTCTTTGACAGCCTCGAAGTGGTGGAGGGGAGTTACGACGAGTCATTAGTAGACCCCGTGCAGCTCGCCGTTGAAGATCACCACGTGCTCCCCGCGACTCCCGCACCTTCAATCCTCGCCACCAGTGCACCATGCCACTGGGGACACGACAGCACGGACGTGCCGTGCGCGGAGTGGGCCAAACAAGGGGAGTGCAAGAAACTGATCGAGTTCATGCACGCCAAGTGCGCTGCGTCGTGCGGCTGCCCAGCGCCCAAGTTCGATCGCGGCTCGAGTCTGATCAGCACTGCGCCTGACAACAAGATGGCCCTAGAACCCTCCCCCGAGCCCTCCCCCGAGCCCGTCGAGGACCCAACTCCAGAATCCGGCAGTGGCGACGGCTGGCAAGAACCCTTCATTGACGGTCTCATCCCCGACGCTGTCCGCTCGACTTTGACAACGACGATGACAAGGACAATCACAACGTTGTCAGTCAAGCCGTCCTCGGGTGACGCTGCAGGCCTGTTGGCGCACGCGAGCAGGCCTAGCCTAAGGCCTAGCCGGCGGAAGTCGACATGGCTGTGGAAGCAATCACATGCGCTCATGCCAGATGGCGACGACGCACCCGTCGCCGCCACCGAACTCGAGGCCCGCGCGGGAAGGTAGCGTCAAAACTTTGATGTAAATTGTGTGTGTTGTGCGCTGTTCAAGGCGCTGTTTGAGTCGTTTTCATGGACGTTCATGCATATTCCGGATGTATTTGATTTCATACACGACCAAGTGAAGTGACATGACGAAACTCGCAACGTGGTTCATCTTTATGTGGCAACGGCCAGCACAACGGCCAGCAGTGTGGGCTGTGGCACTCAATGAGTAGCACACAAGTGCGAATGTGCGACGTGGTGCAGTGGAGGTGCGATTCCAAAGCGATTCCACCAGATGTGCTGGGGAAGTTGCAAAGCTGGGTGGCCGGCTGGCCGCACCATGGCTTAGCACATTCTCGAACCATCAGCGCCACCCGCCCTTCCGGGCGTGCGTCTTGCCGAAGTTGGATGCGGGCGTGAACGTGAATGCGGGCGACGCGGAGATAGATGATGACGGCCCTTTTCAGCGCGCTGGTTGGCAGCGTTGCTCGTGGCGGGCGGGCTGCCTTGCCGTCGGTGGGCTCGCTGCGGGTCGCTGTGGCTCCTTACATGATTGATACGTTCCCCTATACGGGCAGCGTGCGACCCGGGAAGCAATCGCCGATGCGGAAGATCCCGAGCACGATTCTGCGACCAGACTATGCGGATGACGGGCGCCCGAAAGCCAAGGGGTCCTTGCTCCCCTGGCAGGTGGAGGTGAAGACGGCCGAGGACATTGAGGGCATGCGTATCGCTGGCCGCGTGGCTCGTGAGGTGCTGGATGCAGCCGGGCGGATGGTGGCCCCAGGCATGACGACCGACGCGATCGACGAGCTTGTGACGCGTGAGACGATCGCGCGTGGCGCCTATCCGAGCCCGCTCAACTACCATAATTTCCCCAAATCATGCTGCACGTCTATCAACGAGGTCATCTGCCATGGGATTCCGGATTCAACCGTTCTGAAGGACGGCGACATCGTCAACATCGACATCACGTGCTACATTGGCGGCTACCATGGTGACTGCTCGGAGACGTTCTTGGTGGGCAACGTGGACGAGGCGGGGCGGCAGCTTGTCAAAGTCACACACGACTGCTGGCAGGCAGCCATCGAGTACTGCAAGCCGGGCCAGCCCTTCAGCGGCATCGGCAAGATTATTGAAGACTTCGTCAAACCGTGCGTCGCGCGCACGGAGTGTCCCACAGCGGACGCGCAGGATGCCCCCCCCACCCTCATCGTCCCCCACACCGCCCGCCGCCGCCCGCAGGTACGGTTACTCATCCAACCGCGACTTTTGTGGACACGGCATTGGAAAAGTCTTTCACACGAGCCCCAACATCCTTCATGTGCGCAACAGCGAGCCAGGTAGGATGCAGGTCGGCAATGTGTTCACGATCGAGCCGATGATCTGCGAGGGCACCTCGCAGCACGTGATGTGGAACGATCAGTGGACGGCCACCACGTGAGCACGCCGCGCCGCCTCATCCCGCGACGCGAGCGCAAGCAAATACGATTGCGACCGGACGACTCCTCTAATGACCTCTGATTACGACTCCTCTAACATGTGCCGAGTTCGCGTGCGTGGGTGGGCAGGCGTGACGGCAAACGGTCGGCACAGTTCGAGCATACGCTCCTGATCACGGAGACGGGCGTGGAGGCCTTCACCGGCCGCTTGCCCACGTCCAATCCCTTCTTTTGGGAGCTCGATGGCAAGCCCAGCTACACGGGCGTCCAGGGCAGCGCGCCGGTGAGCTCGACCGTTTCGGCTGCAGTTTCATCCGCCGCGCCTGACCAGGCTGCTGGTTCCGCTGCCGCGCCTGCGCGCCCGCCGTCGGCCACGAAATCGGCCGCGAGGGGGTTTAGCACCCAGGCTGCGCCCAAGAAGAAGCCAAAGAAGTGAGAGACGCCACGGCAAGGCAAGGATTGTGTGTGGTGTGACCGCATGCCACGCATGCCCACACCTGCCTCGGCTCCGTTGCTTACAAACACAGGCGGGGCGCCTTGCTCTGCTGGCTGCAACTTGGGCACCTATGCCGTCCAGTTCAGAGCACACGATGCAGCAAGTTTGGAGGACACCTGGGCTGTAATTCCTTTTTGAGACCGTGCCCAGGCCTGGGTGTGGTATGAAAGTGCGAGGACTTGAAAGCCTCTAGCCTGCTCGCCACTCGCACAGAGTCTTACTTACAGCATTGTCATCAGCGTCTGTTTTCTATTTCTCTCTCACCACACGACCTCCTCAAAGCATGCACCGGCCTCGCGCGTGGAGCCACCGCGGCCGCTGTCCCATGAAGAGTCTTGAGACCCGCAGCGGTACTGCAGAAGCGGCACCTCATCGCGCGTCAGCTGGTAGTACGCCAAGAAGGCTGCGTGCTGCTGGCGCACGGTGCTGCTGGCGTGGCACGGGAAGGTGCACAGGAAGGCCTCCAGAGCCCAGGGCATGTGTTCCCGCCAATAGGAGGCACCGACAAGAACCTCATTGTACTGGGCCATGCCTTGCCATTGGCGGCGCCAGCTGCCATCGTACTGCGGGCGGAGGGCTGCCCCGAGGGTACTCCAAACAAAGCCGTGCGAGAGGAGCCCTGAGCAAGCCCCGGGCCTTTGGGCTGATCCGAGCGTGCCTACGTCTGATGGGTACGCACACAGGATCTCTACGGATGGGTGGATGATGAAGCCGCCACCGTTCTTCGTCTCTTCATAGAGCCAAGGCACCTTGCGGCTAATGACGGAGGCACTCCACGCGTCGACGGAGCCGGGGGAGCAGTCGAGAGACGTCTCGCATAGCAGCCACGGGCGCGCCACGTCCTCGTTCCCGTCGTGCACGTGCACGAGCACGCCCGCCTCGCCCAGAATGTCACTCGGCACGCCGCGCTCGAAGCGCCATGCGATGCGCCGCAGGACTTCGCCTGGGGCAACCGTCTCTGGGACGTCGGAGTCGGCGTCGGAGTGTTGGGCCAACGGCCGATGCATGGCCGGCGGTGCAGGTGCAAAGACTTCCAGCTCACTCACTTGCCACCGCCGGGGTGGGCCGATTTGCACCACGGTGACGAATCTGTGCTGCGCTATCGCCAGGACTCCAGTTGTGATGTGACGGCACCCAACGAATGCAGGCGCGCCCGTATGCGACGGCTCCACGTGTGACGTATTGCATCGGTGCTTCTGGTCCCCCATGGAGTCACCAAGCCAGACCTCGAAAGGGGCAAAGAAGTCCCCGCTGTCCCAAGGCTTGTAGATGGTGATAGCTACGGAGTGGACTCCTCCTCCTCGCTCGGGGCTGTCCAACGGTAACTGTACATGAGCAGAGAGCCATGCCTGCTGACCCTGCGCCGCCGCCTCGCGCCCCTCGAGGAGGCAGAAGGTCATCCGGCTACCATCGACGCAGTTGCCACTTCCGGAAGTCCACTCGCCGAACTTCCTGTCGACAGCTTGGCTCTCAGGCAGAGCTGCGGCGGATATGATGGGCATGGGCACGTGGTCCGAGCAGTGCATCCGGCAGCGGTGGTACGGAGGCGCGGGCATGGCTGGTGGCAGCACTGGCATCGAGGGGGGCAAGGTTGGGGGCAGCATGGGATGTGGAGGCGGTGGTGCCGGTGTAGGCGAGGGCGGGACTACTGGAGGTCGAGCTGGAGGACGAGATGGAGGAGGCGAGGAGTCTTGCGGCAACAGCTGATGCCCGTTCGGCGGCTTCCATTGTGGGCGCCACACCGAACGCTTGGGCTGGTCCGACTTGGCTGCCCTGCCATCGTCCGTGAAGCCGTCCGCATCGGCGTCCATATCCAGGCTTCCCATAGGTGAGGCAACCGGCATTTGCGGCGGGAAGTCCGGTGGCACGGCTTCGTGATGTCGAGTAATGTCAGCGTTGAGGTCTAGCATGAGTGCAAGCTGCAGCACCAATGCAGACGCGCAGACGAAGCAAAGAGCCGCTCCGGCCTTCATGAGCAATCTCGTGGCCGTGGAGTTGTTGGCCGATCCAACGACGTCGTCATCCTCGAGTGCAGAGGGTGCATCAGGTTTTGATGAGACTGCGCCTAGTTCATCTTGCTGCAGGCGCCTGTGGGTGCGCATCTCAACACTACGTGCAAACAGGACGTGCCCGCGCGCGTTCGCCCGCCGCTCGAATCGTTGCATGCAAATTTGAGCCAGTATTAAAAGTGTCCAAAGGTGTGAAAGCTAGGACCAATTGGCTAGCGCTAGGACCCGTTTGGTTTTAACAGTCCGCACACGCACACACGCTCAGAACGCTCTTGTCTTCGGCGGTTAGGGCAGAGCACACACACCAAAGGCTAAGCCTTGGTTTGGAGTCTAACTCAATATTCGATGCATCCCACCACCTCACCCACCACCTTTCATGCCTCCGCCGCCTCCGCCGCCTTTGAAGCCCCCGCCTTTGCCGACACCTCCGCCGCCACCTTTGCTGCTGCCACTCAAGAGCCCCGCCAGACGGATCTGCAACTGCTTGCGCCGATGGCCGCACGACCAGACGCTCGCATTGACGGCGAGCTCGAGGGCGTGAATACGATGCTTGAACGCTCGGAGCAGCTCCCCATACAAGGCCTCGTCATTAGGCGAGCGCCTCCCGAGCTCGGCATCGGTCAGGCGCAGCTGCGGAATGCCCTGCGCGCCGCGGCGCTGCATCTCAAGGTCGAACTCGGGCGGAGATGGCAGCTCGCGCATCACGCGCAGTGGTCGGCCGCTCGTACCATCGCACGTGCAAAGGTCCCGTCGGAAGCGCCCCACCTGGTACAAGAAGAGGCAGACGGACTCGAGGAAGTGCTCCGTGATGCCCACGAACTTGACCGTCTGCAAGAGGAAGCGCCGGGCGTCCGGGATGCCGTTCGCCGCGGTGAGGGAGCGCGAGGTGACCTCGGTGCAGTGCGCGGCCGCAAACGCGGCGTGCGTGGCTGGATTCTGCACGTCTCCATATTTGGGCAGAAAGTAACGGTTGCAGTACTCAGCATGGAAGCCCAACGGCGAGCGGTGGCACAGCGACTGCTCGTACCTGATGAGGGAGGCCATCAGAGGTCATCAGAGGTCATCAGAGGTCATCAGAGGTCATCAGAGGTCATCAGAGGTCATCAGAGGTCATCAGAGGTCATCAGAGGTCAACAGAGGTCAACAGAGGTCATCAGAGGTCAACAGAGGTCATCAGAGGTCAACAGGGAGAGTCCAGACATGGTGGCACAGCGCTGCCCCAGACAAGGTGGCACAGCGCTGCACAGACAAGGTGGCATAGCGATGGCTCACTTCCAGTGCGAGCGGCAGCGGTCGAACGGGTGGCGTACGAACGTGATCAGCTGGGGCGTCGTGTTGGGCGTCGCGCCCCGCGCTCCATCGGGCGCCGCCTTGGGCGCCAGCTGAGAGTAGACGACCCCAAGCTCCGGCTCCTCCACAGAGACGAAGGTGCATCGCGGCGCAGGCTCCGTCCACCACTTGCCTAATTTGGCAACCTTGTCCTTCAGGGAGACGCCCTCGATCTGCGTGTGGTCGACCTTGACGAGACGGCCACCCGGCACGTCCAGCGCGCAGTCAACGACCCCCTCGAGCCCCGCCACGTACGAGAGGAAGGTGGTCCCGCTCGCCTTGTGAACGTGGCTGTGGAAGAGTTTCCCACTGAGGCTGATGGGTTCCAGTCGACGTTCCAAGACTGATCCCTGATCGAGCACCGTCGGCGGAGCGGGCGCCGTGTGCGCTAACGAGTCCTCGAGCGTCTCGAGCGCGGGACGGCGAAGCGTCTGCAGCACCATCTGGGCAGCGTACGCGTGGGCAGCGTCGTCCGGATAATAGGGGTCCACCACCCTGCCGCACACCACGCCGCACAACTTGCCCGAGCGGATTCCGTCGGTTCGCGCCTCGGGCGACGAGCACAACTTGGTGCCTTTCGCCGGGCAGCTCGAGCACTGGTCGATGGGGATCGGCGGCGATGGCGAGATGTGGCCATAGCTCGCATCGACCACCTCAGCCCCGATGGTGCGTGCCATTTGTGACAGAGCATGATCGCCTCCCCGCCCTTTGCCATACCCTTCGTATCCGCCGGCGCCGGTCCCGCCACTCGCCGCACTCCGATCGAGAAAGTACTGTGGGAACTGCCAGATCTTTTGGCAGCCGGCGATCGGGCACGCCGAGAACCAGATGAGTACGATACGCGGCGGGGCGCGGCCGGCCGCGGCGCTCGATGCGCGGATCAGACGCGCGAGCTCCGCGTAATCTCGTTCGGCCGTTGCGAGCGACTCGCGGCGCAGCCGGTTGGCGTGGCGCCACGACTGGCCGCCCTCGTTCCACATCTTGAGCACTTTGTCGTACGCGTGCAGCTGCTCCGCGCCGAAGTTGTGACTGCTGAAACTGCCAGACTCGGAATTGGGTGACGAGCGGCCCGCCATCACGCAAATGAGCACAGCGCGCGCGTGGGCAAAGAGGTCTTCCGTGGCCCGCCAGTTGGCCGGGTCGGTGTAGATGTGCGGGCCTGCTGCACCCTTGCCGAGGTTGACCACGGGCATGCCGCCCTCAGCCTGCTCGAGCAGCGAAGCAAAGCTCGTGCGTGCTATGACGCCAAAGGCCTGAGCGGCGCCGAGCACCACGTCGAAGCGCCCCTTTTCCAGAGGTACGAGCCCAGGACCCTCGCGAGGCAACAGGAGCGTCGAGTGCGGCGACCGAATGTGCAGCTTGCAAACGCGCCGCGGCACAAAGCAGCGATCTGCGTGGTAAAGGTTCATGGTGCGCCCAAAGACCGTGCGATTGTTGCGCGCCTGCCGCTCGAGACGTGCCTCCCAGTTGTTCATCATCACAAAGGAGGGCGAGTCCGGCGCTGTCGAGCACTGCGCAAAGCGGCCAATCGCCCAGTCATTCCACGCCGGCGTGGCTGAGGCGAGCACTGTGGAGAGTACTAACATCGTGCCCCGCGCTGACCTTTTTCACACGTCGAGTCAACAGAACTTTTCGCAATATTCACAGGGGTCCTTTCCCCCCTTTATTGAGGACGAATTTGATCTTCCCAATTTCGGAAAAGCTTTTCCTTATCAACTCTACATAACTCATGCCCTCATGCCTGTGAGACCGCGCCGCGCGCGCGAACCGGAACGTAACGTTACAAGGAAAACCCCTATCTGGCGTGCGTGTGTGCCGCTCATGCGCATGCGAGTACGGTATGTGTAGCCTACGAGAGTGTCGTGGCGTGTGTGTTTGAGATGCAGAGCCTGTACACGTAAGGGCGTCGCCCTCTTAGTCGCCCACGGGGCGCCATCAGCACGGATTGTATAGCCAGAAGTCCTTCACGTCGTCTGCACGATTTCATATGTGACTTGCGGAGGGCCGCGGGCGAGCGCCGCTGACCCAAAAGCTGACTCAAAGGCAGCAGCGGCGAGCGGGAGCGTGAGACGGCGCTGGCACGGCTTGCACGCTGGCTGTGCCCCGCGCGTCGAACCCTTTGGGCAGTCCGGTGGGGCCGCCGCGTATGCAATCGGGTGCCAGAAGAGGTTCGCCATGGCGGCCGGGAAGGCGCCCGTCCTATTATAGTCGCGTGCCACCTTGTGGTTCAGCACGAAATCGTCCTCGCGGTTCATCTGGTCGCATCTCTTGAGGATCTTTGGTGCCGACGCATTCATTGGGGCATACGAAATCGGCGCGCACAGTTTCGTACATGTCGGGTAGCCGGCGGCGGCCATGGGGTCGAAGCCGTCGGCACAATTCTTGTCGGTCGCATCGAGGAACCAGAGGCCGTCGCGCATCATGCGCGAGCGCTTCTGCTGCTTGACCCAATTCACGTGGACCAGGTAGCTCGTGCGCTTGTCGACCTCCATCGGGTACGACCACCACATCTTACCGTTCGGAAACTCTCGCTCGGCAAAGCGCGCGAAGTATAAGGAGCGGTTCGGCAGCCTCCTGATGCGATTGACGGCGCCGTTGAGGGCGTGCTGTTCCTCAAAGCTGGGGGAGTTGATCATCATCTGCAGGTGCTGCAACCAGTCGTCAAAGAAGGCGAGCGAGTTGGCCGTCGGACGCGCGAAGTAGAAGCCGCCGTTCAAGCCGTACGCCTGCTCCGACTGGAAGGCCATGTCCACCATAGCGCCGCTCCGAAACTTGACGTCGGACTTGACTTTCGGCCGAGAGGAGAGCCGTCGGCCCAGGACCATATTAGGCAGGTGGTCATCGGCTGCTAGCGTGCGCCGCAATGCCTCTGCCGACTCGTTTGCGAGCAGAATCGGCGCCTTGCCTCCTTGATTCACGACGATGCCGTTCCGGATGATGGGCAGCGGATCGCGCAGCCACACAATGTCCAGGTCGCACTGCACGACGGTGTAACCCTCGCGAAGCAAGAACTGGACCCAGAGCGGACGCTGCATCACCATCCGATTGAATGCGACGCTGCGGTACGTGGCAACGCCCGTCTGCGAGGTCACGCCGCCGCCCTCGCCATAGGGGAAGACGCACTCCGACTGCTCGCCGCGCCCAGGAGATCCCATTAGCGCGGGACACGTGCGGTTATCCATGCCGATGACAATCCAGTTGTTGACGCTCAGGCGGCGCATCGAGCAGATCAGGTTGCGCAAGAAGGACATGAAGCCGCTGTTGGAGAAGAGAGGGATGATGATGCCTCGGCCATGCCCAGCGCGCTCGCGCGCGGCATTACCGACGAGTTGCTTTGCTTGTGCGTCAAGCTCAACGAAGCCCAGGCCCTTATCTGCGTCCGCCTCTCCCGCGCGGCCGCTTGCCTGGAAGGCCAGCGCGGCGATGAGAGGCAGCGTCGGACTGCCGCCGCCGCGCATGCTTCCGCTCTCAGAGTTCCCTAATCCAGACCCACAGGTCCCGGACAGGCGGGCGGGGGGGAGGAGCACGTCTCGCACGTCGCGGCGCGTCCTGGAAAGGGTGCTCGAATTTGTTCTTGGCGAAAAGCCGCGTGAAAGCCCCCTCTCCAGTCACCGCCATCGTACCGTGTTCCCCCGCGCGTGAAGAGATTTATTCACGCGGTCATTTCACAGCGGGTTCTTTCCGAGGCCGCGCTTTCACCGAACGTCTCGCCGCCGACGATGGAGGGCGGCGGCAGCGTTGAAGCCGAAGCGCAGCTGTACGAGTTGGCGCGTACGGCCGGCCTCGAAATTTCGCCGGACATGTTCGCCGTCGTCCTCGATTTGCTGCGCCTCGACGTCTTGCCGCAGGGCATCATTGCGCTCCTTCGTGCGCTGAAAGATTTACGTTTGCGTGCACCGGTGGCGGTAGCTGAGGTGAGGTGAGATTCAGTGAATCCAAAAACTATACACGTAAGCACAGCTCAGGATGGCCGTTTCTGGGCTCCCATGGCGACCAGCTCCTCGCCCAACTCGATCTGCTTCCTAGTGCGCTTTTGTGGGTTTGGCGCTCCCTGGTTTTCGTGAGCGTAGAAGCGCCTAAGGAGCGCAACGGCCTCCTGCTCGCGCACGCCGCCATGCGTTGGTAGTTCCCTCAGGCCCGGGATCGCGTCGGCATGAATATTGACGACCGTTCCGCAACCGCCAAACTTGTCATTGCGTGCACCGAATACGACTCGGCGCACTCCGAGCTGCCGCAGCGCACTCGCGCACATGACGCACGGCTCGATGGTGACGTAGAGCGTGCATTCGGCCACCTCAGCTGCCGTCCCGCCCGCTAGCAATATCCGGTCCAAGGCGACGAGCTCTGCGTGCCGAGTGCCATTGCACGAGGCCACGGTGTCGTTGTGCCCGGAGCCGAGCACGCCGCGCTGCGGATGCCAGTACGCGCAGCCGACCGGTACCTCGCCACATGCGAGCGCCGCCTCCGCCTCGCGTAGGGCGTGGCTCATGAGCTCGCTGTGGTCGTCTTCGACGCTATGAGCGCTCGTGTTCGGCATGTTGGTGATCGGCATGCGCACTGGGTCTGGGACCGCTGATGTGAACACAGTGTGAAATCGGTTTGATGAGGTCTGGAGTAGTCGGAAAGGACACTGTGTGCCAGTGCAGGGAAGTTCAGTACCCGCTTACTCGCCGCATCATCCCACGAGGTGTGGCGCTAACATTACCCGCGAGCAGCGAGCGCGCAACATGTCCACGTCCGGACGAGAGGTGATCTTCACGCCTCTCGCAGGCGCGCGCTCGGACTCGGCGGTGTGCTGCTACCTGCTCGAGCTCGAGGGCTGCACGCTGCTGCTCGACTGTGGCTGGGGCGCGGACTTCAATCCCGAGGAGCTCGCGTCGCTCGCCGAGGCGGCGCCACGCGTGGACGCTGTGCTGCTTTCGCACGCCGATCTTGCGCATGTCGGCGCGCTGCCGTACGCGCGTGCGCGCCTCGGGCTGCGCGCACCCGTCTATGCCACCATTCCTGTCGTCAAGATGGCGCAGATGACGCTGTACGACGCACATGCCTCTGCCGCGCGACACCGCAACCCAATGGCCACGGCGGAGGACGCTATGCTCTTCTCGCTCGACGACGTGCACGTGGCGCTGGGTGCAGCGACCGAGCTCGTGTTTGCGCAGCTCACGCAGCTCCCCGGCGGCGTCACCATCTCGCCGCACGCGGCCGGGCACACGATCGGTGGCTGCGTGTGGCGCATCGCCGTCGGGGCCGAGGACATCCTGTACGCTCCCGAGTACAACCACCAGCGGGAGCGCCACCTACCTGCGGGCTCGATCGAAAAAATCTTCTTGGACAAGCCCAGCCTGCTCATCGCGCCCGCGCGCAATGCTCTCGTCGCCGCGGAGAAGGCGGCGGCCAAATCTCTTACCGACTACGTGACCGCGGCGCTCGCGCGCGGAGGTGATGTGATGCTGCCGTCGGACGCGGCGGGCCGGTCGCTCGAACTCGTGGCGGTGCTCGAGGCGCACTGGCGGCTGCACCGCGAGCTGCGCGGCGTGCCGGTCGTACTGCTCCAGGCTCAGGCCTTCAACACCATCGAGTTCGCCAAGAGCGAGATCGAGTGGATGGGTGACGAAGCCCTCTGATGAGCACTGATGACCACCAAGTGCCCTCTGATTGCCCCCCTCCTCGCCAAGAGCAAGATCGAGTGGATGGGTGACGAAACCGTCAAGCCCCTCTGATGTCCTCTGATGACCACTGATGACCACTGATGACCACTGATGACCACTGATGACCACCGATGACCCTATGATTGAACCCCTCATCAGGTGATGAGGCCGTGAAGGCGTTCGACTCGCGGCGCGAGAATGCGTTCGATCTGAAGCACGTTCACACCTGCCACTGCCTCGAGGAGCTCGCCAAATTGCCTTCGCCCAAGGTCGTGATCGCCACCTCGTCCGACCTGAGCAACGGCTTCAGCGCCGACCTGCTGCCATCGTTGCTCTCGCAGCCTCGAGGCCTGCTGCTGCTCACTCGGCGTGCGTCGCTGGGCTCTGTCGCTGGTCAGCTGGGTGCCACGCCGACGCCGCGCTGCCTGGGGCTCACTGTGCACGAAAGGGTCCCGCTCGAGGGCCCCGCGCTCGATGAGTACCTCGAGGCGCGCTCCGCGCGCGCGGCGGCCAAGGCCCACGCCAGAGCTGAGGCGAAGGCGGCGGCGGAGGCCAAGGCGGCGGCCGAGGCGGCCGAGGCGGCGGCTGCCGAGGAAGACGCGGCCGAGGCGGCGGCGCTGGCAGCGGCCGAGGCGGCGAGTGGCGGCGGCAGCAGCCCTGGCATGGCCCTCGTTGCTGCGAATAGCGTCGGTTCTCCTACCGTTCACATTCACAGCAGTAGTGCTCCCACCATCAACCGCACGCCCTCGCTCACGCCCCGGTCGAGCTTCCGCGTCAGCACCGGTGGTGGGGGCGGCGGCGGGCGCGCGCCGCCGCTGCTGCTTCCTTACGTGGAGACGTTCCCAATGCCGTCGGAATACGGCGAGGTCTTGTCAGAGGCCGAGCTCAAGCACATGACGGAAGGTGCGCGCGCGTACATGGCCATCGAGGTGGTGGGCGGTGGCGGCGGCGGCGACGGTGCAGTGGCGGAGGGCAGCAAGGCGGTGCTAGGGTTCGGCGCGGCGCGGGCGCGGCTGACGGCTACCGGCGCCGGCACGATGGGGATGGCCGACGAGGACGACGAGGACGAGGATGATGCCGAGGGCGTCGTCCTGGGCGCAGAGAAGGCCGCCCGTGCAGCACCCGTGGGCGACGGCGACGGCGAGGACGGCGAGGACGGCGAGGACGCGGACGCGGAGGAAGCTGATAGGGCAGGCTCGGAGGCGGCGGTGCCGTCTCAGTGGGTGGCGCGTCGCGTGACGGTGCCCGTACGCTGCGCCGTGCGCTTCGTCGATATGGAGGGCTCGAGTGACGGGCGGTCGATCAAGGCCATCCTGTCCCGCGTGGCGCCTCACAAGCTCGTGCTCATCCGAGGGGACTCGAAGGCCACTGATCACCTGGCCGAGTACTGCCGCTCGGTGGCGGACACGACCAATGCAGAGAGTCTCGTGTTCGCACCGTCGGTCGGCGAGGCGGTGGACGGCTCTTCCAATGGAAGCGCGTACACGGTTCGCCTGAGCGACGCACTGCTCCGTACGCTCGCGCCCGTACAGATTGGCGCGTATGAGATCTCGACGCTCTCGGCCACGCTGCACCTGCCGCCCGCCGACGGCGCCGCACGCGCGTGGTCGGGCGTGCTCGAGCCCGAGACCTGCCTAATAAGGAGCGACGCCACCTCGTCGGGCTCGTCGGTCCATTTGGTATCGCATGGGGACGTGCGCCTCGCCGAGCTGCGCCAGCTGCTCGTGCGCGCAGGCGAGCACGCTGAGTTTGTCGAGGGCGCGCTCGTCGTGAACTCGAGCGTGCGCGTGCGCAAGAAGGGCGCCAACAAGCTGCTGCTCGAGGGCTCGTATGGCCCAGACTACCTCCTCGTGCGCTCGATGCTGTACTCGCAGGTGGAGGCTGTGTAGAAAAGTTTTTCTTTTGTCTCACCGGACCGTACCTAACGAGGCGGGCGACCATCGGGCGGCTAGCGGACCCCCCTTGGCAGGGGGCGGACCGTTGATCCCCCCCTACGAGCGGCCCCCACAAGTATAACGGCCTATACGGTCCGGGGTACATCAGTGTGATGACACCCGGTGACCCCTTACCCCCCCCCTCCCGACACATCGAACCCCCCTTTTCCGCGTAGGGGAAGTTCGGGAGGTTGTGGAAAAACCATCCACCCCGGGGAGGATTTTTCGATGCGTTTCACGGCCCGCCCCCGGATGGGGGGGCGTCGCGCCGTAGGGCGATGGTGTCGTGGTGGTCCTCGTTGTGACCGACCCCTTATGGGGAGCCGGCCGCGCCCGCCCCTGAGGGGGAGGGGCGGTGACGAGATTGAGTTCTCCAGGGATTTGTGTGTGTGTATTTGTAAGAAAGTGGTGTGTGTCAGTATTGACTTGACTTGTTTTTGTTGGGAGGTGTTTTGGGGATGGACTTTTCTTCTTTTGGGAACTTTCTTTCTCTTTCGTTCTTCTTCGTTTTTCGTGACGACGGTTGATGATGGAAAACAGGCCATCTGAATGGAGCTCCGGCGTGCGCTGGTGGGAGTCCCTGAGGAGAGTCGCAGAGCGGCGAGCGTCATTGGGGATCTGCTGAGAGAGGTCGTTTGAGGTCTATAGCCGGAAGGAGCGAGGCTCCCACGCAGCATCTTCAGGGAGCGCCGAGGCACTATGAAGTAGGATTGAGAGATAGAGTGCGCGCGCATCGCGGAGATGGTGATGAGGGCCGCGATGAGAATCGATCTTGGGCCTGCCAGGCTAGTTAGTGGGAGGCCGGGCGGGCTGGGGGGTCGCGCGAGCTTGAGAGGGCGAGCTGGGCCCGCGCTGGCGGGCGGGTTCGAGCGTAGATGGGCGGGCTCCACCGACATTTTTAAAGTTTTGTCAAACTTGGTGGAGGCTGTGTAGGTTTGTGACACAGTGTCAAACGAGGTTTCAGAGATTTAGAAACGCCCTGCACACTGGAAAACTGGAAATTACGCTGGCATAAGTTGTCCAAAAAGGGAACGGATGCTTTTCCAGCGCTTCGTCGGCTTCGTTAAATCATGGCCGCAGCAGCCGCAGCTGCCTTCTCAATCCTGACGCGTGGCCCGCCGCTCGATGCCGCCGCACGCTGCGTCGCCAACGCTACGCCTGCCCGCAACGTGGCGGCCTTTGACCGCGCGTGGCACACGCTACTGCGCGCCTACCTTCAGCGCACGCCTTCTGCCTGCCGGGCGATCACACAGCTGGACTCGCTCGGCGCACACGTGCACAACGACCACATTGCGATGCGCTCCTTTGTCGACAGCTCCGGAGGCTCAGGTCTCGCCTTCCTCGGCGAGGCTTTCACCGCGTTTGGCTACGCGCCGCAGGACGACATCGTGATCCCGAGCCTGCCGGTCAACGCTAGGTGGTACGAGCCCCCTGAGGAGACGTCGTGGCCCAAGATCTTCGTCTCCGAGCTCCGCACCAAGGAGCTGCCGGAGCACGCCGCAGCAATCATCTTCGCGCACGTCGACGGCCACTACGGCAAGGCGGCGCACGAGCGACTGCGCGGCGCGTTGTCCGCTGGCGACGGCGACGCGCTCGCTCAGCTGCTTGACCAGCCGCCGTGGACACCGAGCGCGGAGGAGGTGGCCATCGTGCGTGCGGCCGACGGCGGCGACACCGCGCTGCGCTCCGCCACCGAGTACGCAAGCTGGACGCTCACGCACGCGCACCGCATCAACCATCTGACGGTGCTTCAGAACGTGCTCGGGGCCGAATGGGGGAGCCTGCGGAGCCTGAACGCGCTGCTCGTCGCCGAGGGCATCGAGTTCAACCCGGCGGGCGGAGCCGATGGCCTCACGCAGGGGACGCGCGCGCTCTGCCTCGAGCAGTCTTCCACCGTCGCCGACCGCATCCCGCACACCTTTGGGTGTGGCAATGAACAGAGCGTGCCGTGCGCCTTCCTGGAGCTCATCGAGCGGCACGAGGGCTTCCGCGGCTTCCTCGGGCAGAATGCGAAGGGCATCTTCGAGAGTACGAAGATGCGGAGGTAGGGACTGCGGGGTCTGTGAAAGACATGAGTTTCGTCAGCGGCCGTTTCGTCCGAATCTGTGCGACACAAAATGGTGCTCTTGGAAAAGGACACGAGCGCGCCCAACATCATAGGCCGACCGCCGTCGTCCGACTCGCACCCGTATGAGTCATTAACGGAGGCGGCCCCGCAGCTCTTTGGGTTGCAACGCCGTGCGAGGCCGAAGCCTGAGCCGCCCGCACGCTGGGTGCGTTCTCTCCCTGCGATGCAGCAGCCACGGAACGGGACGCTGAGCGATGGCGCATTGAAGAGCACCTCCGCGTTTGCGCGCTTCATCTCAGAGGCACTCTTTCTCGACGCCGCCGAGGCGCTCGAGCTCATCGTGCGCATGGCGCCGGAGCTCGTGCCCGGCACGCAGAAGGCTCACTTCCTCGTGCTCAGCTTGATGGATGAGCCGATGCTCACGCTCGCCGCGTCGGGCGGCGCGATCGCCCCATCGCCGCTCGCCTTTCCGGTCACCGACGGCGTGTGCGGCTACGTGGCTCGCTCGGGCATGTCCGTGATCGAGCCGGACGCCTCAGCACACCTATCTTACAGCTTGAGGTTCGAGGCGGAGCTCCTCGGCCGCTCACCCGTGCTCTGCCTGCCCGTGGGCGGCGGTCGCCCGGTACACGCGTCGGCGGTGGCAGCTGACGGCTCCACACCGGCGCCGTTGGCAGGCGTGCTCGTCCTCTGCGGCTCCTTCGGCGCCCGATTCGGCGAGCAGGAGCTGCTCGTCGCCCGTGCACTCCTCGACCTCGTGCGCGCGCGCATCGGCAGCTCCGACGGGCAGCTCAGCGCGTGGGCGACCGATGTCGGCTCCGGAGGACGGCTCGCGCCCATGCTCGCGCCCATCTCTGCGCACACCGGTGCTCGCGGAGGCCTGCGCCACAGCTCCCCAACATCTCCACGGCGAGCTACGGGCGGCGGCGCCTACGTTGGTGGCGGCGGGGGTGGCGGCGGCGGCGATGGCGGTGCTGGCGGCGGCGGCGATGGCGGTGCTGGCGGCGGCGGCAACAGCGGTGGT
>Ga0210239_100330_pt1 | contig 41489 bp, 43 predicted proteins | sample ChrtobMetP5a_0mM_FD_155451 | JGI IMG/M metagenome (GOLD analysis project Ga0210239, IMG submission 155451) | Chrysochromulina tobin associated microbial communities from unialgal haptophyte culture, Seattle, Washington, United States - P5a_0mM | ecosystem: Host-associated > Algae > Haptophytes >... | reverse complement strand
GGGGCGAGGCGGGGCGGGGAGGCAGGAATGGATGCCGAGGGGGGGGGAGGGGGTGGCGCAGAGGTCCACTGCAAGAGGGCGGGGCAGCTCGTCGATCGGTTCGGACGGCGCGTGGCTCACGATGGGATTCGTCTTGCGCGCCTTGCCCAGCACGAAGCACACGCGCGACGACTGACGAATGTCTTCCTCGAATTGCGGCGACACGTCCAGGTCGGTGGCGCCGGTCTCTTCTTCGAGCATGTACTTGCGCGCGATGGCAATCGCTTTCATAGCCTGGTTGATGGCGGCCGGACCGGTCGCCACCACCTTGGGAGGCTCGCCGGACTCGCGCACCACGTTGCAGATGGCGCCCGCGACTTTGTTGGGCGTTGAGTCGGCCTTGACCTTAAGCAGGGGGTCATCGGAGGCGGCGACGTCGCTCACGCTCGCCATTGACATGTGCGAGTCGCCGGAAGAGCCGAGCCGAGGAGGGCCCGAGCGCGCGTACGGCGTCGATCGGGTTGAAGGACGCGAGCCGCCTGGTGCCTTGCCGCCGGAGCGGGGGGGGCGACCGCCACGCCGGCCGGGGGCGTTGCCCTTGATCATGTCATCAAGGCTCTGCGGCGGGAGGAGGGGCGCGCGGCACGCCGGGGCAATGGCGAGACGGCGAGGAGGAGGCGCGAGTCGCGGTCAATAGGCATCATCATGCTCGTGGACCGCACAAAACGTGTTGCGACCAGCAGACGGGGAGGGAAGGGAGGCCACCACGAGGGTGGAGGGCGATAGGTGGCCACATTTCAGTGGGCGACGGTGAGGGCGGATGGTGTGGGCGGCGGCGAGGGAGGCATTGATACTTGATCGATGGCAGCCATTGGATGCTTTGCCAAAATAGCGAGCAGTTGTACAAAGCCAGTCGCGGCGTGACACCGAAAAATAACGGAATCTCACCGCGCGGATCCCCGTACGTGGCTGCGGAAAGGGGTGGGTCTGCGCTCTCGGGGGGCAGAGGCCATTCGCTGATTGTGTCGTAATTAACGCAAACACCCAATGCGATGGCCCGTCGGCCGAGTCCTCCTGACGGCGCTGAGCTGCCAGCCGCGGCTGCGATTGTTGCGGCTGCAGGAGCCAGCCGAGGGCCCGGCGGTGCACGCCCCGCCGCCACCGCCTCAGCGCAGCTGGCCGGTGCCGCTCTTCTCTCGCAAGGAGGACGACGCCGAGCGAGGGTGGAAGTCAGACCTCGACGTGCTCGATAACAGGCCCGGGGCCGGCCGGGTGCTGCTCATCAACACAGGCGGCACGATGGGTATGACGTTGCAGAATGGCAGCCTCACGCCGCTCAAGGGTTACCTGGCCCAATGCATCCGTAACATGCCCGAGATGCACGAGCCGTCGATGCCCGAGATCGACATCGTCGAGTACGATCCGCTCATCGACAGCTCCAACATCGGGCCCGATGACTGGGTAGGCCTGGCTACGCAGGTGCGCGACTGCTACTTCGACTACGACGGCTTCGTCATCATCCACGGCACGGACACGATGGCGTACACGGCGTCCGCGCTCTCGTTCATGCTCGAGGGCCTGGGCAAGGCCGTGGTGCTCACTGGATCCATGATCCCACTCGCAGAGATCTACAACGACGCGCGGCGCAACCTGCTGATCTCGGTCGTCTTCGCCGCGCAGCTCGAGCTGTGCGAGGTCGCCATCTTCTTCAACGATCGGCTGCTCCGAGGCAACCGCGCCTCGAAGGTGGACTCCAACGGCCTCGACGCCTTCGACACGCCCAATTTCCCGCCACTCGCGACCGTGGGCGCGCGCATCTCGAGCGATCGCGCGATCTGGCGCCGGCCGCCCACCTCGCGCCTGCGCGTGCACCTGAAGCTCGACACCTCTATCGTGGTCTTGCATCTAGTGCCCGGCTTCGATGACTCAGCCATCGAGAGCATGGTACGGTACTCGTCGAAGCTCCCAATTGACGGAACTCGAAAGGATCCGGATCTCTGAGTGCATGCTGATTGCCTCCCTCATCAGGTACGGTACTCGTCCAAGCTCCGGGGGCTCGTTCTCTCGCTCTACGGTACGGGCAACGGTCCGTCGCGCAAGGCGGGCTTCCTGCGCACCATCGAGAACGCGATCGAGCGCGGGGTGCTCGTCGTCGCCGCTTCGCAGTGCACCAAAGGCACCGTCTCGCTCGACGACTATGAGGTGGGCCGCCGGCTGCTCGACATTGGAGTCATCTCAGCCGGCGATATGACCATCGAGGCCATCTCGACCAAGATGGCCTACCTCTTCGGCCGCGGTCTCACTGGAGACGAGATTCGCCTCGCGATGAACGAAGACCTGCGCGGCGAGCGCTCTCGCTTGGCGCCGCCCAGCGCCGTCGAAAGTGGGTCCCTCGGCAACTTTCTCGGCAAACTCGGCCGAGGCAGCAGGGGCGATAGGGGCGATTAGTTAGTGCACAGCGCGTGAGCACCATCTCCCGGGGGGGACTTCTCTGGTATGCCGATTGTCAGATGTCACAACGAGCAGAAGGCGAAGCGACGCGACAGAGACGACGCTCGAGCGGAAAAGTGAAAATTAGTTGATAGTTCAGAAAAAAGTTACTCACCACACACCAGGCTCCCGCCACCATACGATTCTCACAACACGCCGCGCCGCGGAGGACGAGGAGTGGCGTGCGTGGTATCCGCGGCGATAACTTATCGCCGCCGCACTCCGGGTCCGGCCCGCCGGCGGTGGGCCGCGCCCCACGCTCCCCGTCACGCAAACGCGACCGTCCCGAGAAATCGCCGGGCCGGCGGCACTGCGCGGACATGGTGTCGCCCCCCGTACTCCCGCGCCGCACTCTGGTCTCTGCCTGAGTCTCTGCCCCCCCATCCCGCCTTTGCATCAGCTACCACGGCACTCACAGACCCTCACGCATCGCATCAGGCAATCTGAATCGTCGTCTCCGTGGCCGTCTGAGTCGTCGTCGTTACCGTGGCCGTCTTGGAGAGCGAGACCTCGGCGTCCTTGGTCGCGTGTGACGCGTCGTTGGTGCGTACGTCATTATTAGCGAAGATCAGGAAAAGGAGGCGCTTGTGGAAGACACGCACGAAGGTCCACGTGATGAGGGCCATCCATGCGCCGACTGCCAGGAGTGTGAAGCCAGCAGCGAGGCCATCGTCACGTTCTATGGAGGTGACCACCACGGCGCGGTGCGGTGGCGCAGGCGGCCACGGTGGCGTCGGTGGCAGCGGGAGTGGCTTGACCATGGGCACGACTAGCAACTCGATCAAGGGCGCCGTCTCGACGTACAGCATGACTGGTGCGAGTGCCGCCGTCGCCTCTGCTGACGTTCTCATGTGCTCACCGAGCGTGTAGGCCGCGGCTACGGCCTCGGCCTCGGTAGCCACCGGCGCCGAGAAGTGGACCTGCACACTGCCAGGAGTCAGCTGGATGGTAGGCTGGTGCTCAGGGTTGGTGCTCAGACTGCCGAGGGAGAGGAGAAGATCGATCGTCTGCTGCTGCTTGGCCGATGTCAGGTCTTCGATGGTGCCCGAGATGTTCATGGACAAGTCGACGAAGAACGAATTTTCGATCGTCACGCCGAGCGGCAGTGGCGAAAAGGGTGGCGGCGGGAGCGGCGGCGGCTGGCGCGGCGGTGGCGGCAGCGGCGACGGCGACGGCGGCGGAGGTGGCAACGGTGGCGACGGTGGGGTCGAAGGTGGCGGCGGTTCCGCCGGGGAAGGCGGAGACGGTGGCGATGGTGGCTTCGGAGGTAATAGTGGCGGAGGCGACGGCGGAGACGGCGGCGGTGGCGGCGGCCTCCAGGGCGGTGCAGGCGGGGACAGCGGCGGTGGCGGCGGTGGCGGCTGTGGCTGCATGGACGGTGGGTCGATGTGAACGCAATGACCTCGTTCATCAACTTCAACACAGGAGCTGAGGTGCATGGCAAGTAACGTGCCGCCTGTGGCAACGCTAGCAATGGCAAGAATGAAGGAGAACACGCATAGCACCCTCTCCCAGGTGCCAATCTTGTTATCGCGGTTGCAGTCAAAACACCAGAGCGCCTCCACCTCGGAGACCTTGCCGTTCCCGTTGGTGTCTGTGCAGAACAAGTGTGTTCGGCAAAACAAATAACGTTGATCGATGGACGGCGATGTAGATGGGGCTTCAAGATCCTGACGCTTTGCTTTCTGCTGCTTCTCTTTGCCTGATGCCTTCTGCTCCCCCGCGGTCGTGCCAACGGGCCGCTCGAGGCCGATCGGCATGTCGGTCGGATCGTGTGAAGTGTGGCCGAAAGATGCCGATGTTCGACCGGGACGTACAGAGAAAAGAGTGTGGTGATTGGCGCAAAAAGGAGCGCTGACCTCTCCCATTTTTGGTCGAACTCTCAGTCTGTAAGTCAGTTTCGTCGCGGGTCCCCCCCCTCACCAAGGGACGGCTACGCACCCCTCGGTCAACACAAGTACTGAGTACTCGCTCGCTCGGGCTATTCAATTCTCTCTCGTGTCTCGACCGCGCTCCCCGAGCCCACGTGCGTGTCCCAGCACAGAGGAACACAGAGGTCACGGAGCACACAGTTCACAGGCGCGAGGGTGAACTCTGGACGAGGGGGACACTCAGATTGAAATTAATTTTGATTTTTATGTGAAATAATGTGTGAAAATCCAGATATCAATCCCTCCCCTACGCCCCTTGGGCCGTTTGAATCACTCAGTTCTGAAATCATATCTCTACACGATTCTACACGAACCCGGGTCGTCCTCGCAACTCGCACGGTAACCAAAAAGCCCGTCCGAATCGACATTCAATCGTCACGACTCAGCCATCAATAACACCAAGACACCATCCCCGTCCACTGTGGGTGCCGTGAAATCACGAGTCTGCGCGCGCTCTGTGATCCGGGCAGCGGACACTCTGCACCGTTAAGCTCTACTACGCGCACGACTACGCCATGTAATCGTGCGAGCGCTTGACGCCACCGTCGGTGAGCACCACAAAGTCGCCCCTGCCTGCGTGCCGGCTGGGCACAAATTGGTGACAGTCCTTCTCGGGGTACATTGTGATCACGAGCTGCTTGGTCGGCGTGGCGCGCAGCGCCTCTACCCACTCGACGATGCCCAGCCGCTTCTCACAGTGGAACGAGCCACACACCTGCTCACAAGGGAACGAGACAGGCTCAATCAGGATCCATCGAGTTCCACAGCGGTACTTATCAGTGGTCGTCTCATTGGTACTCAGACTCTCGCCATTGGGGAGGGAGGGGGTAGGAGGGGGGCACACACGTGTACGAGCAGCCGATCAGGCTCCGCCTCGAGCGAGCGCACAAGCGCGTGCGCCATCGTCGCGTCCCAGAGCAGCATCGGCTCGAGTAGCCCGTCGCGTGCCTGCAGCCCTATGTATGGGCACTGCCCCGGCACCGTCGAATCGGCCGTTCCGCCGTGGTTCGTCAACCCAAATTCGTCATCAAGGCCAATCTGGTCGCCACGCACGACGGCCGGGTCATTGTGCAGGTGCTCGAGGTATGCGGCCGACGGCTTGGGCAACGGCAGCGGCGGCAGCCACGTGGCCACTTCCAACGGCCACCCAGCCTGCTCGAGCACACCGGCACGTCGCCCGACGGCGCCCACGTACCGACGCGGCGCGTTGGCGGCGATTACCGGCAGCCCGACCTCCTTTGCAAACTCAATGAGCACGCGGTAGTCGTCGCGGTAGTTGGCCCACGGGCGCGCGTCCTGGAGCAGATCAGCCTCACGCACCAGCCCCGCTAGATACTCGTCGAGCACCGGCTGCACGTCACGTTCAAACATCTCGAGGGAGAGTCCGCACTTGTCGCGGCGCGCAGCGAGGGAGATGAGGACGAATGCCTCGATGGAATGGGCGATCGGATCGTCGTGGCACTCGCCCAGCAGCACCACATCGCTCTCCGCCGCCTCGGCCAGCATCTCGTCGAAGCTCGCCTGCCAAATATGGATCGCACATCAGGGTCCATCAGGGTCCATCAGGGTCCATCAGTGGCACTCGGGAGTACTCAGTCGCATTTCGTCAGTGCGCGAACGCGCTTGCCTTCTCCCCAGTGCTGCCGCGGAAGATGCAAAAGTGTTCCGACCCCCCCGAGGGCAGCGATGGCAGTCGCTCCGCATGAACCTGCGCACGCGCTCGGACGCTCACAGAGGCGGTGGCCGCGTTCTGGCGCGCGTCGAGGTCGAGGTAATCGCGGATGTACTGGCGAGCCATGCGATGGCCTCGCTCCGCCGCCGCGTGCAGCAGTGGCACGGCTCTCGCCTCGTCCGCAGTGCAACCATTGCCTTCGATGAGAAATTCAGCAAGCATGAAGAGCGCCGAGGTGTGCTGCTGCGCGGCCGCGCGCTCAAAGTAGTGGAACGCGCGGGCCTCGTCCTCGGGCACGTGCTTCGGGTGCGAGCCCAGGTAGTGCAAGGTCCCGAGCTCGTAGTGGGCCTGCACGTGCCCTTTGTCGCTAGCGTCTCGCAGCAGCCGAACGCCCTCGGCCACGTCGGCATCATCCTGGTTGCGCCCGATGCCCTCGAGTAGCACAGTCGCTACAGCCACCGTAGCATCCAGGTTGCCACCCGCCGCTAGCTCCTTGTAGCGTCGCAAGCCGTCGACCGGGTCGATGCCGTTAAAGGTCAGGCAGGTCGCCAAATCGAAGCGCACCTTCTCGGTGCCCTCTGTTTCCGCCCGCCGCTTCAGCTCGTCGAGCTCGTCGTGTTTGGGCTGAGTGAGCGGCCAGGCGCGAGGCGGCAGCTTGTGCCAACCGCTCTCGTCCTCCAACCACTTGCGCCGAAACGCTGCCTCTAATGGCCTGAGCTTCTCGAGCTCGGCATGCACCGATGGCGTGATGCCGTTGGGCGCCGGATCACTCTGCGCCGAGTGGCCGTGGTAGGCCAAGAACGCACCGCCTGCTCCGAGCAGCGGCCGGGTGCGGGCGCGGGCGCCGCGCAGCAGCCACATTGTGCTTCCGGCCGCTCGCACTCCGTGCGCGGCGCCCAGGAGTCCCGTTTCCTGGAAATGTCAACTTTTCTCAAGCGCCGTAATGAGCGTTCTCTGAACACAAGGGGGAAGAGCGTTGGTCGCTGTTACTATCTCAACCCTTGTTGGTTTTTGGTTATGTGGTAGGAACGGGGCGCACATCCTCACCACCCACGGAAGGCTGGTTACTGACTCCTCAACCACCTGCACGCATCGTCAAAGCCGCGCGCGAGCGTCTTCTGCAGCCACCCGTCGTCTGCGGGCGGGAAGAGCGTGCGCAGCACCGCGCTCGCATTGTCCCGAGACATGTGCAGGCGCACCTTGGACGGCATCAGCACCAGGCGCGGGCTTCGGTAGCCAGGTCGGAGCTCAGGGCAGATGTCAAGTTCCCCACTGAACGGACTCACGCGTACCGTCCGCGGCGCGGTCGGGTGCATGGGAAAGTTGTTGCGCAGGCCGCCGTCGATGTGCCGGCCGTCGCCAGGGGATTTGCGCGACGTGATTCCGGGGATGTACGACGAGATAAGGATGCAGTCGATGAGGTCATCACGCGACTTCCACTCCGTGTGGGCCACGGGCAGCCACGGGCGCGAGGAGACGTCGGTCACAAAGATGGTGGTGCCCCGGGCCTGCAAGCGCTCGTGCGCATCCATGGGAAGCAGCACCTGTAGATGCGGCTTGACCAGCTTAAGGATGTCGCATCCAAGGGGCCCGGACGCCGATCGCACCTGGTTGATGATTCGATCGAGGGAGGCAACGCAATCGTCCCAGTGCGCGTTGGCGCTCATTACGGAAGCCACAAGCGCTCCCGCGCTGACGCCGACCATGGGCGAACGGATCGGATCCAGGAGGGACGTCGAGTCTCGCGCGTTGGGCTGGCTGAGCGCACGGAACGCGCCGAGGTGATATGCTGCCGCAAGCAGTCCGCCGCCGCTGAACGACAGCGCATGCTTATCGCAGCTGTAGAGGGGCAAAATTGAGACTGCTCGCACTGCACTGAGCGATCGGACGTACATCGATCGGGGCGCCGGCCCAGATTTGACTTCGCACTTCGCGGACGGTTTTTGTGTGGAACGCAATCACTTTCTCATGGCAGTTCTCATCTCTGTGAACGCGAATTAAAGCCTTCATGCCATACCAATCGTAGCGTCCGCCGCGATGGCATACAGCTCGCGATTGACCTCCTGCAGCTGCGCCAGCTGTCCACGCAGCTGGCGAATGGTGGCCTCAGCTGCTGCCATGCGCCCACCATCGCCCAATCCCGCCGACACAAGCGCGCCCGTCTCGACGCGCCAGCCAGCCGGCAAGGTCGCCAGCAAGGGCAGCTCGTCATCGGCCGTCGGCGCGAGCCACGTTGCGGCGCTAGCGTCCAAGGGAAGGGCACAGGGCACACAGCCCATGTGGCGAGGGGTCGCTTCGGTGGCATCCGCCTCCCCCGCCGCCTCGGCAAACTTTTTGAAGGGAGCGAGGAGCGAGCCCGTCGAGCCGTACGTCAAGCCGCCTGCGCCAGAAGCACCGGACGCACCCGCGGCGCCGGCCGCGGCCTCATCGAGCGTGCCGCCGCCGCCGCCTGCGCTCGTGAGCTCGTCAGGGCGAGATCGCAGCACGATCATCGTCTCGATGGTCATCGAGGGCTGTAGCACGGAGAGCAGTGCGAGAGTGGCCGTGTCCCACACGCGCAGGCCAGGCTCGCTGCCGCACGAAAAGAGTCGCGCGCCGTCGAGGGAGACGCAGAGCGCGCGCACCGCGCCCGTGTGCGCCGTGCTCGTGCGCGCGCTGCCCGCCCGCGCGGTCACCGCCGCCGCCGTCTCTGCAAGCAGCGGCATTGGATAGATGCGGCCGTCCGCGCCACCGGCGTAGAGGCTCGTGTGGCCCGGGTGGGCGCCCACGGCGGTGAGCGCGGTGGGGAAGGTGGCGTGGTGTACGCACGTGCGCGCCGAGTCGGAGAGCCGCCACACCCGCACCGTCTGGTCCGCCGACGCCGACGCGATCAGATCATGCTGCGCACAGGGCGCCACACACAGCGCACCGATCGGGAGCATGTGCTCGCTCCACGTGCGGAAGGGCGTCAACCCGTCCTGCCGGGTGCGCGCCGCATTCAGCAGGTTCGCCATGTTCCACGCGAGCAGGATCGCGTCCTCGCCCGCGCTCAGCAGGAACCCATCGGCCAAAGCGAAGTCGAGCACTGTGACGGGCTTGAAATGTGCATCCCAGGCCAGCAGCAGCCGCCCGGAGGCGACCTGCCACAAGTAAAGCTTGCCGGACATGCCGCCAGCGACAGCGTGCGCACCGTCGGACGTGCACGTCACGCACGTCAATTTCTCCGGCGCCTGGCAGCGGAAGCGCGGCTGCTCCTTGCGCCAGCTCCAAATGTGCACAAACGAGCGCGCCCGCTCGACGGTCAGCACAAAGCCGCTGGTGGAGCATAGGCCACGTGCTGTGGGTCGGCAGTCCTTGAGCGTCTGCAAAGTCGCACCCGTTCGCGCGTCGAGCAGCGATGCGGTCGCTAAGGGCGTCGAGCACAGCAGCAAGTCGTCCATTTCGCGACGATTTCTCGTCGCGGCGACGTCGCCCTGCTGTGAAAGGAAGTCAAGTCAAGTCTTATATAAACATTGAAAGGACAAACTCCCTCGAAGCCAAAGCAAAAGGGTGCCCGAGCCTGCGGGTGGCGCCGAAGTTTTGCCCACTACGGCGCCGATTCCGCGGAGCCCCGCGGGAAATGCAACCGCGCGATTTAGTAGTTCAGCGAGCCGGCCTGGCTTCCGCCAGCTCGTCCAAGACGCGCAGCAACGGTGCAGCAGTCGCCATGCTCCTTGGGGTGGTCATCGTCGCGTATCTGTGCTTTATGCAGCCAACAACTTCGGCGAGTGTGGCTCCTTTGCGTGGTGGCAGTTCGTTGCTCGTAGAGGCCAAGGAGCTCAACGAGCGCCTGAGCTCGCTGGAGGAATCTCTCGAGGCGGAGAAAAGATCACGTCGCGAGGCTGAGAGGCTCGCGGAGATGGCGACGAAGAAGGCGCGCTTTGGGGCCGAGCGGCGAGCGGCTGAGAAGGCGGCAAAGAAGGCGCGGAAGCAGCGTGAGGCGGTGGAAGCCCTCAAGGCGCGCGAGGCGATTGAGAAGGCCGAGGCAGCCGCGGCCGCAGCAGCGTCCACAGCAGCACCCACAGCGGCACCCACAGCAGCGCCGCCCGATGCCGTGGTTGTGCAGCCGCTCCCCAACTGCTCCGTCGTCTTCTTCCACCATCTCGAGAAGACAGCGGGCACGACGCTCCGCTCAATCTTCCAGCGTCATGCGCAGCTCGGCCTCTTCGACTTCTTCTCGTTTGTGAACCGGTACAACAAGGTGCAGTTCCAGATGGTGACGCACCGGCTCGATACGCTGCTGCGACAGCCCGGCGGACTCTCCGGCATGCGTCTCGCCGTCGAGATACATATCGGTGGCGGTGGTTACGAGCAGTTCCTCAAGTACACGTTGCCCGACCTGTTGCTGCTGCGGGCGAAGCTGCGCGGCGCCGGCTGCCGGTGCAATCTCGTCACGCTGCTCCGCCATCCGCTCATGGCCCACATCTCGTGGCACCACCATTTCGTCAACGAGCGCGTGCCGCTCTGCTTTTGGAACAGCCCCTTCGACTGCCAGTCGCGTATGGCGATGGCTCTCGCCTGCCACGGCGGTCCGGGCGTTCAGCCGTTACGCGAACCACACCACCAGGCCCTCGCACGCATGTGGGCCGCTTTCGACCTCGTGGGCGTCACTGAGCGCTTTGACGAATTCCTGATCCTGCTGACGGACCTCGTGGGCCTCCAGGTGCCCGCCACAACGCCCGTGCCCGCCACAACGCCCGTGCCCGCCACAACGCCCGTGCCCACCACAACGCACGACAGCTCTCCGGAGTGTCTGAGTGCCTCCAGTCGCATCTCCAATCGCATCTCCAATCGCATCTCCAATCGCATCTCCGACTTTATAGCTGACCTTTGGTCTGATGGTCGCATGACAGGTGCCCGCGTATCGAAGCCAGCTCTCCACAGCACAAACCGAGGCGGCGCGCGACGCGGCCATCCGATGGACACAGCGCAGCTGTGCCTCGCTCACCGCCGATCCGCCAGAAGCGCTTCTCAAGTGCGTGCCGCAGAGTGCCGCTGATGGTCACGGATGGCCTCTCGGAATGCCTCTCTGAGATGGTCTGAGAATGCTTCTCTGGTCGCTCTCTAGATGGCCTCTCGGATGGCCTCTCTGGTCGCTCTCTAGATGGCCCTTCGGATGGCTTCTCTGGTCGCTCTCTAGATGGCCTCTCGGATGGCCTCTCTCTTGATGGCCTCTCTCTTGATGGCCTCTCTCTTGATGGCCTCTCTCTTGATGGCCTCTCTGACTGCCTCTGATGGCCGTGCAGGTACATCCGTAAGAGGATGGATGAGTCCGCATCGGCGGCGGCGGACTTCAAGCGCCGTCGCGGGCAGGGCGACTCTCGAGGGCCTGCGGGCATGATGGACTGTGCTGGGTACGGCCCGTGCCACATCCCTGCACGCATGCAAGTGCTCAGCACGGCGCCCTCACCCCACAGGTACGGCCCGTGCGACATCCCCGGCGTGCCTGCCCCAGAGCAGACCAGATACGCGTGGTTCGAGCCGGAGTCGTGTGGGGCGGTGACGCCGCATGCCGTGCTCCAACGGCTGTGTGCCCGCATGGAGACCGATGAGCCCCTCTATCAGGCGGCCCGCTTGGCCTTCGACGCGCGCGTCGCGGCCGCTGGAGCATCCCTCGTGCGCCGCGCCCAGCTACTGAATCAAGCTGGAGCGGCCCTCGCACTCCAATCGAAGGCACAGGCGAGCCTCGATCCGAGGACCCTAGCGGGCGCCGTCGGCGTGCAGCTCTCGCACCATTACAAGATCCCCCTACCGAACGGGTTCATCTGGGACGTGGACGAGCTCGCGTCCTGGTATAAGCCGCACGAGCGAGCGCGACTCTCGTGCGCGAACTGTTCAGGTGACGTGGTGCCAGCATTCGACCTCGGCGGCTGCTGGCCGCTCTGCATGCAAGTGCTCACCACGCCCCCCCCTTCCCCACAGGTGACGTGGTGCCAGAATTCGACCTCGTCGGCTGCTGGCCGCTCTGGGCCCAGTTCGGGCCCGACGAGCTTCGCTTTCGGTGTACGCGCCGCTGGAGCGCCGACCCGGGCGCCAATCGGCCGGTGAGCGACTATACGAGGCCGGGCAGCAAAGTGCCACTTCCATGCTGGGAGACGTGCTGGGAGCCGCTCCAGCCGACGGCGGCGGCGCAACGGCAGACTGGCGCGCTGGCCCAGGCCGCGCTCGAGTCGGCGCGCGTGGTGGATGGGCGGCTTGCGGGGGCACACTGCACGGCACCGTGCCCGGCGGGAGCGGCGGCGGAGCCAGCCGCGATGTGGCGACGGCGTTGGGATCAGGAGCTCGTCGCCTTCAAGGAGGACGACGCCGAACTTCGCGAGTTCGTGCATCTGACGGACTTCATCCAGCCACTACCTGACACCCGCTTCTTGTTTTCGGTCTTTTGAGTCGCCAGGAGTTGGAGTGCTGCCTGTTCTAGTCTCGCGGTGCGAATGCTATAATAATGTTAACCATTGGCTCACTGAAAAGAGTACTTGTGTCTGTGAAACTTTTGGTGCGATCGTGTTGTGAATGAAACTTCCAGATTTCCCGAAGTAGAGATGGCGGCACGTCTGCTCCCGCTCCTCGCCCTTGGCCTCGGCGTGGTCCACGGCTTCCGCACGCCGCCGTCAGCGCTTGCGGCTCCCTCGCGCCGTGCTGCCATCAGCGGGTTGTCGCCTCTCCCGGCGGCAGCCGTCACGTCGCGTGCGTGTGCGCCAACATTAGCTGCTCCTGCGGAGAGCGACAAGAAGTCGCTGCCCTTCTTCCTCAACCCGAACACTAAAGGCGGCATCATCTTCTGGTCCATCGTCGGAATCGTGCTGCCGTTCGTCGCCTACTCGTTCATGCTTGACAACCTTGGGTGGGACGTCGTGCTCGCAGGCAACGTCATCCTGATAGGCTACGTGGGTGTGGGCACTGTCGTGTGGACAGGAAGCTACGTCTTCCGCGTCGCCAACAAGGACATGACGTACGCGCAGCAGCTACGCGACTACGAGAATGCTGTGATCCAGAAGCGCTTCGAGGAGCTCTCCGAGGAGGAGGTCGACGCCTTGATGGGCGAAATCTACCCTACGAAGCCCGATGCCAAGCCCTGAGTGCTAGGGTGTTACACATCACTCGACGGCGCCACGCGATGACTATCGCGCGCTGGTGAGCTCGCGTCGTGGCGCAGATCTTCGCGGAAGCTGCGCTGTGCGCCTAAGCCGAGAGCTCGTCGCCCGCATCGCGGTGAGCGCCAGTAATGCATGCGCCCTCGCGGCCTCGCCCCTGCTCGCTCAGTGTAAGCTGTTAGCTCCGTAGCTGCCACGCCCTCCCCGGGACTCCTCCGCTCCTCTGGTGAGGGGTGACAGATGGAGTCACAGACTTTGGGTCATCATACTGCGGCGCTGCAATTTAACGCTACGACCTACGTTTACTGGCTATCCTTATTATAATGTCACATCAGGAATATACACAAAAGTTATGAGAGTCCGCGTCCGTGTGTTTCGGTGCGGGCGCGCGTGGCGGTCGCCGCGTGCATCCCTGTTACGCTAACTCGACCGCGCCGGCCGCTCGGCGGTTGCGCTGGCTCGGCTGATCGCCCCCGCCGCCGCCGCGGAGCGCCGCCCCGACTAGAGATCTTATCGTATACCATGCAATAGAAACACAACGACGCGAAGAGCCCTAGGGTTCAGCTGAGCACCGCGTCGTGGGGCTGACCACTCTTGCCAGTCGCCTTGGCTTCTTGTCTTTCGCGCAGCCATTTTGGCGAAACCTCGACAGCAATCGCGTCGATCTTCGCCGCCAAGACCAGATCTGGCATCGACAGCCCGCCGATGGCATGCGTCGACAGAGCGACGCGTACGTCTCGCCAGTTTGTCAGATGCAAATCAGGATGATGCCCTTCAGCCTCTGCAATCTCGCTGACAGCGTTGAAGAATCCCATCGCAGCAGCCCAGTTCTTGGCCACAAATTCCTTGGTGATTATTTTCTGATCGGCGGAGAGCGTCCAGTCTGGAAGGGCGCTCATTCTCGCCATGATGGCATCTACTGGCAATAGTGGCGTATCCTTGCCGCAGCAGCCGCCAATCTTGCACGCCTGGAGCTCTTCAGTTGTGGACGCGTCGCCGGCGACCTCGGCGATGCCATACTTGTTGCCAGCTGCCGACATAGCAGGCGTCCGCGCTGCGGCTAAGCTCAGCAGCCGTGTGGCTCGACGGAGCAGAATGGCTGGAGAAGAGGGAGCGTTGCCGGCCGAGACGCGAGAGAGCGCGCCGTCTCTCGAGCTTTCCAAGTCAAGTCAAGTCAAGTCAAGTCGATAGGCTTCCGTATGGTGTCTGTTGTTTATGTATAGACTTGACTTGACTTTCCAAAACCTTTGAAATCACTGTGAACGTGAAAACCGCCCGTTACTAACATACATGGTTACTGTACGGCGCCCAACTACGCGTAGGAACTCCGGGCACTCGGCACACTCGCATCGATCACCGCCGCCCATCATGGACATCATCTCACACACGCGCGCGACTCGCTCAGCGGGTGCGCCGTAGACATGCATGCATCCGGTGGCCCTCTGGCGTAGTTCTCAGCATGCACCGGCGGCGCGTGTCACGCCGGCGGCGCGCACGGCACATTTCGCAAGCTATGGCCGCAGACAAGCTGCTGGCCAAACTCGTCGTTCACAAGGTTTTCGGCGATCCCGGTCACGAGGGAGGCCAGGGATGCATCCAGCCGCTGCGTCAAGCGCGAGGCGGCGCCCAGCACGGCGCTGCTCACAGAGCGCACACTGCCCCAAAAGAAGCCTGCCGCCTTGGCCACGGGCCGCTGGGCGAGCCGATAGATACCCATCAGGGCGAAGACGGTGGGGGCGCTCGCCATCAGGGGTGCCACCCGTATGAGCGCTGCCGGTGGGCACACAGCCGCCGAGGCCCCGAGCGCGAGGAGGAGCAGGTTGGACAGCAGATCCTGTGGACAAGAGAGGGCGCCGTGGTGAGCACTTGCATGCGAGGTCGAGCGTCTCCCATTTTAGGAAGCGTACCTGGCGCAGTTGGCGGTTACGTGCCCATTGCGGCACGGCCGTCGCGTCCCAAGTCGCTGAGTGATCATCCAATCCGCCCGACCCGCTCGCCGAGTGATGCTGTGGCGGTGAATGGGGGAGCCACGACCTGTGCGCCTGTGTAACGGCCGCGGCCGCCGGCCCGAGGCGCTCGTCAAGGCGCTCGGCGAGGGCCTGCTTCACACGGCTCTCGACGGCTGCCGCAGTCACAGCCTCGGCCTCATGAAGACGTCGCAGCAGCTGGCGCTCGCGCCGCGCGAGCGCGTACAGGCGCTGCGCGTGCACGTGCGCCTGGCGCGCCTGGCGGGAGAGAGAGCCCAGCTCAGTGAGCACAGAGCGCAAGTAGGGAGCCAGCCAGCCCGCAGGCTCGCCGTCCATCGGGTCTGAGCCATAGCGGGGCGCCAGCTGGGCGAATACATCGAGTGCCGACTGCGTCGCGTTCCGCAGCGCGAGCTCGAGCGACGACGCTGACATGAGGGCCACGCGAGGTGCTCGCATTTGTGACGCCTCCAGGCTGCTCGTACCACCGCCGCTGCCCACCGGTAATGCGGTGTCGAGGGCGTCAGCATACGGAAGGAAGCGGCGGAGGGACCTTACACCCGCACGCACCGCCGCATCAGCCGCCTCCTTGGCCTGCGCCCGCAGCGAATCGTACACTTGGGCGGCCAGCGACGCGGGCGCGTGCTCGTTGAGTGCCACCGAGAGACCCACGAGAGCTTCCGCCAGCTCGCGTCCATGCAGGGGCATGCCGCCGAGCGTCTTCGGGCGGAGAGCGCCCACGGTGGCGCTCGCCGCCGCGTCGAAGCCCGCGTAAAAGGGGCGCACGCCCGAGAGCGGCAGGTTGCGCAGCCGGTGCTGCGGCGGCATCTCGCCTCGCGAGATCGCGTCGAGATCGGCGGCCTCGGGTGGCGCCATCTGTACCAACGTTCGGTTGTGGAAGAGGCGGCGCACGGCGGCGCGCGCGTCGTCGAGCGCGTCGCCGCGCGGCTCGAGCATCGCGTACTCGAGCACCGCCGTCGACGCCGCCGGACGGAGCACATCTCGTTCGAGGAGCACGAGATTGGGCGGCTCGCCCACGAATCCACCCGCTGCAGGCTCGAGCAGGTGGCGCTGCGTGTCGCGAAGCATCGCACCGAGCGGGCCGAAAAGGTTCAGGGCAGGGCTCATCACATTGAGCGTCACCACAGACGAGGCGAGCGTGGCAAGGGAGAAGAGCTTGTGCGCGCCCGCGCTGACGCCCACGCCGCTCTCGGGGCCCGCGTCGAGCGAGAGCGCCCGCGGCGGTGCCTGCGTGTCGATCAAGGCGACCGAGATGCACTCGGTGCCTGGCAACGGCCGCCCCTCTGCCAGCGCAAGGGCAAGGCGGGGGGTCAGGGCAGAGTGTGTGGGAGGGCAGGGCGTGAGCGAGGCGGCCCGCGAGGCTCGCGATAGAGAGCCAAGGGGGGAGAGGGGCGGGCCGTCGTACCCTTTCCGGTGAAGACGCGCAGCCACGCCCCCTGCGTGGAGTCGTCGTCGAAGATGCTGCGGCCGATCTTGAAGGGGACACCCGCGTCTGTGGCGCCGACCGTCGGCCAGCGCTCGCGCAGCCAGTGCGAGAACATGTTAAGCCATGCCGACTTGCCCTCCTGGGCGGCGCCGGCAATCGAGAGGACGCAGATGGGAGCGGGCGCGCTGGCAAGCGCGTGGAGCGCGGCCGGATGGATGTTTAGCGTCTGGTTGCTCGCGTCGATGCTGACGAATGGCATGGCGCCATGGGCCGCCGAAGGGACCAGGGTTTGCTCATTGTTTATGACGTGCGTTGTGAGCTCAGCGGTCGGCGGCAGGGGGACCTCGGCGGACGAATGGGAGGTCGACAATCGCGACAGCGGCGGCGGCGCGCGCGCATTGAGCGCAACCACCGCGGGCGCCGCCGTGGGGAGCAGCAGGAGAGCGAGCAGGACCTGCGCCCGACACACCATCATCATCCGTGCGCGGAAAGAGGAGATGGGAGAGCTGCTGCCAACTCTTGTGTCGCTGCCTGTCAGTTTTGTGGGGAAAATCCCGGCTTGTGGGCTTGAGATTGTCCCACCTCCCTCCCGACCGAGACGAAGGTCGCCCTCGCCCTAGCTTTAAGCTGAAGGTAAAGGTTTGCCTTTTGGGCTCGGAGGGGCCCGGAAAATTTTAGTAAGTTGACCGTCTATCCGTCTTTCAATTAGTAGATTTCATATCGTAATCGTCCGGCTCTCAGACTAACGAGCAGCACACCGAAGGAGATGGCAATCCACAATTTACTCTAGTACGCGCCTGCAGTGAGTGACAGCCAGAACCGCTCAGTCTGCTGCGGCTGGACGTGCGAACGACCCCGGCGAGCCAAGCGCTACGCGCCGAGGGCCATCTTCTTGACAATGAGAATACAGACCATGAAGCCGCACATGACGAGGAGCAGGTAGATGCACATCATTGTGCGGCTCTTTTTCTGATAATCGTTGGCCTTCTCGATCTCGCCGCGTGCCGCCACGACGCGGTCGGCCGCCTGCTCGATGTTGTAATCGATGCGGTCGAGGATGGTGCCCTGATCGATGACGAGCACCTGGATCTCCTTGAAGATCTCGGCAAGATCGTTCACGCTCTCGGCGACCTTGGTGATCGCCTTCTCGCGCTCCTCAGTCATCCGTTCCGCCATCACCAGTTGCAGCGTCTGCGCAGCTGAGAACCGTGGGTCACCCCCACCCGCCGCGCCCTTCTCCTCATCGTCGTCGAAGAAGCCGCCGCCGCCGCCGCTGCCGCTAGGTCCTGAGTTGAAGGTCAGGTCGGGCTTGTACTCCTCAATCGTCTGCCCCTTGAGCTTTGCTATGTAATGCTTATGTCCTTTTCGGAACTCGCCACCCAAATCTTGCAGCTGCTGCGCGATCCGCCGCTCGATGTTTTTCCGCACCGCCGTCTGCAGAGGGCGGGTGGCGCGCGCACGCGCCGGGACGGCGTCAAGGGCTGTGGCGAGCAAGATCGTCTGCTCCGCGCGCTGGCGACGGGTGCGAATCGCGCGCTCACCTCGTCCTGCGAACCCTCGCTTTTGGTTTTGATGAGCTCCTTGAGCTTGCGCTCGCAATCCTGGAAGAGCCCCTTGACCTCGCCGATCGTGTTTCCCACGAGGTCTTCCGAGTCGTCATCATCCGCGAAGCCAGGCAGCAGCGCCTTTCCCGCGCTCGTGTTGAGCTCAGAGACTGGGCGAGGCACAGGGGAGCGGCACGTCAGTGCACTGTCGAGCGAAGGCGGCTCCGCGCACGCAGGTTCCGTCCGGAAATCCGCGCGTACGCTTGATCTTGATCTGAGAGATGTCACGATTCATGTCGTCCACGAGCGACACCCACATGGGCGGCACGCTGTAGACGCGCGCATCCACTGTGCTGCCCTCGTCGTCGCTGTGCGCTGCCAACAGATTCTTCTGCACCTTGAAGTCGCGGAGCTCCATGTTGGTCTTGTTCCTGATGCTCTTGTGACTCCGCGTGGCTTCGCGGTGGCGCAGGTACGCCGCCGTCAGGTTGCGGGATGCCATTCTCGTGAAGACACTGTCAATGCGCTCGCGCGAGTGCACACAAAAACAAGAGGAAAAACTTGGAAACTCGCTGTTCAACACAACGCGATTTGACAACACGCAAGAGTGCCTCTATTTCTACATCTCGATATCGGAACTATTTCGAGAAAGCCCTCTCGTCGCGGCGTCGCGTGAAATGTTGATGCGCCTGTGGACGACGGTCAAGGCGCTGCGCGAGCTCAACCGCACGGCGCCCGAGACGCTCGCACGTGCGCGCGCGCTGCAGGCGCAGCAGCGCGAGCAGCTTGAGCAAAACGCACAGGCACGCACCGCGCTCGCCGACAAGCTCGCCGACACGATTCTCAAGGGCATGGAGAACCTCAACGTCAAGCAACAGGCGGAAATGGCGCAGAGGCTGCAGGCCTTTGAAGCGCGCCTCAACGCAGTGCAGCTCGATCACGCCAAGATCCAGTCAAAGGCGCTGAGCAACATTGCCGACGACTTTGAGGCTACGCTGTTGAAAGTGGGAGGCGCTGGTGCGATGCCAGGAGAGCGAGGCGGTGCTGCGGCAGTGAAGCCAGCTGTGCCGGCCGCCGATGCCAGCGGTAGTGGTAGAGGTAGTGGCGGCGATTAGCCATCGCAATCATGTACCATGAGCGCTTCCATCTGTATGTAGGCAGGTAGTGACTCTCAAGTCAGAAGTCTCACAGTGTTCGTCCTGATTGTGATTCGTGTTTAATACATGACTCTCCGTTTCAATTACTCACTGGCATCCGCGATTCCGCGTACGTGCGGATGCACTCGTACCCGCACAGCCCCACCCTATACCGATAAAACCGATCAGGGGCCTCGACTCATGGGTGATGGCAGATGGGAAGGGAGAGTCGGATCGAAACTCGGTGTTGTTTCTGTTTGGGTCCATAAATAGTAGACACGTGTTACTCGTGATGATCGAGATCTGTTGAGTGATCCGAAGAGCGAAGTCCTAAGTCATTGCACACGCGCGACTCCCCCCGGCTCCGCATCCCCCCAAGGGCCAAGGCTAGCGTCGGGGCTCGCGTCCCGTACGGGAACGTTGGCCACAAGCTTCACCGCCATTGGCCATCTCTTACCAGGTCAGTTATCCTAGATGTACTAAAACGTTTTAGAAAGAAACCAAAACAGGCATGTTTGTTGTGTCTTCGACTGCCTTCCAGAGGGAGAAAGAGCAACAAGCGAGCGCGCAAGTGCGCCGCGGGGCGAAACTCGCCCACCCTAGGCTTCGCGGGTTACTCGACGCGCTGCGCGCCTTCGACGTGGAGTCTTGCGGCCCGTATGTATGGTAAAATCAGCACGTTTCCCAAGGAGGTGGACGACGTGGCCGAGTGGCTGCAAGCCATCGGGCTGGTAAGGATACTCCTGCCCTGCCGCGCCCAATGTTACGGCAAATCTCACGCTCTCTCTCTCTCTCTCTCCCTCGCTCTCTCTCTCTCCCCTTCCTCGCACAGCCCCAATACAAACAGGCCTTCGCTGACGCCGTGGTGGAGCCGGCACAGCTGCGTGAGCTCACCGACACGAAACTCAGAGAGCTTGTGACCGTCGAGGGCCACAGGCGACGGCTGGTGCGCAGCTCTCCGCGAGCCCAGACGCAAACGCATGCTTGCGTTTGCCCTCCTCACGCCCCGCATCCTCGCTCGTGCAGATGCTCGCTATCAACGCTCTTGCTCCGACGTTAGCCTTGCCGCCGCCGCCGGCCTTACCCGCCGCGCCGGCCGCACCTTCCGAGCCTTCAACTTCTTGCGCGCCTTCCGAGCCTCCTTCGGCCGCGGGGAGCTTCAAAACTCCGTCGCACATTAGGCCGAAATACAATTCGACCTCGTCGTTGTACATCGACTCCACCATCACGAGGCCGTGCACCGATGAGATCATCTTCTGCGTATCGATCGTGATCCACGATCGCATCGAGGAGGGCGAAAAGGCGCTGCAGGACGACCCGGCGATGGCCAAACGGCTACCCGAGGTGTTCAACATGCAGAGCAAGCCGCTGCTCGCGCAGCTGGCCTCAGCAGATACGTCCGAGGACACAATCTTCCTTGCGATCAAGTCGATCTACTCGATTGCAGAGTTCTCGTCGGAGTGCCTCGTCATCTCTCTCCTGTACATCGAACGGCTGCGCTCGCTCACCGGACTGCACCTTCTCATGTCGAACTGGCAGCCCATACTGCTTGCCGCGATGATCGTGGCACAAAAGGTGTGGGACGACAAATCGCTCCTCAACGTCGACTTTTCGGTCATCTGCTCTGCGTATTCGCTCAAGGACATCAACCGGCTCGAGAAGCAGTTTTTGGAGCTCGTGCAGTATAACGTGTCCATCTCCGCCTCGCTGTACGCCTCCTACTATTTCGAGCTGCGCACGCTCTGCGAGAAGCAGGAGCGTGATTGGTCGCTCAAGCCACTCACCGAGGAGCAGCAGCGAAATCTGGTAAGCCGAGCCCAGGCAAAGACTAGCCTGTTGGAGGCACACCTTCGCCCGAGATATAAGAGCGCAGATCAGGTCAGCCTCTCTTCCATCACTGAGGTCAGTCGGCGCAGCAGCGCTGACGACAGCTTCCACAGCGAGAGAGGCTGGGGGTAACTGACGTGGACGACGGAGGCGCCAGCGCCTCGCCACGTGCGTCCAGCATGATCGCCGACTCGTACCACAAGAGGAGATGTTCGACACGATGCCCGTCTTCCACTTCATCCCAGGACAGAACTTTGAGCACAACAAAAAGGACTTTGCGTGCCCGCTCTACAAGGCTGCCGAGCGCAAGGGTGTGCTCACCACCACGTGCGCCTCGAGCAACTACATCCTTGACCTCGACATCCCGACCAGCAAGACGCCCTTCTACTGGATGCGCATGGGCGTCGCGCGTCGCTGTGCACGTTGGCCGATTGCGACTTGAGAGAGCAGGAGCGCCCCCCGGTTGCGCTGTTTGTTTTTTGCCGATGCCGTGCTATCGAACGGCGGATGGAATCGGAAACGCAAAACGTTTACGTAAATTTGTAACGTTTGAGAGCGGAAGCCTCCGCCCGCCGGCCCGCGCGCGCGCCCCCCGCCCGCCCCCGACCGGCCCGAGCCGCCAGTGCGCCGTGGTCGACTTATGGTCGACATGTTCAATGTACCAGATCGATCTGCCAGATGTACCTCACAGGGCATTCCTGCATCCTGGATGGCATTGTTGGCAAGCCCGCGCTTGCGACGCCATGCGGTACTTCTAATGCGGTACGGCACTAAAATTGCACAATTTACCGCGATTTTGAAGACTTATGGGTCTACTGTTACGAGGTTCGAGTTAAATGGTCGCCCCTATACAACCCTCAGTGAGCACACGCGCCGCAACAACCTGAACCTCGGCCGCCTGTGTCGCCTCGGCCGCGCTCCGCTGCGCCGCCGCCTGCACGCGCATCGCGTCGAGGTTGGCCTGCGCGATCGGATGCCCCTGCGCGGCTGCGAGGCTATACAGCCGCCTCGCCTCCGCCTCGTCCTTTGGTCCGCCCCGTCCTTGCTCGTGCATGACCGCGAGGTGGAACTGCGCACCACCATGCCCCTGGGCTGCCGCGAGGCAAATCAACCGCCGCGCCTCCACTAGATCCTCGGCTCCGCCACGCCCTTGGCTGTGCATGACACCGAGCCTTGTCTGCGAAGAAGCATCCCCCTGTGCGGCAGCGAGGCTGAACAGCCGTCGCGCCTCCGCCTCGTCTTTAGGTGCTCCGCAATGCCCGTGACTGTGCATGACCGCAAGGCTGTACTGCGCAATAGCGTGCCCCTGTTCGGACGCAAGACCGAGCAACCGCCGCGCCTCCGCCTCGTCCTTTGGTCCACCTAGCCCTAGGCTGTGCATGTGACCGAGATTGCACAGAGCCCCAGCATGACCCGAGCATGCCGCAAGGCCAAACAGCCGCCGTGCCTCCGGCAAGTCCTTTGGCACGCCTAGCCCTAGGCTATGCATGTGACCAAGGTTGTGCTGCGCTTCGGCATCTCCTCGCTTGCTTCTATCCATCAGCCTGGAGATTGCGTGCACCTCATGTGGAAGATCGGAAGGCATGGGCTGGCAATTTAAGGACTTCGATGGACGAGCGAGGCGGTCTCTGTGGGCCCTTGTGGGGCAATCAGTTCGCAGCCCCGCTGTGGGAACAACCAATGTGTGCAGAGAACAAAGCAACATGCATGCGGAGACACAGGAATTATTCTGGAACTACAAAGAACTACACCGGGTGTACCGACGTGAGACAAGCCGCGCTCTCTGGGCACTGGGGAACCTGCATGGGGAACCTATACGATAGAGCTACCGTCCTACGTGCTATCTTCACCCGATGGCCGACGACGACGATCGAGCAACGCTGGTGCTTCTGCTGGGGCGGGAGCGGGGTCCGGAGCCGGAGCCGGCGCCAGAGCGCTGGCGCCCGCCCAGAGGGGTATTGTACCGAGCTCTTCGAGGAACTCGTCGAGAGGGATTCGTTTCGAGAGCTGCACGTGCAGTAATCGGCCCAGGAGGCTGCAGAGCGGCGATGGGTAATGCTCACGGAGCGGCGTGACGTCGAGCGACGTCGTGGTGAGCAGCTTGAGCAGTGCGGGCATGCCGCCATCCATGCCGCCGTAACCGTCGTCGAGCTCCACCCAAGGAGGAGCTAGCAGCATCGTCTCATACAGCGTGCATCCAAAGGCCCACACGTCGGCGTCACGATCAAAGGGAGCACCGTTGATGTGCTCTGGCGACATGTACACGGGTGTGCCTACTGCGTCGTCGTAGGGATTGGACGCCTTCACAGCTGCTTTCACAGGCTGGACGCCTTCACGCTGCGATTTCTTGCCCCTTTTCGAGAGCACGCCGCCGCCCTTGGCACCGGCGCCGACGATGCCAGCGCCGACGGAGGCGAAGACCGCTTCGCGCGCTGCCGCGACGTTGGCTGCCGCCGCCGCCGCCGTTGTCTTGGGCCCCGCCTTGTGGCCGCCGTCGCGATGGCCCATCGCTCGTGCACTCCGCGCGTCGAGCGAGGTTGCGCCGCTGCGATGGCTCGTGCTGGGAATAGGACTCGAGGATCTCGAAGGGTATGGCGGTGCAGCCGCACTCGTCGTGTCGTCCCCTCCCTCGCACGTGCCCGCAGGCAAGGCAAGCCTCTTGGCCAAACTCGTCCCGAGCCTCCCTGGCTTCTTGGCGCCGCTCGTGCCGGCCCTCCTCGTCGAAAGCACACCGCCGCCGCTTCTCGTCGAAAGCACACCGCCGCAGCCGCCGCCGCCGGCCGGCGCGGCAATGGTGGCGCTCACGGCCGCGCGTGGGATCAAGTTGATCCGCGGACCCGCGGGTATGAGCTCGCACATGCCAAAGTCGCCGAGGCAAGCGTCGCCGTTGGCGCGCATGAAAATGTTCGACGGCTTGATGTCGCGATGGAGCAGTTGGATCTCGTTGTGGAGGTACGCGAGGCATGATCCGACTTGCAAGGCTATGCTCACAATTTGGGTGGGCGCAAAGTGCGCACCGCTGTCGTGCACGCGCTGCTGGATGAGCTGCCCAAGATCGCCGCCCTGGGCGTACTCCATGAGGATGGCGACCGTTGTGAGGTTCTCAAAATGGCTGATGAACTTCACGACGTGCGGGTGCGAGATGCGGCGCAGCACATCAACCTCGAGCTTGGCCTGAGAAATCTCGTGGCGCGAGAGGCCCTTGAACACAATCTCCTTGAGGCAGCACTCGTCGCCCGCGGTGCGCGTGTGCTTGACGAGCCAAATCTCGCCAAAAGAGCCGCGGCCGATTGAGTCGATGATCGTGTATAGCCCTTCGAGGCAGGTGTCTCCCACGGCCTTGGGTTCACCGAGGGCTTTTGGGCGCTGCGCGGGTCGGTTTGGCTGCGGCGGAGCCTTGGCGTGGGCCAAGCGCTTGACCTTGCTGCTGCTGCTGCTGCTGGGCTTTTGAGCGGCGGCCGTGGATGCAGTAGGAGCCAATGGCAGCGCCATGAGCAGCTCGTCTGGCACGGTTTCGTCTACTCCTCGCTGAGTGCCAGGCTCATCTCTCGAGTCCTCTACGGACGCCTCCATAACCCCCGCCTTCTTTGGATGACGAAACTTACTTTGGGTCCAAGTTGTTTATGAAGTGCCTTGACTTGACTTGACTAGACAGTCAATACGACAACTAGGACGGCGGCTACATTGTACCGTTGCTTCGGTACAAGCAAGCTAATTTTAGTCGACACAACACATGAACCTAAATACAAGCGCAAACGAGTACATGTTCATGTACCGGTAGCGGTACCGGTACCCCAGTAGCCAGCAGAGTACTCGGTATCGAATTAGCTTCGGTACTTGGTAACATCGAAGCTTGTGGGAGCTCGGGAGCTGCTACCGGTGTACGCCGAAGTACAAGTACGCACTACGCAGTCGACAAACTTGCGAATTGCAATTGGCACGCAGTCCGCGCCGAACGGGAGAGTTTTATTTGTTAGTAGTTAGAGCGACCAGCGTCTGCAAGCTCACTCATCCCGAAAAGAGGCACATGCATTGTATTATACGGTTCCGCTATACCCGACCCGCGCCGTACCGTACTCTGCGCTTCCGCGTTCCGGCGCGCAGATAGCCGTGACTACGATTGTCCCAATTGGATTGTCCGGAGAGACCGACCTAAGGACCTATGGGTGTTTGGTTACCACGCCTGAGTGTGGCGCTCATCATGCCTTAACTTACAATCCGAATGCCTCTCGTCCAGCCGTGGTGACGGGCCGTGTTTCTAAAGCACGGGTGGTACTTGTGGCGATGCAACACGTACTCCCTGTAGTAGTCCTTGACGAATGCGCGGACGTTCCAGGTGCTGCGGATTCTGCAGAGGCTATGCTCGTCATTGGTTGCTCAACAAAGCCGTTGTCACTGCCGCTGTGCCTCCGCCATGGCGGTGGTGGCTCCGCGCTTGACAGCACGTCAGAGGGCAATGGCCCAGGCTGGACGTGCGGCATTATTGCCAGCAATGCAAAGGTGCGCTCCTCGTGCTCTGAAATTTCATCAAAGCCCGCACCCGGCCGGAACATTGCGTCGCCCTTTGATGGCCAGGCGCTCGGCGTCCGAGCAAAAATCAAGTGCGGCGCATCGCCCGGCGGAAGCGGTGCGAGCTTCTCCTCTGCCTCCAGTGCGACTGCAAGGCATTGTAGGTCGGTCCCGAAGTTATCCATCTGCTGCTGAAGTGCAATTCGAGTGCGAAGCTCGGCGGTGGCCACGCTCGCCATGGTTGTCGTTGCTCTATATGGCGAGGGCGCTGCGCACGCAAGCACAGAGGACGGATGGCCGTGGGGCGCGGCTGTTCTGCATGCTTGGCTTCGCGCCGGTCTAAGCACTCTTCACAGCTCTACAGTAAAGAGTCCATACAGTCACGTCCGCCCAGTTACACACACCAGACAGCTCCTCAAACCGAACCGGAGCCGCGACAGTCACGGCGGTGTCCGGTCGCGGCTCGCTACAGTCCGGTACAGCTCTACAGAGGCAGCTCTAGAGCTCTACACAGCTCTACCGTGCTCTCGACAGCTCTACCGTGCTCCACAGCTCTACCAGTGCTCTACAGGTTGACATTCTCTACACCATCCATCTGCCTGCGACTTACCACAGACCCTGGGCTTGTTCACCACCTCACCTGCGTTCCGAAGACGCCATCCACACCGTATCAAAGTTCTTTCGGGCGCTCGGGGAGAACCTCGTGGACCTTTACTTCCGGAGGCAAGCGCTTCTTCGGTAGCAATGTCGGGAAGGAAGACCTCCGCGTACCGGGAGTTCTTGGCCGTCCAGGAGTTTTTGGCCGGTTGATTTCAGGACTCGCATGCTTCGCCGTGAGCAATACCCGCATGGTGTTCGCGCGATCAATCTTCCGAAAGGAGCGTGCCCGATTCAGTGCCCCCACAGTACCCACTATGGTGCCGAGCAGCGAGGAGTCATCGGCGTCCCAAGCCAGTAGGAAGGCGTTGCGGATCTCGGGCTTGCCCACGCCCTCTGTGAGCACCGAAGGCGCCCTGAAAAGGTTGCGGTGTGCCGCGAGAGGCAGAAGCAGATACTCTTCGACCGGTAAGTCGAGCGAGTCAGATCCCCAAGGGTTGAGGAGTTGGGAGGAGGCGAGCACTAGGGCATTCGCCACGAGAGAGATCACGGCGTAGAGAACAAAGCAAATCGACTCAGTAAACACCCACAGCAGCGGCGACTCAGTGACGTAGAGAGTGTCGACCGCGATCGCCATTGCGGATGCCACGACCACCTCGAACACGAGGTGAATCGCGATCATAGCTTTGAAGTAGGGCAAAGGGAGGGGGGTCAAAGCGATCGCGGACAGGAATGTTGTCTCCTGTCGCCATCCTCTGATTGACGCGTCCATCGCGACCACGTACTGCTCCTTGGCGCCCGACTTGTTCACGATGAGCTCGAGCGCCCAGGAGCATGCCAGATAGAAGCCTGGTGGGCCGCCAGGGAGAGTGAGCTTTGCAATCTCCATGTCTGTAAGCAGATGCCGCCGCTTGCACAGCGAGATGCCAAGTGCGGCGTTGCCGGAAAAATCGGCGTAGAAGAGGTGGTTAGCTGCGTGCATGAGCCGAATGATGTCGCACGCAACTTCGCGGTCCCCAACATACGCAAACACCTGCAAACCCAAGTCGTTGAGCCGACCAATGCCAAATATCGCTGCCTTCCAATTGGCATGGTAGCGGTCGAAGCATTTGTTCACAAAAAGGCCCAGCATGAAGGAGAAGAGGGTGGCGAACAGCGCGGCCGGGTACCTGACGACGCGGTCAATGCCAAGTATCGTATCTTCGCCGAGTGCAAGGCTACCTATGGACACGAACAAGAAGAAGGCGATCGAGATCCTAAAGATCGGCGACTGGGCAGCCTGGTAAAAGGTGTCCCCAAGGCGAAATGTAGCATGGAGCGGTCTGCTCGGTTGATAAGGAGCCATCAGGTGGAAGTGGATCTCCAGAGCGCGGGACGGATGGCTCCTCCTCCTGGTTGGTGTGGTCCAGGACCTTTCGCGAAACGCGGGGATTTTAGATAGAATCTCGGATGTGTGCGCATAACACACTGAGCGCTCCCCTCATTGGCTCGACCTGTCCCCACCCGCGTCCCCCTGATGTCACATGTGATGTACGCTAAAGGTTATTACGCTTACCATGGCTTACGGATTCGGAGTTAATTTACTCACGCCACATGCCTCACGTATGCCTCACGCGGGGCGCACGGTTCAGCGCGCGTGTCCAGCTTGTCGTCACGCGCCGCCGCACCGGCGCAGTGCGCAGTTTTTTTGCGCAGAGGACGACCTGCTTCCCGGTTAGCCAGGCTCTGACTGGGACCGGAGCCACCGGAGCTCAGCCCTGCTTTCCGACAGCCTGCGCAGGCTCTCCGTCTACTCATTCAGCTGCTGCTGCGGCTGGACACCTGCGACGTGCGAGTGCGGGGTCCCTGGAGAAGAAATTAGAACGGTTTCCGTACACCGTACGTCCGTTATACGTCCGTCGAGTTCCGGTTCCGCTCCAGACCCCTTACGTGCTGGACAGACCACGACACCGAGATCACAGTTCGAAATACGTCATGAAATACGTAGGTACGAAAACGCGGTTCCGGCTCGACCACACCCGCACCGGCAAGACCGCGCGCCGTGTCACAGTCCCAATGACCGTCTCGACTCAGACGCAGCCGGCGGGCATACCGCGCCCAGCCAAGCCCACGAGTACTCCCACGCGCCCCCTCTCAACGCGCGGAACACACACCCATCAACATCCACAAACACCTCCCAACAGCGTTTCAGGCATTGCCGGTACCGATTGTTCCCTTATACACGCACTCTGCACGCTCAGCCTTGGGATGGCAGTGCTCCCTCTCGCCGACGGTGCCCTGTGACTGTGCCCCTGACTGTGCCCCTGACTGTGCCCCTGACGTCTCCGTGCACGTCGCGTCTGCTCGCTCATGCGGCCTCGGCGACCAAGCTCATGGGTTAATAACAGCAGGCTCGCACGCGCGCGAGCGGTACGATTGCTCGAGGACGCGGGAGCGCTTGGTGACGACGATGGCGGACACGAAGAGCGCAAACTGGAAGAGCGCGAAGAGCATGACGAGCGCCGAGCCCAAATCGGCGACCTTGTGAGCGAAATGGTCGCAGAAGGCCTCCTGCTCCGGGATCTTGACATCGAGCACGTCGAGCTTTCCGAGATGCACTTCGATGTCCTTGCGGTCAAGCATCTCAGTTGCATTCATCTGAGGAGCGTGTGCTGCGACCAGCGTACGCGAGCCCCAGTCGAAGGCGATGGCGAGGGCACCGGGCATCTTGACGCACCCGTTGTGAATCTCACGATGTCCCATTTTCCGGATGGCGACGGCAACAAAGATGGCCCCGATGGAGGCAAGGAAGGCGCAGATGGCTGCACAGATGGCAAAGCCCTTGACGTAGCGCGTTTGCACTTTTGCAGACGATGCCAATAAGACGGAGATGGCTGCGATCATGCCGAACCATCCTTGAATGTTGTTGAGCGATGTCATGGAGAAGATGAGGAGTACGGTCGCCGCGCGGCGCAGCGAGGTCGCCTTGGTGTCGAGGGCGTCGGTGTCGGACCGCTCGGTGGTTGCGGGCATGAGCCCTGCTTCCTTCGACATGAACATCGAGGAGCTCGGGGTTTTGGTGCAGCACGACATGTTCATGTCGCTCGGTTTTTGTGTCTCGTTGCAGCTTTTGTGCAGTCCGGACGGGGGCTCCGGGAGAGTGCTCGGTTAGCTCGGGGCTTCTTTGCTTCCGGTCGGGGGCTTCTCTGCTTTCCACAGAGAGCGCGCGCTTTTTCGCAGCTCAAATAGAGCGGCGCCTCTGGAGCGAAGAGGGGCATCAAAAAGGCGTCGTCGCCGTGGTGTGAAAGGTAGTGATTGAATGGACCGCTCAAGACGACGCTTTGCGAAAATGTCGGCATCTCAATGGGAGGACTTCTGGGACGAGCATGAAGCGATCATCGTCGATGTCGGCAAGAGCTTGTGGAAGGCCGGACCGGCGGGCGGAGATGGACCCAGCGTTGCCATAGACAGCCGAAATCGCGAGGAGACCGATGCGAGCCGGTGGCAGCGACTCTTCGAGGAGCTCGAGTTGTCGCCCGAGGAGACGCCGGTGCTGCTGAGCGAGGCGCCTGGCACGTCGCGCGCCGATCGTGAGGCGACGCTCCAGCTACTCTTTGGGGAGCTACGGGTCCCCGCACTGTACATTGTGGCGCCTTCTCTGCTCACCGCCTACGCCTCGGACATGGTGACTGGCATAGTTGTGGACATCGGCGAGCGTAGTACAACGGTCTGGTCCGTGTTCGACGGCTATCCGTTGCTGCCTGGGACGACGGTGCTGCCCATGGGCGGTGGGCATTGCACGGACGTGCTGCTGGGCCGACTGCAGGCGCTCGGCTATACTTCGTCGTCGCCGGCCGAGGCGGAGGTCGTCGCACGCAAGGCCAAAGAAGGGCACGTGCAGGTGCCCGCCGAAGCGAAGAAGAAGCTGAAGAACGCGGCGGAGGTCGCCCTGCCGGACGGCTCCACTGTCACACTGAGTGGAGACGACCTGACCAAGTGCGGCGAGGTGCTGCTGCGTGATATTGGCTCTCTTTCACGAGCACCCTCGGCTTCGAAATTGCGCAAGGACACGCTGAGCGGTGCGGCGCTTGAGACGGCGCTTGTGACGGCGCCAGAGGACCTGGGAGTGGTGCAGGCGATCTTGGGTGTGGTGGCCCTCGCGGACATGAGCATGCGCGGCGCGCTGCTTGCCAACGTGCGGCTCGTGGGCGGCGGCTCGCTCCTAAGCGGGCTCCCGGAGCGCCTCGAGCTCGACCTCTCCAAAGCACTTGGGCCCAAGTCGCCCTTCAAGCCTCGCGTGCACGCGTCGGGGGCACGGCGCTACGCGCCGTGGATGGGCGGCGCCGTGATGTGCAACCTCTCCGCATGCAAGCGCGCCTTCGTGCTCCGTGAGCAGTACGAGGCCGCCGGTGCCGAAGCCGTCCATCTGAGGTATGCGCTGCCCGGCGCGGCTTCGCTCGAAGAGCAGCGGCGGCTGTGGCAGGCGGCCGTCGCCGACGAGGCGGCCGCCAACGCCGAGGTGGCGCTCACGACGGCGCGGCAGATTGGTGAGCTCGCGGGCGCGGCGCGTGCGTGGTGGCTCGAGGCGGCTCCCGCGCACAGTGTCGTGGAGCGCGAGCGACAGACTCGTCTGCAGCGGGCGCTGGTCGAGCCGCTTGTACGCGCGATGCTGCAGCAGGTGCTCGGCGCGACGCCCTCGCCGCCGGCTCGCCGCCAGGCTCAGCACGGCGCCTTTGTCTCCGGCGCGCCGCCCTTCCCGCCGTCGGCGGTGCTCGCGGCCGCGGCCGGGGCGCTGCGCCTATCCCTCGGCACGAGCGCTGCCACCGAGGACGCGTTCGCTCTGCGCCGTCTCACCCAACTGCGCTCGGCTGCTTGGGCAGTGCAGATGGCGCCCGTCGCAGCGCGTCTTGACGAGATCGCGAGTCGCTCGGACAGCCACGAGGCGTGCCGCGCATGGCGGTTCTGGGCCACGCTCGCGAGCAAGCAGGGGGTGCGCCGCCGTCGACTCGCCGACGCCCTCGCACTCCGCGCCTCCGCCATGGTCTTCGGTCACTTTGGCCTTTGGGTAGCCAACGCCGCCGTACAGCACAAGGCGAGTGACCAACAGATGACCGCCTTCTACGGCTTCCTGCGCGCGAACCTGCGTGGCTGGCACGCGCGCACTCGTCACATTCACATTCACAGTCAGAATCGACGTCTCCTTGTGGCCGTCAAGGCCGCCGCCGCCGGGTGGCTCGCGATGGACGTGGCGCGTGGCTGGCGAACGTGGCGAACGCGGGCGAGGCTGGTGAGCCACGAGCGACGTGCCGCTGCGTCGGCCGCCGCGGCACGGCAGCGCGCTGCCTGGCAGGCATGGCTCTCGTTTGCACGCTTGGGAACCAGCGCGGCGGTCGTGGCGCGCGGCGGCGCGCGCCGCGCGCTAAGTTTGGGCATCTCTTGCTGGATCAGCATGCTTCAAGGGCGACTGGCGGCCGTGCGTCGAGCTCACAAGGCAGGCGAGAGGGCGGCACGCGCAGGTATGGCGAGCCGGTTTGAGGCGTGGCGGGAGGCTCTCACGCTCACGAAGCTGCAGGCCGAACTGCTCCGTATGGCGCACCGGGGGCTACTCTCTCGCTGGACACGTGCCTGGGGACAGGCGGGCAGGGAGCGAGAGGCACGTCGCGACGCATCCCGCCGGTTGCAAGCGCGCTCGATGGCCGACGCCATTCCGGCGCGCCCTCTGCGCCGCTGCTGGCACTCTTGGCACGGCCGTGCCGCCGTCGCGCAGAGGCTTGCGGCCAGGGTCTCCACCGCCTTACTCGCGCGCATGCATCGCTACTGGATCGAGTGGCGCGTGTGGGCAAGCTCGGTGGAGCGACGGTCGGCGGTGCGGCTGCTCACCACGCTCGCGATCAGTAGCCGCCGCCGGTGGTGCTGGCAGGCATGGCTGCGTGCGAGCCTGCGCGTGCAGCGCGCGCGCGTGCTCACGGCGCGCTCACAGCTGCACCACGACCGCTCCGCCGTTCGCCGAGTGCTCCGTGTGCTCGAGAATCGTCGAGATTCAATCACGCTCGCGCTCCTCGTCACAATGGTAGGACGGCTCTCGGCCCCGCTCATCGCCGATTGGGTCGTAGCCGGGGCGGCCGCTCGGCATGCCATCGGGCGCGCGCTCAAGCTCGCCAGCGAGTTGGCACGCCGGATGGGCTGGCGCAGGTGGCAGCGAGAGCGCACTCGATCTGCGGAGGGGAGATTGCTCTTGCACCGAGCACGTCGGCTGTATTCTACCTTGAGCGCTGCCAAGCTGGGTCACGGCTTCCAGCAATGGTCGGTCACCGTCCTGAGCACCTCGCTCCGCAACGCGGCGCTGGAGCACTGGGCAGAAGAGTTCAAGCCGCGCGCCTTTGCTAACTATGGTTGGCGCCGCTGGCGCGCGGGACTGCACCGTCAGGCGATGGCGGCGCACATGGCCAGCGTTCTCGAGCGCCGCGCCGACGAGTTTGCCAAAGCCCGATGCGCAGCGGCACTCGCGATGTGGTCGGCGGCCGCCACGCGCCGGCTCCACAGGCGAATGCTGAAGACACGCAAGAAGGTGGCGCAGCAGGACGATGCCGCCGTCGAGCGGCTGCGTGGGCTGCTCGCCGACGGGCGCAAGTGGGCCGAGAGGATGCTCGTCGCGGATGGCGTCCTTCCGGCTGGGAGCCCTTTAGGCTACCCTTTCATTTGATTCCAGGGGGGGCACAGACAAAATATCTATACGCGGAACTATACAGGGGTTTTGTCGTGACTCGCTGTGTATTCGATTTCTGTACCCGCAACGCAACGAAAACTTGACGTCGTAACCAAGTTCGTTAGTACGTACTAGCCGACTACCAACTAACAAAGTCGGGTAAGTGTTGCTAGGTCTGCGCGAGTCTGCGGCGTGGGGGGTTGGGAACGAAGTACTATACCTCACTACCAACGGCCTGACGTTAGTAGTGAACTACTAGGTTTCAGATACGAAATGGGGCTTGAGGCATGGTCCATGGATGATGGAGATGGAACTTGGAAGTGTCCTAGTGTGGGAAGACGGAAGTGGCTCGGCTCCGGCGCCTCCGGCGGAGAGCGACTAGCATAGGTGCATACTTAGCGCGGCCCGCACCAGGCCACCCACTTAGTGACAAAAGGTTTGTTGATTATTTGAAGGGCCGATCACAGTGAAAGTAGAAAACTTCTTTTTGGATCCGAAACGGTTTTGGGCGGTCCCCCGACGGAGCGCGGCGGCCGCTTTTCAGCGCTGTACTGAGAAACGCGGTCTTCAGGGCGATTTACGCCTCTACCTGCGCCTCTTCCTGCGCCTTTTCGGGCGCCAATTCGGGCTCAAGTAGAACCCATTGATCTGATGGTGTCCGCCGAGCAGCTCGATCAAATTGAGGCGCTCAGGCGAGAGGAGGCCGCGTTCGATGCCGAGGTTGACGAGGCCGCGATTGAGGACGAGGTAGAGGGCGCTGGGGACGAACTCGTTCGTGGCTGGGCGCACGAGTGGGCCGAGTACACTGACTCTGAGGCGACGGCGCGCCCGCCCGCCTTTCAGGACGTGGACGCAGCGCAGACTTTGGACGGGCTCCGCAAGCTTGCACAGGCGGCAGCGAAGGAGATGAGTCTCCTGTTTTTACGGATTTAGAGGAGCGGCGTCGACAAGACGCGCGCGTGCCCCGTGTTTGGCGGCGCGCGTTCCAGGCCATGCCTCGCTCGAGGCCAATCTGCATGTGCGGTGGCCACGCACGTGGCGGTATGTGTGGTCGCTGCCTCCGACGTTTGTCATGGCGGAAGGTGCAGCCAACCAATCTGATGTCTAGTTCAGGAGTTATGGTGTATATAAGGTAAAGGCAATGCGCGCGCCCGGAAGCCGTGGCGCGCGCTGGCGCGTAGTACGGTCCCCAAGTCAGCGCGTCGCCGTGCAGTCTTGCGTGCAGTGGTCCGCACCCTGGCTCGTGGCTGCGGGCCGCGGGATCCTGGCTCCCGGGGCTCGCTGAGAACGGAATCCTCTGTGTCCGTTCTCCACACATTCACATACATGTACGGCGGACCGGCGTCTCAATTGCGGCGTCTCGACGACCGCATATGATTCCCCGCACATGGCCAAGGAAAACGTGACTCGTAAGAGGAGGTCCGGCCGGGGCGCGCGCTCGTCTGCCGGGCCTCGCGGTCTTCACAGAAGTGCTCGTCGTGTTAACGTTCACACAAACCGCGGGTGCGGCGAGCGGCACACGAGCGAGACTCTGTGCTTCTCGTCATCTGTAGACGGACGCCGACTGCAAAGAACCGCGAAATGGGAATCGTGAATGTGCTCGCTGCCGCCGACAACCTTGTTGGTTACGTCCTTTCGAACGAGCTGACTGTGTGCGCTGTGTCCCGAGGCCTCGACGACTCGCCAGTCTCTAGGGTGCTGGCCAACCCGGAGTTGATAGGGCAGATAGTTGCTGCCAGTTCAGCATCCTCTTGCGCGGCCCCTGTGCTCGTGCTTCAAGGGCCTCGCAGCTGCGGCCTGACGCAGATATTGCAGCGCTGCGCCGCTCGGCTGCAAGTCCTGGGAGAGTCTTGTCGCGTCATCGCCCTTTTCGACTACGACAGCGTGCCCTCGCTGTTATGGCAGCTGCTCAACGCCCTTGGCGACACGGACCTCGCCGGGGCGACGACACAGACGCCTGCGCACCACCTCGCCTGTGCCGTTGCTGCCGCACTGGTGCGTGCGGCTGCGCTCAGCCCGCTGGTCATCCTGATTGACAGCATCGCGGGCGACGGCGAGCCGGTGCAATGGCTCCCGTCGCCCATGCCGCACGGCTGCCGTATCGTACTCGCCACACGCTTGGGCAGCGTGACTCATCCGATGATCTCGCGCTACGCGGGTGCGCTCTGCCGTCTGAGCCTCGCCAATCCCACACGCGCCGAGGCACGCGCGCTAGTCGAGGGCTCCGGGCTCACGAAGGCGCAACTCGACGAGCTCATGAGCGACGAGTTTTGGGGGCCGGATGCGCGGGCAGAGTACGTTCGGCGTTTTCTCTTGGGCATGGCCATGACCATGGGCGTTGACCCTGACGGTTGGAAATTAGGCACGCACGCAGAGGTAGCCGAGAAGGCGGCGGCAGTTTTGTGCGTGGGCGAGACGGCTGGCATGTCGACGGATGCCCTCATAGACCGCTGCATCGACATGATGAGTGTGCCCTACGACCGCGCCTTCTCTGTTGCGTGGCTGCACCTGGCCCGAGATGAGCTACTCGCCACTGGTAGCCTATACGAGCCTCGCGAGCTGCATGCTCTGTGCGAGAGGGCGATTACGCGCGCCGTCGCGTCCGATGAAGAAAAGGTGAGCATTCACGTCCAAACGACATCCAGTGCCGACGCTCCTCAAGGCGCACTCTCGCTGAAGGATGTTCACCGGCCCGAGGGCACGTGCAGCCGCATTGAGCTGAGCGCGCTAGTCGGCGCGCGCGCGCCGAGGCAGATGATGCTGTGGCTGCTCACCGTCAGACCACGTGGATGGAGCGAGGCGAAGCTTCTGCGCGTGGCTGGCGCGGACGTCGCTCACCTCGAAGATTTGCGTCCTCTGCTCGACCCAACGGCGGCGGCTGTGGGTAGCGTGGCGCTACGGAGCGTGGTTGCAGACGGGGTGCGCCGGCGCTGGCTGTGCTCGAGCGAGCGGTGGCTCGAAGATGGTGCCCAAAGAACATTGGAGATTCTGGCTGCCGAGCTGGCCGAACAAGTTGCACGCGAATGTTACGCGGCAGACGCGGAAACTCGACGTCAATGCATTGAACGCCGCGTCGACGCCGCGCCGTGCTTCATTATTGAACGCGCTCTGCTCGAGGCGGCGGTGCATGCAACCTTGGGCGCGCGCTTGCCCGATGAGCCCCAAGATGACGAGCTCGCACGCGCGGTCTGGCATCAGTGGCAGGTGCATCGGCTCATACAGATGGTCCAAAAGGTGGGAACGGTGCTTGGTCCTTGGCGGGTGGGGTATGGGACGTGGTGCATGATGCAGGGCCCCGTGTTCAAGGATTGTGAGACGGAGTGCGCGCGGCTCAAGTCAGTCGTGCGGGTGTCGCTGCTCAGTCCCGCCGTACTGCGTACCCTCCTCCGCCCCGCAAGCACACGGCAACTGCGCCTCATGGTCCTTGCGCTCGGGGACCGCCCCGTCGACGCCAGCTGGCTCGCCACGGCCGTCGACCAGAAGGTCGATCCGTTACCTGTGGCAGAGCTCGAGGCAGCGAAAGCCGAGGCGGCAGCACGGCTCGCTGCGGAGCAGGTCGAGCAACGTGCCTTCCTCGAGGCGCGTTTGGTGGAGATGGAGGCGATCCAAGCCGAATCGACGGCCAGTTTCCAGGCGGCCAGGGAGAAAATGGAGGCGCTGGCCATCGAACTGCAGGCGGAGAAAGGAGCCGAGGTGGCGGTGGCGGCCAAGGCGGCCATCCTTGAGCACATCAATGCTAAGGAGGCGGATGTGGAGGCGAGGGTTGCTGCCTCCAATGGTCAGCTGGCGGCGACTTGGGTGTTGATGCAGCTGACCGCGGAGGAAGGTACCGGCGCTGACCGACTCGTCAGTCGTGCGAGCGCGAGCGCGTCGTCACCGCCAGGCACCGCGTACGGGCAGTGGCCAAACGACTCCGCGCACTGGCAGCTGAGCGCGCAGCTCGGTGCATTCTGCTCTGAGCTCGGGTTGTTCTCCGAGGCGCGCACGCTCCTTCTCGAGGCGCGAACGGCGCTCGGCGCGTGCGCGTGCGCCGGCGGCGCCTCGGACGAAATTATGGGTGGCTTGCTGCTCGACCTCGCCCAAAATGAGGTTCGGCACTGGGACTCGCTGCGCCGCTGGGAGGCGCACGAGCTGACGTTGCTGCTCGAGTCCTCAGCCGAGGCTGTCGCGCGGCTGCGCCGTACGCCTGATGGGGCGGTCCGATCAGTAAGGCTCGCCTCGGCCCTCTCGCGCCGCGCCAACGGCTGCTTCAAAATTGCATGCGTGGTCGACGCGCCCGCGCGTGAACAATGGCTTGCCGAGAGCGATCAAGCGACGGCGGAAGCGCGCCGTCTTCTCGAGCCTTACGGTGACTCGTACTCGCTTGGCTCGAGCTGCCTCGTGCGCGCGGTGACGCAACTCGTTCGCCTCTCACGCGGGATCGAAGACGAGCTTGCCCCCCCCACCGAGGCACTGGCACTCGAGCGCCACGGCGCCTTCGAGGCCCTCATCGAGCAGTTGGAGGAGGCTGGCCACATTTTGCGCAGATCGGTTGGAGTGGTCTGTGAGCCGATGATGTTTGTGCATGCGAATCTGAGCGAAGTCCATCTGATGGTTTGGCGGACTTCGCTTATATTGGCCGGGACCGCGGGCCTCGATCGCACGCACGCGATCGCGCACCACATGCGCTCGATCGAGCACCTGGGTGCTGCATGCGAGGTCGCCATCGCCCACTTTGGCACCGCCGATCACCCGAACGTGCGCATGAAGCTCGGGGAGTACCAACGGCTTTTGAGCGCGACCCTCGGGCCTGGGATCCTCGGAGGGCCTCTGTCCGCACTTGCTCAGTGCCGCTCGCGCCTCGACATCCGCCGGATCCGCGAGAGCATCCACCATCTCTTCGCAAACCGTCTTCTTGAGGGTTCCTTAAACGTCGGAGGGTTTCGGATGATCGATCTCGGCGATCTCGCATAGCTCTCATGTGAGGCATGTCGCTCGGTTACAGTCTCGCGGCGGCCGGCGCCGGTCCCGTGTGGCGCGGCGGTGTGTGGCGTGCGTGCGCGCGTTCTCGGTTTCGTGTGCCATGTCGAAGTGCCAGTGGGCGTTGATAATACCGACGGGGTCCCTAATGCGAGATTTCCCCGGATCGCATCATCGGACTTATCGCCAACTGGGTGCGGCATTATGGCCGGTAAAGCGACGATGAACACGCATTATTGGCCGATGACAGCCACGTGCAGGCCGGCCCGGAGGTTAACACACATCAACACTGGACTCTCCTGAACGCCATCACGCGGGTACTGACTGACTGTCCGCGTTGGTGACCGGTCGTGCGATGGGTAACCCACAGAAGCCAAACGTCTCATGCTTGGCCCATGCCGCCCAGCAGCCCGTGCGCATACCTAGCACCTAGGGTCTTTCCGTCATACTCACGGATCGATCCGTGACGGTCCCAACTCGATGCCCTCGCTCTCCATCTTCTCCATGAAGTCCTTAAACCTCTGCGTCTCGGATTTGTATTTCGGCGCATACTTGTCCTTGAATCCGTGAATGTCCGTGATATGTGCGTATGCGTTTACACCCATCGCCTCCTGGGCCTGCATGCCACGCTTGCCCATCGCCGCCATCGCGACGGTGTCGCGAGAGAGCGAATCGACAAACTCGTCGTAGCTGATCTGACCATCGCCGTCCTTGTCACACTTCTCGATCATGCCCTGGAGGGCCTCTTCATCAAGAGGAATATTGAAAAACTTGATGGCGCGCTTCAGCTCTTCGGCATCGATGGTGCCGCTGTTGTCCAGGTCATAGTAGATGAAGGCTTTCCTGATGTCCGTGAACTTGGCATTGAGGGCCAGCTCTGCAGCCTTTTGGAGTTCCGCGCCCTTCTCCTTCTTGCGTGCCTCCTTTGCCAGCATCGCTTGCAGCTCTTCAGGGTCAGGTTCAGCTTCGGCCGTGGGCGCCAACGGCCCAGGGTTTTTCTGGACCTGCCAGGGCTTTTCTGGCATGACTGGGACCTTTTTATTTAGAACCTTGGCCATCAAGGACTCGAGCTCGCCTGGAAGGAAGGACCCAAAGGGTGGGTAGTTGGGTATCTGCGCACGGCCAGCGATATATCGTGGCGATGGTGCCATCCCACCGGCGCGATCATCTCGGTGCACGCGAGGGGACAACGCCGGGAGGCGCCGTGGAGAGTTGTTTGGCTTCGGTGCGAGGATGACGCTGGGGTCCGCCCGCGGACTCAAGCGGCGCAGAAGCTTATGCTGCTGCGCCACGTGCCGCTCCCACCAAAGCTTTCCTTGCTGGTTGTTATCGCTGCTCTCGTGCCCTTTGTTAGTAATGGAAAAGCTCATGGGGGCGACTTCGTGCCCTGCACGGGCCCGCATGCGATCTTCCGATCGAACAGGCCTCACAAGTGACCCGACTTTCCGAACCGTTACAGTACATTTTGAGACGGTATGCGCGCTTATCGGTATAGCTGGGTGTTTCTGTCGAAGTGAGGCTCACCGACGGTGCTAAAGACCCCGATCTTTCCAAGTTTCCTGCCGACCAAAACGCGGCTCAAGGGACAAGCTAAGACCCTGAGGTCAGACTGTGATCTCTTACACGCCATGAGCTTCAAGCTCACTATGAGCATGTCGCCCTTCTGAACCGCCCCCGTGCAGTATTTTCCCCCGCCATGGTGGTTTTTTGTATGTGTGAATGTGAATGTGAGGCTCACCGACGGTGCTAAAGACCCCGATCTTTCCAAGTTTCCTGCCGACCAAAACGCGGCTCAAGGGACAAGCTAAGACCCTGAGGTCAGACTGTGATCTCTTACACGCCATGAGCTTCAAGGTCACTATGAGCATGTCGCCCTTCTGAACCGCCCCCGTGCAGTATTTTCCCCCGCCATGGTGGTTTTTTGTATGTGTGAATGTGAATGTGTGTGCCTTAACGCATAGTGGGCGAAACAAAAAATGCCGCGGTCCATGAAGGCCTCGTATGTGTGTAAGATGTCGGCTGAGGAGTTTTGGGCGCTTCGCATGGATCTGGGCTTCGACCAATTCCAGGCCGATGAGCGCAACGGCGGATTCAAGCTGCTGGAGAATGTTATCGTTGACGGTAGGGTGTCGAGGACAACAGTGCTCACGTTCAAGGAAAACCCGATCCCGCCGCGCTTCCGCAGCTACCTCGGCGCCGATGAGTTCTCGTTCAAGGTGCGCGCCAAGTGGCATGAGACGAAATACGACGAGAAGAATCGCATGAGTTACACGTCCGAGCCACCGGTCATGAAGGACAAAATCACGGTGTCGGGCGAGCAGTGGGTCGAGCCGATCTCGGACATGCAGTGCCGCGTCGTCCAGACAGCGACCATCGGCGTTGCAATCTTCGGGCTCGGCTCGTCGGTGGAGGACTCGCTGATCAAGCAGACAGAGCAGAGCTCCGGCCAGCTACCGCAGGTAGCAGAGAAGTACCTTGCCGTCCTCAAGGCAAGGAAGGAGGCTGAGGCGGCGCTGGCCGCGGAGCTGCTGGCCGAGGACGCGGTCGCGACGGGCGCCGCGTCGGAGGAGGTCGTAGGCGCGCAGATCAAGCAGATGTTGGCCGCCGAGCAGAACGATCAAATTGAGGCGATCCGGCGTGAGGAAGCCGCGTTCGATGCCGAAGACGAGGGCGACGGCGATGCGGCGAGCGACCTCGAGCGTCGCATGTCGCAAGCCTTGGCCGAGGACATTGAGGAGGACGAGGAGCCGAATGCAGCGGCCGGTGCGGGCGCGGGTGGACCTCCGAAATTGGCTCCGAGATTGGACGAGCTCCGCAAGTTTGCGCGCGCAGCGGCGGCGGAGGTGCCGCGGTGTGTCGCGCGGCGCGCGGAGGCGAAACAGGCGGTGGCTGCGTCCAAAATGGAGCTGACGCGCGCCCTAGCGGCCGCGGAGACGGCGAAGCTGTCTCTTGACATCCTCAAGAAGCTCCATCGCACCGAAGAGAAGGCCGCCGCCGAGAGCACGAGCACAATACGGCAATCCACCACGGAAGCCCTGCAGGCGGCGGCCCAGAAGGCCGCCTCGTGCCTGCTCGCGCTACCCCTCGCTCGCGACTCCTTCATCAAGGCGCAGGCCGAGGAGGAAGCGGCCGTGGCGCGCCTCGCACAGGCCATCGACGCGAGCGCCGCGGCCGATGAAGTCGTGTCAGAGGAAGAGGCTCGCTTGGTGGCCGTGGCGGAGGAGGCGGCGCGCGAGGCGCGCGAGGCGGAGGCGGCGGCGAGGGCCTCGGGCGAAGGGGCGGCGAAGGCGGCCGCCGTGGCCAAGCAGGCGACCGCCGCGGCCGCGCCCGCCGCGGTGGCCACGCTCGCCTCTAGCAGCGCTGCCTCGAGCAGCGCGGAGGATGAGCTCTTTGCTCGCATCCTTCGGGAGAAGGCGGAGGCTGAGCGCCAGGTGTCCACCAGCCTAAGCGAGCGCTGGGTCGTGTGGGAGGCTGTCAAGTCCAAGGCCGGCCTCCCCCCAGGGAGCCCAAAGGGCGTCCCGAAGGGGGTGCCTCCCAAGGTCGGTGTCAGCGGCAAGCAGGGCGGCTGAGGCTCGCGCTCAAGAGCGGGCAGTGGTGCGCGAGGGGGAGGAGGGGGGGGAGGCGGGGGGGGGGGGCGGGG
>Ga0210239_100325_pt1 | contig 41589 bp, 31 predicted proteins | sample ChrtobMetP5a_0mM_FD_155451 | JGI IMG/M metagenome (GOLD analysis project Ga0210239, IMG submission 155451) | Chrysochromulina tobin associated microbial communities from unialgal haptophyte culture, Seattle, Washington, United States - P5a_0mM | ecosystem: Host-associated > Algae > Haptophytes >... | reverse complement strand
AAAGGTCAAGATTGTTCGTCATCTCATATCCCAGGTCGTGCCACTCCGGTATCAAGTCCATATATCATGTGTCTCACAAGATGATACCGGAGTGGACATGATACGGGACATGAGATTTGTAAGCGATATATCATCATTTTATTTTTTGTGATATCATGTTGGTATCATGTTTTCCAAAAGGCGAGTTATATCATCATATATCATGTCATGCATTTGTATCATGAATATATCGATATATCATGTGTCGACGAGGGACATGATATATGAGATACAAGATGATGATACACGTGATACACAATGATAGCATCAAGATATATGATGATATATAATGATATCTTGTATCGAAAATTCCCTTTTCTTGTATCGAAAACTCCCCCAATCCCCGCTGCCCAAGGATTATACCCACCACTTTGGGAACTATGATGCGAAGTTTATGAGCTTCTGGGAGGCAATCCGCTGCCCAAGGATTACACCCCCCACCTTGGGAACTATGTTCCCTCGCATGCCCTGTTCGTTTGAAGTCAGCGATTGAGTGAGCACTGCATGTCAAGAACAAGTGATGGCTTGATGGGCGTGCAAGGCTCCGGATTCGTTCGCGGTTGGTCTTTTGATTGTCCATAGCGGGAGGGAGCAACTAAGCCCCCACACAGCATATTCAAGAAGATGTACTTGCTCTTGCATCCTCGTGAAGTAAATAAGTACTCGTCGTTCAGGCCGTGCCCCAGCCTGGGCTGTGCGTGATGGTGACGTCCGCCGAGACGTCTTCTACCGTTCCCAATCTGCGAGACGATTTAGGGCATAGTGTAGGCGGGATGTGGCACACAAGAGGCTCTGGAAGAGGTGGCGGTGGACGCGCAGCGCCCGGCCGGCGGCCGCCCCGCGCAGCAGAGCGGTCCGTGCTTAATATGTTAGGTGCGTTGTAGGTCTGCATGAACCTTTTGCCAATGCCTTTTGCTGCTCCTCTGTCGACTCACACCTCTGTCCGGGAGGGACGTGACCTCAGACCTGGGCAGGACCGCGCACCAGCAGCCCTAATCGCTCCAAAAACTTATCTACGTCCCTAGAATCGAACTAGAATCGTGTATAAACAGCGTCAAACGTCAAGACGATTCTATCATTCACACGTGTGTGCGCTCACGCGCGGCGGCGCCTCCGGTCGATGTACTCCTCGAGCCACTTGCCCGTTAAGTGGAAGCACTCGCGCGACACGTAGTCCTGCAGCGTGGCGGAGGCGGAGTACATCGAGATGAGGAAGAGCAGGAAGAGGAAGAAGTAGAGCATCTGCAGCTGCATGAAGTGCTTGAGGCGTGTTGAGAGCGGCAGCTGCCCGGCGCGCGCAAGCTTGCGATGACGCAAGTTGTCGCTTGGGTGGCCTAGGCACCAGAGCATGTGGAAGGGGATAATGAAGAGCGCGAGCGTGAGCGCAATCACGTCATCCCACTGCGCATTGATGAACTCGGAGAGCGCCATTGTGGTCACTCCGTACCTGAGTAGGGAGGCGATCAGTGGTCATCAGAGGGCTACAGAGGGCAGGCCATCGGAGGCAATCAGAGGCCATCAGAGGTCATCAGAGACCACACGGAGGGCGTCGACGTGGGCACTGCGTACAGCAGAAGGATCGAGAACGCGTTGATCGGCAGCGTGTACAAGAAGATGATCACGTTGGCGTAGAGCACGCGGGACAGCGCCGGCGGACCGCGCGGCGGCGGCTTTCGTGTACTGGCGCCCCCGCGGAGGCTCTCCTCATCGTCCTCGTCCTCGTCCTCGTCCAAATCCATCTCCAAGTCGTCGTCGTCGTCGTCGTCGTCGTCGTCGAGGGAAAGCTGTCGGCCCACGGCGACCTTGCCGGCGACCTTGCCGGCGACCTTGGGCTTCTTCCCCTTCGCTTTCTTGGGCTTCTTGCCTTTTTTGGTCGTCGGCTCGGTGATCGGCTGCATCTCCTCGCCATCTCCCGAGTCGAGCCCAAGCAGCTTCGCCTCCGACGGCGGCTGCAGATTGAACGCCTCGACGAGAGAGAGTGCGAAGATGAGAAAGATGAAGCCCTGGGTGGAGAAGTACACGGTGAGCACCCAGCTCGCGCCGACGTTGTAGCCGTAGATGGCGGCACCGACTAAGAAGAAGCTGACGCACAGCTCGCGCGGGAACACGTCGAGCTTCTTCATGATCTTCTCGAGGTCGCAAAAATTCTCCTCGCGCTTGCCTAGCTTCTGCGTCACCGTCCAGACCATGGCGCCTTTGAGGCCGAGGAGCCCCTCGAGTGATGCGCCTAGCTTGAGGATCGACATCGCGTTCTCGTACATGACGTACCTGACGAGGGGGGGCATCAGAGGATCATCAGAGGGCCATTAGAGGCTCATCAGAGGCTCATCAGTGGCCATCAGAGGCCATCATGGCTCATCAGTGGCCATCAGTGGCCATCAGAGGCCATCAGAGGCTCATCAGAGGCCATCAGTGGCCATCAGAGGCCATCATGGCTCATCAGTGGCCATCAGTGGCCATCAGAGGCCATCAGAGGCTCATCAGAGGCCATCAGTGGCCATCAGAGGCCATCATGGCTCATCAGTGACCGACGTACAGGATCATGTAGTGGAATGAGCCAGGCGAGAAGGCCATGGTCGTCATGGTCACGAGCATGGGCAGCCACACGATCGCCCACCAGGGCATGAAACGATGGTGCACAGCGCTCTCCGGGTCTTCGGTCGCGTACACAAGCAAGATCATCGGAACCAGCACGGAATAGAAGGTGAACGAGATCACATTGGTCGCGAGCATGCGCACCTGATGAGGAGGGCCATCAGCGGTCAGAGGGCCATCAGAGGGCCATCAGAGGGCCATCAGAGGGCCATCAGAGGGCCATCAGAGGGCCATCAGAGGGCCATCAGCGAGTACTCAGTGAGCATGCGCACCCCGAAGAAGAGATGTAATCAGAGGCTGACAGAGAGTGCTCAGTGAGTACTCAGTGAGCATGCGCACCCCGAAGAAGAAGATGTTGAGATAGGCCTTGTGCAGCGGCGGCAGCGTGGACTCCGACACTGACTGTCGCGCGGCTGCCCACAGCTGCATCGGGCCGCACGACCAGCGCCGCTGCTGCTTGCGGTACGCGCCGTAGTCGGACGGGATCTCGTTGGGGCAGATCATGTCATACCTGCAATCAGAGACCATCAGAGGCACTCAGCGACCATCAGAGAGGTCATCATGGAGGCCATCAGAGAGGTCATCAGGAGGCCATCAGGAGGTCATCAGGGAGGTCATCAGGAGGCCATCAGGAGGTCATCAGGGAGGCCATCAAGGAGGCCATCAGGAGGTCATCAGGAGGTCATCAGGAGGTCATCAGGAGGCCATCAAGGAGGCCATCAGATTGGCCATCAGAGCGGATCACGTACCGCCACACAAAGTGCCATCCCTTGAGGAATGCGCGCAGCGAGAGATCCATATCTTCCACAAGCGTGCGTGCATTCCAACCGCCCGCCGAGTCGATGCATGCCTTGCGCCACACACCGCCTGTGCCGTTGAAGTTGAAGAAGTTGCCCGTCGAGAAGCGCGCGTACTGTGCGCCGTGGAGGTGCGCGTTAGTAGCCATCGGACGCAATCCGTGTCAATCCGCGGCACTCCGCGGCACTCAGCGGCACTCAGCGGCACTCTGCGGCACTCAGCGGCACTCACCTGCTCGCACTTGATGTGAGCGTTGAGGCAGATCTCCTGGTAGCGGCAGAAGAGCGACTCGTCTGCGTTGAGGTAAGTCCAGCGGCCCTGGACGAAACCGACGTTCTTGTCCTGGAAGGGGGGGATCGCGCGCAGTAGAAAGTCAGGCTCGGGCAAGAAGTCCGCGTCGAAGATGGCGATGAACTCCGCCGGGATGGCGTCGTGGACCTCGTGCATCGCGCCCGCCTTGTAGCCCTTCCGGTTCGTACGCCGGATGGCCTCGATCTTGATGCCCTGCGCCTGCCAGTGGCGCACGCCCTCGTCGACGACCTCGCGCGTCTCGGGGTCTGTGGAGTCGTCCAGGCACTGGACATAGAGCCTGTCGCGCGGGTACTCCATCCTGCACGCGTAGTCGATCACGCGCCGTGCCACGTGGGTCTCGTTGAACATGGGCAGCTGCACGCACACGCGCGGCGGCTTGACGCCGCGCTTCCAGCGCTTCGGGTAGCGGAGCGTAGGCTCCCAAGCCGGCCGCCACATCGCCATCGCCTTGTAGAAGACGGTCGCGTAGAAGAGGTAGAGCTTGTCGACGGCGACGAGGCAGCCGACGAACGAAGCGAGGCCGACGAAGATCTCGAGCAGCAGCACGAGCACATCCTCCAACTCGGCGAGGAGGAGCTTGTCGATGAGCATAGGAATTGAGTGGACCGACTCTGCTCGCGCAAGCAGAGTTGCCTTAAAAGGCGCGTGGAGTTTTATGTAGTTTCTTTTAATATTTTGGCTTTGGTTCCAAGGACTTTACCAAAATACGTGAACACATTTTCACGGCATGAGTTTCGTTCCGTTCACGCATCGCATCAAAAGGACGGTCGTTGCGCACCCTGGCGCACTGGTGTTGCTGAGCCGTCGCACGGCCACGCAGCGCTTCCAATGGACGAGGAGAACGCGGCCGCTGCGAAGTTGCAATCCGTCAAGCGTGGCCAGTGCGCTCGCAGCGGAGCCTCTTGAACCATCAGCGCACGGCCACGCTCGGCGCTACAAGGAGAGCTCCGAGAGGGCATCCCTCTGCCTGTGCCCGCGGCTCTGCACCTGTGCTCGCGCTCACCCTTGCCCGTGATCTGCCTGCTGCCTTCCGCAGGGCGGCCCGGGCGCAGGTGAAGCAGATGAGGGCCGAGGAGAACGCGGCCGCTTCGAAGTTGCAATCCGTCAAGCGCGGCAAGGACGCTCGGGACCAGGTCCGTGCACAGCGGGAGGCGGCAGCGGCGGCGGCGCAGGCGGCGGCGGAGGCGGCGGAGGCGGAAGCTTCCGCACGGTTGGGAGCGGGCGCCAAGGGCTACATACAGCGGAAAAAGCAGAGGAAGGAGAAGGAGGAGATTGCGGCGGCGTCGACTCGCATCCAGGCGGCCCGTCGCGGCAAGGAGGCTCGCAAGGAGGCCGCGGCGTTGGCTCAGCGCCGCAAGGATGACCCCGTGTACCAGGCGGAGGAGTACCTGAAGCAGCACAAGCTGCTCGAGCTCTTCGACCTGCTCAGCCAGAAGCTCGTCTCCGAGCGTCCCAGCGATCCGCGCGGGTACCTCATCGCCGAGCTAGCCAAGCTCAAGGAGACGAAGACGCCGAGCTCGCCGATGAACTTTTTCAGCGGGCAGGACATCGAGACGCTGTACTCGATGTACGACGTCTCGGGCCGCGGACTCACGCGCACGCAGTGCTTGGAAGCCTTTGATGCGCTGGGGGTGAGAGTCACGATGCCGCCCCAGTCGCGGGAAGGCGAGCTCCTCGATAAAACCGCTTTCATGTCTCTCCTGCCCAAGCACTGAGCTGGCCGACCGGTGCTGGAACAGCCAGCGGCGGTGAGGCGGTGCGCCGCTCTCTCCGTGTGGAGAGAGGTGCCGCTACAATCGGACGACTGCCCAGTGTGCGATTGGCCTGTGTGTGCGCACCTTGCGCTAGTTCTGTGTTCTGACACACTGAGCGGCGCGCACGCGGCACCGGCCCACGCGGATCCCGGTCTGGTCTTCCGCGCTTTCACTTGCTGTGCCACACAGCGCCCCAAATCTGCCAGAGTCCGTTGTGGGCCAGATTGTTAGCCTAAAATCCTTTCGCAAAACGGTTTGAAACAGTTCCCGCGCGATCGACCGTTCGGCTTTGCGTTCGGGTTGGTGGCCATTCAGCATTCACCCCGCCGGAGCGCCGGACTGTCCTCTGTCTCGCACTCTCTCGGCGCCACTCGCCACGGCCGGGCCCGCGGCCGCGCGGTCGGCGCGCCGCCGTGCGATCCGTCCGTCCCCGCACCTCAAACCTCTCGGTCCTCGCGCGCAGCCGTCACCTCTGGCACTCTGGTAATTTCTCGCTTCGTAATTGCCAACGCGCTGACTCATGGCTCGGTGGTGCCGAGAGGTCTGAGTCACTGATCACTCTGTTTACTCATGGCTCGGTGGTGCAGAACTCACTGGCTCGGCCGCCCGCCACGACTCGTTCACCCGTCCGACGGTGAACGCGAGCTGCTCCATGGTCTTCACCTCCTTCGAGCCCGCGTAGTAGCCCGCGTACACCTTGGCGTCGATCTCGACCTGCGGAGATGCCCACCGGAGGGATGTGCTCGTGCATTCAGACCCAATCGTGTGGCCATCAGAAGCAATGATTTGCAAACCAGAGGCCATCATGTGACAATCAGAGGCAACCATGTGACAACCAGAGGCCATCATGTGTTCTCGGCGGCGCCCTCGCCTTGGCATCTGGAGGCATCTGGAGGCATCTGGAGGCATCTGAAGGCATCTGGAGGCATCATGTGCACTCGCCTTGGCATCTGGTGGGATGAGCTCATCAGGGATGTCGATACGGTCGATGATCTCGATGCCGCTGCTCACGATCGCGTCGTACTTCATATCCGACATCGAGATGAATTTGTCGATTCGTGTCACGCCGAGCCAGTGCAGAGGGTCAGGCATCAACTCTTGGAAGCGCATATCCTGAGAGCGCCCAAAGGAAGACGAGGAGGCCATCAGAGGCAAGCAGAGGTCATCAGAGGTCATCAGAGGCACTCAGAGGCACTCAGAGGCCATCAACATGTACTCAGTGGCCATCAGACCTGTACGCCTGCGATCATCTCGGTGCGCTTGAAGTAGTTGGCTGCGGTGTCGCCCCCCTCCTGCCGCTTGCGCGCGTTGTACACCATGAACTTGGTCACCTCCCCAAGAGCACGCCCCTCCTTGCGGTTGTAGACGATGAGGCCGGCACCGCCTTCCTGTGCTTCTTTGACGCACTCCTCGATGCCGTGGATAAGGTACGGGCGGCACGTGCAGATATCCGAGCCGAAGACATCCGAACCGTTACACTCATCGTGCACGCGCACGCACAGCCGTATCGAGGTGTCAGGCAAGCTCGCCGGGTCGCCGATGATGTAGCACGTGCATCCCCCAATGGGGGGCAGAAACACTTTCAGATCGTTCCGCGTGACGAGCTCAGGGAACATTCCGCCAGTCTGCTCGCAGAGGCGTGCAATGAGAGGGAGGCCATCAGCATGCAATAAGGGAGGTCATCAGCATGCAATAAGGGCTCGTGCTCCGTACCTGCTCGAAGAGGTTCTGACGCAGCTTGGCCTCCTCGAGCTTGAACCGCTCGGCGATGCCCGGTAGGAACCAAACAGGGTCGATGGCGCATTTGACCACTGAGAGAGTGCCGTCCTCCTGCGGGATGGCAATCAGCATGCAATGAGGGAGGCAATCAGCATGCCATGAGAGAGTGCCGTCCTCCTGCAGGATGGCAATCAGAGTCACAAGCAAGGCGCCATTCAAGGCGCCATCAAGGCGCAATCAGAGGCGTCATGAAGGCGCACCTGCAAGATTTTGCCGTCCGCCTTGAGCCGTCCCTTTTTCATCGCGTCGATGATCTCGGGCATGCGAAGAGTCGCTTCCGTAATGGCAATCGTCGGCTGGATCTCCGCGCCCGCGGCCGCCATCGCTGCGCCAGGCCCGTCCTGGAAGCCAGCCAGATGCCCCCATGGGTCGATCGATGCGATCTTGCTCGGGTCGTACCACGAAGGGTACGGGCCGATCTTCACGGGCGGAGCTGTGAATGCGAGGTCGGACCGTTTCGTCGTCTCGAAGGCGCCCTTGGCGGCGGCAACCGCGCGGTAGATGGCGTACGGCCCGTTGTGGGTACCGATCGCATTGCGCAGCTCAGGGCGCACCAAAGTTGCAATGACCGGCCCACGCGCCTGTGGGGAAGGAGCTCCCCACACAATCTGGGCGGGCCGAGATCCATACTGGAGCGGATGCGTCGTGAGCACCACACGCCGCTTCAAATCGATCCGACGGCGGTTGAGCTCGAGGGGTGGTGGCGGGGCCCCCACTTCGCCCAGAGAGTCGGGGAGGTGAGGGCGTTTGGCCGGCAGACCCGCCGAGTCGAGCATGGCGCGCTTGGGCGAGAGCTTCACGGGGCCGGCGAGCGGCGACCGGGCCGCCGACTCAACAGTGGCGGCCCGCGGAACGAAGCGCTCGGGAAGACCGGTCACCTCGACTATCCTGATGCCCGAAGATTCGACGGCGTGCACCTGCCCGGGACCCGAATTCGTCAGGGTTCGTCAGGGTTCGTCAGGGAAGATTCGACGGCGTGCCCCTGTGTTGCGGCGCATTCAGGCAGGCTATCAGGCAGGCCATCAAGCAGGCCATCAGGCAGGCCATCAGTGGCCGCGGCGGGCTCGTCCGCCGCAATCAAGGGTCATCAAGGTGCACCTTGGCCGCCGATCGCGAGACGAACTTATCGATCTGCGTCACACCCAGCCAATGCAGCACGTCGGGGAGCAGCTCGTACAGCCGAGCGTCGTCAGCGCCTGCCACCTTCTTCTGCTGATCGTAGAAAGTGTCGACCGAGTCGCCGTGCACCTGCCCGGGGACATCCGAATTCGTCAGGGTTCGTCAGGGTTGGTACGGGTTCGTCCGTTGCAATCGAGGGCACTCTGAACGCCGACCGAGTCGGCGTGGGCCGCACCTTGTGTGCAAGGTGCACGAGGAGCTGCGAATTAGTCAGGGTTCGTCAGGGTTCGTCAAGGCTCGCCCACACCTTGCGTGCGTTGTGCACGAGGAACTTGGCGACCTCTCCGAGGGCGTTGCCCTCCGCGCGGTTGTACACGATCAGGCCGGCGCCGCCGGCCTGCGCCGCGCGCACGCACTCAACGATGCCGTGGATCAGGTACGGCCGACACGTTGAAGCATCCGCGTTGAAAATGTCCGAGTCTGCCGATTCGTCGTGGAGGCGCACCACGAGCGGCTTGCTCACCTGACATCCGAAGCCAACAGGGTCAGGGTGGAGCAGGTAATTGCCATTTCCATCAGGGTCGATCAGGGTGGATCAGGGTTCCACTCAGCACATCCACTCAGCACATCCACTCAGCACATCCACTCAGCAGCGCGGCGGCTCTCGCACATCCGGGATGGACTCGACTGTGCCTATGATGTAGACCGTCATGCCGTTCACCGGAGGTAAGAAGAGTTTCAGATCGTTCCGCGTCACGAGCTCAGGGAACATGCCGCCAGTCTGCTCGTAGAGGGTGCGACGCAGCTGCATCTCGTCGCACTTGAACCGCCTCGCCACCTCGGGCAGGTACCAGACCGGCTCAACGGCCGCCTTCGTGACGACCACCGAGCTCTCGAACGCACCCACGGTGTCGACGATCACGGTGCCGTCCTTTTTGAGGGTGCCGTTCTTGACGGCGAGCTGAAGCTCGGGGAGCTCGAGGTGCGACTTGGTCACCGAGATCGTCGGCCGGATGTCGAGCGTCCCGTTCGCGAGGCGGTCGCCGAAGATGGACTGCGGCACGTGGCCCCATGGGTCGAGCGAGGCGATCTTCGATGTGTCGAACCAGCTCTCGAAGGGGCCGATCTTAACCGGCGGCAGCGTGTTGGTGAAGTCGGGCCGGAAGTCGGCTGGTGCCGATTGCACCGCGAGCGCGACCGCGCGGTACACACAGTACGTGCCCGAGTGCGCCCCGATGGCGTTCCGCATTCCCGGCTTCGAGACGGTCGCGACGACCGGCCCGCGCTTCTTCGGATCGCGGTTGCCCCAGTCAAGGGGCTCCGGGTCCACTCCAAAGTTGCTCGGGTGCGTCGTCAGCTTCACCAGGAGGCGTGTGGACGGGTGGATTGACATGTTGTACGACTACACTCGGCGGGGACGGAACCCGAAGTGCAATCCCGACGCAAACTCTGTGAGAAGTTCGACAACATTCGACGCCGCCGAAAGACTGCCGAAAGAGGAAGGATCCAGCGTGAAAAGAAAAGAGCTACATGTAGGCTCTTGGATGGTATCTTTGAGAAAAGCGCCTTAGTGGGCGCCCATTCTCTCGTTCGTTTTCTTACCGAGACGGACTGCCGCCGCCGGCCACCTTGCTAGGCCCCCCCCGTGCGCCCCCAAGCGGAGTCGCCGGCGCGATCTGCGATGGGGAAGAAGGGCAAAGGTGGCGGCAAAAAGGAGAAAGGAGGCAAAGCTGGCTGGCAACCCACAGCAGTGCCCGAGGAGCCTCTGATGATTCGGAAGCCGATCGTGTCGCACCTGACGTTGCAAGTGCGAGGCGTCGTGTGGCGCGTGATGGACTTCACGGTGCGCGTGCCCGCCTCGATGTGCGTCTTCGAGCTCAAAAGCCTCATCGAGCAGAGGCATGGTGGCACCGTGACCGACTTCACCCTTTATAAGGAGGAGGTGCACCCGACCAACAAGCTCAGCGACCCGTCGACGCCGATCAGCGAACTCGACTTCGCCGCGTCCGGACCGGACGAGCCGCGCACCTTCTACTACGACTTCGCGCCGCGCGTCAGTTCGTGCCCGTTGCTACTTCGCGAGGGCAGGGACCTGCGTGTAGAGGCCCTCCAAAAAGCTGAACAGGCTGAACGGGACGCGAAGGCGGCGCGGTACGCAGCGCTCAAAGGCGGCGGCGTGAGCGGGGCGCTGGCGATTGGAGCTGGATGAGCGAAGAGAGAGAATAAATCCTGGGGACCCTGAAAAAGGCGAGCGCAGCAGCCTTTCAGGGTTCTGGCTCGGACCCCCTTTAATTCGTGCTCCTCCAACCTTTTTTTTTGCGCACCGCGCGCATGCGCGCGCGCCTCCGCGCCCCGCTGCGGCCGGCTCCAGGCGCGTCGGAGGACGGCGTTGCTCCCAACCATCTCTCCATTTGCCATCAACCTGCCCGCCCCTTTCGCCGCGCGCCTTGACGCGCGCGCGCTACGGAGGAGCTGCGCTCGGACTCTCAAACTCGGGCCAGCTCGTGCCCGCAGCACGATGGCGCGGAGCGCGCGCGCGTGCTGTGCACGTGCGGCGGCGAAGGCGCCGACGCCGCGCGTTGCGCGGCGCAATCAGCGCCGAATGTGGTGCCTCGGCCTTCGGCGTGACGCCCACGGAGGCGGCGGCGGCGGCGGCGGCGATGGAAGCCACCACTTGTGCTCGACACCGTCGTAATGCGACGGTGTCGAGTGCGTCTTTGCGTTCCCCACGGGGGCGCGCGCCATCGGGCGCGTCGGTGCACGCAGGTTTGATGCCGCCGGCGTCTCCAACGCCGCCCCGACGGGCACGGTGGCAAGGAAGCGTCGGCGCATTGCAAGGCGATGTGGGACGGCGTCCGAGCAGAACCGGGGGAGGCGACGATGGCGCCATTGTCTCCACGCGCCGCGCCCCGCCATCTAGTCTCCACGCGCCGCGCCCCGCCATCGTCGCCTCCCCGCCTGGTGCGTGTGCGTAACCCACAGAGGTTGCTGCCTCGCTCCGATGTCGGCGCGGCGGTGCGCCGCAGGCCTGCGCCCGCCGATCCGCCCAACTGCGTGGGAGGCGTCCGTAGGTGGCGTCCGCGGTTTCCGCTGTCCGGGTCCGGGTGCATGTTTATGTATAGAGAGACGAAAAGAAAAGCGGGTCCCCAGCCCTCGCCCCCTGGGCCCATATTAAAAACCAAAAAGGACTTGTTTTCCGCGCGTGGGGCCACCGGCGCTGTGCGCACAGGGTGGCGGCCCGTCTTGACTCTCGGCATCTTCGGACAAACAACGGCATCTTCGGACAAACAACGCGATGTCGGGCCATTCATGGCCTCCGCCCTCACTCGTGATGATCTGGCACAGCATGGACACGCCGGCGCACGCGTACATGTACGAGCAGGTTGTCGCTACCCTCATGGATGGCTTTCATAGCGTTTCGAAGCCGCCGGTTGTCGTTTACGGTCAGGGTGTACGCCGCAGGCACAGCGCAGCCTATCAGGGCAATCTGTCCACGCTTCGCGCGGGTGACGCTCTCATATGGGTCGGGTGGGGCTTTGCCGATGCCGCCACACCGTGGGCTGAGCTCGGCCAGCGTGGAGTCCGACGCGTCTTCTACCAATGTGAGCCTGAGCATCGGTGTGCATCACGTAGGGTAGGCCGTTATGCTGTAGATGAGATGTGGGACTTCGCCTGGCACAATCTCGAGGCGTGCTCGAGCGCGCCTACCGCTCCGCTGCTGCGCTACGTGCCTCTCGGCGCGGCGAGCATGTACGCTCTCCCAACGGAGCGAGTGCCACTTCCGATGGTGCGTCCCGGAGCGCTCCTGTTCTTTGGCAACGTGCGCGACGGGCCTCCGCGGCATGCGTGCTTCAAGGAGCTACAGGGGCTGCTGGTCGGCGAGAAGCTGACCAACACGTTCCGTGCCTGGGACGATGAGAGCTACCAGCGCCTCTTGCGCGAGCACGCCATCTGGCTCAATCTGCACAAGGGATGTGGCGACTCGCACAACCCGATCACGTTCAGGGTATCCGTACTGAGTGCCTCTCAAGTGCCTCTGAGAGAGTGCCTCTGATTGCCTCCATTATCACGATCACGCTCAGGGTATCCGTACTGAGTGCCTCTGAGAGGCCTCTGAGTGCCTCTGATTGCCTCCATCATCAGGTCTCCAAAGCCCTACTCGCCGGCCGGCTGGTCCTCTCTGAACGCTCACACCCCAAGGACGAGGCCGAGTTTGCTGGCCTGGGCATCAGCTTCTATGACAACATGAGCGCTATCGCCACGGCGTATGAGGCCCTTGTTCACAGCTATAGCTCATTCGGACCGATGGGCACAGGGGCGCTTGCAGATGCCACGCGCCGCATTCGGGCGTTCCGGCGGCGCTTTGCACCCCGTCTCATCTTTGAAAGGGCGCACGTCTACCGTGATTGGGGCATGGGGGCTAGCGTTGCGTCGTAGGATTGGGTTCAACATACAGTCGCGTCGTCAAAGTGCGCCACGAAAAGCACGCGTTTCGTCATTTTCCCGTGCCGAATGCGAGGCACACATCGATCACACAAAGCGTCGGAGGTTGTTGCGAATGCAGCGGCATCGGCGTACACCGTCTTCCAATTACGAACCCGTACCTGCTAACGCCATCCACCAGCCCGGCTGGGTGGCCATGCCCGATGAGAACGAGGACGAGTTGATGAACGTCGAATCGCAGGCCCGTTCATGGTCCGCAACGATGTGGTGGCTCTTTGTGTCGGCATCCGTTCTCGCCGTGCTGACGTATGGCGAGGCTCCATGGTGGCTCATCGCCATTGTCGCTGCGGAGGTGTATGCTTCGCTGCGGCGCTGGCTGCTCGGCTTGCGCTCCGTCACCTCCACTGCTGCTTTCGCCAGCCCAGGAACGCCAACGCGTGAGCGCCGGCTGCGCCATTTCACGTCCGTGCGGCTATCCGAGGGCGCGCCTTTGGACGAGATCGTCGCGCGCTTCCTCACGCTCGACTCTCTCAGCTCAGTGCGCACCGTCGAGCTTGGAACTCTCATTAGCAGCAGTCCCTCATCGACGGAGAAGGAGTCGCGCGGCCACTCATTGGGGATGCTCGTGTCGTTTGCTGGCACAGCCGAACGCCGCGCGTTCCTCTCAAGCGCCGAGCGCGCTGAGTTTAGTTCTTTCCTCGAACCATTCGTGAGCGATAGGTTTGTCTTCGACTTTGAATCCGGTGCGGTCAATTGAAGGTTCGAAGCGCAAGCGCTCCCCGTCGACGCACGCTGACGCTCTCACGTCACCAGTCCGAGCATCGTCGTGTGTCTCCTGAGCACTGAGCTGACACTCACAGTGTCTCCCAGAGTGTGGTGATCAGAGATGCATCGCTGTTACACTGGTAGTGCACGCATATTTATGATATTTTATGTCATATCTCCACCGCGCCGGTGGTTTCATGATGCAGTCCTGCAGATCAGACGCGAGACGGCGTGGGGCTCCGGGCCTCAGTCAAATCAGTCTGCCACCTCTGCACTTTCGACTTTGGTCGAACTGATGCCTGCACTTGTAACTCACTGCGCCGTTCGGCGTGTGAAAGGGGGTCGAGCAAAATGGCGTGCCTAGCGCCGCATGATGAAGCGCGTCAAACAGGACGGCCATTTTTGCGACGTTCAGAGACCTCCGTGCTCCCAAACAGGAGCCGGTCCAGCAAGAAGTCAGGGAGGTGCCTTTATTCGGCCTCGAAACCCTCGATGATCGTTCAGGCAGAGTTGCATGCACTGAATAACACGTGATGTGATCACCGTGATTCGCCGGTTCGCTGTACACCGTGGAAGACGCGCCACACAGGTCGCTTGACCTTCCGTTTTTGACGAAGCATACTTAGTTTGATTTCAACAAACTTCTCGCTTGTGGCTGCTCTTGACCTCCTCTTCCTCTCCCTTGTCTTCCCTTCTGTCTGCTTCCCGACGAAGAGGAGCTCGCATCGGACGAAGGTACACGTTGCTAGATGCCAGCGGCCGAACCTTACACCACCTCAAAGTGGCCTCTCACAGAGGAGGAGTACGGTCTGGCTCACTTCACCATGCTGCTCGGCGTGGTCTTCCTCGTGCTGCTCCTCGATGCAGCGCGCCGATCGATTACGCACCTGCTCTCTCCGCCCAAGGACGGGGCCGCGCCGGGCGTTTCAAGTAACGAGGTGCAGCTAAAGTTTCTCGTGTGGAGTCGGCTCCAAGGCGAGATGACTGTGCTCGCAACGCTCCCGATCATGAGCTGGATAGCCACGCGCACGGGACTGCTCGACGTCCTCGCGGAAACCGCGCGCCGGTGGCCTCGCGTGGAGATCTATCTATCTATCTCAGACGTCCATGCCCCGGCGTCGCTCGCCAACGCCAGCGCCATCCCGATGCAGACATCACTTTCATGCCACCCGCGCATGCCGCCTGATGCGGAGACGCTGCTCTACCTCCTCAACGACGTGATCTTCGCGCTGCTCGTGGCCATGTTCCTCTACTTCGCCTTCATCGCGATCGCGCTGCAGGCGATGCAGCAGTGGCTCGCCATCTACCAGCGGCTCGAGACCGGTGGCCAGCCACGCAATCCCACAGAGACGTTAGCCTCCCGTCAGCTGGACGCGATGCGAGTGCAGCTTCTCGATGCATGCAGTACCCTGTCGCGCGACAAGCTCGAGCGCGACACGGCGCTCAAGAAAACCGTCGAGAGCAGCTGCCTCTACGTGAGCTACTACCTCAGCCAGGTGTACCACGCGCAGCTCAAGACTCTGACCGACTTCACGCCGTCGTCCTGGGCTATCTTGATGGTCTATTTCGGCACCCTCGGCGGCGCGCTCTTCTTCTGCGCGCCGTGGCGCTCGCTCACGCTGTTCGCCGACTGGCTCTGGTACGGCACGAGCGTTTACCTCAGCTACCGGCTGATCTATCATAACTTCATCTTGCGAAAGATGGAGCGTGACCGATGGCGCGAAGGCACGCCTGATGATGGCTGATGATGGCTGATGATGGCTGATGATGGCTGATGATGGCTGATGATGGCCGATGAGTGCCGATGAGTGCCTTTGACGGACCGCAAGTTGTCTCCCTCATCAGGCAAGCCGATGCGCGGTGAGGGTGTGAAGCTCGCCCACGGCTGGCCTTACGGTTTCGTCGATCGGCTCACCTTCCTCTTCATCGGTCCGGGAGTAACCGGCTTCCGACCGTGCGGCCGTCCTTCTCAGGCCGTAGGCTGCCGTTGCATGCAAGTCGCCTTGCTCTGCCAGCTCTATCGAGTGGGCGCGTACCTGACCGATCCGGTGAACGCGTGGCCATTTTGGGACCTCTTCTTCCGTGAGTGTCGTTAATTGCCTCTGATTGCCATTTTGGGACCTCTTCTTCCGTGAGTGACCTAATTAGGCCTGTGAGTGACCTAATTAGGCTCCTGCTGAGTGCCGCCACGATCGCCTCTGATCGCCTTGATCGCCTCCGATCGCCTCCGATCGCCTCTGCCTTCAGGCGAGTTGCCGAAACTCTTGACGCTACTCCTGTGGGCTCTTTGGCTGACCCCCCACCTGCTCGAGGTCTTCGCCCTCCCGCCCTTCTTAGCCGACCTCGAGCTCGCCCTGCTGCTCAACACGGCGCGCCTGTACCCAAACGGCGTGCCTCCTGACGATCTGCTTGTGGAGACCGACCCGGCGGCCGGGGCCCTCGGCACCATCGTGCCGCCAAGGAAGCTGCCGATGCCCACGACGACGCGAAGCGCCGCGGCTGGCCCGACGGCGTTGCCCACGACGGCGCCTCCGCGGGCACCCATGGGCGCCTTGGGCCTCTCATACGTGGTCCAAAAAGGGCTCGAGTCCGAGCAGACGTGGTACCAGGCGCTCTGGTCGGTCTGCTCGTGGCGCGGGCTTCGTCAATGCTGGCGCTGGATCACGGGGAGCAAACCGCTCGAGAACCCAGCCAGACGGCTCGCCGAACATCACGCGTGGATCATCGAGACGGGCGGCGATGAAAGGAGCGGCGGCTGGTCGACGGGGGCGGACGCAGGCGGCAGCGAGCATGGCGCCGCGAACGGCAGGAGCAGCCCCAGCAGCGACAGGAACGGGGCCGGCGTCGGTGGCGACGGCGGCAGGATGTCACCCAGCGCGCTCTTGTCGCGGAGCCTCATGTACACCGTCACAACTCCCGCGGGTACTACCACAAGGCATACGCCGAGAGAGATCCTCCTCTGAGTTGTCCCTGATTTGTCAAGTTTTCATGCATTCACGATCTTCATTCACGGTCCCCCGCCTGAAAATGGGGACTCGCTCTGATAACACCGCGGCCGACGTTGATGATGACGACAACGACGAGGACGAAGATCTCCGCCGCGCACTGGCAGCGAGCGTCGCCGAGCAGCCTCCGCGCGCGCGTGTCGATGGTGCGCAGGCGCATGAGGATGCCGATCTGAATGCGGCCTTGCTCGCGAGCCTCGAGCGCCAGCCATCGGTGGACGCTGCGGGCCGCGACGATATCGCACAGGCCATCGCCGAGAGCCTCACGCTGTCTACGCTGGACCAGTACTCGCAGCAGGAGGCAGTCGCGGCGAGCCTCTCGCTGACTACGCTCGATCCGTACTCGCAGCAGGAGGCGCTGCTCCGGCAGTTCAACCAAGCGCGGCCTCCTTCGCCGCCGCGGCCGGTGGCCGAGTGGGAGGAAGAGGAGCAGCTGCGCCGCGCTCTCGAGGCCTCCCTGCGTGACGCGTCCTCGACGCCGCCGCCCATGGCGCCTCATGCGTCGCTCTCGCAGATCCCACAGAGCCTCGTGCCTGTGGGATCTCGTGCCTTTTCACAGGCAGCCTCGTCCTCCTCCGCAGCGCCGGCCGTACCAGACCTGCACTCGTGGGGGAGCGACCCGCCGTTTGACGCCGACGAGCGAGGAGCCGAACACTTGCATGCGCAGTGGGAGAGCGATCCGTCGCTCGACCTGGACGAGCGCGAAGCGCGCCGGCTACAACGAGAAGCCGAGCACTTGCATGCACAGTGGGAGAGCGACCCGCCGCTCGACGCAGACGAGCGCGAGGCGCGCCGGCTGCAGGCTCTCTTCGACGCCGAGCAGCGAGAAGCCGAGCACTTGCATGCGCAGCGGCGCGAGGCCGAGCAGCGCGAGGCCGATGCGCTCGCCTTTCGGTACCAGCAGGAGGAGCTCGTGCGGCTTCGTGAGGTCGAGCGCATGCGTGCGGAGGCGCTCGAGAGTGAGCGCCGCGCTGAGCACGTGCGCAAGCTCGCGCGCCAAGCCGAGGAGGCGGCACTGCGCCGTGGTGAGCACTTGCATGCGCGCCAAGCCGAGGAGGCGGCGATCAAGGAGGCGGCACAGCGGGCTGAGGCGGCGGCGGCGCGAGAGCTCGACGAGGCAGCGGAGCTGCGCCGTGGTGAGCACTTGCATGCGCGCCAAGCCGAGGAGGCAGCGGAGCTGCGCCGGCAGGTGCAAGCGAGAGAGGAGGCTGAGGCCGCGAGGACCGCGAGAGCGGCGGCGGCGGCGGCGGCGAAAGCCGAGGCGGCGGCGGCGGCGGCCACGAGAGCAGCTGAGGCGCGCGAGGCGCTCGAGCTCCAGGCGCAGATCGCCGAGGCGCGGCGCCGTGGTGAGCACGTGCATGCCGCGCTCGAGCTCCAGGCGCAGATGCACGAGGAGAGACGGCAGCAGCATGCAAGTGCTCACCACGGCGCCGACGAGAGACGGCAGCATGCGCGGCTCCACGGCAAGGGCAGCCACGGGCCGTCCACCCTCCCTAGCGCCGAGGGCGCTGTGGTGAGCACTTGCATGCACGGGCCGTCCACCCTCCCTAGCGCCGTGGTGAGCACTTGCATGCACGGGCCGTCCACCCTCCCTAGCGCAGGGCCGTCCACCATGGCTTTCGATTGGTCGGCGGTTGCGCCCGCGCCCTCCGCAGCCGCTGCCCCTGGCGGCGCGGGCAAAGGAAGGGGTGCTCGTGGCGGCGCTCTTGGCGGCAGCCACAGTGGTCGCAGCGATGGCGGCCGCGGTGGCGGGCGCGGCGGCGGTCGCGGATCCGTCGTCGCCACCGGCGCCGCCGGGATGACGATCAGCGACGAGGGGCGGCGCCGTGGTGAGCACTTGCATGCCGGCGCCGCCGGGACGACGATCAGCGACGAGGGGCGGCGCCGTGGTGAGCACTTGCATGCCGGCGCCGCCGGGACGACGATCAGCGACGAGGGGCGGCGCCGTGGTGAGCACTTGAATGCCGGCGCCGCCGGGATGACGATCAGCGACGAGGAGCGGCGCCGTGGTGAGCACTTGAATGCCGGCGCCGCCGGGATGACGATCAGCGACGAGGAGCTGGCGCGCTCGTTGCATCAAGAGGAGGTGCAACGGATTACTAGCCACCGCGCGGCGGTGCCGCCTGCTGCGGCGACGACGGCGGCGACGCCCGTCGTGAACGAACGCGCCCAAGCGGGGACAGCGCGGCCTTCGAGGCGCACGATCGTCGTGGTCATCGACGGCATGAATGTCGGACGCAACCGAAGCACCGTTGACCCCGAGTTCGAGGATTTGACGAACCCGAAGCGCCTCGCCTTTGACGAAGTACGCGCGCGCGCGGGCGAGAGGTCGCCCCCTCTGCTCGCCCTCGGCGTGATTGCGGCCATTGCCGCCGTCCTCAAGGCGAACGACTCGAAGGAGGCGCGTGCGGCGGGGGTCGAATACTTGCCGATGGCCTTCCTCGTCGAGTGGGTGCGCGACGGCGGGCGCACGGGCGCGCTCAAGGCCTTCAACGCGGAGCGACTCGACGCTTGGCAGGTACGTTGATTGCCACTGATGATCTGCCTTGTGTGCACGCGCTCACCACGGCGCCCCCCCGAGCGACTCGATGCTTCACAGCACTACATAACCTTCACACCGCCGCGGCGCGACGACGACGATGCGCAGATCGTGTGGGCTAAGCTGCAGCTACGCCTCGGGCACGAGTGTTATGTGGTCACCAATGACAACTGGGACGACCACAGGCGCAGCGGCAAGATCACACACGAGTGGTTTGCGCAGCACGTCGTGCCGTACATGTGGATCGGCCGCAGCGGCGCGCTACAGCTCACGCCACCGGACGGCGTACGGCTGCCCGGGCTGTGCGACGTGGACGACTAGGAGTGCTGGGGGGCTGCACACGGAAGTCGTATTGCGCCGCCGCCGCCGGTCTCCTGAGTAACGGTTCCGGCTTACCTGCCATCGCACAACGGGCGTAGTCCAAGTCGAGTAGCGGGCCTGGTACGCGTACTACGGGCCTGGTAGACTAGTAGCGGAGGCGTAGGAATCGACGCACTCGACTGTTCTGAACCGGCCCACACGAGACTTACACAGACTCATCATGCCTACCGGGGTCACACAACCAAACAAACCGCTCTATACCGGCCACCGTGTTCCACCCTACGAAACACAGATGCGATGCCCAAATCCAAAGCGTATGGAGGGGCGGTGGGTTGGTAAACGAAACCGGATCCGGATGGCGGGCCGGCTCAATACAACGAATTACACAACGATTGGCAATTCGTGCACGCTGCACGGCTCAGCAGACTCGAGTCTCGCGAGCATGAGAAGATGAGAGTGCGCGAGTTCGTTCATACGTGTTTGTGTGACTGAATTGGTGTTTCAGTGTTCTGTGGGAAAAGCGAGCGGACCGCGCTTACCACGGTGGCCGCGACTTACGATCGTGGGAAATGTCGACAGCGGCCAGGGTGCGACAGGTGGAGCAGAAGCTGGCAGAGGGCGGGGCTCACTTCAGCTTCGCTGTCAGTGAGATCAGACTACTGAAGGAGGACGCAGTCGAGGACGCGAGACGACTGGCCAATGACACTGTCACGCAGCTCAAGGCGCAGCTCGAGGCAGCCCAGGCGTTCGCCGCAACGGTGGCAAAACTGCAAGGTGCTGCGACGCCTCCATCGCCGCCGCCCGCAGCAACACAACAGGCAGACGCAGCATCACCAGCTCGAGGAGTTGAAGCCGAGGACGTCACTCTCGAGCTCCTTGCGGACGAGGACGGGAGCCAGACGGAGGAGTGGCGCATCGTCGAGTGGATCAAGGGCGTGGGCGTGCATCGCGCGGTCGCGGTTGCGCTGCTAGCCCCGCTGGCAGCTGAGCAGCGGGCCAGCGATCCCGGCGCTGCCTTGGAGTTCGTCAAGGGCCTGAAATCGCGCGAGCAGGTCGCCCAGCTCCTCGGCACGAGGGCCTTTCTGGCCACCGTGGTTGATATGGTTTGGAACGAGGTGCGTACGCTGCAGAGTGTGGGTGCGGCGACGAGCAAGAACTTGGAGAGCAAGTTTGCCGGAGCGGTGGCGCTTTCGTACTCGACCCTCGATACGTTCTTTGGGGGCCTCGAAGGCATTGTGGGCTCGCCCAATCCCAAGGTGCTTGAGGGGATCCGGAACGACCACTTGAAAGGCCCCGGCACCGAGTCGTCCGACGTCTTCACCACGAGCAACTACGGCGTGGAGACGCAGTCGCGGATCGAGTGGCATTTCGTGGCAAGTGCGGATGTGACCCCCGAGCAGCTTCGTATCCCGTGCTGGCCGATCGAGTCCGCGGAAAAGTTGCCCGACAGGACGTGCGCTCGGCGGCGCCGCTCTCTCGAGGCACTGGAGGTGGCCGTCGCCGACAACAACCGGCATCTTCGCGAGGCCAACCAGCCCGAGATGATGTTGGAGGAAATCATTGCCGCGTGTTTATACACGGGGCCGATGTTTGTCAAGTATAATGCTCTGCTCCGCGGCCTCGCCTCCGAGATTCCTTTCCTGTGCAACCAGATGGTGAGCCTCTGCTGCCCCAAGGACGTTGCCGACGCGTACCTCGGCTCGACGCCGCGCGACAAGCTCTTCCTGGTGGCGGCGGGCAAGATCACCTTCGAGGTGGCCAAGCAGTCGCTGAACAAGTACACGACGACGCTGCACGCCATCAACTCGGCGATCATCAAGCTGGGCAAGCTCACCAAGGCCATCAAGGTGTACCGCGGCATCGCCGGGATGAAGCTCCCGAGCGAGTTTTGGATCCCGAACGAGTTCGGCGTGCGAGGCGGCGTCGAGAAGGCGTTCATGTCGACGACCACGGAGCAAGCAGTAGCCATGGGGTATGCTTCGGATGGCCGGGGCGAAAAAGCCTCCATGGGCATCGTGATCGAGGTGCAGCAGGGCATGGTCAATCGGGGCGCCGATATCAGCCGCCTCTCGCAGTACCCGCACGAGAGAGAGATCCTGTGCGCGCGCACCGCCTCCTCTCTGATGTGCCAACCCGTCCCCAATTGCATCTCTATGCGGTCCCGCCGCTGCGCACGCGCTTGCGTGTGCATCCTAACGCCCGATTGCATGCCGGATCGCTCTCGTTCCCGTGCATGGCATGCGCAGCTTTGGGCCACTCACCGGCATCGAGGTGCTGCGCACACGCATCGATGGTTCGGTCGTCGTGATCGAGTGCAGCTTCTCCATCAACCTAACGGCGCTCACGATTGAGCAGGTGCTCGGCAAACGGCAGAAGGTCGTGCGTGACATGGTCGAGCAGCTGCGGCGCGGCGCGCAGCGTGATGTCGAGACCAATCCGGCGTGGGTGAGACTCCGCGACGCCGACGGCCGCTGCCCGGCCGTGGATCGCTTCTTCGAGGGCATGCTCGCGCCCCTCGCCGAGCACGAGGTGACGCACTACAATGAGAACGGCCCGCTCGGTGACGCCATCCAGGAGGCGGTGGCTCTCGCCGATGGTATTTCTCGCTGGCCCGAGGGGCTGAAGGCGCTCGCGGCGCGGCCTCGGGCTTGGCTCCAGCAGAGGCTTGGCACGGAGGCCGAGGCGCTGCTACGTGAGCTGGACGGCGGTGGCGAGGAAGGGGCCGCCGCCGCGTCACATTTTGTCGCTGCTGGGGCTGCTTCTGCGCTGGTAACGACGCCTTTCGGAGCTGGCCCATCCCCTTTCGGGGCAGCGCCTCATCCTGCCTCCCAAGCCCCAAATGCCTTCGGAGCAGCGCCGAAGAACCCGTTTGGCGACTCGGCAGCGCCGGCAGCGGGACTATTCGGCGTTGCAGCGGCGGGAGGTATCGGCGGCGGTGGCCTCCTTGGAGCCGCACAGCCGAATTTGTTTGGAGCCGCGCCGTCTCCCTTTGGCGGGGGTACTGCCGGCTTCGGCGGGGGTGCCGGCGGCTTTGGCGGTGGTGCTGCCGGCTTTAGCAGTGGTGCCACAGGCTTTGGCGGCGGTGCTGTCGGCTTTGGCGGTGGCGGTCTGTCTGGCGGTGCCACTCCCGCTCCCGATCCCGCTCTTGCTCTCACAATGTCGCGGGACGAGGCCGACGGGCTCTGCTGCCTCGCGTGGCACGCCGCCGCTAAGGAGGTGCCCTTGAGCATCAACCTGGAGGGTGTCAAGGCGAGCCCTGAAACCCTCGCGGTCGCATGCTGGGCGTTGAGTCCGAGCGTGACGTCGCTCTCGTTCAAGGGGACGGATCTGACCGCAAACGGTGCCAACAGAGTGGCCCTCGAGCGGCTCTGCGGGTTGCTGCGAGGCGGCCACGCGGTCACTGCTCTGCTAGCAACCGTCGACGTGCGCGGCAACAACTTGGGCGTCGAGGGCTGGACCAGCATCTTCAACGCCCTGCGCAAGAGCCCCACCAGCACGATTACTGCATGGGACCCGTCCGGCGAGAACTTGGGCCCTGGGATCGCTAAGCCACTGGCTGAGTACCTCGGTACTTCTACAACGATCACCGAGTGTAACCTGCGCGGTAACAACTTGGACTGCGAGTCGGCCAAGGTGCTCGCCAAGATCGGCGCCGAGAAGGGCATCATGCTCTTCGGCATCAAACGCGATCAGAAGGAGGTCGACTTTGCCAATCAGGGCCTCGGCCCAGCGGACATCATCCTGATCGCATCGGACATTGCTACGGGCTCATTAACACGCATCGACTTGCGCGGAAACAAGATCACGGGCGACAGCGCCGCGCAGCTCTCAGTGGCAGTCCTGACGGGCCGCGCGCTGCAGACGCTGAGGCTGGGCGAGTGGGTGATGCCCTTGGGCGAGCTGCGATCAGGCGAGTCGGTGTCGATGAGCGGCCTGGCGGTGGGCGAGGCCGAGGGCGCCGTCGTGGGCGCGCTCCTCAAGGCGAGCACCAGCTTGTCGACGCTCGATCTGAGCGGCTCGATGTGTGCGCCAGCGGCGCTGGCGCGGATCCTCGAGGGCCTGAGGGCGAGCTCGGCGCCGCTGGCTGAGCTGCGGCTGGGCGGCCAGGCGGTGGGCGAGGCCGAGGGCGCCGTCGTGGGCGCGCTCCTCAAGACGAGCACCAGCCTGTCGACGCTCGATCTGAGCGGCTCGTCATGCGCGGCCGAGGCGGCGCGTCTCATCGGCGAGGGCCTGCGCGAGAGTGCGGCGCCGCTGGCCGAGCTGCGGCTCGCGAACATGACGTTTGAGGCGGTCCTGGAGGCCCTGATGAGCGGTGCATGCCGTCTGTCGCTGCGTGAGGTCGACTGCTCGGCGCAGGCGATCGTAGCGTTCGAAGCGACGGAGACCGCCGCGCTGCAGCGGTTCGCGCTGCTCTTTGCGCCGAAGCTCAAGGTCGCGAGGGCCACGCTCGGCGACGACGGGCGGAGCGTGAGGCTCGGCACCGGGCGGGCGCTGCTCGGCGCGGTCTCGCCGATGGTCGAGCTCGTCGTGCAGAAGTGCACCGATCCTGGTGACTGCTTCATCGGCGCGGCGCTGCCGGGCAAGGACGCCCTGTCCCACTTTTTGGGTGCAGACGACGAGAGCTGGGGGTACTGGGGGGACGGTAGAATCAAGAACAAGGGCTTCGATGTCCAGAGCGACCTGCCCACCTACAAGGCGGGCGATCGGATCCGCATGACGCTCGCCGGCGGCGTCCTCGCGTGGCACATCAACGGCCAGAGGGCCGCCGAGGTGCGCGGCGTGCCGAGCGGCGTGCACTTTGGCGTCAGCGGGTATAGTGAGACGGTCGAGGTGCGCATCGAGCGTGCCTTGGTGGCGGGCGCGGCGGGGTGCCGCGCGATGCTGCGGCCGCTGTGCGCGCTGATGGGTCGCGAGGGTAACGCGCTGCGCGCGGTGCGGCTGGGCGGCAACGGCGCGTGGGCCGCGGGCGACGGTGCGACGCTCGCGGCGGCGCTGGGCGCGACGTCGTGCGTGGTGGCGGAGCTCGACGTGAGCGGGAGCGGCCTGGGCGCGGACGAGGCGGTCGCGCTCGTCTCGGCGGGCCGCGCGCTGCAGACGCTGCGGCTGGGCGAGTGGGTGATGCCCGTGGGCGAGCTGCGATCAGGCGAATCGGTGTCGACGGGCGGCCTGGCGGTGGGCGAGGCCGAGGGCGCCGTCGTGGGCGCGCTCCTCAAGGCGAGCACCAGCCTGTCGACGCTCGATCTGAGCGGCTCGTCATGCGCGGCGGAGGCGGCGCGTCTCATTTGCGAGGGCCTGCGCGAGAGTGCGGCGCCGCTCGCCGAGCTGCGGCTCGCGAACGTGCTGTACACGACGGACGGTCGGATGCCGTTTGAGGCGGTCCTTGAGCGGCAGGCGGCCCTGATGAGCGGCGCATGCCGTCTGTCGCTGCGTGAGGTCGACTGCTCGGCGCAGGCGATCGGCGCGACAGACACCGCCGCGCTGCAGCGGCTCGCGCTGCTGTTTTCGCCGGAGCTCAAGGGCGCGAGCGCCACGCTCGGCGACGACGGGCGGAGCGTGAGGCTCGAGAACGGCGACGGGCGGGCGCTGCTCGGCGCGGTCTCGCCGATGGTCGAGCTCTTCGTGCAGCAGTGCACCAACCCTGATCACTGCTTCATCGGCGCGGCGCTGCCGGGCAAGGACGCCCTGTCCCACTTCCTTGGTGCTGACGCCGAGAGCTGGGGCTACTCGGCGGACGGTAGAATCATGCACAAGAGCTCATATGTCCAGAGCGGCTTGCCCACCTACAAGGCGGGCGATCGGATCCGCATGACGCTCGCCGGCGGCGTGCTCGCGTGGCACATCAACGGCCAGAGGGCCGCCGAGGTGCGCGGCGTGCCGAGCGGCGTGCACTTTGGCGTCAGCGGGTATAGTGAGACGGTCGAGGTGCGCATCGAGCGTGCCTTGGTGGCGGGCGCGGCGGGGTGCCGCGCGATGCTGCGGCCGCTGTGCGCGCTGATGGGTCGCGAGGGCAACGCGCTGCGCACGGTGCGGCTGGGCGGCAACGGCGCGTGGGCCGCGGGCGACGGCGCGACGCTCGCGGCGGCGCTGGGCGCGGCGTCGTGCGTGGTGGCGGAGCTCGACGTGAGCGGGAGCGGCCTGGGCGCGGACGAGGCGGTCGCGCTCGTCTCGGCGGGCCGCACGCTGCAGACGCTGAGGCTGGGCGAGTGGGTGATGCCCGTGGGCGAGCTGCGATCAGGCCAATCGATGACGACGAGCGGCCTGGCGGTGAGCGAGGCCGAGGGCGCCGTCGTGGGCGCGCTCCTCAAGGCGAGCACCAGCCTGTCGACGCTCGATCTGAGCGGCTCGATGTGCGCGCCGGCGGCGCTGTCGCGGATCCTCGAGGGCCTGAGGGCGAGCGCGGCGCCGCTTGCCGAGCTGCGGCTGGGCAGCCAGGCGGTGGGCGAGGCCGTGGGCGCCGTCGTGGGCGCGCTCCTCAAGGCGAGCACCAGCTTGTCGACGCTCGATCTGAGCGGCTCGTCATGCGCGCCGGCGGCGCTGGCGCGGATCCTCGAGGGCCTGAGGGCGAGCTCGGCGCCGCTGGCTGAGCTGCGGCTGGGCGGCCAGGCGGTGGGCGAGGCCGAGGGCGCCGTGTTGGGCGCGCTCCTCAAGGCGAGCACCAGCCTGTCGACGCTCGATCTGAGCGGCTCGTCATGCGCGGCCGAGGCGGCGCGTCTCATCGGCGAGGGCCTGCGCGAGAGTGCGGCGCCACTCGCCGAGCTGCGGCTCGCGAACGTGCTGTACACGACGGACGGTCGGATGCCGTTTGAGGCGGTCCTGGAGCGGCAGGCGGCCCTGATGAGCGGCGCATGCCGTCTGTCGAGGCGTATGGTCGACTGCTCGGCGCAGGGGTTCAGAGGCGCGCCGCCGCCCGCCCCCTCTGGCGGCCTCTTCCGCGGCGCGCCGCCGGCCGCCCCCTCTGGCGGTCTCTTCCGCGGCGCGCCGCCGCCCGCCCCCTCTGGCGGTCTCTTCGGAGGCGCGCCGCCGCCCGCCCCCTCTGGCGGTCTCTTCGGAGGCGCGCCGCCGCCCGCCCCCTCTGGCGGTCTCTTCGGAGGCGCGCCGCCCCCCGCCCCCTCTGGCGGTCTCTTCGGAGGCGCGCCGCCGCCCGCCCCCTCTGGCGGTCTCTTCGGAGGCGCGCCGCCCCCCGCCCCCTCTGGCGGTCTCTTCGGAGCGAAATCGACGGAGACCGCCGCGCTGCGTGAGGTCGACTGCTCGGCGCAGGCGATCGAAGTGATGGACACCGCCGCGCTGCAGCGCTTCGCGCTGCTGTTTTTCGCGCCGGAGCTCAAGGGCGCGAGCGCCACGCTCGGCGACGACGGGCGGAGCGTGAGGCTCGAGGACAGCGACGGGCGGGCGCTGCTTGGCGCGGTCTCACCGATGGTCGAGCTCGTCGTGCAGCAGGGCACGAGTCCTGGTTACTGCTACATCGGCGCGGCGCTGAAAGGCAAGGACGCCCTGTCTAATTCTCTGGGTGCAGACGCCGAGAGCTGGGGCTACAGGGCGGACGGTAGAATCATGCACAAGAGCTCATATGTCCAGAGCGGCCTGCCCACATACAAGGCGGGCGATCGGATCCGCATGACGCTCGCCGGCGGCGTGCTCGCGTGGCACATCAACGGCCAGAGGGCCGCCGAGGTGCGCGGCGTGCCGAGCGGCGTGCACTTTGGCGTCAGCCGGTCGTGGGGAGGTGGTGGGACAGTCGAGGTGCGCATCGAGCGTGCCGCGGTGGCTGACGCGGCGGGGTGCCTCGCGATGCTGCGGCCGCTGTGCGCGCTGATGGGTCGCGAGGGCAACGCGCTGCGCACGGTGCGGCTGGGCGGCAACGGCGCGTGGGCCGCGGGCGACGGCGCGACGCTCGCGGCGGCGCTGGGCGCGGCGTCGTGCGTGGTGGCGGAGCTCGACGTGAGCGGGAGCGGCCTGGGCGCGGACGAGGCGGTCGCGCTCGTCTCGGCGGGCCGCGCGCTGCATACGCTGAGGCTGGGTGAGTGGGTGATGCCCGTGGGCGAGCTGCGATCAGGCGCATCGGTGTCGACGGGCGGCCAGGCGGTGAGCGAGGCGGAGGGCGCCGTCGTGATTGCTCTCCTCAAGACGAGCACCAGCCTGTCGACGCTCGATCTGAGCGGCTCGTCATCAGCGGCGCTGGCGCGGATTTGCCTCCAGCAAGAGGAGCATGTGCGGCTTCGTGAGGTCGAGCGGCGGGCGCAAGCAGAGAATGAGCGCAAGCAGCTCGCGGAGGCAATCACGGAGGCAATCGCGGAAGATCTCGGCGGGCGCAAGCAGAGCCGAGCTCTTCCCCCTCGAGCTCTTCCCCCCCAAACGGGGCGCGAACTCTTCCCGTCGCGCGACACATTGGCGCCGCCCGCCCCCTCTGGCGGTCTCTTCGGAGGCGCGCCGCTCGACACAGAGCAGCTCGCGGACAAGGCCGTATCGTTAAGTTCTTGGAGCCTCGGCCTCCTCGCTCTCGTGGTTGCGTGCATGTACGCGCTCTTGCCCGCCGCCATTCTCGCCGCCCTCTCGGCTGCCGCCGCCTATGCTGGTCTCCTTGGTGCTATTCTGCTGCGTGAAGGCCGCGTGCGTCAAGACGACCGCGATGACCGCGGCGATGGCGCCGAAGACGCTGATTGAGCGCACGGCCGCCACCGAGGCAAGCACAGCCCCGAACACCAGGCCTTCTGGGCTCCTCGAGGGCCTGAGGGCGAGCTCGGCGCCGCTGGCCGAGCTCCGGCTGAGCGGCCAGGCGGTGGGCGAGGTCGATGGCGCCGTCGTGGGCGCGCTCCTCAAGGCGAGCACCAGCCTGTCGACGCTCGATCTGAGCGGCTCGTCATGCGCGGCCGAGGCGGCGCGTCTCATCGGCGAGGGCCTGCGCGAGAGTGCGGCGCCACTCGCCGAGCTGCGGCTCGCGAACGTGCTGTACACGACGGACGGTCGGATGCCGTTTGAGGCGGCAGGCGGCCCTGGTGAGCGGCGCGTGCCGTCTGTCGCTGCGTGAGGTAGACTGGTCGGCGCAGGCGTTCGGCGCGACGGAGACCGCCGCGCTGCAGCGGCTCGCGCTGCTGTTTTCGCCGGAGCTCAAGGGCGCGAGCGCCACGCTCGGCGACGACGGGCGGAGCGTGAGGCTCGAGTACAGCGACGGGCGGGCGCTGCTCGGCGCGGTCTCGCCGATGGTCGAGCTCGTCGTGCAGCAGTGCACCGATCCTGGTCAGTGCTTCATCGGCGCGGCGCTGAAAGGCAAGGACGCCCTGTCCAGCTCTCTGGGCGGAGACGCCGAAAGCTGGGGCTACAGGGGGGACGGTATAATCAAGAATAGGGGCTTCGATGTCCAGAGTGACCTGGTGCCCACCTAGGCTACACGAGTGAGACCGCGCACGCATTTAATGATTCGTATACTGATTCGTACTGCGTACTCTGAGGGTTAGCACTATGCCCATTCGTCTAATAGCATCCAATCATTTTCAAGATACCAACGCAACACGCGGCGCTGACTTCTCCCCGAGCCGGGAACGATCCCCGAGCTCGACGTGTGTTTGGTGTGTATCTGTGTGGACGACCTCATCATCCTCGCCCGACACGCTCGTCATACGGACGCGCGCGCGGCGTCAGACGTCACCTCGTCACACTCCACGAGCCCGGTCCCCGCTACACATCACGGTTTTGGCGCTACCTTGGCCAGCCATCCTCGCCCTTCGCGGTCTCGTCCATTCGTCGCAGGCCGAGCAGATGAGTGGCCCGTGCCTCAGGGTACACGTAGGCAAGCAGCCAGGAAAGGGTCGCGACGGGCACCACGTCCGTCAGCGGCAGCAGCTCCTTCAGAGCGTTGGCGGCGGCCAGCAGCGGGCTGCCGAATGCCGACAGTAGGAGCGCCGCGCTGATAGGTGCCCACGCAAAGTCCACTACGCCACCCGTACCGCCACCGACAAAGTCGAGCACGAGGCATAGCGCGAGCAGCTGGAAATCGCGGAGATTGAGCGCTGCGCTTGAGGACTTCTTACGAAGAGCGCTGCCTTCGCGCCATGCCGTTGCGCCGAGAAACAAGAGACCCATCGCTAGTGTTGGCAGCACCACCGGCTGCATGGCGGCATAGGCGGCCTGTGTAAAGTCTCGCATCGCCTGGATCGGTCCCTGAAGGCCGACGGCCTGAAGCGTGCCGATCTCGTCCACTAGCGTCTGGTGAAGCGACAGTGGCCGCGTCCGATACGATGCGGACGGAGAGCGTGCGTTGCATTTTGTCAAGGCGGCAGTCCCTCGCATGTGTATCGCTCACATCAGAAAAGCGAGCTGGCCCGACCGGCTGTGAATGGAGACTCTCACCTCTCGGCGTGTAACCGGATGCATGTACTTTCCTCTACAATACAGAAGCTGCTCGAAGATGACAGTACCGGTAACTCCCCGGTGTCTTTTTACCGGTAAAAAGACACCGGGGAGCCGGGACATTACCGGTAAAAAGACACCGGGGGGAGCCGGGACACACACGGGACACACGGGACACGCGGACGCACAAAGGCACACAGACCAATCTCACAACCAACCAAACCCACCAACAACACACACCCCGCACGTCACTTGGGGTGTCTCAGAGTTTCGAATGGCTGACATAGGAAATTTCGATGCCATAATTTCGAATCGTGTGTGACAAATTTCGATAAAATTTCGATTTTTTCTCTTCGATCCCGCTATGGCAAATTTCGTGGATTTCACCCCTCTTCGGAAAATTCGTTCCGTGAGCAATCTACAGAACCCACACGCATAACCCACACGCACTCACGCAGCGGGCGCAGCGCGGACAGAGGCTCCAGACTCAGCGCGGCACACACTACATGTGTAACAATGTCAATATTTTACCAGACCATTACCCTGCTCTGTGGGGGGGGGTCATGGAACATTCTGAATAAGCACTTGTTACATGTGTACGCTCGCCCCGGCGTTGAATTGAGGTTCAGGTTCAGCCAACCCGCGCACGCTGGTTGTTCTACCTCGTGAGCATGAGTGCCGCCTGGATGTAATCCCCAAGCGCGGCCCACTGTTACATGTAGCCCACTGTTGGTCACCGAACATGAATTTCAGAAGTGAGAAGACGCGCCAGCGTGTCGAGCCAGCGTGGGTGCGGCGGGGCTGGGGAGTGGGGACGAGGGTGGGCCCCGATGAGCGAGCGCGGCGCGCGGCACGCGGCGCGGCGGGGCTGTGGGGGGCTGGGCCGAAGTTGCGAAGATGGCGAGACAGTTTGAGGTCAACGTGCTGTCTGAGATGTCCACCTAGTGACCGGGGGCCATACAAGAACCTTTCGATGATTATCCGGTACATGTGTACTGCGTGTGCTTGGGAGGCAAGTGGAGCGGTGAGTGGCAAATTTCGAAAAATTTCGGCGCCTGCGGCGCCTCTGGCAAATTTTTCTCTAAATTTCGCGAAACTCTGAGACACCCCAACACGTCACTCGTCAGCGCGACGACCGAAGCCGCGGCCGACTCAACATTACCGGTAAAAAGACACCGGGGGGAGCCGGGACACACACGGGACACACGGGACACGCGGACGCACAAAGGCACACAGACCACACAGACGAACCTCACAACCATCCAAACCCAGTTCCAACAACACACACCCAGCACGTCAGCGCGACGACCGAAGCCGCGGCCGACTCAACAGCCGCAGGCCCGGAGCCGACCGCTCCCCGCGGCCGACTCAGAAGAGGCCGCCCCCAGCGAACCCGACCCTGCCTCCACCCGCTCCCAGAGCGCCTTTATACCGGTACATGTACGACCATTCCTTCTTTATCTGTCGCGTACTGACCAAGACGTAAGATTGTCCTTCAAACAGTTAAATTAATCACGAGCGGCCGAGGCAGCGCGTTCACGCGTCGTGTTACACCAAAAAGGCGCTTTCTTGAGCGCTCGTGGGAACGCTAGGACTGCCCCCCTCCGCACGTGCGACGTCGCCGCGAAGCCGTCCACGCCGCCGCCACTCCGGTCATGCCCTCCGCCCGGGCCTCTGGCGAGGGCAAGGACCTCAACCTCAAACTCGTCGACCGGAAAAGCGACAACGATGGCAAACGCTTCATCTTCCGGACGTTTGCGCAGCGCGTCGCCGCAGCCAACATCGACGTTTTCCATCGCCTCACCGCTGACCAGGCAGACGAGCGCGAGCTGCTGGGCGGCGACATTACGGACGCGCCGCTCGCGATGTCGACCATGGAGCGCTGGACGGAGCTCAACTGCACGGGCGCATTCAAAGCGTTCAACAAGGAGCTCTCCCCGATGCTGCTGTCAGTGCCGCTCATGCTGCACCGGCGCGCGGAGCTCTTCAGCGCGCTGAACCGACACCTTGCGGCCGCGCCGAGCATGGCGCTCAAGCCGATGCTCGAGGTGACGTCAGCGATCGCGGCCGATCTCCGCCAAGAGTTCTACGCCGAGTTCCCGGCGCTGCTCGCCACGCTCGCGGCGCTGCTCTCTCCGAGCGACGTGCAGCTCCTCGAGGACGTCTTCTCGACGCTGTGCTACCTCTTCAAGTATTTGCTGCGCCAGCTGCTCGCGGACCTGCCGGCGGCGTTCGGCGCGTACCGGCCGCTGCTCGCGCACGAGCGTGCGCATGTGCGCGACTTTGCGGCCGAGTCCTTTTCCTTTCTGCTCCGTCGCCTCACTGCTTCCAAGCTGCCATCAGCCGTGGCGCATGCGATCTTGCCGCACGTGGGCGCACACGGCGCGGCGCTCGACCAGGGCATCGCGCAGCTCTTCTTCTACACGGTGCGCGGGCTGGGGCATGCGTTCCACTCGCGCGCGCCAATTGTCGTCAAGGCGCTCATCTTGCTTCTCCACCCGACGTTTGGGTCACTCGCGGCCGCGTCGGTCTCGGCCCCGCTGGCGCGTGGAGCGGCCGCCAAGGCCCTGGCGCGTGAGGCTGCGGCCAAGGCTCTCGCAGTGAGGGAGGGGGGGGGCGGCGACGAGGGTCCGCTGATGCCGGTCGTGGTGGAGGCGCTCCACTTGATGTCCGAGCACACGCGCCGGGCGCACGCGTCGGGCGTTTGGATTCCGTTGACCGAAGAGCTCAAGGGAGCGATTGAGGCATGGCTGCGGCGGCTGCGGCGGCTGGCGGTGGCCGTCGAGCAGGTGGACGACGACGAGGAGGAGGGGGAGGAGGAGGAGGAGGAGGAGGGGGAGGCAGAGGAGGAGGCAGAGGAGGAGGAGGAGGAGGAAGGGGAAGAGGATGCCGTCCTCTTAATGACTGTGGAGCCAAACATGAGGTTGGCCAACGAAGACAAGGGCAAAGTGCACATGGGCGAGGCGGAAGACATAAAGGGCGAGGCCGAAGATGATCCGATGGGCACCGTGGCGAGCGAGCAGGAGGACGCTGCAGCAGCTGCCAAAGACGCCCGCCGAGCCGCCCGATCGCGCCGACTAGCCACCCGGACCGAGCAGAGTGCATGCCACTTGCGCCGCATCCTGAGCCTAATTAGGCAATGGCTCGCCGAGCGGAACGGCACTCGAGTGCCCGAGGGCGGACGGCTCGCGCTGCTCGCGATGCTCGGGGAGTGCTTGCAGGCGACGCTCACCGCGACGCTCGAGGGCACGCTCACCACGACGCTCGAGGGCATGCCCGCGGACGCGCCGACCGTCGCCGCCGCCGGGGCGGGGGCGGCGTCGAGCACGATGCACCCACACTCGTCGTCCGGTGCGTCCGGGGTGGTTGAGGACCTCTTGAAATCGATCGCGGCCACGCTGGTCGCCCCGGGCGCGCCCGTTGAGGAGGCATCGATCTTCACGCAATCGTCCGTCATCCTCAAGGCGATCTTTGTCGATGGCGACGCAAAGTCCTCCGGGAGGGGGCTGACGAAACCGGACGAGCGCGGGAGTGGGCTGACGAAACCGGACGAAGCCGCCATCAGCGACCTCAGCCTCTTGCAGTTCGGCATCTCGCTGCTCCCGTGGCGCCACTTTGAGATCCGCGTGCTCCAGCCGTTACTAGCGACCTGCGACGCGCTCGCGAGCACGCAGCCGCAGAGCGTACTCGCCACCCTCTTCGCCCTCGTCCACTCGGACGCGAGCGCCGTCGCGAGCGCCGGCTTCACGCTCAAGTTTGGCGCGCCCGCCGGCCCGTGCGCGCTCGCCTTGTGCCTCGCGCTCGAGACGGCGCTCGCGCCCATCACGGCGCGTGGCGGCGGTGGGACCACGCTGAGCGCGACGGAGCGGCAGCGCCAGGCCTGGGCCGAAAGCGCTCACCACGGCGCGCACGCTCACCACGGCGCGAGCGCTCACCACGGCGCGCGCCAGGCCTGGGCCGCGCTCAAGGTGCTCGCGGCGACGCGCAGCCCGCAGCTCGGCTCGCTGCTCCCGCGCATTCTAACGGCGGTCCGCGCGCTGCTGGCGACACCCGCCGACGCCCTCGAGTGCAGCGCCGAGGCGGAGGGCGGCGCCCACGACGACGGCGCACTCTCGCCGGCCGGTCTGCTCCTTCACGCAGCGGCTCTCGAGGCGCTGACCTCGCTCACGGCCTCGGCCGAGGGGGCCTTCACAGCGCCGTCTTGGGCACCCACGGCCGAGGGGGCTGAGGGGGGCACAGCTGCAAACGCAGAGGTACCGTCGTCCGCGGCGGTGGGGGCGAAGCGCTCGAGAGCCGCCGCCGCCCCCGCCGCCGCCCCCGCCGCCGCCGCCGCCGCCGCCGCCCCCGCCGCCGCCGCCCCCGCCGCCGCCGCCCCCGCCGCCGCCGCTGCTGCTCCTGCTGCTGCAGCAACCGCTTCGAAGAAGAGGTCGAAGAAGGGCGCGCTCGAGGCGGCGCTCGATCCTAATTTGGATGGAAGGGTCCCAAGTTTCGCACCGGCCTTGCCTAATTTGGGCATGGGCGACATCGATGCGGCCTTGCGCTGCCTTCTCTACCCGCCGGCGCTCACCACGGCGCGCCAAGGCGGCTGGTCACACCCCGCGCTGCTCCGGGCGTGCACCTCCCTCGTCGACGCGCACGGCGCCGTACTGGGCGCCGGTCCGTCGAGGGTGGACGACCGCGCCGTGCTGGGCACCGGCCGTCCTTCGGAGCAGTTGCTGCTCGCGGTGCTGCCGAGGCTGCACGGCGCGCTGAGCCACCCGTCGCCGGAGACGCGTGCGCGCGCGCTCGAGCTGCTCTCCGCGCTGCATCGGCGTGGCTGGATGCTCCCTCTGAGCGAGCTGCGCGAGATGGCGCCAGATCGCGATCTCGATCTCGTCGAGCGCGTCCTTGAGCTCGGGCGCCAGATCGAGGCTGCGCCCCTCTCGCCGACGTCGAAGCAGCTCGCGATGGACGCCGAGCAGCTCATCAAGCTCGCGCGCTCCGCCTCGCTGCCGCCCTCGGCGGTCCGGGTGCTCGTGTCGCACGCCTTCGGCATGTTGCGCATCCGGTACGCGCGCGTGTGGCCTCACCTCGACCAGCATGCAAGTGCTCACCACGGCGCCATGTGCTCACCACGGCGCCATACCCCCTTCCCCACAGGTACGCGCGCGTGTGGCCGCACGTTCGCGAGCTGCTCCAGGCGCTGACGAAACATTGGAGCGGCACCCTGACCGAGCCCCTGCTGGGCGCGCTGCGGGAGGCGGTCGAGGGAGCGACCTCGGGCTATACGGGCAGCGCCGTGCTGGGCACCTCGGGCCATTCGGGCAGCGCCGTGCTGGGCACGCGCGGCGGCCCCGCGAGCGGCGGCACGCCCGGGGACGGGGGGGCCGACGGCGACGGCGACGGCAACGAGGCCGACGAGGACGGGCGCGTCGTCGCGGGCGCACACGAGGGCGCGCCCGACACGGCGCGCGAGGCCGGCGACCCCGACGACGCGCCCGCGGAGCACGCCGCGCCCATCACGGCGCTCGCCTCCGCCGTGGACCGGGCGTGGGAGAGCGCCCTCGAGCCTTCCCCACAGGTACGCTGATTGTCACTGATGATGGGAGAGCGCCCTCGAGCCTTCCCCACAGGTACGCTGATTGCCACTGATGATGATGGGAGAGCGCCCTCGAGCCTTCCCCACAGGTAGGCGGATTGCCACTGATGACCTGCCTTGCATGCAAGTGCTCACCACAGCGCCCTCGCCCCTCACGAGCCTTTCCCCACAGGGCACCGAGGAGGCGCACCTCGCCACGCAGCTGCTCGAGGCGCTGCTGGGCGCGCCGCTGCTCCCGCTCGTGACGAAGCACTCCGAGCTGCTCGAGCCCCTGTGGCGGGCGGTGGCGACGGACGGCAGCCTCGCCCAGGACGACGCGCCCGACGAGGACGACGACGACGAGGAGGCCGCGCCGCCCAGTACGGCGCGCGCGCTGGGCGCGGCATCGGCACGTCGGGAAGGCGGCGCCGGCGGCCGGCGAGGGAGCGCCGTGCCGGGCGTTCGCGGCGGACGCTCGGCACGGCGCGGGCTGCTGCTCGGCTTCCTCAAGGTCTACGGCGCATGCGAAACGTTACCAAAGCTGAGCGGCGCGGCGGCGCTGTACGCGGACTGCGCGCGCCTTCTCGGGCACGCTGACCATAAGGTGCAATCGGCGGCGCTCGAGTGCATCGCTCGCTGGTCGCAGCCGGCGGTGAACAAGTACAAGGCGCAGCTGCTTGGCCTCATCGGTGAGAAGTCGTTTCGAGAAACCCTCGCCCTCTTCCCCGTCGACGAGCGCCAGGATGACGCGATGCTTCCGCAGCACCGGCCGATTGTGCTGCCGCTGCTCACGCGGCTGCTCTACGCGCGCCTCACACAGCGCGGGGGCCGCGGAGCCTCCAAGAATGCGATGGCGCAGCGGCGCGCGACCATCTTCGCATTCTTCTGCTCCTACCACCCGCACGAGCTCCGCCCGTTGGTCGATCTGATACTGGCGCCGATGGCACGTGTGGGCGCGACGAGCTCGGACGGCGGCGACGCCGGCGCTCAACACGACGCCGACGCTCAACACGACGCCGACGCTCTCGCGCGCGGCGCGGCGCTCGCTGCGGTCCCGCCCGGGCAGCAGCTCGGTGTGCTGCGCTCGTTGCATGAGGCGTTGGCGCAGCTGGGGGGTGCGCTCGCGCCGTACCTACCCGAGCTGCTGGCCACACTGCGCCACCTGCTGCTGTACGCGACGCACTGCGTGTGCTTCGCGGCACCCATCGCGGGCTTTGCGGCGGGAGGAGATGACGAAGATGGCGACGGCGACGATGCCTACGATGGCGAGGATGGCGACGGCGGCGCGCCCACCGTGGCGCCCACAACGGCGCCCACGACGGCGCCCAACGCGGAGGAGGGCGCGCTGCTCCCACCGAGTGCCCATCTCGGAGCGTCGGTGCGCGCGGTCCTGACGCTCGTCGAGGCGCGTGAGGCGCGCCTGTGGGTGATCAAGGCGTGGTCGATTGTCATGCAGGCCTTCCCGAGCGCGCCGCTCGCGCCCACGGCGGCGCTCGTCTTCCGGTGCGTCCCCCCGATGCTCGAGCGTCTTCACACGCCCTGCCTTGCATGCAAGCGCTCACCACAGCGCGGCGACCCTCCTTCACAGGTGCGTCCGCCCGATGCTCGAGCGTCTTCACACGCACTACACGCAGTCGCCTTCGGGGCTGCTGAGCGCGCTCGTGGTGATGACGCAGCAGCGCGAGACGCTCGAGCTCCTCAAGCTCGCGGAGGTGCCCGTGCTACCGTGCGTGTACAAGTGCCTCGCGGCCGTCAAGGTGCACCCGTCCGTCGTCGAGGCGGTCCTCTCGATCGTGGAGGCGCTCCTCGACCATGCGACGCCGCCGGTGCCGCCGGTGCAGGAGGTCCTTCGGAGCAGCGGCCAGGTGCGCATCACGCAGGGCGATGCGGTGATGCGCGAGGCGAAGGCCGCTGAGGCAGATGAGGCCTCTGGCAGGCGCTTCAAGGCCACCATCACCGACGCCGACGCCGACGCCGACGACGACGACGACGACGCCGCGCCCTCGGCTGCGATGGCCGTCGAGGCCGCCGAGAGGGCCGCCACGCAGTACGAGGAGGGCATCGTGCAGGCCAAGCTGGCTGAGGAGATGCTGCATGCACACATCAAGGAGCTCCTCGGCGCTCTCAACCAGCGGTTACGTGGCAAGTTTGGCGGCCAAGACGCAGCCAAGGCGCTCCAGGCGGCGGGTGGCGGGCGCCAGGCCACACGCGAGCTGCGGCTACTCACGCGCCTGAGCGGGCACATTGACGAACCGGAGCAGGTGCGCTCTCGGAGTGCCTCGGAGGGCGTGAGATTGCGTCTGATTGCGTGTGATTGCGTCTGATGGCGTCTGATGGCGTCTGATGGCGTCTGAGTGCGTCTGATTGCGTCTGATGGCGTCTGATTGCGTCTGAGAGCACATTGACGAACCCTCGCAGGCGCAGCAGCTCGTCGAGCTCTTCCTGCCGTACTTGAGGCTCAAGTCGTCACCGCGCACTGAGCGGGTCAAGGAAGACGTGCTACTGCTTCTTGACGGGTTGGTGCGACGTGCGCGGGACGACCCAAAGATGGCAACTCAGCATCTGAAGACGATCTCGCTCCTCTTCGGAACGGTGCGCTCGGGACGGCGCGCGGGCGGCTCTCACCCGCCCTGCCTTGCATGCAAGCGCTCACCACAGCGCGGCGACCCTCCTTCACAGGTGCGTTCACGCGGCGCGCGGGCGGCTCTCACCCGCCTCTTCAGTACTCTCGTCCACCTGCCGAGCGTCGTCGCGGGCAGCGCCGCGATGGGCGCGGATGCGGGAGGGGCAGTGGCGAAGGGCTGTGGCACAGCGGCGAAGGGCGATGGCGCAGCGGCGAAGGGCGATGGCGCAGCGGCGGCATTGGCGCAGGACGACGTCGGGGCGCTGCAGCAGGCGGCCGCGACACTTGTCGAATTGAACTCGTTCTCAACGACGGAGGTGGATGAGCCTGACTACGACCGGCGGCTCGACGCGTATACTGAGCGGCTGCCTGCGCTGCTGGGCGGCGTCGCATCGGCGCGCCTGGTGCTGCCGCTGCTGTGCCACTGCATTCACGACGTCGAGTTGGACGACATTGCGCTCAAGCACTCCGCCTCGCATTCAATCCTGCTCATCGTGCGCCTTGCAGCTCGGCAGCCGCCAGGCTCGGCGACCGGTGCGAGCCTGACCGAGCTGCTCGAGCGCACGCTGATGCCCGCACTCCGGCGCGGGCTGCGGCTGCCCGCCGAAAAGGACCTGCTGCGACAGGAGTTCATCCGGATGCTCGGGACGACGCTCCTCGAGATGCCGCAGCTCGCTCCGGAGATGGCGACGCTCCTCTCACCGCACGACGTCGAGGCGGACTTTTACGCGAACGTGACGCACGTGCAGATGCCACGCCGGCAGCGCGCGCTCGCACGCCTCGCACAGCGCGTCGAGTCGGGCGCCTTTTCGGAGCCGACGCTGGCCAACTACCTCGTGCCGATGCTTCGTCATCTCGTGCTGCGCTCCTCGCCCAAGGAAGTCGACGTGGCGGAGGAGGCCGTGCAGACGCTGCGTGTCGTCGCCGCGCGCCTGCCGTGGCGCCCGTACCTGACGACGCTCCAGGCCTTTGTGCGCCTGCTGAAGACACAGCCCTTCCTTGAGAAGCGCCTCGTGCGCGCCATCGTCGAGTTCCTCAACGCCTTCCATTTCGAGCTCACGACGGACGCGATTGAGGCCGCCATCAAGGCGGCAGGGGGTGGCTCGAGCTACACCCGCAGCCGATCGGGCGTGCAGCGGATTGAGCACTCCGTCGCTCGCTCGGCGAGGGGCAGCGGCGCTGTGGATGCGCCCGCAACAACGCCACCCGCGCCCACGACAGCGCCATCCGCGCCCACGGGCGTGCAGCAGGTCGCGGCAGGTGGCGAGGGCACGGCGGCGCCTGAGGCTGAGGGCAAGGAGGCCGAGGAGGGCGAGGAGGGCGAGGACGGAGAGGACGAGGACGAGGAGAAGGAGTTTGATGGCGATGAGACGGCGCCGCTGCTCGCCCTCGAGGCGGTCGCGGAGGCAATGGAAGCGCCCACGACGGCGCTTATGGACGCGAGCGCGGCAGGTGCGTCGGCGGCGGTCCCCAAAATGGACGAGCGCTCCGCCCGTGCGGCGGCTGTGATGCATGCGGTGCGTGGGAAGCTCTTACCCGAGCTCTACGCGCACCTCAAGGACCCGAAGACGGAGGGGGTGCGAGTGCCCGTCGCTCTCGCCGTCCTCAAGCTGCTGCTCCTCATGCCGCACCGCATCCTCATGGCGGAGCTGCACGGCTTCCTCATGCGCGTCGTCCAGACCCTCTCGAGCCGCAACAAGGGTCTGCGCCAGCAAGGGCGCGAGACGCTCGCCAAGGTGGTCCTCGAGCTCGGATGACCTCGGATGACCTCGGATGACCTCTGATTGCCTCTGATGACCACTGATGAGCGCTGATTGCCTCCCTCATCAGGTGGTCCTCGAGCTCGGCGCGCCCAATTTCGGCGCCGTGCTGCACGAGCTCAAGACCTCGCTCACCCGGGGCTTCCAGATTCACGTGCTCGGCTACTCGGTGCACTATCTGCTCGCCAAGCTCGTGCCTACGCTCGCGCCGGGCGCACTCGACTACTGCGCGGCACCCTTAGTGCAGGTGGATGCTCGCCGACCTCTGATGACCTCTGATGACCTCTGATGACCTCTGATGTCCTCTGATGACCGCTGATGTCCTCTGACGACCTCTGATGACCTCTGATGACCCGCTGATGACCTCTGATGACATGCTGATGACCTATGATTGCCTCCCTCATCAGGTGCTGCTCGCCGACCTCTTTGGCGAGGCCGCCGATAAAAAGGAGGTTGAGGAGATCGCGACCGCGATGAAGGAGGCCCGCGTGACGAAATCGTACAACTCCTTTGAGCTGCTCGCCTCGGTGATCGGCTTCGTGCCCAACATCAACCTCCTCGTGCCCCCCATCCACCAGGCTGTCGCTGCGGCCACCGGCGGCTCCGACTCCCTCAAGAACGTGAGCATCGCGCGTGACATGCTCCGGCACGCGGCGCTCGGCCTCGCGGTGAACGCGAGCGTCGAGTTGCAGCCCCTCTGCATCTACGTGCGTGGCATGCTCCTGACGCACCTGCCGCCAAAGGGAGGCACTTCCAAATTAGGGACGCCAAAGGGAGGGCCGCCGGCGAAGCCGGGCGCCGTCGTGGGCGGCGCCGAGGGCGACCGGTTGACGGAGCCCAAGGGCAAGAAGCGCGTCGCGCCTGTGGGAAGTGTGCTGCAGCCGATGACCGAGCCAGGCGTCACCAGCGGCAGCGGGCGCAACCCGCTCGCCCACGAGCTGAGCGCGTTCGCCGTGGGCATGCTGCTGAGTGCGCTCAAGCGCGGCCGCTTCGAGCATCACGAGCCGACCCATCTGGCGCTGCTCGAGCCGTTACTGCCGTTACTCCAGCGCGCGATGCGCTCCGACTCCGACCCGGTCGTCTCGCTCTCCTTGCGCACGGTGGGGCTGTTGATGGCGTACCCCATCCCGTCGCTGCCCGTGCACGCCACGGCGCTGCTGGAGCGCACGCTGCAGATCCTCAAGCGAGCCGCGAGCTCGCAGGGCACAGAGCTCGTGAGCATCGGCGTCAAGGTCGTCACCGCGCTCCTTCGGAAACCGCCGCGCCCACGCGGGGCTGTGAGCGGCGGCGGCGGCGGCGGCGGCGGCGGGACACGAACAAGCAAGGGCGCCAAGGCGAACAGGGCTGTGGACGAGGAGGTGTTGGAGGAGGGCGGCGGCGAGGAGGGCGAGGACGAGGGCGAGGAGCACTTCGAGATCGAGGGCGAGGAGACTCTACCCGGTGTGGAAGCGGCCGAGCCTCGTCGCATGGTCGGCGGCGGTGCAAACCTCAATGAGTCGCAGCTTCGGTGGCTCATCACGTTTGTGTCCGTGCATCTGGACGACGCGGTGCTGCAAGGGTCCCTCTTCGGGCTGCTTCGGGTACGTGTGCCTCTCAGCGTCCACTCTCCGGCCTGGCCTCGTGCCATGTCCCCACTCTCGCCCGCTCTCCACCTTTCCCCACTCCCTCGCCCGGCCCCAACCTTGTCGCTCTCGGGCACCCACCCCACCCACCCCTGAGGAATGACGAGCCAAAACATGTGTGTGTCCACTGAGGCGCTTCACGGCGTCGCTGAGGCAACTCAAAACAAGATATCCATCCGACCTCAAATCCCCCCTCCCACCCCCTCCCCACCCC